>SL_8KL_010_SEDDRAFT_10001820_pt1 | contig 18369 bp, 15 predicted proteins | sample SodLakKL_010_SED_4_FD_11160 | JGI IMG/M metagenome (IMG submission 11160)
CACAATATCACCAACCATACCATGAAAAATATCGAGACTATACTTAAAAGGTCTGCGAGTGTTGTCAATACAGGTATTGTAATATTATCAGGATCCAGTTTTTTCTTATATGAAATAAGAGAGACAGTCACTGTTATTATCGCAGTACCAACTGTGACGATGATGCCAGAACCTATTACCACGATGAAAAGATTCATCGCGGTTGGTCCTAACGGCAATATACCGCTTGATGCAGCTACAGCTAAGCCCACAGAAAGGTAAGTGATAAGGCCCATGATAAGTGTTACGAGAACGTTTTCATTCATTTCCCTATCAGTGATGACAGCATCTATGATTCCTGAATGAAAGCCGGAACCTAGTCTTGAGGCCAATACACATCCTAGATTTCCGCCTAGGTCGTTCATCAATGGAAGCAAGAACAAGAAAATAGGGAACTGAAGAAGAGTTTCTTCCATCTGATGAAGAACTTGACCACCAATTATGCCTATAAATCCCATGAGTAAAAGAAGGAGGGCGCTTTGTTGAAAAACATCTTTCCAATCATAGTTCACATTATCGCTCCTCCTATTATGTAAGCCCATAAGAACAGTACGAGGAGAGTGAGAACATCTCCTACAGTAGTAAGAGCTGGACCGCTCAGATTATCTGGATCAAGATCATATTTGATAGAAAGGATTACTGCAAAATAAGAAATGAAAGAGAGTAAGAAACCAGTGGTAAGGCCTGTCGTAATAGCTATTAGATATATCGCGACTAATGCTCTAAAACTCGCTAAACTTTCCACGAAGGGCAAGAGACTTGTTACCCAAAAAATCAAAGGTAAAAAAGAGGCTACAAAAAGACTTAGTGTGACAGTAGCCTTGATATTTTCATTTACAATAGACGATTTCCATCCCTTATCGATGAGACCTAGATGATGAGCCGAACCTAATCTAGACCCCATGGTTGAAGCTATGTTACCTCTCATATCTATCATCGCGGGAACAAGAGCTATCAAACCCGGGACGAGTTCAAATATATATTCCATCTGCCCCAATACTAGTCCGGCAGCTGCACCACCTGCGGCACAAAGGAAAAGAAATGGAAGGCTTTCCTTCATAACCCTTAACTTTTCCATGGTTGATCACTAGTTTTTTTGAAAGAATATTTTGAGATATAATCACACATATAAAAGTCTTTTTCCAGTGTGTTTTTAATCGACCTTTAACGCCTCTTCGGGACATACTTCAGTACAGCAATAACATCTTATACACTTGAGCCAGCTTATTTTAGGCCCATATTCCTTCTTCTTTATGGCATCTGCGGGACAAACTTCTTCGCATTGCCAACATTTGATACATCTGTCCTTATCCAACTTAGGCCGATCTAAATAAAGATTAGAAAATAAATCAGAAAAATAATCTGGTACCCACCAAGGGGTGGAGCCACCAGAGGGATAGCCGATTTCTTTCTCAAAAGAATTTGGAAGTCTTTTAACATAATCTATATCTTCTTCATCGTAATCAGCTTCATATAAAGTAGGTACTTTTTTATCTGGTATACCCACGACTTTACAGGCCGCATGGTCACATAGCACAGGACCTTTGGAAGCGATGACACACTCCACTTTGACAGGATCACCTCCCGCAGGACCGTCATTTTCCATAGCCCAGATGCCGTCCATCAAAGATAGCCTAGGACTTACTTCATCACTTATATCTAACAGAAGTTTTCCAAAATCGTTCAATTTTTTGAACTGACCGTGGTAAGCTGCTTTATTCAGACCGTGTATTAAACCGTAAGAATTTTTGACTGCCCCTGTGAAAACAGTAAGAGAATGGGTCTTCAATTTCGGAAGATTTATTATTCCGTCCACTTCTTGAATCAACTCCAAAACTTCAAAGGATTTTTTAATCCTCCCATCAAAAGATATCTTTTTACTGTTAATATTATAGTTTAACTTTGCGCTGGTCTCTTCTTCTAGTTTGATATATTCTGACTTTTCATAGACTTTTTCAAGTTTTCCTTTAGACATCCGCCCTCCTGGGCTGTCTCCAATTATGATCTCTACATCCTTTTTTTCTAGGACCTCGATAACAGCCTTTACGAAATCCGGGTGTGTGATCACACTTTTTCCAGGTTCGCTTGCTTGGAGGAGATTCGGTTTAACCAATATTTTTTCTCCGTTCTTTACAAAATCGTCTAAACCTCCAAGGGATGTAAAAGCTTCTTCGATAACATCTTTGACCGTGTCGTAATCAGTACACCTATCGATGAAGACTTCCATACGCTATCCAAAATGTTTATATTATAAGTATTTGTAGGTAGTGTTGCAATGTGTCTCGCTGTTCCTGGTCTTATTGAAGATATCGACGGAGAACGAGCCGAAATAAATTTTGGCGGCGTCACTCGAGAAGCTAACATCTCGCTGGTAGATGCGGAGATAGGAGATTACGTTATAGTTCATGCTGGCTATGCGATAGAAAGGCTTGAAGAGGAGGAAGCGAAGAAAAGTCTAGAGACGTGGAACGAGGTTTTAGAGGCACAAAAACAAGTAGAAAGTCGTTAAGCGTTTTTAGTATAGAGTAACTTTTACTATTCAATCCAGATCTATTTTATGTAGAAAAAATAGAAAAATAAGGGATTTTTATTTTTTGAACTTTTATTAGATCACTATCGGAAGTACTTACATTCCTGGAGGCATTCCGCCGCCCATCCCTCCGGGCATTCCACCGGGTCCACCGGCAGGCGGTCCACCGCCTTCATCATCGCCTCCACCTTTAGAAGCGATGACATCGTCTATCCGTAGTATCATGTTAGCTGCTTCAGTAGCTGATTTGATAGCCTGGTTCTTGACCCTGTATGGTTCGATTATACCTTTCTCTACCATATTCTCTGGTTCTTCACCATCTTCCACATTAACTCCGTGTGTCTCTTTTCCTTCCTTTTCATGTGCGGTATTCAAATTCATCAGAACATCTATACCGTCGAGACCTGCGTTCTCACTGATAGTTCGCGGGATCGCGGTGAGTGACTCGGCAAATTCTTCGAATGCTATCTGTTCTCTGCCTTCGACGCTTCCGGCCATTTCTGAAAGGCGGTTAGACAGTTCTATTTCTGTAGCTCCTCCACCAGGTAGTACCGCGCCGTCTTCGATAGCTACTGATACGACTTTGATAGCGTCTTCTATCGCCCGTTCTAGTTCATCCACAACGTGCTCTGTACCTCCTCTCAAGAGTAGAGATACCGCTTTAGCCTCTTTTGTTCCTTCGATAAATGTCATCTGAGAACCTGAGATCAACTTTTCATGTACTCTCTTAGCAGTTCCGAGATCTTCAGAGGATAAGTCTTTAAGATTGCTGACGATGCTTCCACCCGTAGCTCTAGCTAACTTCTTCATGTCGGACTTTTTCACTCTTCTGATCGCAAAAATCCCTTCTCTCGCTAAATAATGCTGAGCGAGATCGTCGATCCCTTTCTGGCAGAGCAGTACGTTAGCTCCGGCTTTCTTGATAATCTCAACCATCTCTTTCAAACTTTCTTCTTCTTTGTTCACGAATTTTTCTAGTTGATCTGGATCAGTGATCTCTATAGAAGCGTCTATTTCGGTCTCCTGAATCTCTAACGCAGTATTTAGGAGGGCGATCTTCGCATCTTCGATATCTTTAGGCATGCTATCGTGAAGTCTTTCTTTGTCTAGTATCATACCATCTATGAGTTCTGTATTATCAACGCTAGCTCCGGCTTTTTTCTCTATCTTTATGTTGTCTATGTCTGCGATGTATCCATCGTCTGTTTCTTCGGTAATGTGTCTAACCGCATCGACTGTTATGTCGGCCAATTTCTCTTTGTTGATCTCAACATTTTTACCGGTCATCGCCGTAGAGGCGATATTTTTCAAGTTCTCTTCGTCCTCTAGATCAATATCGAGTTTCAAATCATCTAGGATTTCGGAAGCTTTTTGAGAAGCTATCCTATAACCGTTAGCAATTATAGAGGGATGAAGCTGGTCTATCCTTTCTTCCGCGGTCTTCAACAGTTCACCGGCTAGTACAACAGCGGAAGTAGTTCCATCACCGCACTCTTCTTCCTGTGTATCCGCTACTTCTACCAGCATCTTAGCCGCTGGATGCTCTATATCTATCTCGTTCAAGATAGAAACGCCATCGTTGGTGATGACTACGTCGCCTAGATTGTCGACTAACATCTTGTCCATACCTTTGGGACCCAATGTACTTCTTACCGCATCTGCTATCGCCTTAGCAGCTTGGATATTGTTTTTCTGTGCGTCTTTACCGCTTTCTCTTTCCGTGTCCTCTTTCATCACAAATATAGGTTGCTGACCTGACATCATGTGTTACACCTCTTCTGTTTTGGTCATGAAAAAGAGGTTCTATATATATTTTATTACGAAGAGATGTTGTTAGTTCTCGCCTAGTTCAATAGAAAATAAAGTTCTAGAATCTGGATTTAAGGACGACTATACCGTCTTCTGTAGTTATACTGATGGGCTGTTTTCCTGTAGTGTGATCAGTGCCTCGCATCTTCAAAACTTCAAGATACTTTCTCCTAGAACCTTCTTCCTCTAGCATACTTAATAATATAACGGTGTCAACTGCATAAGTGACTTCTTGGGGATAAGGTTCTCCCGGTGCTACCTCTCCTGTCAATACTGAGACCGCCTGCCAGTTCTTCAAAAGATTGATCAATTCGAAAAGGAAAGATCTATACTCCTGCTGAAAAAATGGTCCCACTACTGTTATAGGATCTATAACTATACGTTGAGGCATTACTTCTGCTATTTTATCATCTATAAAGTCCAATAGTTCTTCATANCCTTCATTTTGTACAAGCAGTCCTATATCTTGATATTTTATCTCATTGCCGAAGAAGTCCTTATCCACGAAATCGAATTGATTAGTATATCTCAACATCCACTGAGTCGGTTCTGAGAGTGTAGTGAAAAAAAGACCCTGTTCTCCATTTCTAGCGCCTTCGGTGAGAAATTTCAGCCCAAAAGTAGTTTTCCCTGTACCAGCACCCCCTGCGACGAGAGAGACCGAAGGGAATGGAAAACCTCCGTCCACCATTTCATCTAGTCCTTTTATACCTGTCGAAAGTCTTTCGAATTCAGCCATATTCATATATCCTCCTTGAGTTTTCTAATATCTATTACGTTATTTACGTGTCTTCTAATAATCCTATTAAGGTCTTCATTAGAATCAGAATCCATTACCAAACAACCAATTAAATTATCGTGAGAACTAATAATATCCTCAAAAGAACTTACGAAATCTTTAATTTTTTCAATATTGTTATAGTTCAACATTGGACCGAGATTATCGATCAATATAAAATCTATGTCATCAAGTGTTCCGAAATCATTCCTTTTTCCTTTCTCTTCATTGAGAACCCCTGCTAATCCCTCTATTTGAAAAGCGTTATCTACAAAATCGACATTCTCTCTATCAATTTTCATTTTACCCGATAAATGCCTAACAGAGTCTATGTACCAAATATTTTTCTGGTTTATGTCGTGATTATCTAAGAGGTAAGCCATATTTTGATGTGGTCTATCTAAGGTGATAAAGTAACCTTTTTTATCTTCAAAATCTAAAAGACCTTGGAGAAGAAAAAAATTTGTTTTTGCGACCTGAGTCGTTGGAGTATCTAATAGGACGGTACCCGGATTATCAACTTTTTTCAGTTCTTCCACTAGATTTTTCACCAGTTTTGTATCTTCTTTGTCCATCTAGTAACCCGTGGTAAAAGTTTGTAGAGCGGTATATATAATTTACTCACATTTTAGAAATAACACCCCCTTATGAAGATCAAAAAAGAGATAGAAAAAGGTAAATAATCAATGTCATAACATACTGTTAGGTATTATGGATTTAAGTGAGATGTTCTGGCCAGATAACGTAGCCGTGATAGGTGCNTCGAACAAAGAGGGNAAAGTCGGCAATGCGATGATGAAATCTTTGAAAAGAAAGTTTGAAGGAGGCATATTCCCTGTAAATATCAAAGAAGATCAGGTGCTGGGTTTGAAAGCTTATGAATCCGTAACAGATATAGGAGACAAAGTCGATCTTGCTTTGATTTCTTTACCTGCAAAAATCGTTCCGGACATCATAGAAGAATGTGCCGTATCTGGGATAAAAAACGTGATTGTTGTTAGTGCGGGGTTTAGTGAAGCGGGGAGAGAAGATCTTGAAGAATATATCAAAAAAATAGTTGATGAGTATGATATGAATCTGATAGGACCTAATTGTCTTGGCATATATAATCCTTGGATAGAACTCGATACGATCTTCAATCCTCCAGAAAGACAGGCCCGGCCTGATCCAGGATCCATTGCTTTTCTATCCCAAAGTGGCGCATTCGGTGCAGCAATATTAGATTGGTTTTCTGAATCTAATATAGGTCTCAGCAAATTCATCAGTTATGGGAACAGGGCAGATATTGACGAGGCTGACCTTATAGATTACATCTCAGAAGACGAAAAAACTGACTATCTTATCTTTTATATCGAAGGTGTTAAAGATGGAAGAAGATTTTTTGAAGCCGCAAAAAAGAGCAAAAAACCCATATTAGCTATAAAGTCAGGCCGGACCGAGAAGGGTTCTTCTGCGGCGACCTCTCATACTGCTTCACTAGCTGGAAAGGACGGTGTTTATGAAGGTGCTTTTAAGCAATCAAAAGTTATAAGGTTGAAGACTTTGAGAGAAATGTTCAACGTTGCAAAAGCTCTCTCCTTTCAACCATTACCTAAAGGAAAAAACATAGGAATAGTCACCAATGGTGGAGGTGCCGGGGTCATGTCTACTGATTCTTTGATAGAGAAGGGTCTTAATTTGGCTGTATTTTCCGAACAAACAAAAGATAAATTTGAGCAAGCAGTAGATGAGGGTGTTATTCCAAATCATGCTACCCTTAAAAATCCTGTAGATATAGTAGGTGATGCGCCATCTAGAAGGTACAAGAGAGCTATGGAGATAACTCTTGAAGATGATAATGTAGACGTCCTTATAGTCGTCTGTCTATTCCAGTCTCCAGCACTAGACGATGAGATCGTCGAAAAGCTAGATATGATGCAGGAAAAGGGAAAGCCTATAATTATCATCGCATCTGGTGGTGAATTCACTCACAAGATGGCAGATAAGATTGAGAAAAAAGGCTTGCCTGTTTATCAGACTCCAGAAGATGCTGTTCAAGCCGTAAACGGGTTATGCAGGAGTGCGGAGCAAATAAGATAGAAGTATTCTATCATCGAAAATTTTTTTTTCAACCTTCTTTATGTTTAAATCGTATGATAAGAAAACATTGTTTCTTCAGTGGGAAGGTTCAGGGAGTGTTTTTCAGGGCGAACACTAGAGAAAAATCTCAAGAGAAGGGTGTGAAAGGATGGGTAAAAAATTTGAGAGATGGACGAGTTGAAGCCGTTTTTGAAGGTCCTGAGGACAAGGTAGATGAAGTCATAGAGTTCTGCAAAAAGAACCAGCCTCATGCTAGAGTAGATGAAGTTGAGATCGAAGAAGAAGAACCTACTGGTAAGTTTGAATCCTTTCGGATCAAACGTTGACATTCATCGATTATAAACCAGGTCTGTCTTTAACAGGAATCGCACCCTTCTTCTATTAGACTCCTGACTGTCCTTATCTGCATAGTATTGGTTATTCCGGTCACAGGAGCGGGTACACCAGCCGTGATAATTAGTTTATCGTCTTTATCTACTAGCCTTTTATCGAAAAGTTTTTTGGTTGTGTCGCACACCATTTCATCTACATGTTCTGGGAATTCGGTGTAAAAAGCTTTAACGCCCCAGACAAGAGTCAACCTTCTTTGGACAGATTTTTTATCGGTAAAAGCGATTATATCTACATCGGGCCTAAATCTGGCTATTTTGTGGGCTGTATACCCTGACGATGTATGTGCGACTATATACTTCGCATCTATCTCTCTAGCTGCCTGAGTTACGTTTTTCGCGATTATATCCGCGATATCCCTACTCTTTCTATCGGTAGTGAAATATTTTCTTCCTTTGACATAAGCTTCCATTTTTTCTAATATTTCAGACATGAATTTTACCGACTTGACAGGGTATTTTCCTATAGCTGTTTCTTCAGAAAGCATAACTGCTGCAGAGCCGTCGATAACCGCATTTGCAACATCAGAAACTTCTGCTCTTGTAGCTCTCGGACTTTCCGTCATAGATTTGAGCATCTGTGTCGCTGTGATAACTGGCTTTTCCTTGAGATTTGCTTTCTCGATTATCTGCTTCTGTAAGACTGGAACATCGGAAGCCGGGATCTCAACTCCTAGATCACCTCTTGCTATCATCACTCCGTCTGCGGCTTGGATAATCTCATCGATGTTTTCTACGGCTTTGAGGTGTTCTATTTTAGCGATTATGTTCATATCCGAATTTTTCTTTTTGATCAGCTCTCTTATGCTCTCTATCTCTTCAGCGGATTTTACGAAAGAAGCAGAAACGAAATCGAAACCTTGATCCACACTGAATTCGATATCTCTGATGTCCTTTTCAGTAGGAGCTTTGAGTCCCATATCCTTTCCCGGTACGTTAACCGACTTTCTCGATAGAACTTTTCCACCATAGATCACCTCGCACTCTACTTCGTCCTTAACATCTAAAACTTCGAGTTCGATCTGCCCATCGTCGATCAATATTGTGTCTCCTTTCCTCAAGAAATCTTTTATTGTGGGATGATCTACAGGCAGCATTTCTTCGTTGCCTTCGATATCTTGAGTTATTATCCTAACTCTTTCTCCCTGACGCAGTTCAGTATCTTCTTCTATTTCGTTCAATCTTATCTCTGGGCCCTGAGTGTCCATCATCACTCCGATGTCATTAGAAATGTCTCTGATCATATCTAGGGTCTCTGCATGTTCTTCATGAGTTCCGTGGGAAAAATTTTGTCTAGCAACGTCTATTCCAGATGATATGAGTCTTTCCAAATCTTTTTTTCCATTTGAGGCTGGTCCTATGGTAGCAACAATCTTTGTTTTCCTCATCGATATTCACGCTCATATGCTTTCTTGACTATTTATTGTTTTCAATACCTTGGTTCGGTAAAAAGATTTTCAAGCCGTTTCAAGGGCACAAATGATAAATACAGAATTTTCCATCTGTTAGCAAGAGTGATCAGCATGTTGGATGAAAAAAAGGTTAGAAAAAAATTAGAACATTACGATTATCAAGACATAAAAATAGGTGCTATAGCATCACATTCGGCCCTAGATATTTGTGACGGGGCAGCTGATGAAGGCTTTCCGACTCTAGCGGTTTGTCAGAAAGGCCGAGAAAAGACTTACGATAGATATTTTCGTAGATACGAGGACAAAATTGGTGGTAGAAAAAGAGGCGTGGTCGATGAAACTTGGGTATTAGACAAGTTCGGAGATGTGATCGATGAGGAGAATCAGAAAAAACTCATTGACGAAAACGTGCTTTTTGTGCCTAATCGTTCTTTTACTGCTTATGCTTCTTTAGATCGTATAGAGGACGAATTTGAAGTCCCGATGATCGGCAGTCGAAATTTGCTCCGTTCTGAAGAGAGAGAGGAAGAAAAAGATTACTATTGGTTGTTAGAAAAGGCGGGTCTTCCATTCCCCAAAAAATATGAAGATCCAGAAGAGATAGATAAGCTCGTGATGGTGAAACTTCCACACAAAGAGAAAAGATTGGAGAGGGGTTTCTTCACTGCAGCATCTTATGAAGAGTACGAGGAGAAATCTCATCAACTACTTGAAAACGACGTGATAACGGAAGATGACCTTAAAGATGCTAGGATCGAGGAATACATCATAGGCCCGGTATTCAATTTTGACTTGTTCTACAGTCCGATAACTGAAAACGGACCAAAGATAGAACTTTTGGGAATAGACTGGCGGTTTGAAACCAGCCTCGACGGNCACGTAAGACTTCCGGCCCCTCAACAGATGACTCTCACTGAAGAACAGAAAGTTCCGGAATACACTGTGATCGGNCATAANAGCGCCACTCTGAGAGAGTCACAGATAGAAAAGGTATTTGAGATGGCAGAAACCTACGTTGAAGCAACCAAGGANCATTATGATCCAGGAATCATAGGACCTTTTTGCCTACAGACTTGTGTNGACAAAGATCTGAATTTTTACATTTATGACGTTGCGCCGAGAGTGGGAGGAGGAACTAATGTTCATATGAATGTCGGACATCCTTACGGAAATACTCTTTGGAGCAAGAATATGTCAACAGGACGAAGATTAGCACTGGAAATCAAAAGAGCGATAGAAAGAAATGAATTAGAGGAACTGGTCACTTGAAAACCCTTCCAGATCTTTTTTTGAAAAGCTATTTGCCAGTAAAAAACGTTATATATAAACAAACAATTGATTGAATAAAATAGGAGGATTAATATGGATATCTTAGATTCTATCACTTCATTATGGGATAAAGAAAAAAGGGCATTACAAAAATCACATAAATTATTAACTAAGGCTGAAGAGAGTCACCAGGACGGTGATTTAGAAAGGGCTAAAGAACATTGTGATAAAGCCTGGGATTATTTGAGTAAAAAGGAAAAGGTCTTGAAGGGGAAAAAGGAAGAACTTTCAGAGATTTATGATGCTCTTGGATGGCTTTATTACAATTTAGGTTTCGAGGAAGAGGGGCTAAGAGCGGAGGAAAAATCACTTGATTTTGATGAAAACAATATAGAAGCCCTTAACCATAAGGCTCTTTTACTTGCTGAGCAGGGAGAAAAGGATGAGGCATTGAGATTTTTAGAGGCCGCAATCGAGGAGGATCCTGAGGACAAAATCAGCTATGTTAACAAGGGTGATATTCTAGCTGATATGAACCGGAAAGATGAAGCTGTTAGAGCATACAAGACAGGATTGGAGATAGACCCCGACGATTTATCTTTTTATGATAAAATTTTAGATATAATCCCTGAAGATGCAGAGATAATGACAGAAAAAGCCATGGCTCTGAAGAGAGACGGTAATTTTAGCTCTGCTATCGAGACATTGAATGAGGCGCTAGATATCAATCCAGACAATGAAAAGATATGGTTTAAGAAAGGATTGGTCCTGAAGGAGCAGGATAAGCTCAACGATGCTGTGGTTTGTTTCGATAATGGGATAGACATAAATCCAGATCTAAAAGAACTTTGGATGGAAAAAGGAGTCACACTTCATCAGCTCGAGAGACGTGAGGAAGCTTTAGAGGCCATCGATAAAGCCATTGAATTAGATCCAGAGGACAAAGAATTGTGGAACGAAAAAGGGACTATCTTATTCGAGATGGAAAATTATGAGGACGCAGTGAGTGCATTCGAAGAGGGGATAAATCTTGATATGAGTGATCAAAGATTATTGAACAACAAGAAAGAAGCTCTCATAGAGCTAGAACGTTATGAAGAACTGGTGAAAATATGTGACCGTATTTTGGAGAGCAACCCTGAAGATGCAAGCACTCTATATGATAAAGGCGTAGCTCTTCAAAAGTTAGGGGAAGAAGAAAAAGCCATAGAGGCTTTCGAAGAAGCGTTGGCTTTGAATCCTCGTGATCTAAATGCGTTGGAACATGAAAAAGAGATCTACAAGGAGAAAGAGGAATGGAGTGATGTTATACGCATAACCCAAAGAATGACAGAGATCGATGAAGAAAACACTCAGGCGTGGATAGATATGGGCGAAGCGAAATTGGAGATGGATGACCCCTCTAGCGCTCTAGAAAAATTTGAAAGATGTTTAAAACTAGAAGAAAAGAATCCTGAGGCTATGAGAGGGAAAAAGAAAGCTCTCATGGCTTTAGGTAGATATGATGACGTGATAACAGTCTGTGATAAGATTTTGAATTTTGATCCTGAAGACGCTGAAGCCTACTTTGACAGAGCTAAAGCTTACCGGATGAAAGGGGAACATGAAAGAGCCATAAAAGATTACAACAAAGGACTTTCGATAGACGAATCGAGACCCTCAGAATGGAACTTTAAAGGTCTTTCTGAGTATAAAAGAGGCAGATATGAAGAAGCTGTGAAAAGTTTCGAAAAAGCCCACAAATTAGATCCAAACGATAAAAGATATTGGAATAATAAAGGGCATGCGTTGAACAAATTGGAAAGATACGATAAAGCAATCAATGCTTATGATAAGGCTTTGGAGATCGATTCAGAAGACTATAAAGTATGGTATAGCAAAGCTCTCGCCCAAGAAGGAGTAGATCGATATGAAGAGGCAGTTAGATCATATGAAAAGGCACTAGAGCTCGAAGAGGAAGACAAAAACATTTGGTACAGTAAAGGGGCAGCCTTAGAGTGGCTTGAAAGGTATGAAGAAGCGGTAGAGGCCTTTGATAGATCTTTAGAATTGGATCCGAGCAATAGATTTGCTCATATACGTAAGGGTATCTGTTTAGCTGAGGTGGATATGCATGCTGAAGCGGTAAAGTCTTTCGATAGGGCATTAGATATGAAAAAATACGATCTAAACGTATTAGAGCAGAAGAAAACCTCTCTGAAAAGACTCGGTAGATGGAGTGAAATAGAGGAGACTGCTGAAAAAATACTAGAGATGAATTCTCAGAATGTGGATGCATGGCGTGACAAAGCTGAGGCCTTGAAAATGTTAGGTGAAGCCGAATCGGCTTTAGAAGCTATGGAGAGGGTCCTCAAGTTGGAAGAAACGCTTGATGACCTTAGAAAGACAAAAGACATCTTGATAGAGTTAGATAGATGGGAAGAAGTCGTGAAATACTGTGATAAGATACTAGAGAGAGATGAAAATGACTTTGAGACCTGGAAAGATAAAGCTAAAGCCCATAAGTTCTTGAAGGAAAGAGAAAAGAGTATAGAAGCTTTCGATAAGGCCTTAGAGTTAAATCCAAGAGACAAAACTTCTTGGATGCAGAAGGGCATGATACAGGAGCATTTGGAAAGATATGAAAATGCTTTGAGGTCATATAATAAAGCTCATGAACTTGACGAAAGTGACGTTCATCCTGTAATTAGAAAGGCAGAAGCCTTGAAAAAGATGGAACGGCATGACGAAGCTATAGAATGGTATGACAAGGCTCTGGAACTGAAACCAGAGAACACGGAATATCTAAATCTTAAAGGTAAATGCCTGATAGAATCTGAGAAATACGACAAAGCTAGAGAAATATTTGAGAAATCATTAGGCATCGATGATCAGAATGGAGACACCTGGAGATGGAAGGGTCAATTGGCTTTCGAAACAGGAAGATACGAAGAGGCGATCAATTCGTTGGATACGGCGATCAAATTAGGTGTAGGAGACAAATCTACTTGGAGAGTTTTGGCGGAATGTTATGATCTAGCCGGCAGGAAAGAAGATTCGATAGAAGCCTATGAAGAAGCCCTAGAGAAGGATCCAGAGGATGCAAACCTTTGGTTCAAAAAAGGGCAAGTCGAATCAGAAGCTAGAGATATACCTGCTAGAGAGGCGGTGGAAAGCTTCAAAAAAGCTACGGAGAAGGACGAAGAATATCAGGAAGCTTGGTTTGAATTGGGTCGTTCCTATGAAGAAAATGGAGAAATGAAGAAAGCATTATCTGCCTACGATAAAGCTATCGGTTTAGATCCAGAAGACAAATATGCATGGAATAATAAAGGTCGGGTACTGTTGGATATGGACAAATTGGAAAAGTCTAAAAGGGCTTTCGAGAGGGCAGTGGAGATAGATTCGGAATTCAGATCGGCAAATGAAGGACTCGATGTGGCTAAAGACAGAGAGAAATCGAATAAACTCGAAAAATATGCAAAAGATATTTTGGAATACGAATGCAGGAGAGGTAAACCAGTAACCAAGGAAGAGGCTTTTCAGAAATGTGATGTCCCTTACAATATTATAGATGATGTTTTCAAATACATTACATTGAAAGAGGGTATGGACTTGGGTGCTTTGTCGAGAGAAAAGAAGAACAATCTAGAGGAAGCCTCTAAAGTCATAATTTCCAAACTAGCTGAGGAAAAGAGAGATAAACTGGTTAAAGAAGGCATAAAATTGTGTGATATCGTCACCAATTTCCCTGATAAAAAAATACAACAGTGTAAGGAAGTCCTTGAATATATAAGAGCTGTCGACGAGATGAATATTCGAATTGATGATATCGATGAGAGTACTGAAAGACTCCTAAAACACAAAGCGCTTGAATTGTCTCCAGAAAAGAGAGACTTTTTGAGTATAATTAAGAACTTGGACATAGGGATCTACCAAGCTAAAAAAGTCCAAGCGGCCTTAAAGAAATTTGAAGGATCTGACTACCAGGCTCCGAGCACTAAAATATCAAGTCTTACCCGAGGGGAGATCGAAAGAGAAAAGAAAAGAGTAGAAGGTGAAGTAACAGAAACAGAGGAGTCTAAAACTGAAGAGACCCCTTCCAAGAAAAAAGCTGATAAAAGTAAAACTAAAGAAGAGGAAAAAGAAGAAGCTGATAAAGATATCTCTGGTTACCAGAAATGCCACTTTTGTGGAAAAAAGACCGATTATAAGCACGAGTGTGGAGACCTACCATTATGCTCGAAATGTAAAGAAGATCATGGCGGAGAGGAATGTCCAGAATGTGGTGGAGTTATAGGCAGCCCAGAACCTATAGAAGATGAGGAAATGCTTCTATGAGGAGCTTTGAGATAATACCGCCTTTCGTATATAGTGAAAGGTAAATCTTGAAAGATTTAAAATAGCTTTATTTGTAGGTGCTGATCATGAAAAGAGAAGAAACTTTCAAGGGCATCTTCCCAGCGGTGATCACTCCATTTGATAAAGATGAAAAAATCGATGAGAAAAGAATGATCGATTTTATAAACTATATGGTAGAAGGAGGAGTCCACGGAATATACTTACTTGGTACTAACGGCGAAGCCCCTCTTCTGACTTTAGAAGAAAAGAAAAAAATTATAGATTTAACTATTAAAACAGTAGATGGGGAAGTTCCGGTTATAGCTGGAACGATGTGCAATAGCACTAAAAAAACGCTCTATTTGAGCAAATACGCTGAAGAGAAAGGAGCAGATGCCGTACATGTGATAGTTCCTTATTATTATCCAGTTGAAACTAGAGCTCTTAAGAAACATATCGAGGAGATCGCTAATGAAATCAAGATACCTATATTTCTCTATTCTATTCCTCAGTTCACTGGTAATGAAATAAAAAGTTCTACCTTCTCAGAACTCGCTGAGATTAAAGATCTAGTTGGATTGAAAGATAGCTCTGGAGATATAGAGCTGTTTTATAATACATTGTTAAAGGTCAGAAAAAAGCGTGATGATTTCGTCTTTTTTGGTGGTAATGATTCTCTCGTTTTAACTTATCTTACTTTAGGTGGTGATGGTGCTGTTACAGCGATAGGAAATGCCTTCCCAGAGCTTTTTGTCGATATATTTGAGAAATTTAAAACAGAGGATCTGGAAGCGGCAAAACGTAAACAGAGAAAAGTTTTAGAGATAAAGAATGTATTTAAAAAGTATCCAACAATGTCTGCTGTAAAAGGGACTTTGAAAATCAAAGGACAAGATTATGGAGACCTAAGAAAACCACTGCATTCTTTAGATAGAGGAGAATTAAAGAATTTAGAAGAAGAACTCAAAAAGATAGATGTAATATAGAACAGAGAGGTGAGTATGATATGAATTATGATCGATTGAAAGAAAAAGTAGCTATCGTGACCGGAGCGAGTTCTGGAATAGGAAAAGCCGTTTGTCGAAGATTGGCGAGAGAAAAGATAAATCTTGGTTTAGTGGCTAGAAGGAAAGAAAAACTCGAAGAACTGTCAAAGAGCTTAGAAAAAGAAAATTCTATTGAGACCTTGATCTTGCCCACGGACGTAAGAGATGAGGAACAAGTTAAAGATGCTGTAGACAAGACTTTAGATAAGTTCAATAGGTTGGATATACTTGTAAATAATGCGGGGATAATCAGGTATGGAAAGATAGAGAACTTTTCTACAGAGGACTACAAAAATGTTATGGGGACCAACTGTGATGGTGTTTTTTTCTTCACTAGAGAGGCGATACCCCATGTTAGAGATTCTAAAGGAAACCTGGTCTTCATAGGAAGTTTCGATGCTAATCATCCTCGATCTTTCAATCCTATCTACGCGTCTTCAAAATGGTGGATAAAAGGATTCGCTCACAGTATAGAGAGCATCGTAGGCGAATCGGGAGTTGCGGTAACCCTGATTAATCCTTCTGAAGTCAGAACAGATATAGAAGATGAAACGGGAGAAAAGTATAAGGAAAAGTTCAGTAAGGGACAAGTATTAAATCCAGAAGAGGTGGCAGAAGCTGTTATCTTTGCTGTCAACCAGGAAGGGAGTACCACGGTTAGTCAGATGGATATATTAAGAAGAGATAAGATGAGCGATTTCTTTTAGTCTTGGGAAAGACTCTTTTCTTTCAATTCTTTTTCTATATCTTCTTTAGAAAGCGGCATAACTGATTCTTGGATGGATATTCCCTCTGCTCCGTCGAAGTTTCCACCGTATTCTAGTTTCCCCTCTGCCTTAGCACCTTTCATCATCTTTACATTTCCTACAGCTATTATATCTGAAACTACGGTATTTTCACCTAGAACCACGTTACCAAAGCATTCTATATTTTTTGCCTTGCACTTTTCTCCGAGATTAATGTTTGGTGCTCTTAGCTTGCCCTGTATCTCTGCTCTAGCGCCTGTATCGATTTCCCCTGAGTTGGACTCTGCATGCCCTTCTATCCTAACATCGTCCCCCATCCTGATATCTCCTGACGATTCTATTGGTCCGTGAATCACCGTCGAATTTCCTATCTCGATATCATTCTTGCACTTTATTCCGCCGTTGATCTCAGACCTATCTGGGATCACAGTGCTTTTATCAGTACGCAGTGCATAATCATCTTCGGCTTCATATTCATTCAATTCTTCAATCAATTCTTCATTTTCTTTATTCAATTCTTCTACTTCCTCTTTTAGATCAAAAATCTCATACTCTAGTCTTTCGATAAGATCTTCCGTATTTTGAGATAGGTCTCCTGCATGGGTTTCGCTCATCTTTTCGATCAAATTTTTAAGTTGGATTCCATGTTTATCCAATATCTTTTTTTTCTCTTTCAACAATTCCCTTTTTTCATTCTGAAGTTCTTTATTTTTATTTTTCAGCTTTTCTACTTGTCCTTTTAGTTTTTTCACCCTTCTTTGATATAACTCTAGTTTTTCCTCTAGTTCCTTTTTCTTGAACATGATCTCCAATAAACGTTATTCTTTCGGATTATATAAATCTTTTACGAAATTTACTCGAAGTCAGAATACAGTTTTACCTATAGATCCATACAATTTTTTCTTACTGTCAAAATAATCGCTCCCGTCAAAATATATGTCCTTATATTTTTTTTGTATATCTGTTTCGAGTAAAGGTTTTATGTTATTCCATACCCTTTTTCTCATATTCAACTTATCTAAATATATTTCATTTACTCCTAGGGATTCTATAGTGTTCTTTAATCTGAACAAAGCCTCTCTGTCATCATTGATATATGGGAATAAAGGACCTACGAATACCCATACATCTAGGTTTTCTTCTTTTAATTCTCTTATCGCTGAGAGTCTTTCCGAGATTGGTGGAGCATCAGGCTCAAATCTTTTTCTAAAATTTTCATCTAATGAGGTGATTGTAAAACCGATGTCTGAATCCATATCTTTCAAGAGGTCTATATCTCTTGTGACCAGGCCTGATTTGGTCTGGATTAGAACAGGAAAATCATGCCTTGATAGCTGCTTCAAACATTTTCTAGTCAACTCGAATTTTTCTTCAGCTTCTTGATAGGCATCGGTTACACTTCCTATTCGAACCATCCCTTTTTTCTTATTTTTCAATTCTTTAGATAGAACATTGGGTATGTTCCTTTTCACATCTAAAAATTTTCCCCATTGACGCTCTTCTCTGAGAACAGAGGGGCTATAACAGTACTTACATCCATGAGAACAACCTATGTAAGGGTTCAATGCATAATCTGATTCTAATCGGGATTTTGAAAGAGCAGTTTTACAACTTATTTCGTTGATTTTTAATCCTTCTATCTCAACCTTTTTTGATCCTAATTCCAATGTCTATCATCTCCAAATTTAAAATCTTTTTCTTCCGTATTTGATTTTTTACTTATCCCCATTCCAAAATCACTCAACCGTGTCTGGTAAAGTGAATCTTGAAGGACCTCGCTGTATTTTTTCCAGGTATCTATTTTTATATCTAATCTCGTAGATATGTAAAATAGAGCATCTTTCAGATCTCCGAATGTTTTTGGTTCCTTTCTCAAAGCGTCTCTCACATGTTCTCTTACGTTCCATACGCCAACAGGCATGATATATCCTGGATGAGTTTCTCTCAATATC
>SL_8KL_010_SEDDRAFT_10001823_pt1 | contig 18351 bp, 19 predicted proteins | sample SodLakKL_010_SED_4_FD_11160 | JGI IMG/M metagenome (IMG submission 11160)
GGGAGGGAGCCTCAACGGCTGGGAGGCGAGCGAGTCGACGGCTGACTGCCCGTTGACATAGACCGGCCGCGGGGCGGGCGGTGGGCTGGCGCCAGGGATTGTCAACTACACGTCGAGCCCGCGGTGCTGGGACCCTGACCCGTCGCTGCGAGTTGACAGCGCGTGTATGTGCCAGAAACCCGGTCGTGGCACTCCAAGCCGTGTTCGGGGGCCGGGATCCTCCCGTCTGACGGGCTACGACCCCACGACAGGGTTTCTGGCACCCACAGGACGGGCGACGGAGTGGAACTCGTGGTTGCGGACCAAGCCCGCGACCATGACCGAGGTGTCGATCACTCGCGATCTCGCTGGGCGTGAATCGCCTCGACCGTGGTGGCGTTGCTCACGGTGTCGTGTTCNTCGACCGTGACCAGCGGGAGCCCGCTGTCATCCACGGTGACGGTGGCACGGCGGCGACGTTCCAGCAGGACGCCTTCGGGTGTAGAGACGAGCTCGAGGGTCCCGCCGTCGCGTAGGCCGAGACGTTCCCGTTCGGCCTGGGGGATGACGACGCGACCTTGTGGGTCCACCTTGACGGTGATGGTCATGCTTCACTCCCAACGTGGACACCACTGCGATGGTGCCATGGTGCCACTTCGATGGCAATCGGCCTCGCCCGGTGGCGGGACCAGGTCCCTGTGCGTGATCGACCGGGGATGGGCATCCCCCGGGTACCGCACCGCCGGTACTGCGGCCCAACCACCATCCCGCGTGACACGGAATCCGGACCTCGCCGGGAAGCCCGCCCCGGAGACATCGTGGAACTGCCGAGTTGCACGCCCAGGCATGTCACAGGCACCTGGCATGCTCCTCACCCCTAGATGAGCGAGGGGATGGGATCGCACGAAGACTGCTTGAGAGCGGTGTCTGGTAGGTCACGCAGAGAGGCGGTTCATGATGTCTGGTGATCAAGAGGACAAGCGCGAGCCGCTGGTGCGGTTCCAGTTCGGGAAGGAAGACGAGGCTGATGCAGCCGCGATCGCGGACAAGATTCGCGAGATCCGCCGGCGTCACCTTAGCGTCACCGCGGTAACGAAGAGGAATCCTCGTAGTTGGCAGCGTCGTCAACCGACTCGGTCGCGTCGCGCAACTCGACCGCGATGGTCCGGCGTGATCCATCGGCCGACGCGATACCGGTGTGGTATCATCCGACCATGGCCCTGACTCTCCGGACGGATGAAGAACTTGAGCGTGCACTGGACGCCCTCGCCAGCAGCGAGGGGTTGTCTCGCCAGGAGATCATCCGCCGCGCTGTGATCGAGCGCTACGAGCGCTCGCGGCATCGTCAGCGCGTGACCGATAGCACCGAGCGGATGATGCAGCGCTGGGGCGACGTGCTGGACCGCCTCGGCTCCGCGTGAGCACGATCGAGCTCCTCGATCTCGAGGATCTCATCGAGCTCGTCCGCCGTCTCGGCGTCGGGCCCGTGCGCGACATCGGCTTGCTCGACGCGGCTGCTGCCCGCCCACGCTCGTCCGCATTCGGCTCGGATGCCTACCCCACCCTGGAGCTGAAGGCCGCGGCGCTGCTGCACTCGCTCGTGCGCCATCACGCCCTGGTAGACGGCAACAAGCGCCTGGCCTGGCTTGCCACGGTCGTATTCTTGGACCTCAACGATCGGACCGTGGCCCTTGACGATGACGAGGCCTTCGCTCTCGTCATGGAAGCCGCGGCCGGGATGCTCGATGTCGAGGGAATCGCCGAACGCCTTACCGCCGGTACCCGCAGATAGCCAATCCCGTCATCTGGTAGCGGCCAAGGCGGGCTTCCGCGGCAGTCGTCTGGCTGAGGTCAGCGGAATAGGTGTGTGATCTGCGGAAACGCCGAGTTGGCGGGTTGCAAGGCGTGTCACTAGACCCGCCCGTACGCGGGGGCACTCCCGGGGGTGTTCGGGGGTGTTGGACCGAGCGCGCCTTCGGGTGGCACTGGTGCTGGGGGGCCGCTGCAATAGCACAGGGGCGCGGTGCGTCCTTTTGGGTGTCCGGTCTGGTGCTGTGAGGTTGGCACCGGATGCCGATTGGCACGCTGACAGGGAGGGTCGTGATGACTGCGGATGCGAGCTGGGATCGCGGGACCGCCGGAGGTGGGGTCACCGTACCCGTTGATCCGGACGTGTTGCGCGAGGAGGTGCAGCGCAAGTATCGCGAGGTCGCCCGCGAGCCCGACGGTGAGCATCACTTCCATACCGGCCGCCCGCTCGCGCGTCGGCTCGGCTATCCCGACGAGTGGGTGGATCCGCTGCCGGATCGGACCGTCGAGTCGTTTGCGGGGATCGCCAACCCGTTCTCGTTGCGCGGGTTGCAGCCGGGAGAGCGGGTCGTGGACGTGGGTGCGGGGGCCGGATTCGACAGCGTCGTGGCTGCCGGCCAGGTCGGAGCCGACGGGTGGGTGGTCGGTGTCGACATGACCGCTGACATGCGCGACAAGGCCCGCGACATCGTCGGGTGGTTGGGCCTTGGCAATGTCGAGTTCCGTGAGGGGCTGGCGGAGTCGCTGCCGGTGCCCGACGGTTGGGCGGATGTGGTGATCGCCAACGGCGTGTTCAACCTGTGCCCGGACAAGCGGGCGGTGTTCGAGGAGGCCCACCGCGTGCTGGCCCCAGGCGGGTGGCTGCAGTTCGGGGACATCGCCAACGGTGTCGAGGTGCCCGAGGAGGCGGTCGCCGAGATCGACCTGTGGACCGGGTGAATCGCCGGTGGCCTGCCGTGTGCAGGCTGGCGGCGGATGCTCGAGGACACCGGGTTCGTCGAGGTGCGGATCGGTGAGGCGGTCGACACCTTCGGTGAGGCCCCCGGTGAGGCGAAGGCTCGAGCCTTCGAGGTGTATGGCTATCCCTTCTGCGCGCGCAAGCCAGGCTGACCCGCTGGGGCAGGGCGCGCCCCTCGCTCGCGCGTCCAGTTGCGGGGGATGGGGCTGCCCCGACCCCCTTGACACGCGCCCGTGCTGCAGCCGACCCTCTTGACAGGGAGGGACGCGTGGACGAGGGCGCTAGCACCGCGTTCGACGCTGCGGCGCGCGACCAGCTGCCGTGGCTGTATGCGCTGGCGCGTCGCCACCTCGGCGATCAGGCCGACGACGTGGTGCAGGAGTGCCTGGTCAAGGCCCACCGAGGATTCGACCGGCTTCGCGATCCGGCCGCTGCACCGGCGTGGTTTCGCCAGATCCTGCTGAACTGCATCCGCGATCACCGCCGTCGAGCAGCGGGACTGCCCACCCTCGAGCCGCTTCACGAGCAGCACGGGGCCGTGCAGGCCACACCAGCACGCGACCCCTCACGGTGGACATACCTCGATCGGCTGGCCCCCGAGCTGCTGGCGCAGCTCGAGGAGGAGGAGGTGTGGCGGGTGCTCGAACGCGTGTCGCCGCGGCATCGCGTGCCCCTGGTGCTGGTGCACATGGAGGGCATGACCACCGCGCACGTCGCCTGGATGTTCGGCGTCGCCCAGGGCACCGTCCTGTCATGGCTGCACCGCGGACGCAAGGAGTACGAGCACGAGCTGCAGCGCTACGCCCGCGACTCGGCCCACCTCGCCCACCTCATCGAGGCCGAGCCGCAGGTGGTCCAAGCCTGATGCCACGAGATGCCGGGACGCCCGCGCGCAGCAGCGTTGCGCCTCACCAGTCGAAGGGTCCCACCGGGTCGCTGACCGCCTCGCGCAACGCCGCAACGCTGCCGCGGCCGGCGCCACGAACGTCGAGTTCCTCAAGGGCCACATCGAGGCGATCCTGCTGCCCGAGGCCAGCATCGACGTGATCGTGTCCAGCTGCGTCATCAACCTGTCGGTCGACGAGCCCGCTGTGCTGGCCGAGATGCATCGCGTGCTGCGCGCGGCGACTACGTCGGTTGCCTCGCCGGGGCCCTGTCGGTCAGCGAGTACCGCGAGGGCCTGACCAGCGTCGGCTTCGGTGACATCGCGGTGCCCCTCACCCACGAGGTCGCCGACGGGTTGCACGCAGCGATCATTCGCGCCACCAGGCCCGCTGTCGCCTCCTGACAGCCACGACGCCGTCGCGGCACCGGCCCCCACCGACCACGAGACCGTCCGCCAGCCCGCAACACAGGCCGGCTCGACCTATCAGTCATCGGTGGCGACGTCTCGGGGCACTCCCCCTACCACGCGCGCCACGCCCATCAGTGGCCAGGGGTAGGGGCAGGTCCACGCGGGCCCGCCTNCCGGTGCAATAGCCGCGCGTCGCGGCGCGTCCTACGAGATACGACCGTGGCGCAGCAGCCCCGGTCGCCGACCGCACTTACGTCCAGGGAGGTATGGCATGTCGTTCACCCAGATCATCACCGTCGATGGCGCCGACGACGGCACGCTGCACACGCTGCTGGCCAAGTGGGACGCCGAGCAAGCCGGCGTGGCTCCCGGCTACCGGGGGAGCCGCGTGCTCTCCGACGACGCACACGGACGGCACATCATCGAGGTCGACTTCTCGTCCGAGGAGGAGGCACAGCGCAACAACGATCGGGCTGCGACCCGGGAGTGGGCTGAGCAGCTCCACCAGGTGATCACCGGCCAACCGGTCTACACCGACCTGCGCGAGGTGTGCTCCACCTACGAGCGCTGACCCGCGCTGCCCCGCGCAGCCCTGGGCGCCGCGTACCCCTGTCGGTGGTGAGGCTGCGTCCCGCCGGACGTTGCGGCCGGCGACGGTCTCACCGGCCACGAACGAGGTGAGGTGCCCCCGGTGCCAGCACAGCGGGGGTGCGTTCAGCCGCGTTGGCCTCCTGTCTGTCCGCTGCGCCGGTACCGGGTCCTGCTCGCAGTGCTCGGCCTCCTCGGAACCCGGCCGGTGAGCGGCCCGCGGCCTCGCCGACTTCGTCCGGGCGGCCGGCGCGTCGACTGGGATGCTGCGGGGTCAGACTCCGAGCTCTTCGGAGGCCATCGCTGTGCCCTCGACGCGTGCTGCGATCTTCTGGAACGCGATGTCGCGGGCGAAGTCGGGCGAGCCGTGCTTGGGCTTCTCGTCGATCGAGAACGGGGAGAAGCCGCAGTCGTCGGTGGCGCCGAGCCGCTCGATGGGGATGTGCCGCGCGGCGGTGACGAGGTCGTCGCGCACCTGCTCGGGCGTCTCGACGCTCGGGTTCAACGGGTCGATCACGCCCATGAAGCAGACCTGCGGGACGCCGTTTGCGTTGTCCCGGCTGTACCGCCCACAGAGGCGGTAGACCTCCTCGCGGTCGCGCTCGCTCGCGCACTGGATCAAGAAGTAGCCGGCGTTGATCTCGAACATCCGGCTGAGCAGCTGCTCGTAGGGCACGTCCGCCGAATGCACCGAGTCCATGTCTCCCCCGGGGCAGGTGTGCAGCCCGATGTGCTGGCGCTCCTCGGCGGTGAAGCGGTCGAGCACGCGGTTGTTCAGGTCGATGAACTCCTGGAGCATGTCCCGGCCGGTCCAGGGATTGCGCGCGTCGTTCTTGTTCGCCAGCCGCCCCTCGGTGAAGTCGATCGACACGCGCGACGCGCCGGCGGTGAACGCCTGGCGGATGTCACGTTCGGTCTCGTCGCACAGGTCGGCGAGGAACTGCTCGCGCGGATAGCCGGGGAGCTCCTCGTCGAGCGGGTACAGCAGCATCATCATCGATGGGGCGATGACCGCCTGCTTCACTGGCTTGCTCGCCAGCGGCACCGCCTGCTCGACGAACTCCGCGGCGTAGGTCTGGTAGCGGAACGGCCCGCTCGTCAGGCGCGGCAGCTGGCGGTGGTGCCCGTCGTCGAAGACCGCGAAGAGCTGCCCGTCGGGGGCGAGGTTGTCGGCGAGCCCGGTGCCGCCGAGCGTCTCGACGAGCGGGTAGGTCGCGAAGCTCGACGCGCGCTGCTCGCCGTCGCTGACGATGGGCTGGCCCGTCGCCTCCATGCGCTTGATGGAGTCCCGACACGCCGCGTCCTGCTCGGCGACGAGTGCCTCACGGTCGATCTCACCCGCGTCGTAGGCCGCGAGGGCCTGCTGCAAGCGCACAGGACGGGGCAACGAGCCGACGTTCTCTGTGGGGATTGGCATGACCGAGCCCTCCTGATCCGTCCGCCTGCGTGGGTCGCGATGCGCACCGAGCTGCCGACAGGCCCTGAGCCGTCGCGCGCCCGACCGGATCGATCGAGCCGCCGTAAGGCGTAACAGCCTCGGTGGGCTCGATCAACACCCGGTTGGTTCGGTCCGCCGCTCTCGCGCCGCGCCGCTGCTACGCGGCCCCGGAGTCAATGGCGACCGTCGGTAGTCACCTGGCAGTGCCGGTCGGTCAGCTCGACGGTGTCGCCCTCGACCTGGCCAGGGGTGCGCCGCCCCCTGGGACCGGGGAGGTGCCATCGTGCTCGCTCCTGCCGTGACGGCAGGGGTGTGTGGTTGCATGGTGAGCATGGATGGTGCCGAGGTGCAGCATCGCGGCTGGGGGCTGGCCGAGCCGCTGCGTGTCCTGTTGATCGCGTTGGCGTTTCTGACGCGTCTGCCGTTGGGATGGGTCGGTGTCGGCCACGGCGACCTGACGCGGGCCTCGGCGGCGTTCCCGCTGGTGGGTGCGCTCATCGCTGGTGCGGGGATCGGCGTGCGGGCGGCTGCTGAGCCGCTGTGGGGCGCGCCGGCGGCCACGGCGGCGGCGGTGCTGGTCACCGTCGTGCTGACCGGGGCGTTCCACGAGGACGGCCTGGCTGATGCGTGCGACGGCCTGTGGGGCGGCTGGGACCCCCAGCAGCGCGTGGCGATCATGCGCGACAGCCGGCTGGGCACCTACGGCACCGTGGCGCTGGTTGCCTCGCTGGGATTGCAGGTCGCACTGTTGGCGCCGCTCGACGTGTTCGCGTTCGCTGCGGCGCTGCTGGCCGGCCATGTGCTGGGGCGCGCGGGCATCGTGCTGATGGTGCGGTGGCTCGCGCCGGTGACAGGCGGTTCCAGCGCTGATGTGGCCGGGCGGGTCGGTCCGCTCGGCCTGGTGGTGGTGGCGGTGACCGTCGGTGTGGTGCTCGCCTCGACGCTGGCGTGGTGGGGCCTGGCCGCGGCGCTGCTGGCGGTGGCCGTCGTGGCCGGCTGGCGGGTGGTGCTGTCCCGCAAGCTCGGCGGTGTCACCGGCGATGCGCTGGGCGCCACGGTGCAGCTGGTGTTGCTGGCCGTGGTCGCGCTGGTCAGCGCGCTGGCACAGGCCGAGCTGCTGTGAGCACGACGATCGTGCTGGTGCGCCACGGCGAGGCGGCCACCGACGGCTGCTGCGCGGGTGTGCGCTTCGATCCGCCGCTGACCCGCGAGGGGCGCGCCCAGGCGCAGCGTGCCCGCCAGCGCAGCGATGCGGTCCTTGGCGCTTCGCCGGCGCTGGTGGTCGCCTCGCCGGCCCGGCGCGCTCGTCAGACGGCGGCGGTGTGGACCCATGAGCCGCTGATCGAGCCGCGGCTGGCCGAGCGCGACTGGGGCGAGTGGGAGGGGCGGCCGTGGGCGCAGCTGTGGGCGGAGGCTCCCGCAGGGGTCACCGAGGACGTCGGCAGCTACCTGGCGTTCACCCCGCCTGGGGCCGAGCCGATGGCCGACGTGCGCGCGCGAGCGGCCCGGGCGCTCGTGGCGCTGGCCGAGGGTCCCGCTGCCACGGTGGTGGCGGTCACCCACGCCGGCCCGCTGCGGTTGGCTGCCGGCCACCTGTGTGGTCTCGACGCTGCCGACGCGTTCGCGCTGGGCGCCCCGCACGCCGGCGGGCTGGTGCTCACCCGCGCTGCCAGGGGCTGGCACATGACGACGCTGGAGGCGCACTCCTGCCTCGCGGCGGACGTGCCGCCCTCGTCCTCGGGGCCGTGCCGATGAGCCGGCCCGCTGCTGACCGCGTCGCCGCGCTCGCAGGCCGCGTCGAGCCCGCTGATCGGCGGGCTCGGCAGGCAGCGGCGGAGCGGAACGCGCAGCTGGCGAAGCCACACGGCAGCCTGGGGCGCCTCGAGGCGCTGGCGGTGCAGCTGGCAGGCAGCAGCGGCCGCTGTCCGCCCCCGACCCCAGCACTGCCGGCGGTGCTGGTGTGCGTCGCCGATCACGGGGTCCACGCGCATGGGGTCAGCCCGTGGCCGCAGACGGTGACCCAGGTGATGGCCACCCGCATCGCCGCCGGCACGGCCAGCCTCGGTGCGCTGGCCCGCACCGTCGGCGCCGGCTGGCAGGTGCTCGACGTGGGCTGTGCCACCGCTCCCGAGCCCCATCCGGCGCTGACCGCGGCGCGGGTGCGTGCTGGCACCGCCGACTGGACCCGCGAGCCGGCCATGAGCCGCGACGAGGCAGCCCGCGCGATGCTCGCCGGCGCCGACGCCGCCGACGGGCTGCTGTCAGCGGGAGTCGACCTGCTGGTGCACGGGGAGATGGGGCTGGGCAACACAACCACCGCAGCAGCGCTGCTCGCCGCGCTCACGGGGCGCCCCGCCAGCGAGGTCACCGGGCCGGGCACCGACTCCGACCCCACCGCGCCCGAGCGCAAGGCCGCGCTCGTCGAGGCCGCCCGCGCACGACACCGTCCCGACCCCCGCGATCCGCTGGGTGTGCTCGCAGCCGTCGGCGGGCTCGAGCACGCCGCTCTTGCCGGTGCGACGCTCGCATGCGCCGCCCGGCGCGTGCCGGTGGTGCTCGACGGCGTGTCCAGCGTCGCCGCCGCACTGCTCGCTGTCACCGCAGCACCCACGGTCGTCGACCACCTCATCGCCGGGCACCGCTCACCCGAGCCCGGCGCAGCAGCCGGCCTTGCCGCGCTTGGCCAGCAGGGATTGCTCGACCTCGGCCTGCGGCTCGGGGAGGGCACCGGCGGGGTGCTGGCGGTGCCGCTGGTGATCGCCGCCGCCCGTGCGCTTGCCGACACGGCGCGGCTAGACGACCTCGCCCTGGAATAGGCCGCCGCCGGCGAGCCACCCATCCGCGTACGTCGCAAGCGGATCGTCCGCGTCCCAGTCGTCGACGCTGTCGCCCTCGACGTCGTCGATGTAGCTGTGGCGAGGCAAGGCCGTGCTCGTAGGCGTAGACGACCGCGTGAACGCGGTCGCGTCGCCCCAGCTTGGTCAGCACGCCTCGCACGTGCGACTTCCCCACATCGACCACGAGCGCGCCAGAGGCACTCCCGCGGTCCCAGCCCGACACCACGTCGTCGAAGCCCATCACCGTCGAAGCGCCCCACCACACGGCGCCGAGCAGCGTCGCCGCGCCCACGACGACCAGGAGCCACGCTCGGGCCGCACCCCTCGGCTCGCCTTGCTGGGTCGGGGAAGGTGCGGCAGCTGCGTCCGTGGTGCGGGTGATCGTCGGCGTGTCCATCTCGAGCTCCCTTCGTCGGGTGACGAAGGGGAGTGTCCGAGCGCTCGCGGGCGCCGTCCCCATGCGGAGGTGCCAGGTCGCTCTCCTCCCCAGAGAGGAGTCGACCAGGCCGGAGACGCGCCATCGCCGCGCACCGCCAGCCACCTAGAGCCCAGCAGCACCGCCGCCGCGCCGTCCAGGCCAGCGCCGCGCTGGTCGGGCCGCGGCAGCGCAAGCGGGCCCGACCGCCGCGACCAGCGGCGCTGGGGTTAGGCTGCGGGCGCCGCGTCACCGCAGCGCCAACGACAGGGGGACAGTCGTGGCAGCTCCTGGCGACCCAGCCAAAGGAGCACTGGCACCGGTGCCAGCCTCCGAGCGCGTGGACGCCCTCGATGTGCTCCGCGGGTTCGCGCTGCTGGGGATCCTGCTGGTCAACATCGAGCTGTTCCGCGGGCCAGCGCTCTACGAGCTGCTGGCCGGCGAGGAGGTGGCGGGCACCCCGGCCGAGGAGATCGTCAGCTTCACGGTCGGGTGGCTGGCCGGAGGCAAGTTCCTGTCGAGCTTCGCGATCCTGTTCGGCGTCGGCGCGGCAGTGATCGCCGGGCGCGCTGTGGCGCGCGGCCACGCGGCCCGCGGGCTGCTCGCCAAGCGCTACGCCTGGCTGCTGGTGTTCGGCCTGGTTCACATGTTGCTGCTGTTCGCCGGCGACATCCTCTTCGTGTACGGCATCGCGGGGCTGCTGCTCCTGCCGTTCGCGCTGGCGCGCGTGCGCACCCTGCTGTGGTGGGCCGGCGGCATCCTGGTGGTCTACCTGGTCCTGGTCGTGGGCTTCACCGCGCTGGGAGCCGCCGTCGAGAGCGCCGCACCACAGCCCGCTGATGATCCGGTCACCGCCGCCGTCGAGGGCTTCTTCGCCGAGCGCGCCGAGCAGGCCGTGGCCGCCTACACCGAGGGCGGGCTCGGCGACCAGCTGCAGGCGCGCGCCTGGGAGGCGCTGCTGGTGCAGTCCGGACAGATCCTGCTCGCACCCTGGGTGCTGGCGCTGTTCCTGCTCGGCTTCGCCGTCGGCAAGGCAGGCATCCTGGCTGACCTGCACGGCCACCGGTGGCTGCTGCGCCGCATCGCGCTGGTGGCGCTGCCGGTCGGGCTGGTGGCCAACGTCCCCGTGGGTTTCGCGGGCGCGCTGGGCGGCGCCGCGGTGGGCCCCGACCCCGAGGTCGGTGGGCTCGCGCTGCTCGGCGCCACGCTGGGGCAGATCGCGGGCGCTCCGCTGCTCGCGGTGGGCTACCTGTCGGGGCTGGCGCTGCTGTGCCTGCGCCCCGGCGTGCTCGCCAGGCTGGCACCGCTGCGTGACGCGGGCCGCATGGCCCTGTCGGGCTACGTGCTCCAGAGCGTGCTAGCCACTGGGCTGTTCACCGGCTTCGGGCTGTCCACCGGCTTCAGCCTGTACGGCCAGGTCGATGGCGTGCAGGCGCTCGGCGTGGTGGCGGGCATCTGGGTGGTGCTGCTCGTGGTCACCACGCTGTGGCAGCGGCGTCTGGGCCGCGGGCCGCTGGAGCGCCTGTGGCGCCGGCTGACCTACGGCCGCGACCGCCCGGCGGCTGCTGGACCGGCGCAGCGCTAGGCGTTGCGGGCCTCGCGCAGGCTGGCGACGTCATCGCCTCGGGCAGCACCCGGGCCCAGCACGCGTGCCAGGTCGGCTTGCGGCCAGGTCTCGAGCAGCGCATCCGGGGTGATGCTGCGCTGCAGCCGGCGGTACTCGCCGCCTTGGGCCGCACGCGGTCCGTAGCGCTCCAGGCTCAGGTCGAGGTGCTCGGTGACCGCGCGCACGAAGTCCGAGGCGGCCCGCGTGCTGTGCTCTTCGATCCCGCCGTTGATGATGACGACAGAGCGGCCCATGGCCCCCCTCCTCCTGCTGCGCGCGGCAGCGCTCGCACCGGTGCGGGGACCGCTGATCCCGAAGGCCCCTCGGCGCTTCGGGTGCTCCTGGTCGCCAGTGCCGGGACACCCCTGTGATGCACTCTGATCATACCTGGACAGGACGGTCGTGGGGAGGGAGAGCAGCAGGCGGGTTGGCGCGGGTGTCGTGGTCGTGCAAGCCCGCTCTCACGCGGCTGTCACGTCGCGCGCACGCCCTCGCGCCCCCGCGCGCTCTGGCGTATCGTCAGCGAACGAGCGGATCAGCGCGGCCGTGGCTCGAACGACAGCGTCACGGTGCCGGGTGGCCTGATCCCCCCATGGCGTCGCGGTCCTGCGGCGCATCACGGCGTCGATGAGGAGGAACCATGCACCGCTCACCCGTGCTTCCGCTGCTGCTGGTGCTCGCGTTGACCGCAGCTGGGTGCGGCTTCGGTGACAGCGCCGGCGAGCGCCTCATGGAGGAGGTGGCTGGGCAGGCCGCAGATGAGGACGTCGACCTCGACATGGACGAGGACGGCATGAGCATCGAGACCGAGGACGGCGAGGTCCGCTTCGACGAGGAGGGGTTCAGCGCCACGGGCGAGGACGGCGACGTCGAGATGGGCGGCGGCGAGCTGCCCGACGCGTTCCCCGAGGAGATGCCCCTGCCCGACGGCGAGGTCCAGATGTCCATGGCCGGCACTGACGACGACGGTGAGCAGATCCAAGTGACCCTCGTGGCCGAGGACGACCTGGCCACGCTCGAGGCGTTCCTCGCCGACGAGCTGCCCGACGCCGGCTGGGACGTCGAGGAGGAGGCGGAGATGACGGTCGAGGGCATGAGCCAGCGCCACGTCGCGGTCGAGGGTCACGGCTGGGAGGGTCACGTCATGGTCCAGCAGGGCGATGACGAGCCGCCGATCGTGAACGTCACCCTGGTCTCCTCCTAGCCGTTGCGGCGCCGCGCGGGGCGGCGGCCCGCACCGCGCGACTAGGTTTGGCCTCCTCGGCGCGCCTCTGTCCGACCCGCGCCGAGGGGAGCCGCACCGATGGAGCAGACGTATCTGGGCCGCACCGGCCTGGTGGTCAGCGAGCTGTCGCTGGGCACGATGACCTTCGGCGAGCCCTGCGACGAGGCCACCAGCCGCGCGATCATCGAGCGCTACCGCGAGGCAGGCGGGACCTTCTTCGACACCGCCGACATCTACAACCAGGGGCGCAGCGAGGAGATCCTCGGCCGCATCCTCGCCAGCGAGCGCGATGAGGTCGTGCTGGCCACCAAGGCCTACGGGCCGATGGGGGAGGGGCCCAACGATCGCTCGGGCAGCCGCCGGCACCTGCGCCAGGCCGTCGAGGCGAGCCTGCGGCGGCTGGGCACCGACTACCTCGACCTCTACCAGCTGCATCGGTTCGACCCGACCACGCCGCTGGAGGAGACCCTGTCGACCCTCGACGACCTGGTGCACGAGGGCAAGATCCTCTACGTCGGGGTCTCCAACTTCGTGGGCTGGCAGCTCGAGCGCGCCGCCCGCCTGACCGAGCGTCACGGCTGGGAGCCGGTGGCCAGCCTCCAGCCGCAATACAACCTCGTCGAGCGCCAGATCGAGCTGGAGACGCTGCCGGCCGCGCGCGCCAACGGGATGGGCATCCTCGCGTGGTCGCCGCTGGCCGCCGGGTTCCTGACCGGCAAGTACCGCCGCGACGAGGACGCTGCTGGCAAGGGCCGGTTCGCCCAGTTCGTCGACAACCTCGGTGACCGGGCCTGGGACACCCGCGACGCGCTGGTGGAGATCGCCGCCGAGCACGGCGTCGAACCGGCCAGCGTGGCCATCGCCTGGCTGCGCCGCGATGCCGACGTCATCCCGATCATCGGCGCCACCCGCCCCGAGCAGCTCGACGCGGTCCTCGAGGGCGCGACCACGTCGCTGTCCGACGAGGCCGCCCAGCGCCTCACCGAGGTCAGCGAGCCCCGGCGCGGCTACCCGTTCGACTTCCCGCCGGTGCGCGGGCGTCCACCGCGGCCGTGAGCGCCGCAGCGGGTCTCACACGTTGAACCGCACCTGCAGCACGTCGCCGTCCTGCACCGTGTAGTCGCGTCCCTCCACGCGCAGGCGTCCGGCGTCCTTGACGGCCTGCTCGCTGCCGTGCGCCGCGTAGTCCTCGAAGCTGATGACCTCGGCGCGGATGAAGCCGCGCTCCATGTCAGAGTGGATCTCGCGGGCTGCGCGCGGCGCGCGAGACCCGGCGGGCACGTGCCAGGCGCGCGCCTCGTTGGGGTTGGCGGTGTAGAAGCGCACCAGGTCCAGCAGCCGCTCGGCGGCGGTCACGACCCGGTCCAGCCCGCTGTGCTGCAGGCCGAGCGCGTCCAGGTACTCCGACCGCTCGTCGGGCTCGAGGGCGATCAGCTCGGCCTCGACCTCGGCGCACACCACGACGCACTCGGCGTCCTCGGCGGCGGCGCGCTCGGCCAGGGCCGCGCTGTGGGCGTTGCCGTACGGCAGATCGTCCTCGGCGACGTTGGCGACGTAGAGCACCGGCTTGTCGGTCAGCAGCCCGAGGTGGCGCCAGCGGGCCCGCACGTCGGGGTCGATGGCCAGGGTGCGTGCCGGCTGGCCGGCTCCGAGGTGCTCGGCGAGCGCGTCGAGGGCGGTGACCTCGGCGGCGGCGTCGGCATCGCCGGTGCGAGCCGTGCGCTGGGCGCGCTCACGGCGCCGCTCGACGGTCTGCAGATCGGCCAGCAGCAGCTCGGTGCGCACCACGTCGGCGTCGCCGGTGGGATCGAGGGCGCCGTGCACGTGCACCACGTCGTCATCGGCGAAGCAGCGCACCACGTGCACGATCGCGTCGACGTCGCGGATGTGGCCGAGGAACTGGTTGCCGAGCCCCTCGCCCTCGCTGGCGCCCGACACGAGCCCGGCGATGTCCACGAACCGGATCGTGGCCGGCGCTGCCTTGGCGGAGCCAGCGAGGCGGGCCAGGGTGTCGAGGCGCTCGTCGCGGATCGCGGCCACCCCGACGTTGGGATCCACCGTGGCGAAGGGGTAGTTGGCCGCGTGCGCGCCCGCGGCCGACAGCGCGTTGAACAGCGTCGACTTGCCCACGTTGGGCAGCCCGACGATGCCGACCTGCAGCGACATGGGTGCATCCAGCGGTGCGGGGGCGGGGGTGTGCGGCGCGCGCGGGTCGCGGGCCCGGTGCCGCGCGCCCGGTGCTGCGCGCCACGAGGCGTGCGCCACGAGGCGTGCGCCACGAGGCGCAAGGATGCCCCCGTGGCGGCGCGAGCGCAGCGCGCGAGTAGGCTCGGCCGCCATGCACGCCGACGTCCACGGGCCCGCTGACGGCCCTCCCGTGGTGCTGCTGCACGGTGGCACCGGCACCGGCGACTACCACTGGCGCATGGTGGTGCGCGAGCTGTCCGATCGCTGGCGCCTGGTGGTGCCCGACCTGCCCGGCCACGGTCGCAGCCTGCTGCCCGCCGACGGTCGCTACGACCTCGAGGTGCTGGTCGCTGCGATCGCCGAGCAGATCGACGCCCTGGGAGGGCCCGTGGCCGTCGTGGGCTTCTCGCTGGGCGGCCACGCCGCCCTGCACCTTGCCGCCCGCGCCCCCGAGCGCTTCGCGGCGCTGGGGCTGATCGGCACGAGCCTGCACGAGCACGCCGGCCTGGGTCCCTGGCGTGCCTTCTTCGATCCCGATTGGATGGAGGCCGAGCGGCCGCTGTGGGCGCGCACGCTCGCGCGCTACCACGCGCCCCAGGGCGGTCCCGAGGCGTGGAAGGACGTGGTGCGCCGCGACGCCAGCGGCATGCACCAGCCGGTGGAGGTGCAGCGGCTGGCCGCGCTGGACTGCCCACGGCTGCTGGTGCGCGGCGACCGCGATCCCGCGCTGGACCCGACGCACCACGAGCAGCTCAAAGCCGTGTGGGGCTCGGCGGTCGAGGAGGGCGTGGTGCCCGGCGGCGGCCACGAGGTGCACATGACGCGCCCACGGGTCACCGGCCCGATGCTGCGCGACTTCCTGGCGCGCCACGTGCGGTGACGTCGTGACGTCGCGGGGCGGCCCGCGCGGGAGTCACCCGCCGAGGCGCTCGCGCACCACCGCGTTGACGCGCGTGCCGTCGGCGCGGCCCTTGACCTTGGGCATCACCGCGCCCATGACCTTGCCGATGTCGCGGGGGCCCTGGGCGTCCACCTCCGCGATGGCGGCGTCCACGGCCTCGGCGATCTCGGCCTCGGAGAGCTGCTCGGGCAGGTAGGCCTGGAGGATCTCCGCCTCGCGGCGCTCCTTCTCGGCCAGCTCGGGCCGCCCGCCCTCCTCGTAGGCCTGTGCGGCCTCCGCGCGACGCTTGGACTCCTTGCCGATGAGCTCGATGACCACCTCATCGGAGGTCTGGCCCTGGGTGCCCTTCTCGGCCTCGTGGTTCTTGATCGCGGCCAGCACCGAGCGCAGCGTCGTGGTGCGCTCGGACTCGCGGGCCTTCATGGCGGTCTTCAGGTCGGTCTCGATGCGCTCTCGCATGCTCATGAACGCATCGTACGCACTCGCGAGGTGGGTGCGGTCAGCTCGCGGCGACCCCGGCCAGCGCCGCGTCGAAGCGGTCGAGCACCTCGGCGTCGAGATCCAGGTCGGCGGCGGCCACGTTGGCGTCGACGTGGTGGGGCTTGGTGGCACCCACGATCGCGCTGGACACCTCGGGGCGGCGCAGCACCCAGCGCAGCGCCAGCTGGGCCAGCTCCACGCCGGCCTCCTCGGCCACCGCGCGCGCCTCGGCGACGGCGTCGAGGACCTCCTGGGTGAAGTAGCGCTGCATGAACGCCACGCCCTCGCCGGCGGCACGGCTGTCAGGCGGCACATCCTCCACCGAGCGGTACTTGCCGGTGAGGATCCCCATCGCCAGCGGTGACCAGACGACGTTGCCGAGCCCGCGGTCGGCGCACGTCGGCAGCACGCGCTGCTCGGGCTCGCGCCACAGCGCGGAGTACTGCGGCTGGCTGCTGACCGGCTCGGCCCACCCGTGCGCGCGGCACAGGCTCACCGCGTGGCTGATCTGGTCGGCCGACCACTCGCTGACGCCCCAGTAGACGATCTTGCCGGCGCTGACGAGGTCGTCCATCGCCCGGCAGGTCTCCTCCAGCGGCGTGGCGGTGTCGTAGCGATGGCACTGGTACAGGTCGATCCGGTCGGTGCCCAGGCGCCGCAGGCTCGCCTCGCACTGCTCGTGGACGTGCTTGCGCGACAGCCCACGGTCGTTGGGCCAGGGCTGATCCGGCGGCGACATCGGGCCGTACACCTTGGTGGCCAGCACGATCGCGTCACGCGGCCACCCCGCGATCGCCTTGCCGACGACCTCCTCAGAGCGGCCCCGCTCGTACACGTTGGCGGTGTCGAAGAAGTTGACCCCCTGCTCGTAGGCCCGGTGCATGCAGGCGATCGCAGCGTCCTCCTCGACGGTGCCGCCGTAGGTGAGCCACGAGCCCAGCCCGATCTCGCTGACCTGGACGCCCCAGCGTCCCAGCGTGCGGTAGCGCATCATCACGTCCTGCTTCGTCGGTGGTGGCGCGGACCCCCTCGGCGTGTCAGGCGCGGCGGTGGGTTCGCCGGGAGGAGCGTAGCCGTCCCGGCGGGCATCACGCCCCAAGGCGCAGCGCCCGCCACGGCTGCCCACCCTGAACGCCATCACCCGCTCCGGGCCGGTCTGCTCGAGCGCCGCCACGTGCGCGGCGCACCGGTCCCGCCCTGGGCTCAGCCGCTCAGTGCCTCGTCCAGGAAGTCGCGCTGCAGCAGCAGCAGGTGCTCGGCGATCTCCTCCTGCGGCGTCATATGCGTCACGCCGGTCAGCGGCAGCATCCGATGCGGGCGCCCGGCAGCCAGCAGCGCCGCCGACAGCTGGAGGGAGTGGGCCGCGACCACGTTGTCGTCGGCCAGCCCGTGCACCAGCAGCAGGGGGCGGCGCAGCGCGCTCGCGCGCTCCACGAGGCTGCAGCGTCGATACGCCTCGGCGTCGGGATCGGTGCCGAGGTAGCGCTCGGTGTAGTGCGTGTCGTACCAGCGCCAGTCCGTGACCGGCGCGCCGGCGACGGCGGCGTGCACCCGGTCGGGTCGCTCCAGCACGGCCAGCGCGGCGAGATAGCCGCCGAAGCTCCAGCCGCGGATGCCGACCCGCGTCAGGTCGAGGGTGTCTGGCAGCTCCTGGGCTGCTGCGTCCAGGGCGTCGAGCTGGTCGGTGAGGACCGGGCCGGCGAGATCCCCGGCGACCGTGCGCTCCCAGGCGGCACCACGGCCGGGCGTGCCGCGCCCGTCGACCACCAGCACCGCGTAGCCGTGCTCGGCGAACCACTGGGAGGTGCCAAAGGCCGAGCCCGACTGCAGGACCCGCTGGGCGTGCGGCCCGCCGTAGGGGTCCAGCAGCACCGGGAGCGCGCCGTCGCCGGGCGCGTGCCCGTGGGGCAGCAGCAGCGCGGCGCGCAGGTCCCGCCGTCCCAGGCGCAGCAGCCGCACGGCGGGCTCCAGCGGCGGTGCGGCAGCGTGGTTGGTGATCGGCTGGCGCGAGCCCCCGCGCTCGGCGGTCACCGTGGTGCGGGTGGACTCCAGGGTGGCGCGGGCCACCACGGTGGTGCCGTGCGCTGCGGCACCGGTGTGGATGCCGTCGCGGGGGGTGAGGCGGTGGGCCTCGCCGTCGTCGAGCGGCACCCACCACAGCGGACGCGCGGTGGGATCGTCCTCGGCGGTGCTGACCAGCGCGGCGCCATCGACCACGTCGACGAGGCCGCGCACGTGCAGATCGGGCGGGCCGATCGGCACCTCGTCGATGCACAGGCGCCGCACGTCGTCGACGTCGCGCCAGGCAAGCGCCCGGCCGTCCGGCAGCCGGCGCGGCAGGCCGTCGCACAGCTCGACCCAGTGCGGATCGGTGAGCTCGCTGCGCACCCGCGTCGCACCGCTGATGGTGTCCACGTCCAGCAGCTGCACCAGGCGCTGGTCGCGGGTCTGCACCGCGAGCAGGGGCGGGTCGTGGCTCCAGTCCACGCGCGCCAGGTACGGCAGCCGCTCGCGGTCCCACTCGACAGGGGTGACCGCGCCCTCCAGATCGACCAGGCCCAGCGACACCTCGGCGTTGGTGGCGCCCGCCGCCGGGTAGCGGATCGTCTGCGGGACGAGCCACGGCTGGGCCGG
>SL_8KL_010_SEDDRAFT_10001827_pt1 | contig 18336 bp, 17 predicted proteins | sample SodLakKL_010_SED_4_FD_11160 | JGI IMG/M metagenome (IMG submission 11160)
ATTTTAACATTTTTTTTGCAAGCAAAACATTTATGTTAATTTTTTTCCCCAAAGGAGGTGCTTCACTTGAGTTTAGGAAAAACTATTGGGAAAAAACTCTCTGAACTCCAGAAAAGTTATTCCCTGAACCAGGAGGAAATGGGCTCGATAATTAATGTTTCCAGGCAAACCATGGCTAAATACCTAAAAGGGGAGCAAATTCCAGATGGAGAAAAGCTATGGAAATTATCCCAACATTTTAATAAACCCTTAAACTATTTCCTTTCCCTGCCAGAGGAAAGCACTAGGTTTTCCTTTCTATACAGAGCAGAGTTAGTCCCCGAAGGTCCCCCTATGGAGTTTCCCTATCTGGAAAAGCGTTTTAACAATTACTTTGAGCTTATACAATTAAGTTCGCTCTCAATTAAAGAGTATATGCCTGAATATTACGATTTAGAATTTAAAAGCAAAGATCTTTCTAAGGAAGATAAAAAAACTATAGAAAAAATTGCACTTAAGCAAAGAAACCATATGGGAATTGGGGATGCCATAAATATTGATATTTATACCGTCTTAGAGAATAACCACATTAACCTTATCGCTGAGCCCCTGGAGGATTCGGAAATTGATGCAGTTTCTGCTTATGCTCGGGGAAAAGGCGCTTTCATCTTTGTTAATGACAGGGACGATATAACTGAGGAGAGGAAAATTTTTTCAACTATCCATGAATTAGGACATCTAATTATGCACCGAAAACATTACACTTCCGGATTTAAAAGCCCCAATTCTTCGGATAAAAGAAAAAGGGATATACGAGAAAAAGCAGCAGATTATTTTGCAAGTTGTTTTCTTGTTCCTCCCCATGTCCTAAAAGAAAACTTTTCTTATGAATTAAAAGGTTTTATTTCTCTTTCCACTATTATTAACCTCAAAGAAGAGTTCGGAATCAGTGCTCAGGCATTTATCACCAGCATAAACAAATTCGGCCTTATAACTCAGCCTACCATGGGAGCCCTTTTAAAACAGCTCAACAAGCAGGGATATGCTAAAACCGAGCCCAACCCTAAAGCTAAAATAAGAAAAAATCACAAATTGCACTCCTTAACTCGTACTTTGCTTTTGGAAGAAAATATTTCTTTAAACAAAGCTTTAGAATTCCTGGGCAAAACTGTTTCCGATCCGCGAGAAAAAATCAAGGAGTGGTATGCAGACTATGAATAGAGAAAAAATCAAACAACACAAAGGGAAAATGGTCATTATTGATAACAACATGCTCATTGATTTTAAAGAAATAAATTCAAAATTCAATAAAAACCTTTTCCCCATATTAAAATCGATTTTTTCTCAATTGTTAATTCCAGATATTTATTATTTTGAACTTGAAACAGAAACAGCAAAAATAGTTTTACTAAACAAAATTGAAAAAGCAACACTAAAAACGGAAAAGGGATTTGGATTGTTAAAAAAGTTACTTGAAAATAAAATCAAGGGAAGTTCGGGTTTAACAGAATATGATAAATACCTGGTAAGCCTTTCTAAGGAGTATAATGCTTTATGCGGGACCAATGATGGAGCAATAAGGAAAATTTGTGACCGGTTAAAAATTGAAACAATAGGTACCATCGGCATCCTTGCTTGTTGTTATGAAAACAACTCCCTTGGAGAAAAAGAATTTGAAAGCTATCTCAAATTCCTTTTCTCCTCCCAATCAAGTTGTTTTTTAAGCCCAAAGATAAAACAAGAAATCTTAAGTTTATATAAAATTTCTGATTAAAATTTTTACCAAACCCCAAAGGCACTACTTTTGCTCCAGAACTTATTTCTTTTTTCCCTTTTGGGGTTATAAAACCCATCCAATAATAAATTGATAAAATCAAAAAATGAAATAGCTTCCCCTATCAGCTTATTCTTATAACTTCTTCACTTTCTTCTCAGTCCATTAGATCTGAACTTAAACAACAGTTACCCATCATTCTCAAACATGGGTAATTTTTCGTTTTTTTTACCCGTTTTTTCTTGAAATGAGTAACAAATACCTATATAATCAATTAAAGCCCCCAAAAAAGGAGACGATTTCAATGGAAGACTCCAAATTAAAAGCCTTGCCACCACCTTTATCCCAAATGGAGACCAAAAAAATCCTAAAAAAACTTACGCGAGCAAACAAATCCTTAGCGGAGTTAAAAGGTTATTCGGATACAATTCCTAATAAAAATATTTTAATTAACGCTATAATTATCAATGAGGCAAAAGACAGCTCGGAAATTGAAAATATTGTTACTACCCATGATGAATTATTCAAAACAATGAGTCGGGAAAAATATCAAAACCCCGCGGCAAAAGAAGTGGTAAATTACAGAACCGCCCTATGGCATGGCTTTCAAATCGTTAATAACAGGCAGATGATAACTACAAATATGATCCTTGAAATCCAGGAAATAATTGAGACCAACAAAGCAGGGATAAGAAAACTTCCCGGGACAGTCCTTAAAAATGAAAACACCGGAGAGTCTATTTATACTCCTCCCTCGGGAGAAAAAGAAATCATTTCTCTTTTGAATAACCTGGAAAAATTTATTAATGAAGATAAAAATGACATTGATCCTTTGGTAAAACTGGCGATTATCCATTACCAGTTTGAAGCTATCCACCCCTTTTATGATGGAAACGGAAGAACCGGGAGGATCTTGAATGTTTTGTACCTGGTCCTAAAAGATTTACTTGATAGCCCAATTTTATATCTCAGCAAGTATATTATCCGGAATAAATCCACTTATTACAGGTTATTAAGGGAAGTTACCGAGGAAGAAAACTGGGAAGACTGGATTTTGTTCATCCTCCAGGGAATTGAAGAAACTGCAATAGAAACTTTGAACCTGGTAAAAAAGATAATGAATTCATTGGAAATAACCGGCCAGGAAATAAAAGAAAAGCTACCTAAAATCTATTCAAAGGAATTAGTAGAATTATTGTTTTTTGAATTTTACACCAAAATTTCTTTTATCCAGGAAGGTCTCCAGGTAACCAGAAAAACCGCCGCGGGTTATTTGGCCGAGCTTGAAGAAAAGGGTTTTTTAACCTCAGAAAAAATCGGTCGGGAAAGGATATTCCTTAATAATAACCTCTTTGAAATTGTCCGCTCAGCAGGGAATTAGAGAATTCCAGGGGCCACGGGGCTAAATCCCGTGGCTTTTTTTCTAAAATAAACCGGTTCTCCTTGCATGCTGGAAACAAAGGCCCTTGATAAGAACTTTTCAGGCCAAAAAACCTGGTTCGCAAAAGAGAACTTTTCACTCATGTTCTTTAGCTATCTCAGGAATTTTTTCTTTCATGCTTGAAGATAGTTTCATGAAAGTAACCTCCAATAACTCAAAAACAAGCCTTGAGGCCAAAAGGATTCCATTCAAATCGTCTGCTCCATATCCCTTATCCAGCTATTTTTCAATATATTCTTCAAAATTCAATTCACTGAACTCAAACGAGGCTGAAGAAAATCCTTCCTCACTCCTGAGAAAAGCTTTACTGTATCCTGAAACGGATTATATTTTAGCATCCCATCAAACCTGGCCAGTTCCTTTTTGGTAATTTTGATTAAATCCTCAAGTTTCTTTTCTCTAACTTTAACACTCTTTCCAAGACTATCCGGAAAATACGCTTCTAAACTCATTTCGCCCCCCCTTCTGTTCTTCAATTCATCGGGAGGGGGATTTATAAAAATGATAGACGAGGCTTATCAAACGGAAATTCTTTCACAACCATGGAGATAAATTATTTTTTATTGTCTCAGGATTTTAAAGAAGAAAGATTGAGTGCATATCATATTCTTGATATAATATTGATACGCAAAGGAGGTGTGTTTGTGCCAAAAATAAGGCCCAGTTCGGATCTCAGAAACAAATACAATGAAATCTCAGATTTCTGTCATACCTACAAGGAGCCGGTTTTTATTACCAGGAATGGCAAAGGTGATCTTGCTGTCATGAGCATTGAAACCTATGAAAAGCTTGTAGGAAAGTTTGAGCTCTATAAATTGATTGATGAAGGAATGCAAGCCATAAAAGAAGAAAAAACACGGCCCTTTAACGAAGCTTTAAAAGACATTGAAGGGGAATAATAGTATGGCTTCCTTTGATATTCAAATCTCCAGGCCTGCTGAAAAAGACTTAGTGGATATCAAAAGTTATATTTCGAAAGAGTTATCCCAACACGAAACAGCCCAAAAATTTCTAGCAAAGTTATCCCACAAAATAAGTAGTTTAGAAAAAATGGCTTTTAGAAATCCAGTTGTAAAAGACGAGCGTTTATCCCGATTGGGAATAAGAAAATTGTTAGTTGATAACTTTTTAGTGGTTCTTCCCCAGGTTGGTGTAGAAGAGCTGGACAAACTCTTTCCAATGAGTTATAATAAAGTGCAATAAAATAACTTACTGGAGGGATCGCTTTGCATAATTTGCGTGAAGAAATGGGCAAGGCAATAAATAAGGCACCTCTGATTGGACCAGATGAACTTCTCAGCAATTTGCTGGTTGTTGTTCAAGGCGCTATATTCAGTGTTGACTTACTGCGGTTTGAGAATTTTACTTTGGTTAATTTGATAACAGATGCAGGTTACACGTTTGTATGGCATTCAAAATCAAATCAATCTATTTGCCCAAGGTGTGGAAAAATCAGTGACAATCAGCGCCACACCTACAAAAAACGGATTGTGATCGATGAGGAGATACTTGGTAGACCCGTTATCCACGTATTGCGGTTAAAACAGTACATATGTGACCACTGCATAGAAATCGGGGCTGAAAAGAAGAGCTTCGTAGAGGATGTTAGTATGATCTGCAGGCCGCATGTGAAGACCACTATTGCCCTTGACGAGAAGATAGTCAACGAGGGAGTAAGAAGTAGCGCCAACGGCCTGGCCCAGGATTATAAGGGAAGGATAGATGTGAGCCGAGAGACCATCCTCAGGAGAGTTAAAGAAGCCGGTGGTATGGTCACCGAACAAAGACTCACACAAACAGAGGATGTTTCGGCACTCTCCATAGACGAGAACAACTCCAGGAAGGGTAATCCGTCTACCGCCTGCACAGTGGTAATTGATGCTGAGAAACATAACATCCTGGTTGTGGCTCAGGGCGCTAACAGTGAAGTGGCGAAGAATATATTGGAAAAGTTCACGGATGCCGTGGTCCTCAGTAGGGACAGGGCATGCGCATATTCAAAGGCGGGTGATGAATGCTCGCTTATGCAGGTTGCGGACATCTTCCACCTGATACTGAACGCCCATGAGGCAGTAATGAAAGGGCTATCGCAAGAACTGAGACGCAATATATACTTACGTGAAGGGGACGGCTGGGTTGAACTGCCCGCCGATCCTCACGCGAGCGACAAGGAAGACCTGGCACCTGTGGCCACGCTCACCGAAGAAGACATAACGGAGAGGGTACGCCTGGCCCACCTATCAGCAAGGCAGGAGAGTAAATACCGGAAGGTTATAGGTTTGTTGAAGCTGTATGATGAGGGGTTGAGCGCTTCTGAAATCTCGAAAAGGATTGGTATTTCTTGGGCAAATTCGCAAAAATTACTCAGCGAGGCAGACGATGTCATAAATAACGTTGAGCGCAAAATCGACGAGTACCTCGTCAACTCAGACAACAGAAAATGCCGTCAGAAGACAATTGGGAAAAACGCCAGGCCCTCCCACGAATCTATTGTCGAACCTTATTCGGCCACCGTCATGAAGATGGTGTCTGAGGGGCACAACCACCGAAACATACATCCTGTCATCACTGAAATGGGGTTTGAAGGGTCCGCCAATGCGATCTATCAATATATCCTGAAAAAGAGACGGGAGGAAGCGACCGCAAATGCAGACAAGAGTTTTCCAGCTGAACAAAACGCCGCTCCCACCAGAGCACCCCAACGCCCTAAAAGGGTTTCCCTGCAAAGGGTTTCCAAACATAAACTGTACAAATACATTCTGCATGAAGTCGCTGAGGGGAGAGAAACCACCGAAGATAGAGATATCAACAATGATGACAATACAAAACCGGATTTGAACGAACCTGATCCCACCTCCGAATCAGGAGTTTCATTAACAGAAGTTGTTGCCGAAAAGGATGACCCAACATCTGCTCCTGGCAATGCAAAAAGCTCTTTCTATTCTGAAGAGGTGGCAGATATCATACTCCGTCAAATAAACCAGGATAAAGAAGGAATTAAAAAAAACCCAAATTTATAGACTTCAAAAAACTCAAAGATCTCAACCCCATTATTGTTCAGTCCATAGCGTTCTTACGCGACCTCCATAAGTTTATTGACGATGGCAGTGTCTCCGGATTGAATGATTTTATCAACAACTACAAAGCATGCGGAGTAGAATCGTTTGAAAGATACGCGAGAGGCCTTGAGAAAGATTACGACGCAGTTAAAAACGCCATTTTGAAAAGAAATATCAGCAATGGGCCGATTGAAGGTATCAATAATAAGATAAAACTGCACAGAAGGACGCGTTATGGCCGTGCAAAAATTGAACTCATAAATGCAGTTGCAGTGCTTTCTTCCATTGATAAATTCAGGTATGCAGATTATAGTGTTGTTAAAGCATCATAGTTTGGCCACACTCCCGAATGATAACTCTTATAGAATAGCTTGATGATCGGAATTCATCATACACCAACATGCGCAAGAACCTTTTTAGTTTTTTATTATATAAAGGAAGAACAGAAAACTGTTTTTATAGTCAGGGTGCTTTACTATAGACGAGAATGGAAAAACTTGATTTGAAAAACAAGCTAATTTCCAGAAAGCCTATTAATTCTTCTTCTTAATAGGCCTTTTTTGGTTCCTCGCTATTTAGTTTGGGTAGAATATCAAGGTATCTGAAATGACAACTTGCCGCCCCCTAGATAAATCCTAGCAATGAGATTATCGTTTGTTCTATAACTCCCAGCCTGCCTTTTTTCCCGCCTGGATCAGACCGGGTTGGAAATAATTCACCCCTATTTCTATTCCAAAAACCATTTCCCTCTTCCCATTTCAAGGAAAATCCTCCTTTTTACTGTTCCAGGTTCAGGTTCTTGAGATACTCCCGCAATTCTGGCCCCAGATCTTCTTTCCCCAGGGCAAACTCAATGGTCGCCTTTAAGTAACCCAGCTTATCGCCGGCATCAAACCTCTTTCCCTTAAAAATATGGGCAAAAACATCTTCACTCTGGGCCAGCTCATTAAGAGCATCAGTCAGCTGAATTTCCCCTCCTTTGCCCGGCCTGGTTTCAGCCAGGATATCGAAAATTGCCGGGGAAATAACATAGCGCCCCATAATTGCCATATTGGAAGGGGCTTCTTTAATTTCGGGTTTTTCAATAAGGTTTCTGATGCGGTAGGTTCCATCAATTCCATCAATATACCTCACTATCCCATACTTATTAAGATCTTCATCGGGAACCTCCTGCACGCCAACCACGCTGCCCTTTTTCTCATTATAAATATCCACCAGCTGTTTTAAGCAGGGCGGCTCAGATTTTACTATATCATCCCCTAAAAGTACAGCAAAAGGTTCATCCCGGACAAAGGTCCGGGCACAGTAGATGGCATGACCCAATCCCCTGGGTTCTTTTTGCCGGACATAATGGATATCCACCAGGTTGGAAATATTCTCAACAATTCCCAGTAAACCCTGTTTTCCTTTTTCCGAAAGCTCCTTTTCCAGTTCTATTGATCGATCAAAATGATCTTCAATAGAATTTTTATTCCGGCCAATAATAATCAAAATTTCTTTAATCCCGGATTCAATTACTTCCTCCACAATGTACTGCAGGGTGGGTTTGTCAACAATGGGCAACATTTCCTTGGGAATAGCCTTGGTTGCGGGCAAAAACCTGGTCCCCAATCCTGCTGCGGGGATTACTGCTTTTTTAACCTTCATCATTCTCCCCCTCCCCTCGATGATTGGTAATAACCTAAAATCTGTTCGAGTTTTCAGTTTTTCCCCATCTGTATCGAAGCATTAGGTCCTTCATTCCAGTCTCAGAGGTCCTGGACTTCCTCCCGATTGAAATCTTTTTTTCTCCGCAGAAAAAACTTTCCGGTTCAAAAAAAAACTCCCGGATTAATTACCTGCATCTGCCCTGAAGAAGACCGGAAACTTTTTCCCAAAAGAAAAACCGGGGTCCTCCCCCGCCTGCTCTCTGGCCTGAACCAGACCGGTTAATTATGTAGTCTTTATATTTTTTCCTTAGAAAAACACAAAAGTGACGGCGGCCGTCACAACCTTTCCAGTATATTGATTGCTCCCTTGCCTTCCAGTTCCTGTTCATCCTCAAGGTCCCACACCAGAATAAGGCCCTTCTCCGCCCCCTGAGGCAATTTTTCTCCTCTTTTTACATGGGTATAGGACAGGCGCATCTGGGAAAGGGCATCCAATAGAACTGCCAGAACCTCGTCCTGGGGCCCATATAGAAAAAGAAGAGACCCCTCCTCAAGTTCCTCCTGGAGGATTTGAACAAAGGTCTGGCGTAAATGACTGATATTCCGATAGGCGCTGGTGATATAATTTAAAGTCAATTTTGATTTTTCCATCACTCCCCTGGGAGTCAAAATATATCGGAGGGAGCGAGCATCAAGGCGTTCAATTTTAACCAGGCCCTTTTTTAACATTTTTTTCAAAAGGATATTAACAGTTCCCAGGGACATACCAGTAACTGCTGCAATCCGCCGTTGTGAAGTTTGCTCTTCTTCCTTAAGGTGATTAAGGATCTGGTATTCCTTATCCATTCCAGGGCTCCTTTGCTCAGTTTTTCAGGCCTAATTATGTCCCTTTTTCCCCAAAAAAAAAGACCGTTCAATTATTAAACATTTCGCTATCCAGAAATTTATTCCTTCATAATTTTTAAAAAATAAATTTTTTCCAAACTGGCCCATTTCCCTTATTTATGGGTGCAGCAGTCCCGGAGGAATAAATACCCTGCCCCTCTAAAATAATCAACCCCTCTTATCCCCGGCTATTTTCCTGCTCTTCAGAATCATCATCTTTCAGAGGAATAATAAAAGCGGATTTTTTCAATTCCGGAAAATTTTCCTGGAAAAGACGGAATAAATAGATAAAACCCTGCAAAAGATCATCAGACTTTTCCTGGAGGCTTTCCGGATCTTTATCCATGAGTTCTTCTAAAAGCTCTTCGGCCTTTTGCAAAGCTTTCTGCAGTTCCTCTACAGAAACTTTTCCTTCGCCATCTTCATCGGTTCTCAGATCTATCTTTTTTCTTTCCCTGGAAATCAAAACCGCTGCTGTGGCTTCTTCCACTGTCAGCGCAGGCTCCCTGACGCAAAAACTGGCCACCTTTCTGGTTTCTTCGCGGCTCAACCTGTGCTGCAGAACCTGATTTAATAAATCATATTTTTTAGTTGGATCCTGGGTTTTGCTATCCAGAGATTTGGCCAGGGAAATATGGGACAGGGTCAGAGGCGATTCCCCATTATAAAAGTTTTCCACAACTTTCTTTTGATAGGGTTCTTTCACCTCCAGGATGTTCAACCATTCGGTGAGGGTAGTCCGGGGTAAACCCAGACGCTGGCTAGCCTCCTGTTTATTCAATCCTTCCAGTTCCATGTAAGCCTTTATGGCCCCGGCCTTTTCCAGGGGATTTAAATCCTCCCGCTGAATATTTTCTGCCAGCTGGATCAACCGGCAATCCTCCTCCGGAACCTCATCCTTTACAATCAGGGCCAGAACCTGATCCTGCTCGCTTTCCTGCAAAGCCCTGATTCGCCTTTCGCCGGCAATTAATATGTAGCCTTCTTCACTGCACTTTTTTACAACTACCGGCTGAATCTGCCCCACTTCCGCCAGGGAACGGGCCAGGGCTTTAATTCCCTCCTCCTGAAATGTCTCGCGGGACTGTTGTTTAATTACTATATCCTCCAGGGAAATTTTCTTCAGTTCCACTGGCGTCCCCCCTTAAATATCTTTTTCCATCAGAAAACTAAATGTATTTAAGGTTTTAAAAGAAAAACCCCAAACCCTTTTTGTAGTTGAAAAGTTATAATTGATATTCCCTTTATTGGTTTTTCCATAAAGGCTCGATTTCTCCTGCATATATTTAACCTGTTTTTTCCTTTTACTGAATGAATGCAATAGTTGCAAAGATCCGATCATTTCCATAGTATCTGGCTTCGGAGCATTATTCTCAAGGAAGGAACTGAATCTATACCCCGGGGACGGTTGATGCTGGAAAGTAAAAATCCATTGATTTTTTCATGAACTGCGGGAACTGGATTAATCCCATCCGAGCAAACAATTACTTCATCAGTTGTAATATTACTCTCCAGGACCTGGTCCCAGATCCAGGGCCTGAAAAGAAAAAAAGCAGGAAGTCCTGCTTTTATTCCAGGTAATCTTTCAGTTTTTTGCTGCGGCTGGGATGGCGCAATTTGCGCAGGGCCTTGGCTTCTATCTGCCGGATCCTTTCCCGGGTTACCCCAAACTCCCGGCCCACTTCTTCCAGGGTCCGGGGCCGTCCATCCTCAATACCGAACCGCAGTTCCAACACCCTTTTTTCCCGGTCAGTAAGGGTTTCCAGAACTCCTCCCAGCTGTTCTTTTAACAGCATAAATGAAGCTGCTGCAGCAGGGGCAGGAGCGTCTTCATCTTCGATGAAGTCTCCCAGATGGCTGTCTTCTTCTTCCCCTATGGGTGTCTCCAGAGAAACAGGTTCCTGGGCAATTTTCATTATTTCCCGGACCTTTTCCTCGGGAATATCCATCTCATGGGCAATTTCTTCCGGAGTCGGTTCCCGGTCCAGTTCCTGCAGGAGCTGCCGGGAAACACGCACCAGCTTATTAATGGTCTCCACCATGTGGACGGGAATCCGAATGGTCCGGGCCTGATCAGCAATTGATCGGGTTATGGCCTGTCTGATCCACCAGGTGGCATAAGTGCTGAACTTATAGCCTTTGGTGTAGTCAAACTTTTCTACAGCCTTGATCAAACCCAGATTTCCTTCCTGGATTAAATCCAGAAACAGCATGCCCCGGCCTACATATTTTTTGGCAATGCTGACCACCAGGCGCAGGTTGGCCTCTACCAGCTTGCGCTTGGCCTCTTCATCACCTTCTTCCATTCGCCGGGCCAGGTCAATTTCTTCCTCTGGCGACAGAAGAGGGACCTTACCAATTTCTTTGAGGTACATTCGAACGGGATCGTCGAGTTCAATACTGTCGGGGATTTCAATTTCTTCTTCCTGAAGATCTTTCTCCAGAGCAGGATCCTCAGATTCTTCCAGCACATCTATATTCTTATCAGCAAGAATTTCATATATTTGCTCTATCTGTTCAGTGCTGAGCTTAACTTCGCCTAACGCATCCATAATTTCCTGAAAGGTCAGATAACCCTTTTCCTGACCTCTGGCAAGGAGGTTGGCTAATTCTTTAGTTTTGTCTTCATAATCCTTGGGAGCCACGTTATCCCTCCTTCCTCATTTCCCGCTCTTTAGCCAGTAACTCGCTATATTCCAAAAGCTTAGCATTTATCCAGAACAGGGGGGGCAATTCTCTGGATTTAATTGCCTCCCTGATTTCTTTCTTTTCCTCCTGGAACTTTTCTGTAAAAAAACTTTGCAAAATTTCCAGGGTGGAACCCGAAACCTCAATAAACTGCAGGCGGTTCACCAGGTCAGTCATTTCGGAGTCTTCCCCCAGCTGCAGGTCTGAAACCTTTTCCCCCTCAACCAGCCTCCGGGCCAGATTATAATGGCTGGGATCCTGAAAATCCCCGGGGGTTAAGACCTTAAAAACCTGACTATCTTCGGCCAGAGCCCGGGCCAGGAGTTTTTCCTCCAGCATCAACCGGGAGGAACCACTGGGGGTGCTCTCTTTATATTTTCTTCTTTTTGCCTTCTTTTCCTGGTTTTTTCTTTTTTCTCTAAGCAACTTATTCAACTCTCGTTGCAAACCACCTGCATCAATATCCAATTTTTCTGCAGTATACTTTAAATATTCCTGTCTTTCAATCTCATTATCTATATTCCCCAGAACCCGGACACATTCCTTCCCCGCTTCAACCCTTCCTGCAGAAGAATCCAGCTTAAATTGCTGACAAACCGCATCCAGAAGGTATTCCAGGTAATTTTTGCTACTCTTAACTTTTTCAGAAAAAAACTCCAGTCCCCGGTCCCGCAGGACATCATCGGGGTCCATTCCAGGTTCAAGTTCAACAATAAAAACCTCTAAACCCTCCTGGCGTAATATTTCCAGTCCTCTGCGGGTAGCACTCTCTCCCGCTATATCGGAATCATAGCCAATGTAGACCCGGGGGGCAAATCTCTTGAGCAGACGGGCCTGTTCCAGGGTAAAGGCTGTTCCCAGGGAAGCCACACAGTTCTCAAGCCCATAAAGCTGCAGGGTTAACACATCGGTATATCCTTCTACAACCAGAACCTGGCCTTTTTTTCTGATTTCCCCAGCAGCCCAGTTCAACCCATACAGGTTTCTACTTTTGGAATAAAGAAGGGTTTCGGGGGAATTAAGGTACTTGGGCTGATCTCCATTACTGGATAAGAGACGGCCTCCAAAAGCAATGGGGTAATCGCGATAATTATAAATAGTAAAAATCAAACGATCCCGGAAGCGGTCATAATAACCCCCGTTCCCCTTAATTATCAAACCCGCTTCCTCGAGAAAACCGGCCTGATACCCTTTTTTGGTTAAAAAGCGGTAGAGATTATCCCAACCGGGGGGAGCCAGACCCAGTCCTTTTTCCCCGGCCCATTCCAGGGGATAACCCCTCTCTTCCAGATACCTGCGGCCCTTTTCCCCCGCGGGACTCTCCAAAAGAATATATTGATAAAAACGGGCCACCAGTCGATAGAGTTCAAACATTAAGTCCTTTTTCCTGCGGGTAGCCCTCTCTTTTTCCTGATCTTTGCTTTCCAGTTCAATACCCTGGCGGCGGGCCAGAAGCTCCAGGGCTTCTTTGAAAGGAATGTTTTCCATTTCCATTATAAAATTAAAAGCATTACCTCCGGCCCCACAACCAAAACAATAATAAAGGTTTTTTTCCGGACTGACCGAAAAAGAAGGAGTTTTTTCCTGATGGAAAGGACACAGACCTTTATAATTTTTCCCCGCTTTTTTCAGGGTAACATATTCCCCCACCACTTCAACAAGATCAACATCGGCAAGGATTATTTCCACGGCATTATCCATATTTACTCCCCCTGATCGGGGCGGGATAATCTTTATCCATCACCTTCATGCACTTCCTTCAATAATTTTTCTGCTTTTTCCTGCATCTGTTCTGGAACTTTAACCCGGACCTCCCCTAAGGGACCCTGGGTGAAAGGATGCAGGCTTGAAACCACTTCTGATTCCAGGTAGGTAGGAATACCGTTGCTTTCCAGAAAGGATTTTACCACTTCGACCCGAAAAGGCTGATCCTCCCAAACCTGAACCCATTTTTTAACTTCTCCTCCCAGGAGATCACAGCGATATATCCCAAAGCTCCGCTGACTTTCCAGGGAGGTCATTCTTTCTTCAATAAAAACAAATCCGGCTTTTTTGAAGGGCCGAGGATCATACCAGGGCTCATCACGATTGGTGCGGGGGGCCGCCTCAATATAGCGCCAGTAATTGTCCCGGGCCCATTTTTTCCAGGCCCCAATCAGTTGAGACCCCACATCCTTTTTCCGTCCGTTTTCTTCAACATAAAAACAACCCAGAACCAGGGTTTCCTGATTAAAATAGTCGTCAGCAGCTCTGATCCAGCCAATTCTCCGGGCCTCATCTTTGGGGAAAAAGGTCATCCAGCCCAGGGGTTTGCGCCGGGAAAGGGCCACCAGGCCAGCGGTTCCATACTTTTTAATAAGATACTGGAAAAAGCTGCGCCGTTCCTCTCGCCGGGCCTGGATCCATTCCAGGTGGTTCTCCGAACCCGAGGGAAAATCAGCGGGCACTTTCTCTACCGGCCGGAAATCCAGGCAGGGAGCAATAAAAGTATCCAGAGGGGTTTTATCAATGGGAACGATCTTCATAACCGGAACCCCCCTTATTACCAATTTTCTGCAGGAGCTCATCCAGGTCGGTACCGGCTGGCCCCAGCAGTTCCCCCTCGCAGAAAATCAGACCTTCAGTTAAAAAACCCTCTCCCCGCCGTAAAGCCCTGACCACTGCCGGGAGCTCACCGGGGAGTTCTTCTTCGCCTTCTGTAATATCAATTATATTGTAATTTTCAATTGTACATCCGGGTAATTTTTCCGCCAGAAAACAAATATAGGGTTTTTCGGCCCGATTACAGAGGGGAGAATATAAAAACTGAATTCTCATTCCACTTTCTCCTTTCCATTTTATCGGGACTTGACTTACCGTATTCCACAGTAGGACCGGAGATTCCTTCTTTTCAAGAGGGAAACCACGGTCGGGGCAAGAGTAGTTTCTGTCCCTGGATCAGGGCATAACGATCGGACATACCGGCAATATAATCCGCAACAACCCTCTCCCGGTCATATCTCCCTTCCAATTCACGATAGAGAGGAGGGAGTTCCCTGCTGTTTTCCAGGTAATAGGCAAAAAGATTGCCAATAAAATCCCAGACCTTTTTTTCCTCTTTTTTGGCCTCCGAGCCAACATAAACCTCCTGGAACAAAAAATCGCGAAGTTCATTGGTAGCTTCTGCCACCTCCGGGCTAAAATTGATACTCCCCGTTTCCCGACTTTCCATTATAATATCCCGGACCATGGAATTAATCCGGGTGGAATGATCATCCCCGAGGATTTCCAGGGCCGCAGCAGGTAAATCTCCCGGAACAATCAGGCGAGCCCGGAGAGCATCATCAATATCATGATTAATATAGGCAATGCGGTCCGCAGTCCGCACAATTTGCCCTTCCAGGGTCCGGGGAATTATGGATCCGGTATGGCCGGCAATTCCATCCCTGACTTCCCAGGTAAGGTTTAAGCCCCGGTGTCCCCCTTTGCGGAACTCCAGTTCCCCAACCACCCGCAAAGACTGTTGATTATGCTTAAAACCACCTTTTACCAGGTTATTCAAAGCCCCTTCCCCGGCGTGGCCAAAGGGCGTATGGCCCAGGTCATGGGCCAGGGCTACCGCTTCAGCCAGATCTTCATTTAAAGCCAGGGCCCGGGCAATGGTCCTGCTGATCTGGGCCACCTCCAGGGTATGGGTCAGCCGGGTCCGGTAATGATCCTGTTCCGGAGCAATAAAAACCTGAGTTTTGTGTTTTAAGCGCCGGAAAGCCTTGCTGTGCAGAATTCTATCCCGGTCTCGTTGAAAGGGATTTCGGATATCGCACTCTTTTTCTGGAGATATCCGGCCTTTACTGGCACTGCTCAAACAGGCATTGGAGGCCAAAAACTGTTTTTCCCGGTGCTGATATTCCTCCCGGAAACTCATAACTTACCTCCTTTGAAAAATCAGAAGATATTCGTGGACCTTGTTAACTCGAAAAACACTGGGATAACCCAGGGGTCGCAGGTTATTATATTCCTGGCTCCGATCCCAGATAATAATATCGTCCAGGGTAAAGCCCACTTTTTGCAGCATCTGACAGTAATCCAGGTGCAGGGGATAAAAATTTTTGCCCTTGCGCAGGTCCATAACCACCACTATCAGGTAACCCTGGAGCCGGGTCCGGGAAAAAACTTCCGAAAAAACCCCCACCTGTTCCTCCATGAAAAGGGCATAATCCCCGATATTGCTGAAATCCTTTTCATCAGCGCTGTAGGGTCGGCTTTCTTTGCGATCCACCGATCTCTTTTGATTCATAATATCCCAGTAGGGGGGCGAGGTTACGGTCAGGTCAATATCCCGGCCCAGGAGTTCTTCCTTTAATTCCCGGGCATCTCCCTGCAGCCAGTTGATAAGGGCCCTGTCCCGGGAAAGAATTAACCGCCCCTCCTCTTTATTGTCCACCTTCCACCCTTTAACCTGTTCCAGCCGGCGGGCACCATTTTCCCAGTAATCAGGATTTAATTCAAGACCCACCCCGGAAATTCCCTTCTCAGCTGCTGCAATCAGGGTCGTAGCAGTACCGGCAAAAGGATCAAAAAGAAGGGGGGGTTCAGCTGCAGGATCAATATATATCAGGGAGTCTATAAGCTTATTAACCAGTTCCACAGGAAAAACAGCCGGGTGACCCAGTTTTCTTTCCTCCGAGCTGCGAATAGGCCCCCGCCAGACACTGAGTGAATTCTTTATCCAGGTTTTGCCATCCAGATTATTGGCTTTTTTCCCCACCGATTCCCCTCCTTCTCTTTTAGTATTCTTCTCCCAAAAATAAAGCCCTGCTTAAAGGGCAGGGCTTTTTACTCGAATTGACGCCTGGGCTGCTGCCAGTCGAGCCACTGGAACCCGGAAGGGCGAACAGCTGACATAATCAAAACCGGTTATCTCACAGAAATGAATGGATTCCGGATCTCCCCCATGTTCCCCACAGATTCCCAGTTTTAATTCTGGTTTAATCTGGCGGCTATCTTCCACTGCTATCTTGATCAGGCGCCCCACCCCTTTGCGGTCAATGGTAATGAAGGGGTTAACCGGGAGAATATCATCCTCCAGGTAGGCCGGAAGAAATCTGGCCTCAGCATCATCCCGGGAAAATCCGAAAGTGGTCTGGGTCAGATCATTGGTTCCAAAGGAAAAGAAATCCGCTTCCCCGGCAATCTCATCTGCGGTTAAACAGGCCCGGGGTAATTCAATCATGGTCCCTATTTTACAGCTGATCCGGGATTGATCGGTCACCTTTTCCTCCAGGACCTCCTCCAGTTCCTTTTTCAAAAAACTCAGTTCCCGGGCATCTGCCACCAGGGGAATCATGATCTCCAGGTCCACCGACTGGCCATTTTGAGCTACTGCCAGGCCTGCTTCTGCCAGGGCTTCTACCTGCATCCGATAAAGTGCGGGTAACATTATCCCCAGACGACACCCCCTCAGGCCCATCATGGGATTGGATTCATCCATATTTTTTGTTTTTCGAAAAAGTTCTTTTTTGCTGATCAGGGTTGCCTGATCACCTTCTTTTTCGGCCTTAAATATTTCCTGCTGTAAATCCAGAAGCTGGGGCAAAAACTCGTGCAGGGGGGGATCCAGCAGTCGAACCGTCACCGGCCGACCGTCCATAACCTCCAGGATTTCCTGGAAATCTTCCTGTTGATAGGGAAGGAGCTTTTCCAGGGCCTCACTTTTCTCCTCCGGGGATTCGCTCAAAATAAGCTGCCGGACCAGGGGAAATCTCTTTCCTTGCCCATAAACATATGCTCGGTGCGGCAGAGGCCAATACCCTGGGCTCCCAGCTCCAGGGCTTTGCGGGCATCCTCTCCATTATCCGCATTGGCCCTGACCCCCAGCCGCCTTCTTTCATCGGCCCAGGTTAAAAGCTTAAGGGTTGCTGCCGACAGTTCGGGCTCTTTCAATACCGCTTCACCCTGGATAACCTCGCCAGTGCCACCATTAATGGTAATTGTGTCCCCGGCCTTGATTACATGCTCCCCCAGTTGGGCCCGCTTTTCCTCCCGGTCTAATTTAATACTTTCACAACCACACACCGCAGGTTTCCCCATTCCCCGGGCTACTACCGCGGCATGGCTGGTCATACCGCCCCGGGCCGTCAAAACTCCCCGGGCAGCCAGGATGCCGTGAATATCGTCAGGGGTGGTTTCCGAGGTAATCAGGATTACGGGAATGTCCCGTTCCCCCCAGGCTTCAGCTTCATCGGCAGTGAAAACAGCCCGGCCCGTGGCCGCCCCTGGTGAGGCCGGCAAACCCTGCCCCAGGACTTCATATTTCTGCCCCGGGTCCAGTTGCCGGTGGAGCTTTTTTTCCAGTTCGGAAGGCTTAACCCGCAGCAAACATTCATCCCGGGTTATCAATTCTTCGGTCACCATATCAGTGGCAATTTTTATCGCCGCATCCGCAGTCCTCTCACCTCGCCGGGTCTGCAAAATAAAGAGCCGGCCCTGTTCTATGGTGAATTCCACATCCTGAACCTCGCGATAATGCTTTTCCAGTTGACCAGCAATAGTTTTTAATTCCTTATATTCCCGGGGAAAAGAGTTGGCCATTTCTGAGATATCCAGCGGGGTCCTTATCCCCGCCACCACATCCTCCCCCTGGGCATTGGGTAAAAATTCTCCATATATTTCTGGCTCTCCAGTGGAGGGATTGCGGGTAAAAAGCACGCCGGTTCCGGAATCCTCCCCCTTATTTCCAAAAACCATGGACTGCACATTAACGGCAGTCCCCAGATCATGGGGTATATTATTGGCTTCCCGGTAGACCCGGGCCCGCCGATTATCCCAGGATTTAAAAACTGCCTCTACTGCACCCAGGAGCTGTTTTTCCGGCTTCTGAGG
>SL_8KL_010_SEDDRAFT_10001831_pt1 | contig 18328 bp, 15 predicted proteins | sample SodLakKL_010_SED_4_FD_11160 | JGI IMG/M metagenome (IMG submission 11160)
ATAAAGGAAAAGATTTTTGGATTAGGGCTCATCAAGATGAAAGTATCTCAAATATAGAAGAGAACGATGAAAATATTCTAATTCACTTCGATGTAGAGGGCTACGAGGTCCATAGATTCGAAAAAAATCTCCCTAAAAATATTAGGTCTGAAAAAAGAGGGAATAAGATAGAAGTTAGAAATCCGGATGATTTCTTAAATTGGTTTGGGGAAGATAAACTCAAAAAGAGTAGTCTATTTGATAAAATCAAGGAAGTTTGGAAATAAAAATATATTTCCTTAGTAGGATAGCATACTTGAAATGTTAGGATTTTACAATATGGGGATGGAACATATGACAGAAAAATGTGAAAAATGTAGCGGGACGGGGAAGTGCAGTAATTGTGATGGAACCGGTGAAAAGGAGCATGGTCTGTTTGGATTAGGTCTGATAGAGGAGTACTGTGTAGAGTGTAACGGCACGGGAAAATGTCAATACTGTAATGGAACGGGAAAAGTATCTCGTAGTGATAGTTAAATAAATTTTGACACTTTCGTAATACTATTCTCATCCTTGTCCTAACCTTGGATCGGCATATTTTTCACTAATGAGATTTAGCGAAGTAACTCATAGTTGATGTGAAAATGAGAGAGGCTTTGAAAAACTTTAGTTGAATCATATCTTCACTCTTCATCCATAGATTCCCTTTCTGGATGTATTGGTACGAAAGAATCGGGAGTGGGTTTGTACCAAGGGAATTCACCAGGATGTTTGAGTTTACCCGGCTCTTGCTCTGCCTTCATCGAATCTTTTCCACTTTCTACATCTAACAGTCTTTGATTAAGGTATAAAAAAAGTTCATCAGTATTTTGGGAGGGATCAAGTTCTTCTATTGCCGATCTTAGAGCTGTTTTTTCCAGATCCTGATTATTTATTCTAGCCCCACAATCTGCAATATCGAGATATCCTCTAGCCATTTTTTCATTATCGATATCAATACTATCTAGTATATCCATCGATTTTTCAAATGCCTTATCAGCTTCATCTATTTGATTCTCAATCTGATAAATTTCGCCTTTATAGGCCAAGCCTATACCCAGATAATACTGATCATCTATTTCTTTCCAAATATCTAAAGCATTATCCAATTCTAACAAAGCTTTTTTAGGCTTCTCCATAAATTTGTAACAAGAGGAAAGATTGAGACGGCAAATTCCCTGGAAAAAATCATCTAAACTTTTTATTTGGTTCAGTGCCTCTTGATAAAGATATAGAGCAATCTGTGGCTTTTCTATTTCAATATAAGCCTTAGCTCCTCTATTTATCAAATCAAAAACTTGGACAGGATCTTCAAACCATGATAAATTTTCCTCTACAGCCCTTACTGCATCTTCTTTAGTGTACGTTACGGGGTATTTTTTCGAGAATAGTCTTTTTTGAACATTTTTCTTTTTTTTTCTAAACCATCTCATCGCGACAGCGTTCCAAACAAATTTATAAAAGACCTCTAACTCCCTCGTTCTATTTTTTATAATACTTTGCATATTGTATTTATCTTCATTTGGTTCACCGTGTTTTTCTTTGATAGCATTTAAGGATTTTTTAGCACTTTTCCAGAATTTACGTAACGAAATCATGTCTTCAGGTTGGACCATCCTCAAACCAGCATTCAATTTCAATCTTTTATTTCGATTAGTTATTTTCTGCTTGACAACGAAATCTTCAAATGAAATCATCTCCTCAGCCATTTTGACCTCTTTTTCATCCATAGGTGGTAGATCTTGAAAAATAGATTTGAACGGAGACACCCTCTTGTCTTTTAAGTCAGGTGCCATGGATTCAGGAGGTGTAAAAAAAACTTCAGGATAATATTCTCGAATTAGAGTCCTACGCTGCCTGGTGGTCATCCTCTCGTCTATATCATCTCTGAAATCTTTAAAAGTGACTTCAGCGTTTTTCATGGTAGATTTATCTGGATGTAAAGCATCTAATAATATCAAATAAGTAAGTTCATCGATGTGGTTCTGAGTCCAATCTACATTTTCCATCTCTTTTTTGACCTTCTGGTAGAACCCCGGGTAAAGTTCTACCTTTTTGATAAACATACTTTCATTCGAAACTCTTTCTGCATCCTTCTTTGCTTCATCATCTGGCATTTCGTTCCATAATTTTATATGATAGACTTTGTGTCGAAGTCGAAGGTCCCATATAGATTTTTCCAACATCTGTTGATTTTTTTGCATCACATCCTCAAATAAATAAAAAGGGAAAAAGTTTCCCCTAATATTTTTCAAATCTTATCAATCGTTTTCTTCCCTACTTTTGTGGTAGGCCGGATGTTCTGGATTTAGTTGATTTGCTTTATTATCCTGGTTTTCCTTGTATTCATCGTTGTTTGGATTTTTCACGTCAGCTCTCTGTTCGTTAGGACTTCTTGTTTCTGCATCTGGATTGTATTGTTCCGACTTGTTATCCATGCTTTTCTGGTATTCTTCATTGTTTGGATTTTTTGCGTCGGATCTTTGGTCGTTTGGGCTTCTTTCTTTATCTTTGGTCATCTATTTCACCTACTCAATCCACCGAGGGCTATGGTGTATATAAAAAGAAATCGGAAACGATTTTCAAAATGAAGAAAACTAACAAATTGTTATCGTAATCTTGAAATAAATTCATTAAAGGAAGATGGGAAACTGAATATTTTTAAAGATTAAACTTCTCTAGAGAATTTAATCTGTAATTCAAGTTCCTTTGACGGGTAATCCCAATTTATCGAACTCCTCTGTTATTATCTCGTTTACTCTTTCTTCTCTTAATTTGTGCCTGTACTTATGCTCAAATATCTCTCTAATCTCCATCTCTAATTTCTTAAGGGACCAATCATCTCTAGTATCACCACTCTGTAATATTGAGGAAATTTCATGCCTTAGCCTCTCTTCTTCCTTATTCATCTTTATCCCATCTTTCCTTTTTCAAACGGTTTTTCAATCTTCCAATATCGGTGCCTAATTTGTAGTGAAAATTCATTCTTCTTCCTCCTTTTCAAGCGGTTTGAAACTTATCTCTATGGGATTCAATTTCTCTTGAGTGCCGTCATGATATCTCACTTTACAGCTGCCGTCATCTCTCAATTCGAACAATTCAGGGTATCTGTCATCTCGCTGTTTTTCTTTCACTTTAGCTTTCATTTCAGGTTCTATCTCTTTCAAACGCTTATCAGCACCTTCGACTAATTCTTTGATATCTTCCAATGCTCTCTCTATTTTTTCATCCATATATACCAAAACCTCTTGAATTATCCAATCCATCTCCATCGGAGTGAAGAGAGTAGTCCATAGCATTTTCTTTCTCCGACTCAACTCCATTCACGAGGTCCTCTTGGCACACTTTTTCTCTTGATTCACTTATGGCGATTCTCGCTGCATATAGAACAGCATTCTTGATCTCTCCTCCGGTTAGATCATATTTTTGAGCCAATCTCTCAATATTAATGTCATCAGCTAGGGGTAGGGAATCAGGAAGGTGGTGGTCCCATATCTTTTTCCTCGCTTCGTAATCAGGTCTAGGAAACTTGACTTTCAAATCAAATCTTCTAGAAAGAGCACTGTCTAGAGCTATTGAGTAGTTTGTCGTGAATATGAGAATTCCATTATGGTTTTCCATTCCCCGAAGGAAGATATCTACTATTCGGTTCTCGGTTGAAACAACAGGTCCATTAGAGGAAGACCTCCTCTTTAATATTCCATCAGCTTCATCAATGATAACGATGGCCTGTTCTTCATCTATCCGTTCGAATACTTTTTGGGCCTTCTTTTCTGTCTTGCCAAACCAGTGACTGAGAAGATTATCTAAAGGGAGGTAGTAGACATCTTTGGAGAGGTGAGTTCCCAAGGCTTTAGAAAAATAGGATTTGCCCACTCCGGAGGGACCTGTAAAAAGAAGATTTAGACCTGATCCTCCCTCGATGACTTCACCCATCCATTCAGAAAATTTATCCTGTTCGGCTAACTGATTAACTGTCGCTAGGACGGATTTTTTCAGCTCAGCCGGCAGAACTACCTCTTCAGGATCGACTTCCTCATCTAAAGGTTCTAATATCTGATTTCCGTCATTTTCTTTTACGGAGGAAAGGTTCGTTAAGGAGGGCGAGCTGGAGGAAGTTTCTTTAGCATTATCATAGTATGACGCGATACGTTCAGATCTTTCTGTTTCTCCGAGCATTTTTGATATCGCATACTCTCCGATGCCGAATTTCATCTTCTCAATCTCCGCATCTTCTGGGTACATGCCTGGATTTCCGATAATCTTTCTTTCTACCAAATTGGAGGACTTCATGAGATACCCTCTAGCCTCAGTCACAGATGTTTGGTGTAGTGCGTGAAGACATATAATTATCTCTTCACCAGAAAGAGTTGGCTTATCTACCTGAACCCCTAACCCATTTTTTGCTAGGAGGAGAAATACGATAGTTTTCTCTTCTTCATCCATGCCTAGGCTCTCGAAAAACTCCGTAGAGATGAACTTTCCTAGTTTCTTTTCACTCTCCAATCTTACTTTTTCGAGCTGTGAGAGCTTTGAGCTGTATTTTTTTGCTAGCTGGTCACGTCGATAGAGGTCAGGTAACTCTAAGAGATTCTGAACATCCTCGATCATCTCTAAAAAAATGTAGATTCCTTTTTCAATATATTCTTGATTATCCTTGAATCTGTCCATATCTTCAATCGGCTTAGTTGCTCTGTCTAGAATGAGGCCTTTTTTAGCTCTATACAGATTTGGATTATCCTTCGTTTTATCATTTTCACCTGACATATGACCACTATAGTTATTTAGATAATAGGTTAATTAAATTAGTTTCTTAAGGTCAATAATGCAGATAGTTACATGTTGCGATATACTCACATAGTTGCAACATCCTAAAATTTAAATGATTGGAAACATTATTTATCTCTATGACTGAAGATTTCGATTCAAATAGTAATTATGATATCCCAATCTTAGAAATTCTGAAGACAGCTAAACGAGAGGCTAATAATCCGTTAGACGCGGCTTTATGGAAGAGTGAGATTAGAAGAAGAGTTAAAAAAATTTATTCTGATATAGGACCTCTCAATAAAGCAACAGTCGGTAGACGGATTAAACCGTTGTTGGATTACGAGTTGGTAGAGGAAAAGTTTTTCCCAGAGGATTACAAAAAAGCCCGCAAAAAGAGAGAAAACCGTACTCACATGGGGGACAAGGGATTCAAGATAACTGAAAAGGGTGAAGAGTACTTAAACGAAAATTATGGTGAGCATCTAGCTGAGGCAAGTTGTAGGGCCCTCTATGAGTTTATAACTGAGAGATACAAAGGAAGATGCGAAAATTGCAAGAATGACGCTAAAAAGTGTTTAGAGTTATCTACGGAAACTCTTACTGGTAATAAAACTCCATATTTAGACCTTGATGACGACATTGTCAAAGAGGCAAAAAGTTATAGAGAAAATCCTAAGGAGGTAAAAGAAGTAGCTGGACTGGTATTGTTTTGGTCGTATCTACAAAGGGCCATCAAAAATGAAATGAAAATAGGATCTGAAAAAGAAAAAAACGAGGTATTAAAAAAATTAGCAATAAGAGATCCAAGGATTGCAGAGTTGGTTTTTTCGACTTACATATTACCTGATGAGGATATAAAAGACATATATGAAGAGTGGGGAAAGGACTTAGCTATAGGATTACCTGCTGATCAACACCTAGTGATTGATATTTTAAAGGATAGCGGGAAAGGATTGACCAAAAAAGAAATAGAAGAAGAGTTGGAAGAGATCCGGATTACCTATGATCCTTCGACCACGATAACTCATTTGGTTGAAAAAGGGTTATTAGAAATATTGGAGAAAAAAGGTAAGACCAAATATAAATTACAGGAATAAAGAAGATAGAAAGGAATATGGAAGCATCTAGTCACCCCCTCTTTCTAAAAAAATTAATATCTTGTGGAAATTCTTAATAATGATTGACTAAATTTTGAATTGCAAAGAAGGGAGGTATAAAGTATGGAAAAAATGGAACATATCCTTAAAGGTGCCGAACCAGATAATAACTGGTTTAGAAAAGCGGTTAGGGATTTTTTAGATGATCAGGGAGTGTTACCAAAGAAACCTAAAAAGGGGAAAAAGAAATTTCCTATTTATGATTATGAAGGAAACAGATACACCGCAAAATTTGACCATCAAGGGAGGATCTTTTGTACGGATTGGTATAACCATTTTAATCCGGAAGAAGGCGATAAAATCATTGTAAGGGTTGAAAATGGGGAACGTATTATAATCAACCCTGCTGGAAAGGAGGACAAGAAACAACCATCGTCAGATAGTGAGGAAAAGGATGATAGATATCAACAATCAGACGAACCCTCTGAATCACCCTCGATAAATATCAAAGTGGAAATTAACCTGTATAAATAATTTTGAAATCGGATAGAATGAATCTGTGTCACCGGGTAAAGAAATACTTCTATTTAAAAATAGAGCTTTACACGCCATGTAGAGAACCTCTATTATAGGGACACAAAAGGATTACTAGTTTAATTTTGAGGTGTTTAAAGCAATTTTAGTTTTAATTTGAAAGCAAAGCGTTTCCTAGAAAGGTTTTATATTAGGAGAAAAAAATCATTTTTATTATCATCTTTTGTATTAAATATAACAAAAGATTAAATGTCACTGAAAAATGAAAATATTCTCGATAACATTTTTGTAAGACACAAAACCATTTATATACAATAAATTGCTTTTTCTAATCAATTGGAAGGTGTAGAACAATCTCGTCTCTGAAGATAAAAAGGACTCATCCTTTTAATGAAGTCAAAAGATTAATCGAATTTCTCGAAAAAGAACAGACAGATCATACGCCGTTTCAAAAAGAAAAACACCTGCTGATACTTCCTGATAATATTTCAATCAACAATTTAAAAACCTACGTAACAAGAGAAAAGCCAGAGATAAACAACCGATTAGCGTGTGAAACCATTGAAAGCATAGCAAAGAAGATATTGAAAGAGAAGAGAGATCACAATCCATCGATTCTAGAAAATTATTACCTGAGAGAGTTCATAACTCAATATATCCGCCGTAATAAGACATCATCTGATATTTCGAGTAAAATATACAGTATAATTGAGAAATCTGATAGACCAGAAAGAACTCAGATAATAGAAGATTTGGTGAGTGAATTTTCAGATTACTTGAGATCGGTATATCCTCCCTCTTTGAAGGATCCCTCAATCAAAGGTTTTCACTCCAATTTTATCGAAATAGCTGGTAGTGACGAAATTGACAATTATGAACGTGAAAAAGCCAGAAACATGTTAGAGTTTTTTAAGGAAATGGAGTCATTCATCCAAGATCAAATTGATAAGCATTTCGACGACAGATACTATCTTTCTAGAGCACACCTAGTGGGTGAAGCTACTGAGGAGATAAAAGAAGATATCTCATCAGTTAAGGATGCTCTAGATGATTTCCAGTCAGTGAGGTTACTAGCAATATCTATTTTTGACGCTACTACCATGGAAATGCTGAAACAAATCAATAAGAAATATGATGAATTTAAAATTATAACAGGACTAGGAACTCACGAGCGTCTCGAAAGAAGATTTGAAAACGTATTTGATGATGTTGAATCCTCCGTCGAAGATGAGGAGATTAACGATGAGAATGTAGAAAAGTGGGAATTACCGAATCCTAGACAGGAAGTAGAATTAGTAGGCTCTTTGATGCAAGATGAAATAGATGTTGAGGACAGCATAGTTATAGCTAGGGATTCCTCTATTTATCTACCTTATGCAAAGGAAGTTCTAAGAGACTTTGGGCTTCCCTCTCATGTCCAAACTAGAAGAAACCTATCTTTAAGTGTACCATTTAGATTGGTTGCTTCTCTCCTAAATTTGCTGGAAAAAGATAAGTGGACAGTAGAAGATATCAGCAATCCTTTGCGATTGGGATTTTCCTTTTATCATAGAGACGGATCTAATGGGGAAGTTGGAGTACTTTCTGATCATCTTTTTTTGAAGGCAGAATATTGGTTGAACAAAGCGCTAAAACGAGGCGAAGAGGAGTTATCCCCTCAGGAATGGATGCAAAGAACAAGGTTTGATACACACTATTACGTGGAAAAGCTGATAGAATGGATAGAAGAAGTAGATGAAAATAATATAGCGGACAAATTAAAAAGCGAGTTAGGAAAATTCCAAAAATATGCTTGCCACGTTAAAAGAAAAAGAGAAGCTAGAAACGGCTTTTCAGAGAAGGAATACAACCGAGCTGAGATAACTAAGACTCACATAACAGGTGACGCACAGCGCGTAATAGGCTTAATAGAGCGAGCCGATAAATTTTCTGAATTTATTTCTAAAATCGAAGGAGCTAGCTCTAGGACTATTCCACACATGATCAAAGCATTCTGGATCGTAGGTGGGGGAGATACGTTTGGGAAGCCTCGCCGGGACAAACAAGCCGTTAAGTTCGTAGATGCAGCTAATTCATTTTTCCTCCCTCAGAAAAACAGGATCGTATTGGGTATGCGTTCAGGTACATTCCCGAAAGAGCCTCCCGAGGCAAAATTCTTACCTACCAGCTTTAGAGAAAAAGTAAACGATGAGTACGGACAACTTTACCTTCAAGATCCAGAAACTGATTATGAGAACGAGTTGGATTTCTTCGAAGCCGCCATGGGTCCTGATGGGGAAGAAAAGAAGATCTATCACTTAAATCCTTACTTAGATGATAGAGGTCATAAAAATAACTGGTCCGTTTTTTCTCCAGAAGGTAAACCCGTCCATGTTAGACCAATTGACTTCTACCTAGAAGATGCAACCAGAGAGGACGAGGTTATAGAAGATAGAAGTCTACTCTCCAGTAAACCCAAATCTAGATGGCAAAAGACGATAGATATCTATAGAAATAACATTCACCTATCAAAAATTGATCTACCACCTCATTTTGAGAATGATGAGCGCTATCTCATCGAGCACGATATACTTCCCCGTATTGAAAAGTACGAAGATAGAATAAAGACAGACTTCCCATCTGTAGATCCACCGGAGTCAGATGAGGAATATTTAGAAAAAATGATAGAAGAGCAGAAAAATGATCCAGTCCCAGCTAACGAAGTGGATCTGTGGGTAGACTGTCCTATCAAGTATTATTTTTATAAATACGTCTTTTATCAACCTCATTGGGACAATGGAAAAAATGATTTCGAGAAAGGTTCTCGTTTCTTCATCCCAGAGTATTGGGACGATTTCAAGATAGGTTCTATACCTCATATTTTAATGAGAGCTTACATGTCCTCAGCAGGACATATCTTTCTTAAGAATCATCTGCCAGATTTTCTAGATGATAATATATCTTTAAAGGAAGTAAAAGAGGAATTAGATGATAGTAATTTGAGAGATAATACAAAGGAAAACATAGTGTCTTTGTTTGACCATTTAGATAGAATAGATAAAAGTAGAGTAGAAATGGGGAAATGTGATGATTGGAAATGGGAAAGATCTGACAAAGGGTATAAAAAACCGCCCTTTTTAAAGTTTTCAGAGCAGGAAGATGTACCAGGACAGCATAAAATTTATAAAAAATGGTTAGGCGTGTTTCTAGGTAGATATAACCATCCTTTCAACACTTGTCAAAAAGGGCAGTTCTACTACGCCAATTGGATACCTAAAGAAGATGGATATAGTGGGTTTTCCTTCAGTTCAAGTTCTAGTTCTGACTCTAAATCCTATCCATTAAGTAAAATCTTTGGTAACGATATAAGAAAATTAACGGAAATTGTTGATAAAATCAAAAATCTAGATCCGATGGAAGGAAGCAGGCAAATAGAATTTACCTGGAGAAAAAGAAAATGTGAAGAGTGTGTCTATAGAAGATTGTGCGGCGATTGGGAGGTTTTAGAATGACTTCCGATGAAATATTGACTCAAAAATCTAGAGAAAAAGAGCTGGTAGATCCTCAGATAGAGGTACTAGAAAACCTATTCTTGGAAAAAAATAATGTTATAGTGAGTGCAGGTGCTGGTACAGGCAAGACTACGACGATGGTTGAGGCAGTGACTGAAGCCGCACTTAGAGAGAAAGATAATAATAAGAACCCATTCCAAAAGATATTGGTCGTTACCTTTACAGTTGAGGCGGCAAGACAACTAAAACAGAAGGTCCTTGAAAGAATGATTAAACATCTTAAAAAGGAAAATGCTTCTGAAACGGAAATAAACAGTATCAAAAGACAGGTGGAAAACGAGTCATGGATACTAACATTAGATAAATTCACTCGAAAGGTACTCAATGAAGAAATGATAGATGCAGGTATCGGAAGTATAGATGAAACTACGGATGATTATGAATTGCGTGATGTACGGGATGAAGTGATAAGAGAAATAAAAAATTCATCAGATCCTGAATTGCAGGAGGCAACGGAAGTTTTGCAGAATTGGGCACCCAAATTGTGGTATAATAGAACCGAAGAGAACCATTGGGAAGCAGCTGTGTGGAACATTTTAAGGGACGGTAGGCAGCTCGCGATGTCCGCTGTTGAATTAATGGAGGAAGCCCGGAGGACCTTTAAAGAAGACTTCTTCCTAAATCACAATCCAAAAAAAGGTTTAGATAATGCCGAAAAAGAAGAGATCAAGAACAATATAATCAGTGTGAAAGGACAGCTAGGAGACCATGAATTAGTTAACATATACAATGAATACGAAGAGATTCTTGACGCCTTTGAGAAAGTCCTTCTAGAAGCTGAAGAGAAATATGACGATAAAACAAAATCCGAAGGGAAATTAACCTACGATGATGTACGATATCATATTTTAAATCACATCGAAAATGATGATCAAGGTGAGGAATTCAGAAAAGGCAGATTCAAGTATGTTTTTGTCGATGAATTTCAAGATACCAGTCACGCTCAGTGTGACCTGTTAAGGGCTTTCATCTCGGACGAAACCAGGGTAGCCTTGATCGGTGATCCTAGACAGAGTATTTATCAGTGGAGAGAAGCTGACCCAAATATATTCTCCAAAATGGTAGATAAGCTCGATGAAGGAGATCCTCTTGAAAAGGAGATAGAAAAATTTGGAATTAGCGGATTTGAAAAGATAGATTTAGATGTGAACTTTAGGTCCAATGATGATATAGTAAAATTAACTAACAACTTATTTGGCGATGAAAACGACAGTTCTATATTTAAACAAGAGAAGTATTTAGGAGGAATCGATCTTCCAAATAACAGTTTGAAAACTTGCGATGACAGAAAAAAAGCAAAAGATGATAAGGACCTAGAATGCCTTCATATTTACAAATCATCAGAGTCGACCACAAAAAAAATGGCTAGGGATTGGGCAGAAAAGATCTGCTGTATTTTGTCAAATATTGAAGAGTATGAAATTTTAGAAGATGTAGATGATGAAAACGTTGAATGGAGAAACGCAGAGCTTGGAGACTGTTGGATCTTGATGAGGAGTAGGAGTAAATGGAAGTATCTTAAGGAAAAATTGGTGGAACATAACATCGATTATATATTTGTTAATCAAAAGGGATTGTTTGAAAAGTCTCCAACTGTCCAGATCATCATAGATATTTTGAACTGGATAGGGAATCCACATGATTTTGAATCTCTAGCTAGGATTGTACGCTCTCCTCTGTTGGGTTTAGAAGATAAAACATTACGATATATCGCATCTAAAGAGTTCGATTTAGACTGGCTCAAAAATGAAACTCCTGATTTCCTAAATGATAGGGATCTACATGAACTGAGAGAACTGATAAATCTGAGAGAAGATCTGAGGTGGAAAAGAGAAGATAGAAAATCTGAACTGGTCGAATCCATATTGCAATTTTCGGCCTTTGATGTGGTTTCCCTCACTTCTACAGAAGGAAGACAGGAACTGGGCAATATTAGACAGTTTCAACAGGTCATAGATGAGTGGGAAGGCGAGGAATTGATGTCCTTCCAAGACTTTATCGAGAGGCTAAACTTTTACAGAGATTTTGGGGCTGACGAAGCCGAATTTAATTTTGCACCCCTTGCAGAGCAGGAAGAAAAAGACTCCGTAAAAATAACCACAGTCCATTCGTCTAAAGGGTTAGGATATCCCATAGTATTTCATTACAATCCTGATAGAAGTATTTCAGATACTCTCTCTCCCAACAATGACGAATTAAATTTAACCGTGAAGAGAAAAAGTGACGGAAGCAATGACACATTTGTTTCCATTGGTCTGAACTTTTTAGAAAGCGTTAATGAGGAAATTTTAAAATCCTCTTTTTCGGATATCAATACCAAAATAGATTCAATCGAAAATGGTACTCTAGATGAAAATACTAACATTTTCGATTGGTATACCACTTTTGACCAATGGGCGGAAGAGTGGAGATTACTGTATGTAGCTTTAACAAGGGCTGAAGACCATGTGTTCCTACCTTTCAAAGAATCTATTGGAAGTAGATACTCTTGGGAGAAAATATATCATAAGATGGACCTTAACGGTTTGCTATTGGATGGGTGCAACTACGAAGAGAGACTAAATGTAGAAAAGAGAGAATCTATTGGTGAAGACCTAGAACTACCTGATCTGAACAAAAAGAGCTTCGATAATTACGTGCCAATTTCCGTATCAGTTTCTCATCTATATGACCTGATCGTCTGTCCTAGAAGATACCAATACGTGCAGCTTCAAAAGGTATCTGGTCCCTCCGATTGTGAGGGTGTAAGCAGACCAGAAGGCGTGATATTTGGAAATGAGTTACATACGGCTTTAGAGAGCAGCGATCTGGGAGATGAAGAGGTGAATATTGATTATGTTGAACAGGAACCCGATAAAATAGAAGAGGCTATCGAAAAATTTTACCGGGATGACATCTACGATAAATATAATTTCAAAGATAGGGATGTTTTGAAGGAAGAGGAAATCTCGTATCCTCTTGAAATAGATGGCCATGAGATCATCCTTCAGGGCAAGGTTGATTGTTTGATGGAAACCGAAGATGGTTTGATTGTGTTTGATTATAAAACGGTAGATCCCTCCAATAAATTTGAAAAGGAGCATCAAAAATATCAGCTTCGAGGCTACTCGTATTTACTGCAAAATCTGTATCCTGAAATTGGAGTTTCAAAGGCTGTGCTTCTTTATTATGACAGGGAAACTAGGACTTGGAATGATGAAGAAGTTCCTTTGGAATTAGAGACCTTTGAAGAGGAACTGGAAAGTAGCTTACCTGTAGAATTAGATGATAAGGGCTTAACGATGGGAGATCAACCTCCCTGTGAAGACGCTCAGGGCGAAGAATATTGCTCAGAAGTGATCCGGTTGTGCAAATAATAGATAGAAGTGTTTTACCAATTGCTTTTTAAAATCTGAATTGACCTATCCTCTAACTCCTTGTCAAGCCATTTTTTGAATTTGTCGTGATCCCCTGGCATCCAAGGTCCTCCCTGTTGACAAGCACCATTTTCACTACTCCACCCACCCCATTTTTCAATCAATTCAGGTATTACTCTATAGTAATTATCCCTATATGAGGCAAATTCTATAAATTTACTAAATCTCCCAGATCGTGGATCTTTTTTATCTGCTATTGCTATTACAGATCGACCATCTCCTTCTCCATTTTTCCGTTGGCCATGAACGTTTCTCATTTTCTTTTTATCACCTAGTTCATCTATCTTTTTTATTTTTCTTGCTATCAATTGACCGATAAATCCGTATCTAAGATTTTCTTTTTGATCTTTAAGTGCTGAAAAAAACACCAAGCGAACGGGGGTATTCTCTTCAAATTGAAGTAATTTTTGTCCCTTTGGGTTTTTATTACCATTACGGAAGATATAAATATTGCCGTATGTACCTTGTTTAAAATCTGGGTCTAAATGAATATGTTTATCTAACATGCTTTCTGGTATTTCATCTTTCATAGGATGTTCTTTATATTTGGGTGTATAAACTGAATCATATTTTTCTGGAATAGGCAAATATGTGAAGGTACGATCTTCATTTAATTGACCGTGCATCCCCCCACCTAAGCCTGTATAATCAGCACCAACTCTATATATTAAAAATTTCAAGACTTTTTCCCTCCTGTTATTCCATTTATGAAATCACCAAGGTTTGTTTTTCTGCCATATCTATCTATTCGGTTCCGCTCAGTAAGGTACCCATCTAATCCAGTGTGTTTTTCAAAATGTTTTTTGTCATCTATCTCTTTTCCTTGAGGTCCAAACACGAAAGTCTTATTTGGATCAAAAACAAAAATGAGACCTGTGTTTATATCGTTTTCAAAACTATCCTCACCATGACTGTGATTACCGCATTTTTTATAATCACTAGGTTTCAGAGAGGATTCTTTAGTCTCATCTTTTGGTTCATACAAATCACCTAATGGATACTTATTTGCATTTTTTTCGGCTCGGTTCTTTTTATTTATTTGAGTCCAAGCTTCATAAAATGTTTCGTGAATTTGTTTTACCTTGCCTAAAAACAAAAGTATTGAGTCGGAAAACCCTTTTTTACGTAATTTTGAAGTTGCAAATCCCGCGATCCAGAGATTATTTTCTCCTCCAGCCCAGTGATTTTTATATAGAGTATTCCTCATATCGTGCTTGCAGGTGGATAACGTCATAACGTCGCCCTTAAAATTAGGCGCAGATCCTTTTTGATATATATCTCCATCTATCACATCAACGGTTGTAAGAGTGTAAACTCGTAGATGTACTTCTGGATCATATTCTTTTTCTTTGACGAGTCTTTTAAAACTCTCCATATTGATTTCTGGTATCACATAAGGATTTAATTCATTCTCACAACTGCAACCCTGGCCTGAATCCTTTATAGTTCCTTCACATTTTTCGTCCATCTTGATCCTCCTCTATTTTGTTAATTTGTTTTTGATATAAGTAGATTTTGAACTACGGAGCCTCTCTGTTTTTAGTAAGCTAAACCATCTTCATACTTGACTAAAGAATTCCATAGGGGATTTTTTGTGATATTTTTAGTAAAAATCCTATCCATAACGAAAGGCACTGAATTAATTTTAAAGAGTTGTTAAATGGAGCTATTATTGCGTAACTTTATCGAGAACCTCTTCATAATCTTCTATATAATTCATTAATTTCTTTTTGATGTCTAGAGGTATATTTTCATCCCCCTCTAATATTTTGTTAAATAAGACAGAATCTTCTTCAAAGCTCCATTTTCTTTCGGTTGAGTTTTGTAAACTATCAAAATGGGATTTGAATTCTTCCCATTTTTTGTTTCTGTTATCTACACTATAATGGGAGTAAACCCCGAATCTAACAAATCCTTTTTGGATATGCCCGTCATGTAGTTTACATTCTATCCTAGTAGAGCCATTATCCCAATTTTCTTTATGAATTACAATTCTCCTTCTTTTATTATCAACTTTCCAAGAAGAATCTGAAGATATTTTTTCATCATCTTCAAGTAACCTTCGGACTTCTTTGAATAAATGTTCAACATCTATTTTCAACTTATTTTTATTTTGAGAAGTCTCTGGAGATTTCATGTATTCTCGACTTTCGTCACTTAATCCATCGAATCTAACATATTGGTTTTTTCTTAGAACTTCTATGAAATCCTCTATTACTATCCTAACTCTCCTATCATAATCAGTATAATCTAAGTCCTTCAAAATATCTCTTATTTGCGAATATGTGATATGTTCAAATTTATCACACTCTGGGCGTTCTCTATATTCAGGTGTCAAGTAAACGAATATTTCATTTTTTTCTGATCCACCCCAATTTTCGTACAATTTTTTAGTTTGTTTAGTTCCTTCACTTGCTGTAACTTTGTTTTCAATTACAATCAAAAAATCTTCGCCTTTCACTACTATGTCTGCTACACAGTCATTTTTTCCATCTTCCCTATCAACATCAATTGAACTATTAGAAAGAGATAAATCTTCATCTAATAAACTTAACAAACACCTCAAAAAGGTATTATTTTTTGAACTATCCACTTTTTGTGTAAGAAGCCAAGATAAAAAATTAGAATATGCTGTTTCTCTTTTTTCCATTCCAAGAATTTCAAATATATTCACGCTCATGTTTTTGGAAAATTGGGAATCAATTATTTATTTTTTAGTACCTCTGTAAAAAATCTTCCTAAGTTAACAGCCAAATCCAAATCAAGACCTATAAACCCAACTGTATATTAATCAGCATTAAACTCAATTCTAGATACACTAATTTAATAAATTAGCAATAACTAATGACTTTGGGATAACATGAGTAGAGCATCTACATATTGGGAAAATGCAAACATAAGTTATAATAATTACATGAATTTCATTGAAGGTAAAGAAAATCGATTTGAATTAAGTTATATAGATCTTCTTTACATAAGTAATTTCAAGGGAGGTTTTGCCTCTATACACGAAGAAGAATCGGCGGTAAATGAAAAACTAAAAAAATATTCCGAGCAACTAAAGGAAATAAATAATGAATTTAAGGGGAAAAATCTTGATGATCTAACTGATGAGGAATTGAATTTATTAAAGAAAAAGGCAGAAAAGTTTTTACAAACCACCACTGAAGAGAGTACGAATATATATGGGTTTAAGTCTTCTTACGCTTCTGCCATGCTTCATTTTTATTTTCCTGACTTACTACCAATCTTGGATAAGCGTGTTCTAAAAGGAGTTAGTATAGATACAGAAAAAAAGAGTAACGATCAAGTGAAAGATATAAAACAATATTACCCTGAATTAATTAATAAGTTTCATCAACACCTAAAAAACAATCCTGAAAAGTCATTGAGAGAATACGATGAAGAGTGTTTTAAAAAGGAGACCGAGGATTAGATCCTACATATTATCTCATTAAGTTAAAGAGCCGGTGAGTTTGTTGTTAATACCTTACGGGCTAGACCCGACTCTACAACCGTTATCTATTTAAAGAAAAAGGCTATTATCACTATTGAATAAAAAGCTAGAACCACCTTGTTGCAAGTGATGTCCGAAAAAATAAGGATTGAAACTCCTGACTCCTTCGTCAGGGCACCAGCGTCTTCTTCGTTGCAAACAGTGTCCGAAAAAACAAGGATTGAAACAACTTTTGTGATCGGAACTGAAATGTAAGCAAATAAGTGTACATCAAAAATTAAGTATTAAAAATCGGAACTCTTCTATAAGATACATAAAGGTTGAGGACTAAACTGTACTGGAAAAAGTATATTTCGAGCTTTAGTTATTTGTATTCGCTCTTTTGGAACCTTCCATCCTCTCCTAGTTCCTTGAAGTAAAATCAAAAGTATACTCACTAAGGAATTCTTGAAAGGGTTAAATTAACCCTCTATCCCGATCATTCTTCTTCCCCATGCTTCAAAACGTAATGTTGTTTCGCTAAAGAGATAACTCGTTTTTTTGATTGATCCTGTATTTCTTTTCCACACTCTGGACAAGTGAAAAGGTGAGCAGTAATCTTTTTTTTAGTTATATGTTCCTCAAAATTCATTGTATCATTTTACAATCTATTTTCATCTATCAAAAAGTGAATCTTTCATAGCATATCCTTTACTAGAATCTATTTTCCTTGTACCAAAACACCTTCTACATTGTTTTATAGAACCCTGACATTCTACAACTTTAGTACCTATACAATCAGGACAAACATCATTGTCATTCAACTCTAATCCTCCTCAATAATGCCCTTCTCTTCTAATTTACTTTCTAATTTCTCGAAGTCCTTTTTTATCTCTTCATAGTCTTCTTCCGAAATAGCACCCTTTTCATATCCTTCTCCGATGTACTCAAGGGCGTGATAGAAATTAAAAGATATCTCTCTCATCAGAGGTTCTCCAGTATCATATGCTTCTAATTCACTTAATTTCTTTTTCGTTTCTTCTTTCTTATTTTCTTCTTCCATATCCTTTTCCTCCTATATTTCAACACCTTCAAGTCATGGGAATAATTTTCCCACTAATAATCACAATACTGTCTTTTTATTTATATGTATCGGTATCCGTATCCCCGTCAAATTTGATTGTTAACTAATACCCTCTCAATTTTCTAGTATAAGTACTAATGGTGTCTCTTCAAGTCTCTTCATATATATCTAGGTTGTCTGAATTAATAGTAATGTTTGAGCCCTAATTCCCCGACCTTTGAGGTCGTGGGATACAGGGCGATCAATATCTGTTCTAGCAAGTTTTTAAGTCAAAGAGCGTGTTCTCGACTTGGCGGTGCGCCCCTACGGGGCGCTTTGGGAACCGCCAGGAGTCGAGAAAAATGACACGCATGCAATCATATAGCCACGGCTTTGGCCAAAGCCTGTATCACGTAGTGTTAAGCCCTTATAAACGTTTTCGG
>SL_8KL_010_SEDDRAFT_10001832_pt1 | contig 18327 bp, 16 predicted proteins | sample SodLakKL_010_SED_4_FD_11160 | JGI IMG/M metagenome (IMG submission 11160)
GCACCGTATTCGTCAATGATTTCCAACGGATCAACGACATTACCCAAGGACTTGGACATCTTCTTGCCCTTGGCATCGCGCACCAGCCCGTGCAGATAGACGTGGTGGAAGGGGATCTCCTCGACCACCGCCAGTTGCATCATCATCATGCGCGCGACCCAGAAGAACAGGATATCCTGTCCGGTGATCAACACAGAGGTCGGAAAAAAGCGTTTCAGCTCATCCGTCTGCTCCGGCCAGCCCAGCGTCCCTATGGGCCAAAGGCCCGAGGAGAACCATGTGTCTAGGACGTCGGGGTCGCGGGTCAAATAGACTTGGGTCAACCGCCTGACGCCGTCTGGGCCAGTTGTGGTGCCGACGAGTGGGGATCGCATTTTCTGGGCAATTTCCGCGCCAAAGAACTTTTCGTTCTCACGATTGAAGCGTATTTCGACACCGGCTCCATAATATTCGGCGGCACCTTCAACGGCTTCTTTCTCTGTCGTCGCGCAGAACATCACGTCACGACCATCCTCATCCAAGTTTTGCCCATACCACACCGGAATCTGATGCCCCCACCACAGCTGCCGCGAAATGCACCACGGCTCGATATTCTCCAACCAATGGAAATAGGTCTTCTCGCCGCTCTCGGGCATGATCTTCACGCGACCATCGCGCACCGCGTCCAGCGCTGGCCCCACGACTTTCTCCGCATCGACAAACCACTGGTCGGTCAACATCGGCTCAATGACAACTTTAGACCGGTCGCCAAAGGGTTGCATGATCTTCTTCGCCTCGACCAACGGAACAAGCGCCGCCGGATCATCCTCTTCCCCCAACTTGCGCCCCAGAAGCGGATCATCTGCCCGCGTCATCACGGCCAGCCCCTCTGACGTGATCTCTTCCACGACAGCCTTGCGCGCCGCATAACGGTCCAAGCCCCGCAGATGATCAGGCACAAGGTTCAGCGCATCGGCTTCCGCCTCTGACAGCACCTGCTCACCCCGCGCCACGGCACCCGCAATCGCGGCCGCGTCGGCATAAGGTGCACCATCGTCGCGCATCTGCGCGCGGGTATCCATCAGGCGGTACATCGGAATTCCGCCGCGCTTGGCCACGCCATAGTCATTGGCATCATGCGCGCCGGTGATCTTGACCGCGCCAGACCCGAAATCGGGGTCCGGGTATTCATCGGTGATGATCGGGATCAAGCGGCGATGCTCTTTCGGGCCAACCGGAATTTCACATAGTTTTCCAACAATTGGCGCGTAACGCTCATCTGATGGATGAACCGCGACCGCCCCGTCGCCCAGCATTGTTTCAGGCCGCGTCGTGGCAATGCTGATATAATCACGATTTTCATCAACAATTACAGTGCCGTCTACGTCTTTCTCAATGTAACGATAGGTGACTCCGCCCGCGAGCGGGTATTTAAAATGCCACATATGGCCGTCAGTCTCGATATTCTCGACCTCAAGATCGGAAATCGCGGTTTCAAAATGCGGGTCCCAGTTGACCAGCCTTTTTCCACGGTAAATCAGGCCCTTGTTATACATATCCACAAAGACCTTGATGACGGCGTCGTGGAAATTGCCCTCTTCGCCCGCAGGTGCGCCCGGCGCGCCCGACATGGTGAAGGCGTTTCGGTCCCAATCCAGTGAGCAGCCCAAGCGCTGCAACTGCCCGATAATGGTGCCGCCCGATTGCGCTTTCCATTCCCAGACACGCGCCAGAAATTCCTCGCGTGTGAAATCTGTGCGCTTCTTGCCCTCTTTGGCCAGTTCGCGCTCGACCACCATTTGGGTCGCAATACCCGCATGGTCCTGTCCGGGTTGCCACAGCGTGTCAAACCCGCGCATCCGGTGCCAGCGGACCAGAATATCCTGCAAAGTGTTGTTGAACGCGTGGCCCATATGCAAACTGCCGGTCACATTGGGCGGGGGAATCATTATGCTGAACGCGTCATCGCGCCGCTTGTTGGCCCCTGCGCGAAACGCACCGGCCTTGTCCCACATAGCGGCGATCCGGTCTTCAGCGGATTTCGCGTCGAAATTCTTGTCCATTGCCATCTGTCCCGCCCCATTCATCCCGAGAGTTCGCCCGTATGTAGCGCCCTCACGCAACAAGGGGAAGCCCTTGGACAGGCAAGATGGCGGGCAGTCCCCAAGCTATCGGATTGTGTCGCCCCGGTTGACGATAGGTGACAGTTCGATGCGTTTTGAACCGATAACACCGTCACTGTTCTTGCCCGCCACAATCTCGGCGGCGCGCAGACCGATTTCGCGGCGGCAAGCATCTGTTGTGGCCAGCCGCAGACGGAACCCGTCCAGCAATTCCAGCCCGTTGAACCCCGCAAGCCCGATTTTTCCCGGCACATCCAACCCTTTGTCAAGGCAGTATAGCAACCCGCCCGCCCCGATCATGTCATTGGAGTAATAAAGAAAATCCAGATCCGGGCGCCGCGACAGAATTGAGGCCGTCATCTCGCGCCCCTTGGCCAGCGACGACCCCCCCGCGTAATGCTCGACCTCGGCCAGTTCCAGCCCCGCCGCCTGCAACGCCTCAGAGAACCCTTCCAGCCGTTTGCGCGCGCGGTGGTCATCGGGCATCTTCGACCCAAGAAATCCGATCTTTCTGTAACCTGCGTTCAGAATGGTCTCGGCCATCTCGCGCCCTGCGCGCTTGTGCGAGATGCCGACCATCGAATCAACCGGCTCGCCGTCGATATCCATGATCTCGACAATCGGGATGCCAGCATTCGCAAGCATCGCGCGCGCCACATCCGTATGCTCCAACCCGGCCACGATCATACCGGAAGGGCGCCAAGACAGCATTTCATAGAGCACATTCTCTTCGCGGTCGGCCTTGTAATCGGTTGCGCCGAAAACCGGTTGCAGCCCCGAATCCTCCAAAGCGGCCGAAATCCCGCCCAAAACCTCCGGAAACACCATATTTGACAGCGACGGGATCACCACGCCCACCAGATTGACCCGCTGACTGGCCAATGCCCCCGCAATCTTGTTGGGCACATAGCCCAGCATTTTGGCCGCAGCGATCACCTTCTCACGCGTCGCGGGCGACACGTCTGCACGGTTGCGCAACACCCGGCTGACCGTCATTTCACTAACGCCGCTCGCTTCGGATACGTCACGCAAGGTCAGGGGGCGATGCGCTTCTGGGGGCAGATAAGGGGGCACGGGCGATCTTTCTGTCTGATGCTGAATGCCCCCATGTTAGCGCCACAATTCCCGGCGGCCAAGCACTTGATTTTGAGCGCGATAACTCGGTGGTGACAGCACCGCGAAAAGGCGATATTGCGAGGCGCATACGTGGCCCCGTGGCTCAACTGGATAGAGCAGCCCCCTCCTAAGGGGCAGGTTACAGGTTCGAATCCTGTCGGGGTCACCAAAAAACTCAATAAAGTATGGCGTTTTGTCAGGGTCTTGCAAAAGCGGCTGCGGAAATGCCCGGTTGATTTCCCGGCAAATCGGGCGCTGCAGACGGGATTTCTGTACAAAACCTGTACAAGTTACGGGCCGGTTCAGCCCACCTGAGGCCCTGCGAAGAGCTGGCGTGTCGCGAACGAATGCGCCGACCGCAGCTTCGGCAGCGCGGCCCGCAAGCAGATCATCATGTTCCTGGCCGACAAGGCGAGCGATGACGGCTCGGGCATCTGGTGCTCCAAGGGCTGGCGTGGCGAGCGCGATTTCGTATCTTCAGAACGAGGACGCCTGCAAGGAAGGTCAGGCAACGCTGATCTATCTGGCCGAAGAAATGGCCAGGGATCTGTATAGCGCACTCGATGCAATCAACATACCGAACGGAGTAATCAAATGACCATCCCGCAGCATATCCGCATTAGCGCACGAAGCGACCGATGAAGTCCTGAAGAGTCTTGACGGTCTGGTCTGCGCGCTCGACGGGATCGAAGATCGGCTGACCCTCACTGACCATCAGTCGCGCGAATCTAAAGCCTTTCACATCATCCGGCCCTTGCTGGCGGAAAAAGTGGCCGAACTCTGGGAACTTCGCACTGCAGAGTGGAAGGCCATCGGCGGCAACATAGGGGCGCAATGTGACGCAGAATAATGTGGGTTGAAAGGTGGGTCGCGTTTATGCGATTTTCTCAAGTTGCTGAAATTAAACGATAAAAATATGGTGTCTGGCGGATGGGGTGGGATTCGAACCCACGGTACGCTCTCACGTACGCTGGTTTTCAAGACCAGAGCCTTAAACCACTCGGCCACCCATCCGTTGCGCGCAGTGATTAGCGTCTTGCCGTGGGGGTTTCAAGCGAGACCGTGCGCGGCTGTGAGAAAAGATACGCGGCCGCAGCCGCGCACCCACCCGTTTGGTCAAAACCGCGCGCTCACCCCCCAAAACTAGGTCGCACTGCCGCCCATCACGTGATCAAGCTCGACACCCGACAGAACCACATGGCTTGCGCGGCCCACGATCAGCGGGTCAGGGGTGCCCGTTATGGAGCTGTCCTTGTCTGGATACTCGAGTGTCGAGAGAAAATGCTTCATACATTCCAACCGCGCGCGTTTCTTGTCCTTGGATTTGATTACGGTCCAGGGTGCATCGGCGGTGTCAGTGTAGAAGAACATCGCCTCTTTGGCTTTGGTATATTCATCCCATTTGCCAAGGCTGGCCTTGTCGATGGGCGACAGTTTCCAGCGCTTCAGCGGGTCTGTTTCACGCGACAGAAAGCGGCGGCGTTGCTCTTCCGGGGTGACAGAGAACCAGTATTTGTAAAATCTGATACCCGACCGCACCAGCATCCGCTCGAACTCCGGGGCCTGGCGCATGAATTCGAGGTACTCCGTCGGCGTGCAAAAGCCCATAACCCGCTCGACGCCCGCGCGGTTATACCAAGAGCGGTCATAGAACACCATTTCCCCGTGCGTCGGCAGATGCTCGATATAGCGTTGGAAGTACCACTGGCCCAGCTCTGTCTCGGAGGGTTTATTCAGCGCGACCACCCGTGCGAAGCGGGGGTTGAGATGCTCGTTGAAACGCTTGATTGTTCCGCCCTTGCCAGCCGCATCACGCCCCTCGAACAGAAAAACAAACCGCTCGCCCGTCTCGATGGCCCATTTCTGGACTTTCAGCAATTCCGCCTGCAACAGCGCTTTTTCGTCTTCATATGGTTTACGCGCCAGCTTGTAGCGATACGGGTAGCGATCAGACTCGAAGAACTTGCGGATCTCCTCGGTGGTCAGGGTCGCGGGGTCAGGCTTCCAGCTATGCCCTTTGGGCGCAGTTTTCAGGCGTATGCCCGGCACCGGGTATGCCTTAGTCGCCATTGTATCCAGCGGCGTTCCATCAGACCCAATGGCAGGGGTGGTCAATGAATCCTGCCCTGCCTGTGTTTCGCTCATGGCAGTTTTGGGGGGGCTGATCGCGGCGTCGGGCATGGGTTTCTCCTGCTTTGGGCAAATGTCTGAGAGAACCGATAACCGTTTTGTGAAAACCTGTCTTTGACACTGATCAATTCAATGGGCGACCTGTGTTGCCCTGTCTGGCTAGGTCGGGGGGCGCTGTGCCAAAACCACGCCGATTGCCAAAAGCACAATTCCGCCCGTACGCGTCATGCCCAAGGGGCGTAGGCGCGCGCCGAACAGGCCGAAATGGTCAATCACGCTGATCGCTATGATCTGGCCCACCAGCACAAACATGACCGCATTGCCGACCCCGAACCTTGGGGCCACCCATGAAATTGACAGCAGGTAAAAGGCAATCAACAGCCCCGCAATGAACAGATGGCGCGGCTGATCGGCAAGCCGCGCAAAGGCGCTCGTCTGACCAAGACTTGCCGCCACCACAATCGCAGTGACACAGGCAATCAGGAACATCGCCGCCCCTGCCACAGCGGGCGATCCGATGCGCGCGCCCATTTGCGCGTTCAGGGCCGCCAGAACCGGCACACCGATCCCCGCCGCCAGCATGATCAGCGCATATTTCGTGAAGTCAGGGACCATTGCGCATGTACTCCGTCATTTTTACCTCGGCGCACCCTGCCACTGCGGCAACCTGCCCACCAGTGCAAATGTATCCCCCCTCTTGCGTCTGCGCGCGCCGCACCGGATACTGTGCACCATGACAGGCACACTTCTTTCCATCGGGCACGGGTACAGCGCACAGGCGCTGGCGGACCACCTTTTGCCGCAAGGGTGGCACATCATCGGCACCACCCGCAGCGCGGAGAAGGCCGCAGCGATGGCAGCACGCGGCATCGAATCGCTGATCTGGCCCGGCACCCCCCTGCCGCTTGAGCGTGCGACGCATCTGCTTACCTCGGTCGCACCGCGCACGGGCGATCCGGTTCTGGACGAGATTGGCGCACAGATGGCAAACGCCACGCATCTTCAGTGGGTTGGGTATCTTTCAACTGTTGGCGTCTATGGTGACCAGCGCGGCGGCTGGGTGGATGAGCAGACCCCCCCCAATGCGCGCTCGGAGCGCGCGGTCGCCCGCGTGGCGGCCGAAGAGGCATGGCAAGACATTTGCGACCGTGCGGGTATACGACTTCATATCTTTCGGCTGGCGGGAATTTATGGCCCCGGACGCGGCCCGTTTGAGAAGCTGCGCAGCGGGCGTGCGCAGCGCATCATCAAGCCCGGACAGTATTTTTCGCGCATCCATTACGACGATATCGGGCACGCACTGGAACTTGGCATCACATCAGAACTGGGCAGTCGTGTTTTCAATCTATGTGACGACCACCCTGCCCCGCCACAAGATGTGCTGGAACATGCAGCACATCTTCTGGGCATTGATCCACCACCAGAAACAGCCTTTGAAGATGCCGACCTCTCGCCCATGGCGCGCAGCTTTTATCAAGACAGCAAACGCGTGCGCAATGACCGCATAAAGCGCGAATTGGGGTTTGAGTTGCGCCACCCTGATTACAAAAGCGGGCTTGCCGCGATCCTACAGGCAGAAGCGTGATTGCAAAGCGCCGCGCCGCGCGCTAACTCGCGCGTCATGCCAAGATACGCACTGAAAATCGAATATGACGGACGCCCATTTTGTGGGTGGCAAACGCAGGCTGCACAGAAATCTGTGCAAGGCACGGTTGAAGCAGCCCTCGCAAGGCTAGAGCCGGGCCTGCCGCGCATCGGTGCTGCGGGACGCACAGATACTGGCGTGCACGCGACCGGACAGGTTGCGCATTGCGACCTGACCCGCGACTGGAACCCCTTTCGCCTGATAGAGGCGATCAATCACCATCTGCGCCCCTTGCCCGTGGCCGTTCTGGCCTGCGCCAAGGTCGAGGATGACTTTCACGCACGCTTCTCGGCAAATGAGCGGCGCTATCTGTTCCGCGTGCTTGCGCGCCGCGCCCCACCAACCTTTGAAGCGGGACAAATCTGGCATGTCCGCCACAGGCTGCACCTTGCGCCCATGCAGCAAGCAGCCCGGCATCTGATCGGCACGCATGATTTCACGACTTTCCGCGCCAGCAAATGTCAGGCCCCCTCGCCCATCAAGACTTTGGATGCCGTGGAAATTTCCGTGCACGATGTGCCATATGGGCAAGAGTTCCACTTTGCCTTGCGCGCGCGGTCATTTCTGCACAATCAGGTGCGCAGCATCGTCGGCACATTGGAACGCGTGGGGGCTGCAGCATGGACGCCGGATGATGTGAGAACCGCCCTTGAGGCGCGTGACCGCACCGCTTGCGGTCCGGTCAGCCCGCCCGATGGGCTGTATCTGACAACGGTTGGCTACGCCAAAGACCCGTTCGCCAATCTCGATGAACAGGTCCAGCAGGACTGACCAGCGTCAGGACAGTGGCATCACGCCACTTCTTCAACCACCACCAAATCACGTTCGGCAGCGCCCTTGGCATAGCTCAGCGCCTCTTGATAAGCGGGCGAGTTGTAGCAAGCCACCGCCGCCTCTAGTGACGGAAACCGCGCCACGACGTTGCGCGCGCGCTCTTTGCCTTCCAGTTGCACGTAGCGCCCGGCCCGCGCCAGAAAGACACCCCCATGATCCGCAATCGCTGTTGTCGCCCGTTTGGCATATTCGCCATAAGCCTGCGCGTCTGTCACTTCGACATGGGCAATCCATAACGCACTCATGCACTCACTCCTTCCAGATAAGAGATTGCAGCCGCCAGCGCCCGGTCAGCGCCCGCAATATCGCTGCCGCCCCCCTGCGCCATGTCGGGCCGCCCGCCACCACCTTTGCCGCCCAGTTCCACCACACAGGCGCGCACCAGATCCACCGCCGAGATGCGGTCGGTCAGATCCGGCGTGACACCTGCCGCAACGGCCGGTTTCGCGCCTGTATCGGCGATCAGCACCACAGCGCCAGAGCCAAGCTTTTCCTTCATCGCATCAATCATCGAGGGCAAATCCTTGCCGCTCACACCGGTCATGACCTTAGCAATTACGCGCAGCCCTCCGACTTCGCGGACGTCATCGCCCTGCGCGCCCTCGCCCCCCAGCGCGATCTGGCGCTTGAGTTGTGCCACTTCATTGGCCAGCGCGCGGCGTTCATCCATCAACGCTTTCACGCGGTCCGGTACATCCTGCGCAGGGGCTTTCAGCAGGCCCGCAACTGTTCCAAGCCGCGCATCCTGCGCGCGCAAATAATCCAGCGCTGCCTGTCCTGTCAGCGCTTCAACCCGGCGGATACCAGCGGCAGAGGCACTGTCACCCAGACAGACAAACGCACCAATATCACCCGTGCGCGCGACATGCGTGCCGCCGCAAAGTTCCAGCGAATAGGTGTGCCCGTCCTGCCCCTTGCCCGAATTGCCCTCATGTCCCATCGAGACGACCCGCACTTCATCGCCATATTTCTCGCCAAACAGCGCTTGTGCGCCAAGCGCGCGCGCCTCGTCCGGGGTCATGATGCGCGTGTCCACTGCTGTATTCTGGCGGATAAAGGCATTCACCTCGGCCTCTATGCGCGCCACCTCATCTGCGCTCAGCGCGGCGCCATGGCTGTAGTCAAACCGCAACCTGTCGGGGGCATTGAGCGAGCCCTTTTGCGACACATGATCCCCAAGTGCGCGGCGCAGGGCCTCATGCAGCAGATGCGTCGCCGAATGATTGGCGCGAATGGCCGCGCGGCGGCTGTGGTCCACCTCCAGCTTGACGGGCTGGCCGTTCTCGATCGCACCTTCGGTGACGCGCGCGACATGGATGAACACGCCCGCAATCTTGCGGGTATCTGTAACTTCGGCCACCCCGGTCGCAGACCGGATGAACCCCGTATCACCAACCTGCCCGCCCGATTCAGCATAGAACGGGGTCTGGTTGGTGATGATCTGCACCTCACCCTCGGCGCGGTCCGTCTCTGTCCCGTCGCGTACCAGTGCCATGACCTGCCCTTCGGCGCTTTCCATGTCATAGCCCAGAAATTCGGTCACGCCGAAACGCTCGGCCAGATCAAACCAGATCGCGGCATCCGCCGCCTCGCCCGAGCCGGACCAACTGGCGCGCGCGCGGGCCTTTTGCTCGGCCATCGCGGCATCGAAACCAGCCACATCGACAGCGCGGCCCCGTTCGCGCAGCGCGTCTTGCGTCAGGTCCAGCGGAAAGCCGAAAGTGTCATACAGCTTGAACGCAGCGCCCCCCGACAGGGTGGCCCCCTCGCTCATGCCTTCAAGTTCGGCATCCAGCAGTTTCAACCCACGTTCAAGCGTCTGGCGAAAGCGGGTCTCTTCGACGCGCAGCGTCTCGGTGATCAGCGCCTGCGCTTCGCGCAATTCGCTGTAATGCCCGCCCATCTGATGGACCAATGCCGAAACCAGCCGGTGCATGATCGGATCTTGTGCGCCCAGCATATGCACATGGCGCATCGCACGGCGCATGATGCGGCGCAGCACATAGCCGCGCCCGTCATTGGCTGGCATGACACCATCGGCAATCAGAAATGAGGTGGCGCGCAGATGGTCGGCAATCACGCGGTGATGCATCTTGCCCGGCCCGTCTGGGTCGCTTGATGTGGCATGTGCAGATGCCTCGATCAAAGCGCGCATCAGATCAGTGTCGTAATTGTCATGCTTGCCTTGCAGCAACGCACCAATCCGCTCCAGCCCCATACCAGTGTCAATCGACTGGCGCGGCAGGTCGGTCATACGCCCGTCTTCATGCTGTTCATTCTGCATGAAGACCAGATTCCATATCTCGATAAAGCGGTCCCCGTCTTCTTCGGGCGAACCGGGGGGGCCGCCCCAGATGCTCGGACCATGATCGAAGAAAATCTCGGTGCAAGGGCCGCAAGGGCCAGTTGGGCCCATGCGCCAGAAATTATCATCTGTGGGGATGCGGATGATACGATCATCGGACAGGCCAGCGACCTTTTTCCACATCTCGGCGGCTTCGTCATCCGTGTGATAGACAGTGACCAGAAGCCGGTCTTTGGGGATGTCGAAATCCTTGGTCAGCAATTCCCAGGCAAAGGGAATCGCCTCGGATTTGAAGTAATCGCCAAAGCTGAAATTCCCCAACATTTCAAAAAAAGTGTGGTGGCGTGCCGTGTAGCCGACATTGTCAAGATCATTATGCTTGCCGCCCGCCCGCACGCATTTCTGGCTGGTGGTGGCGCGGCTGTAATCGCGGTGCTCTAGCCCTGTAAAGACATTCTTGAACTGCACCATGCCGGAATTGGTGAACATCAATGTCGGGTCATTGCGCGGCACAAGGGGCGAGCTGTTCACAACGGCATGACCCTGCCGGGCGAAATAATCAAGGAAAGTCGAGCGGATATCATTGAGGCTGGCCATGAATTTCCTCCGGCGCGAATGCAAGTTGGCACGGTTTAGCCTTGCTGGCAGGGCCTGTCCACACCTGTGTCAGTCTGCAGCGCGCAGCGCTCCGCCGGAAAGCTTGTGCAGTCGCGCGTCGCAGGAAATCTCACCATCCTGAACGACCGCGCATAGAATACCGCGCAACCGGTATGCGCGGTGCGCCGGGGTATTAATCCACTCCCGCGATGCGGCCCCGTAGCGGGCCTTCCACTTGACGCAGGCATCATTGAAAACCTCAGACACGCGCAAGACCGCAGTCCCGGCTGACAGCAACTGTCCCGTGGGCAGATTGGCTTCTGACAAATCCATATCGGTTATAAATGTATCACCCGGATGGACGGTGTTGACCCGGTCACGCCACACAAGGTCCAGCACATGTTTGGACAGGATGCAGACCTGTATGCCCGGATGCGGCGCCCCATCAGGCAGGCGCAGCCATGGGTGCGTGGACCACCGCTCGCCCGGTATGCCCTGTTCGACTGTGACGGATATACGGTCGACAAAGTTGCGCTGACCATATCCCGGTCGAAGACACAACATTTCTATCAGCCCCCCATCCTTGGGGGCCGACAAAATTTGCGGCAATCCCACGTCAAGCTCGGCGCGGGTTGCGTGCGGCCTCATTCCTCTAGTACGGAATCGTCGCCTTCGTTCATATGGAAATCCAACCCATGCGCCGCGCGGATCTTATCTTCGATCTGCGTTGCGGTTTGGGGGTTTTCCTTCAGATAGGCTTTCGCATTCTCGCGCCCCTGACCGATGCGTTCATCACCGTAGGAATACCATGCACCCGATTTCTCGACCACACCGGCCTTTACGCCAAGATCCAGCAATTCGCCCCGTTTCGAGATGCCTTCGCCATACATAATGTCGAACTCAACCTGCTTGAAAGGGGGGGCCACCTTGTTCTTGACGACCTTGACCCGCGTCTGGTTGCCCACGATTTCGTCACGGTCCTTGATCGACCCGATCCGGCGAATATCCAGACGCACAGAGGCGTAGAATTTCAAAGCATTGCCGCCTGTCGTCGTTTCAGGAGAGCCGAACATAACGCCGATTTTCATACGAATCTGGTTGATGAAGATCACCATGCAGTTCGAGCGTGAAATGGAACTGGTCAGCTTGCGCATGGCCTGACTCATCAGACGCGCATGCACACCGACGGAGCTGTCGCCCATATCGCCTTCGAGTTCCGATTTGGGCGTCAGGGCCGCAACCGAATCGACCACCACTAGCGAAACCGCCCCAGAGCGCACAAGCGTGTCCACAATTTCAAGCGCCTGCTCGCCCGTGTCTGGCTGCGAGATCAGCAATTCATCCAGATCAACACCCAGCTTGCGGGCATATTGGGGGTCCAGCGCATGTTCGGCATCGACAAAGGCGCAGACGCCGCCCTTTTTCTGTGCTTCGGCCACGACATGTAGTGTCAGCGTGGTCTTGCCCGAGCTTTCAGGCCCATAAATCTCGATGACGCGGCCCTTGGGCAAGCCACCGATCCCAAGGGCGATATCCAGCCCCAATGAGCCGGAGGATATCGCCTCAATCTCGGTCACCGGGTTGTCGCCACCCAGCTTCATGATCGAGCCTTTGCCAAACTGCCGCTCAATCTGTGCCAGCGCTGAATCAAGTGCTTTTTGTTTTTCCGCAGTGCGTTTGTCAGTCATTGTCAGCAGGTCCGCTATTGCCATTTCCTTGCCCCTTATTTCACAGCGTGCCACGCGCAGCAATCGCCCGTTTGTTCTATCATTGTTCCATACACGAAGATTTGGGACAAAGCGAGAACTTTTGCACGGCATACCGCATGGCACATCATCACGTTACCCGGAATTGGTTAAGCAATCGTTGCCTATCGAGCCTTGCAGTCAGCGCAGAGCGGCATTTCAACATCGGGCATAGTCATATCAGCATCTATGACCTAATTTGAGGAACAAGGGGGGAAACACCTAAGTGAAAGGGTTTCCAAATGACGAGCTTTACAACCAATATCCGCGATTCCGCACCTACAAAACTGCGCCCCATCGGCGAGCGCATCATGGGCTTCCTGATCCGGGTCGCGGAAAACTCACCAAACTACCGCGCGATCCAGCACTATAACGCCATGTCGGATGCCGAATTGGCAGAGTTGGGCATGACGCGGGCTGATGTTGTCCACCGCATTTTCGGGGCGCGTATGGGCTTGTAACAGCCCCGCGACTCAGTCTTCGTGGATGCACAGAGGCGTTGCGCGCAGGGCCGTTTCCGTTTCGGGGGCGCGCGTGTGCAGCACTGCGAAAGCGCCGGGTGGCATCTCGGCATGTTGCACCACGCACGCGATTGCAGTTGCAAAGACCGCGCGCTCGACAGGCGGGCACCAGATCACGCCGCCCATGACGCCCGCGCCCAGCGCATGACCTAATCGGCCCAGATCACTGTCGCGCGCCGACAGCAAGATACCGGGCTTTGCGGCGTGCGCAGCGCCTACAGCATCCAGCATCTGCGCCATTTGGTCTGCTGTTGGGGCTTGCCCGCTTTGGATTGCGATGGCTTGCGCCAGCCCATCGATGTGCTGTGCCAATGCCTGGGCCAATCGGTGACAGGCGCGATCATCCGCAGGGCGCAGCGCCTGCACTGCGCGCGCGACATCCAGCGGGCCGGCAGCGACAACCTGCCCCAAGGCTTTTCCAGTATGCGACAGCACCGGATAGGCGGCGCTGCCAAAGGGCACGCGCCAGCGTCCAGCGACGAAATGCGCAAACAGGCGCTCTGAAAGATCCTCGAACATATCGATGCCTAGCAGACCCCCGCGTGCGCCGCCAGCCTGCTTGCCAAAGGCGCAACTTTGCGGCACCACGCGCAGATGACAGATGGTCCAGATATTCTGTGTGTTGGCGCGGCCCATTGGGACGTAATCGGCCATAGCTGTGCGCAAATCACGCTAGGCGATGACGTGCCGGGCACGATCCATCAAACCCCCGGCGGGGTGGCGTTGAATATTGCCCGCACACTGGCAAAGCAGGGTCACCGCCCTGCGCTGATCGCCGCAATCGGTCGGGACGCAGCAGCCAAGGCACTTGTTGCCGAAATTGGCGCGCTTGGAATCGACAGCCGCTTTCTCGTCAGGTCCGACACCCTGCCAACCGATACATACTTGGCAATTGAGGGGGCAAACGGGCTGATCGCCGCCATCGCCACCGCAGCCGCGCTTGAGAGCATGGGCATGCACGCGCTTGCCCCCTTGCACGATGGCAGGCTTGGGTCGGACGTTGCGCCGTGGCGCGGGGCAGTGGTGCTTGACAGTGGTCTAACCCCTACCTTGATAAGTGAGCTGGCACACGCGAATTGGCTGTGCGCGGCGGATCTGCGCCTGACCGCCGCCTCGCCCGTAAAGGCCGCGCGGCTTCGTGCTTTCATGGGGCGGCCTCGGTGCAGCTTCTACCTCAATCTGGCAGAGGCAGGCCAGATTTGTGGCACCCCCTTTGCCGACAGCGCGCGTGCGGCCCGCGCGCTTTTGGCGCTTGGCGCAGCTCGCGTGCTGGTGACCGATGGTCCAAACGCCGCCACAGATGCCGATGCACATGTGCAGATCACACGCCCCCCGCCCGCCACAGCGCCACAACGCGTAACTGGCGCTGGCGATCTGTTCATGGCCGCACATATCGCGCAGGAGCTTGCAGGCACCCCGCGACAGGATGCGCTGGATATTGCCCTGCGCGCCGCCGCCGCTTATGTGGCCGATGCGCCCCACCTGTCATGAAGGACATGCCATGGCTTTGCTGACCTATACCCCCGAACTCCAAGAGGCGCGTGCAAATGGCCAGCCGATTGTGGCGCTGGAATCCACCATCATCACCCATGGCATGCCATGGCCCCAGAACAAGGAGATGGCGCAACAGGTCGAGGGTGACATTCGCGCGGCAGGGGCCATTCCCGCCACGATTGCCGTGATCGACGGCGATATCCTGATTGGCTTGAGCGAGGCGCAGCTTGACCGTCTGGCCCAAACCCAAGATGCACTGAAACTCAGCCGCGCCGATCTGGCTGTCGCATTGGCCACGGGCCGCACCGGGGCCACGACTGTCGCCGCGACCATGATCTGCGCCCGCCTTGCCGGGGTCGAGGTTTTTGCAACGGGCGGCATTGGCGGGGTTCATCGCGGTGCGGAACTCAGCTTCGATGTCTCGGCCGATTTGCAGGAACTGGCGCAAACGCGCGTGACTGTTGTGGCGGCAGGGGCCAAGGCTATACTTGATCTGCCCAAGACGCTGGAAGTGCTTGAAACCCTTGGTGTGCCGGTCATCGCCTATGGGCAGGATGCGCTGCCTGCCTTTTGGTCACGCGACAGCGGGATGACTTCGCCTTTGCGGATGGACAGCGCCGCTCAGATTGCGGCCAGCCACAACATGCGCGCGCAATTGGGCCTGCCCGGCGGGCAGCTTGTCGCCAACCCCATCCCCGTGGCCGATGAACTCCCCTCTGCCATGCTCGCGCCCCTGATCGACACAGCCCTGCGCGAGGCACAGGCGCAGGGCATTTCGGCCAAGGATGTCACACCGTTTCTGCTGCGCCGGATATTCGAGTTGACGGACGGCGCATCCCTTGCTGCAAATATCTCATTGGTGCGCAACAACGCCCGGCTTGCGGCCGAAATCGCGCGCGCGCTGGCATGAGCAGCGCTTGCATATGATCGCGCCCTGCTCCATCTTCACGCCGAACCGACCCTAAAGGGACTGACATGAGCCAGGAACACAGCAAACGCGGCCTTATCGCCTCTCTGCGCGGCAATTTTCTAGCCGGGCTTGCGGTTATCGCGCCGGGAGTGCTGACGCTCTGGCTGGTGTGGAATGTCATCAACTGGATTGACGGACTGGTCTTGCCGCTGATCCCGCGCCGCTTTCACCCCGAGAACCTGATCGGGCTGGATGTGCCCGGCGTGGGGGTTGTGGTTTTCGTGATCTTCACGCTGATCATGGGCTATTTCACCAAGGGTCTGATCGGGCGCACTTTGGTCGGCTGGGGCGAACGCATCGTCGAGGCGATGCCGGTCATCCGCTCGATCTATAATGCCGTCAAACAGATTGCCGAAACGATCCTGTCACGTCAGGCACCCACTTTTGACCGCGCTTGCCTGGTGCAATACCCCCGCCCCGGCATCTGGGCGATGGCCTTCATTTCGACCACCACCCGCGGCGAGGTCGGCCAAAAACTGGGCGGGAATGGCGAGATGGTCTCAATCTTCCTGCCGACTACGCCCAATCCGACCTCCGGTTTTTTGCTGTTCGTGCCGCGCGCGGATGTGATTGAACTGGATATGATGATCGAAGATGCCGCCAAACTGATCATTTCAGCCGGCTTGGTGTACCCGGACTCGCGCGCGGGCAAAACGCGCCCCGCCCCCGCAACCGTGCAGCCCCCGCCCCATATCAGCTAAACATCTCTTCCAGATTGACAGTGCTCTGCACGTTCAGATCTGACTTATGCCCTTTCAGAAAGCTCTCACAGGCATTGCGCCCTGCTTCCTTGAGGCTGTGCAGCAAATAAGGTGTGGGGGTTACCTTGCTTGTGACCGACAGCGTATTCATCAGATCATCATCCGACACCATATGCACCAGCACATCTTTCATCGTTCCGCGCTCCATCCGACCCTCGTCAATCAAGCGCTTGACGAATTGCACAGCGCGCAACTCGCGCAGCAGCGATGTGTTGAAGCTGATCTCGTTGATACGGTTCTGAATATCCTGCGGGGTTTGCGGCACGGCATCACGGTGCAGCGGGTTGATGTTCACAATGACAACATCGTCGGGCAAATGCGCCTCGAATAGCGGGAACAGCGCGGGGTTTCCGGTATAGCCCCCATCCCAGAACGCCTCTGTCTTACCGGTGGCAGGGTCCATAATTTCAACAGCCTGAAACAGGGTCGGCAGACAGGCCGAGGCCATGATAACCTCGCCCGAGACCTCCTCTCCAGAAAACACCCGAATCTTTCCCGTGCGCACATTGGTTGCGGCAATATGCAATTCCGGCCCCTCTTTCGCGCAGACCTGATCGAAATTGAACGAACGCACGACCTGCTCCAACGGGTTGCGATAAAGCGCGCCATATTGGTATGGGCTGGTCACAAGCGCTGCGATGTCTGCGGGCGAGACTGGCATGAGCGATTCCATCCACGCATTGATCATCCCGATCGGAGGCAGCGCCTGCGCGATCCAACCCGTCAGACGCAAGTCATGCACCGATCCCACCTGATGCCAGATCCGATCCAGCAACACGCGCGCGCCCTGCGCGCTCCCTTGTGCCAAGCCCGCCTTCAGCGCCGCGCCATTCAGTGCGCCTGCCGAGGTGCCGGAAATCGCGGCAATCTCGATATCCTTCTCCTGCAACAGCCGGTCCAACACACCCCAGGTAAAAGCCCCATGCGCGCCGCCGCCCTGTAGGGCCAGATTTATGCGTTTCGTCATTTACCAGACTCCAAGGGCGCAAGGCCCGCAATACGCGTTGATCCGCATATACACGCTGGAATACAGCGGCACGCACCGGTCATTTTCTTGCCGAAAATACTCAAATCCCGCCCTTTCAGCGCATGGCACCGCTTACATGGCTGTCCAGCCCCCATCTACCGAAATGGTCGTGCCGGTAATCTGCGCCGCCGCGTCAGAGCAGAGAAACACCGCCGTGCCACCCATCTGCTCGACGGTTGCAAATTCGCCCGAGGGCTGGCGCGAGAGCATCACCTCTTTGATGACTGTCTCGCGGTCCATGTCATGGGTTTTCATCTGATCGGGAATTTGCTTTTCCACGATGGGGGTCAGCACATAGCCGGGGCAAATAGCATTGCAGGTCACCCCTTTGCCCGCGGCTTCCAGTGCTGTGGTTTTGCTCAGGCCGACGACACCATGCTTGGCCGCGATATAGGCTGATTTATACGGGCTGGCGGTCAGGCCATGCGCGGACGCAATATTGATTACCCGTCCCCAGCCCTTGGCNTACATAGCAGGCAANGCAGCGGCTGTGGTATGAAAGGCCGATGACAGATTGATGGCGATGATCGCATCCCATTTTTCGGTCGGAAATTCCTCGATGCGCGCGACATGCTGAATACCTGCGTTATTGATCAGGATGTCGCATCCGCCCGCCTTCCCGATCAGCGCGCGGCATTCTTCGGGCTTGGACATGTCGGCCTGAATATAGGTCACATTCGCGCCAGTTTCCGCCGAGAGATCGGCTGCCAGCTTGTGATCTTCCGCCTCATCTGAGAAGGAATTGAGAACGACATCCGCACCAGCGCGGGCAAGTTCTCTGGCGACACCCAACCCGATTCCCGAATTCGATCCGGTCACAATCGCGCGTTTTCCTGCAAGCTGCATCACTCTGCTCCTTGGTCAACTTTACACAGTCATCTAACATAGTGGCTGCATATACAAGCACCAGACCCAAGCGGGTCGGCGGCGTATCTGGCGGAACAGGCGCGCAAAAAAAACGCCCGCACAAGGCGGGCGTCAGTTATTGAGGCAGGTTTCATACAGGCAAGAAACCTATCGAGCAGTGATTCATATATAACCATTCTACCTTGGCCTTCCAAGCTAAAAGTTTGAAAACTC
>SL_8KL_010_SEDDRAFT_10001833_pt1 | contig 18321 bp, 15 predicted proteins | sample SodLakKL_010_SED_4_FD_11160 | JGI IMG/M metagenome (IMG submission 11160)
GCCGATCGCGATGGATGAGGGGTTGAAGTTCGCGATCCGTGAGGGGGGCCGCACGGTGGGTGCGGGCCGGGTGACCAAGATCATCGCCTGACCCGACCACGCGGTCGGTGGGGTCCGGCCCCACGGGCACTGCTGAGCACGTGGTGTTCGTCCGCGCCGGACCCCGACCCCCCACCCGCAACGCCGACCGACCCTTCCGGGCGGTCGGCACGGCGCACCACCTCACGCCCGAGGTCGTCGCGCGTTCCGGGTCGCCCGCACCTCGCGGAGCGACGCAGCCAGAGGGAAGACCATGCCGAAGAACGACAACCGCCCCAAGGTCACCTTGGCCTGCACCGAGTGCAAGGAGCGGAACTACATCACCTCCAAGCACCGCGTCAACCAGCGGGAGCGCATCGAGTTGCGGAAGTACTGCTCGCGGTGCCGCACCCACCAGCCGCACCGCGAGACCCGCTGATCGCCCGACGGTCACCGATCCGCAGCCTGCCGGGCTGCGGGGAGGCAGCCGTTAGGCTGCACACGCCAGACACAGTTGGAGGTCGTCGTGGCGCTGAACCGTGACAAGGTCGGGAGCACCTACCCGTCCTACACCTACGAGGTATCGCGCGAGAAGATCCGTGAGTACGCCACGGCGCTCAGCGAGACCGACCCCCGGTACTTCAGCGACGGCGATGACTGCGTCGCGCCCCCGACCTTCGCCGCCTGCTTCACGGTCACCAAGGGTGGTGCGGCGGTGTTCGCCGACGACGAGCTCGGTGCGCACCCGGCCGTCGTGCACGGATCGCAGCGCTACACCTACGGTGACCGGCCGCTTCGCCCCGGGGACGTCCTGACCTGCACGCCCCGTATCGCCGACATCTCGGCGCGAGGGGCGAACGAGTTCCTGACCATCGAGGTGGTGTGCGAGGACGCCGAAGGACACCACCTCGTCACCTCCGAAGCCGTCATCGTGCTGCTCGGATCCGCGCCCTCGACGACCGACAGCGAGGTCGGCGCGGCGCAGGAGGTGTCGTCGTGAGCACAGCGCGATCGATCGCGGTGGGGGACGAGCTCTCCCCGGTGACCGCCGAGTCGAACCTCACCACCTCGGTGATGTACGCGGGCGCGTCGGGGGACATGAACCCCCTGCACTACGACCCGAGCTTCGCGGCGCAGGTCAGCCCGACCGGCGGGGTGATCGCCCACGGGATGTACTCCATGGGGCTGGCGTCGCGGATGCTGACCGCCTTCGCCGGTGGACCGGACCGGGTGGTGGAGATCGACATCCGGTTCACGCGCCCCTGGCCACTGGGTACCACCTCGACGTTCTCGGGCAAGGTCACCGCCATCGCCGACGGGGTGGCCAAGGTCGCGCTGGAGGGCACCAACGCCTCTGGGGAGCGGATCCTCAGGGGTACGGGGCAGATCCGGGTCTGAGACCCCCGCGACACGGCCCGCACACCGGTTGTCGTCCGGGTCAGCGGCGCGGTAGCCTTGAGGGTGCTGCCTCCCGGTGAGGCAGCGTTCCCGTGTCAGGGGCTGCTCTCGAGCCCACGGCCGCGGGGATGGACGGGAGTAGCTCAACTGGCAGAGCACCGGTCTCCAAAACCGGCGGTTGGGGGTTCAAGTCCCTCCTCCCGTGCGAGGTGGTCCCCGCCTGCACCACGTCCGCGACGTGGTCGCGACCCCGGTCGCGTGCGAGGCATCCACCGCTCGATCCGGATGCGCCCCGACCGAACGGACGGCGCCGCCGGCAACCACACCAGAGCGGACGTCCGGTCCGGTCTCGCCGCCACCTCGGTGCCCGACCACCATCGAACGACCCGCACGGCCCCGCCGTCTCGGGACCGACCATCGCAGTACATCCGGCTCGGGAGTCAGACATGAACCGCGAGGACAAGCGCCGCGGCGGCCGCGAAGAGCGGCGCACGGAAGGCATGAAGAGCGCCGGTTCCGGGCCGACGCCTCGCCCCCGCACGTCAGCGAGGCAGTTCCTGCGCGAGGTGCGCGGGGAGCTCCGCAAGGTCGTGTGGCCCAACCGCAAAGAGGTGACGTCGTACACCATCGTCGTCCTGGTCACGACCCTCGTGCTCGTCGGGATCGTGTGGGGCATGGACGAGGTGATCCGCCGCGCCGTCCTCAACACCCTGGGGTGAACAGCGTGTCCGAAGAGACCACGACCGATCGCGAGCCCGACATGGCCGAGCAGCCGTCGACCACGACCGCTGCCCCTGAGCAGACCGACGAGGCACCGGTGACCGATGATGCGGTAGTGACCCACGAGGCGCCGGCGACCGACGAGGCGGAGGCGACCGCCGAGGAGCTGCCCGCAGATGGGGCGCCGGACCCGACGGCTGAGGGCGAGACGGACGCGGCGGGTGACGACCTCGACGACCTGCTGGGGATGGCGGGCGCAGGCGCAGAGGTGGCCACCGACGCGGCTGGAGCCGAACCGCAGACGGCACCGGTCGGCGAGCCCGAGGACGCCAAGCCGGCCCGGCCCCGACGGCCACGGTCGCTCGAGGACGTGCGCGACCAGAAGGACCTCGCCCGCCTGCTCGGCGACTGGTACGTGGTGCACACCTACTCCGGCTACGAGCAGCGGGTCAAGGACAACCTCGCGAACCGGGTCGAGGCCTTGGAGGCCGAGGACCGGGTCTTCGAGGTGGTGATCCCCACCGAGGAGGTCACGGAGTACAAGAAGGGCAAGAAGACCACCTCGCAGAAGAAGTTCCTGCCCGGCTACGTGCTCGTCCGCGCCATGATGGACGACGAGGTCTGGGGCATCGTGCGGCACACCCCGGCGGTGACCGGGTTCGTCGGCTCCCCCGGCACGCGGCCCGTCCCGCTGCCGATCAAGGAGGTCGCCGACACGCTCAAGATCCCCGCCGAGGTCGTCGAGGAGGTCGAGACCGAGGAGGGCGCGGAGGCCGTACCCTCCAAGGTCGTCGCCGAGATCGACCTCGAGGTCGGGGAGACGGTCCGTGTCACCGGCGGACCCTTCGCGGACTTCACGGGGACGATCGCGGAGATCAACCTCGACCAGGCCAAGCTCAAGGTGCTCGTCAGCGTGTTCGGTCGCGAGACGCCGCTGGAGCTCCCCTTCGACAACGTGGCCAAACTCTAGGACCAGCACCCCAAAGCGCCAGCGCACCCCGCTGGGCAGCACAGGCACGACCCATCGATCGTGGGAGGCCGGAGCCCCCGGCCGTCAGCACCACGCGAGGAGACGACGAACCATGGCGAAGAAGGTCGCAGGCTTCATCAAGCTGCAGATCCCGGCCGGTCAGGCCAACCCCGCTCCGCCGGTCGGTCCGGCGCTCGGTCAGCACTCCGTGAACATCATGGAGTTCTGCAAGGCGTTCAACGAGAAGACCGCCGCGATGCAGGGCGACATCGTCCCGGTGGAGATCACGGTCTACGAGGACCGGTCCTTCACCTTCATCATGAAGACCCCGCCCGCGGCCCAGCTGCTGATGAAGGCCGCCGGCGTCCCGGGTGGTTCGGGCACCCCACACATCACCAAGGTCGGCTCCGTCACGCGGGAGCAGGTCAAGGAGATCGCGGAGAAGAAGATGCCCGACCTGAACGCGATCGACATCGAAGGTGCGATGAAGATCATCGAGGGGACCGCGCGGTCCATGGGTATCACCGTCACGGACTGAGCGACGGAGTCGACCGACCGCGACGGGGCCGCTACCCCGACGCGGCAGACGTCCTAGGTGGGAGACGGCCGAGCGCCGTCGTCGGGACCACGAGGAGCGAACAACGATGGCGAAGAGAAGCAAGAAGTACCGGGCGGCGCTCGACAAGATCGAGACCGGCCGCCTCTACGGGCCGAAGGCGGGGCTCACCCTGCTCAAGGAGATCGACGCAGCCGGCTACGACGCCACGATCGAGTGCGCGTTCCGCCTCGGTATCGACCCGAGGAAGGCTGACCAGATGGTCCGCGGCGCCGTGGCGCTGCCCCACGGCACCGGGAGCGAGGTCACCGTCGCCGTCGTCGCAGCAGGCGAGAAGGCGGCCGAGGCGACCGCGGCGGGGGCCGACCACGTCGGTGCCGACGACCTGGTGGAGCTCCTGTCCGCCGGTGAGCTGATCGACGAGCTCGACTCGATCATCGCCACCCCGGACATGATGGGCAAGCTCGGTCGGTTGGGGAAGACCCTCGGGCCCCGTGGCCTGATGCCGAACCCGAAGTCCGGCACGGTCACGATGGACGTGGGGAAGGCGGTCAGCGAGATCAAGGCGGGCCGGGTCGAGTACCGCTCCGACCGCAACGGCAACGTCCACGTGGTGATGGGCAAGGCGTCCTTCAGCACCGAGCAACTGGTCGACAACTACTCGGCCTTGTTGGGTGAGATCCTGCGGCAGCGTCCGTCGGCGGCCAAGGGCCGGTACGTGCGCACCGTCGCCGTCTCGACCTCGATGTCGCCGTCCGTGCCGCTGGACCCGGCCCGTTCGCGGGACCTCCTCGAGGACGACGACGCCTGACCACCCCGCGGTCCGCGCGGCGCTCGCGCGGACCCGCGTCCCGTTCGTCAGCACGCGAGCGGACCGCTATCCTTCCCACCCAACGAGCCGAAGACCGCCGGATGCCCCTCGGGGCCGAAGGACGTGGCGGACCGGAGCCGATGCTCCCCACCACGCGTCCCGCGCAGGATCGACCGAGCCGCCCCTCCTCGAGAGGATGCGCGCCCCCGTCGTCCCCCTGCGCGATGCGCATGGGGGACGTTGTCGTTCCGGCCCCACGCCACCGACGGGAACCGGCGCCGCACCCAGGAGGTCACACGTGGCACGGCCCGAAAAGGTCGCCAAGGTCGAAGAGGTCCGTCAGGACCTCTCAGGCGCTGCGGCGACGCTGCTCACCCACTACCGGGGCCTGTCGGTCACCGAGCTCGCCGAGCTGCGCGCCAAGCTGCGTGAGGCGAACGCGGAGATGAAGGTCGTCAAGAACACCCTCACCAAGCGTGCCGCCGAGGCCGCGGGGATCGACGGCCTCGACGAGATGCTCGAGGGCCCGGTCAGNCTCGTGCTCTGCGCCGAGGACCCGGTCGGTCCCGCCAAGGCTTTGAAAGCCTTCGCCAAGGACCACCCGGACCTGGTGCTGCGCGGTGGCTACCTCGACGGTGAGGTGCTCGATGCCGAGGAGGCGCTCAAGCTCGCCGACCTCGAGAGCCGCGAGGAACTGCTGGCCAAGCTGGCGGGCCTGATGCAGGGCGCGTTGTCCGGCACCGCCCGACTGCTGCTGGCGGCGACGGAGAAGCAGGCCCGGCTGCTCCAGGCGCTGGTGGACGCTGGCGGGGTGGAGGCCAAGGGCTTCACCCCGAGTGCGCCGGCCGCTGCACCCGAGGCTGCGGCGCCGGAGCCGACGGCTGAGCCCGAGGCGGAGGTCGCTCCGGCGGCTGAGCCCGAGGCGGAGGTCGCTCCGGCGGCTGAGCCCGAGGCGGAGGTCGCTCCGGCGGCTGAGCCCGAGTCCGCCCCGAAGGAGCCTGTGGCTGAGGCTGCGGACGCCGACGGCTCGAGCACCGACACCGAGGCCGCTTCCGGCGACGAGCCGGTCGCCGACGAGACCACGACCGGGGCCTGAGCCGCGGTCCCGCACGACATCGGATCTGGTGAGCAGCAGGCTCGCGGGTCCGCACGACCACCCGGCGCGCGAGGCGTGCCACGAGGAGGAACCACGATGGCGAAGCTGACCACCGACGAGCTCATCGAGCAGTTCAAGGAGCTCACGCTCATGGAGCTGAGCGAGCTCGTCAAGAAGTTCGAGGAGACCTTCGAGGTCACCGCTGCCGCTCCGGTCGCCGCGGCGGCCGCCGGCCCAGCCGGCGGTGACGTTGCAGAGGTCGAGGAGCAGACCGAGTTCGACGTCGTCCTCACCAGCGCAGGTGAGAAGAAGATCGGCGTCATCAAGGAGGTCCGTGGCCTCACCAGCCTGGGCCTGAAGGAGGCCAAGGAGCTCGTCGAGAGCGCGCCGAAGGCCGTCCTCGAGGGCGTCGCCAAGGAAGCCGCCGATGAGGCCAAGGACAAGCTCGAGGCCGCCGGTGCGACCGTCGAGCTGAAGTGACCTCCTCTCCCTCGGTGCGCCGGGGGAGCGATACCTCNCGCGTCACCGCCCTGGGACTGCCCAGGGCGGTTGACGCGCTCAGCGCACGGTCGGTACGCTGCAGAGCCGCCGTGTGCTCCGCCGTCGTCCCGCTGCTCCCACGTCCCAGCGGAACGCGCCCCATCGAGCGAGGTCGTCGTCATCCGAGCTCTCCTGGAACGCTTGCGTTCGCACACGGGAGCATCGCGTCGTCGGCCGGGATCGACCGGGATGCGTCGCCGCAGATGACGTGGTGCCACCACGCGTGCACGACGCGGATCCGCCGGCCCTCGCCGGCCGGTACAGCAGTTCGTCCCACGTCGCGCTCCGCGTGACGACGCACAGCCCTGCGGGTCACCGCGTCGCCGTGACCCGTCGAGACCACCATCAGTCCCAGGGGAGGTCCCCGTTGGTCGGCACCGCCGTCAACCCGCACTCGAAGCTGGATCAGCGCCTGAGCTTCGCGAGGATCTACGAGGCGCTTCCGGTCGAGGAACTGGATCTGGTCGCGATCCAGAGCCACTCCTTCGACTGGCTCATACAGCAAGGTCTGGGCGAGATCTTCGACGAGATCTCCCCGATCGAGGACAGCCAGGGCAAGATGGCCCTGAGCTTCCTCGACCACCGCTTCGATGAGCCCAAGTACTCGGTCGCCGAGTGCAAGGAGAAGGACCTCACCTACGCCGCGCCGTTGTTCGTGACCGCCGAGTTCCTCAACAAGGAGGACGGCACGATCAAGTCCCAGACGGTCTTCATGGGCGACTTCCCCGTGATGAGCGACAAGGGGACCTTCATCATCAACGGTACGGAGCGGGTGGTGGTGTCGCAGCTCGTGCGTTCACCGGGCGTGTACTTCGACACCTCGGTGGACAAGACCACCGGTCGTGACGTCTACGGCTGCAAGGTCATCCCCGCCCGCGGGGCGTGGCTGGAGTTCGAGGTCGACAAGCGTGACCTCGTCGCCGTCCGCGTCGACCGCAAGCGTAAGCAGCCGATCAGCGTCTTCTACCGGGCACTCAAGGCCTTCCAGTGGAACGCGGCCTCGGGCCAGTACGAGCTCGCGCCGACCGAGGTCCTGCAGACCGAGGTGGCCGACGAGGAGATCCTGGAGTTCTTCGGCGGCGCCGAGTCCATCGCGCTGACGCTGGAGAAGGACAACACCGGGCGGACCCCGGCCCAGGCGCTGGAGGAGATCTACCGCAAGCTGCGTCCGGGCGAGCCGCCGAACGTCGACCAGGCCGGTCAGCTCCTGCTCGGCATGTTCCTCGCCGGCAAGAAGTACGACCTGGCCCGCGTCGGTCGCTACAAGATCTCCGGGCTCGAGGACGACGGCCAGGGTCACGTCAAGCACGGCAAGCTCACCGACGAGTTCGATGCGCTCGGCTTCGCTCGGCGCGACGACCACGTCCTCACCGCCGAGGACGTCCTGGCCACCATGTCCTACCTCGTGAAGCTGCACGCGGGTGCGGACGGCTACGACACCGACGACATCGACCACTTCGGTAACCGCCGGCTGCGGTCGGTGGGTGAGCTGATCCAGAACCAGGTGCGGATCGGCCTGTCCCGCATGGAGCGGGTGGTCCGCGAGCGGATGACCACCCAGGACCTCGAGGCGATCACGCCCCAGACGCTGATCAACATCCGTCCGGTCGTGTCCTCGATCCGCGAGTTCTTCGGGACCTCCCAGCTGTCGCAGTTCATGGACCAGACCAACCCCCTGGCCGGGCTGACCCACAAGCGCCGTCTGTCGGCGCTGGGCCCGGGCGGGCTCTCCCGTGAGCGCGCCGGTTTCGAGGTCCGTGACGTCCACCCGTCCCACTACGGCCGGATGTGCCCGATCGAGACCCCCGAGGGCCCCAACATCGGCCTGATCGGCTCGCTCGCGACCTACGCGCGCATCAACGAGTACGGCTTCGTCGAGACCCCGTACCGCAGGGTCGTGGACGGCAAGCTCACCGACGACTTCGAGTACCTCACCGCCGATGAGGAGGACCGCTACGTCGTCGCCCAGGCCAACGCGCCCGTGGACGAGTCGACCGGCGAGTTCGAGAACAACATGGTGCTCGTGCGCGCCAAGGGTGGAGAGGTCCGCGAGGTCCCGCCGACCAACGTCGACTACATGGACGTCTCCCCGCGTCAGACGGTGTCCATCTCCGCGGCGCTGATCCCGTTCCTCGAGCACGACGACGCCAACCGGGCCCTGATGGGCGCCAACATGCAGCGCCAGGCGGTGCCGTTGCTGCGTGCCGAATCGCCCTTCGTCGGGACGGGTATCGAGGCCAAGGCCGCCCGTGACGCCGGTGACGTCATCACGGCCACCAACGCTGGTGTGGTCGTCGAGGTGGCGGCCGACCACGTGGTGCTTCGGACCGACGACGACGAGATCGACCGTTACTACCTGACCAAGTTCCAGCGCTCGAACCAGGGCAGCTGCATCAACCAGCGGCCCCTGGTGACCGAAGGCGACCGCCTCGAGGTCGGCGACCCGATCGCCGATGGGCCCTCGACCCACGACGGTGAGCTGGCGCTCGGCCGCAACCTGCTGGTCGGCTTCATGTCCTGGGAGGGCTTCAACTTCGAGGACGCCATCATCCTCTCCGAGCGGCTGGTCCGCGAGGACGTCCTCACCTCGATCCACATCGAGAAGCTCGAGGTCGATGCTCGAGAGACCAAGCTCGGCCCCGAGGAGATCACCCGGGACATCCCCAACGTCTCCGAGGAGGTGCTCGCCAACCTCGACGAGGAAGGCATCATCCGCATCGGAGCGGAGGTCCAGCCGGGCGACATCCTGGTCGGCAAGGTCACGCCCAAGGGTGAGACCGAGCTGACCCCCGAGGAGCGCCTACTGCGCGCGATCTTCGGCGAGAAGGCACGTGAGGTCCGTGACACGTCCCTCAAGGTGCCCCACGGTGACCGCGGCATCGTCATCGGCGTCCAGCGCTTCAGCCGGGCCGACGGTGACGAGCTGTCCCCGGGTGTCAACGACATGGTGCGGATCTACATCGCCAAGAAGTCGAAGATCTCCGAGGGCGACAAGCTGGCGGGCCGCCACGGCAACAAGGGCGTGATCTCGAAGATCCTGCCCGTCGAGGACATGCCCTTCCTCGAGGACGGGACCCCACTGGACATCGTGCTCAACCCGCTCGGTGTCCCCTCGCGGATGAACGTCGGGCAGGTGCTCGAGACCCACCTGGGCTGGGCGGCTGCCAACGGCTGGCACTTCGAGACCGCGCCCGAGTGGTTCGGCGAGATCGGCTGGACCGACGAGCACGCCGACATGGAGGGGCCGGTCCGGTTCGCCACTCCGGTGTTCGACGGCGCGAGCGAGAACGAGCTCGTCGAGTTGCTCGCCAACTCCCGGCCCACCGACGACGGCATCCGCCTCGTTGGGACCGACGGGAAGGCGACGCTGTTCGAGGGCCGGAGCGGCCAGCCGCTCGATGCCCAGGTGACCGTCGGCTACATGTACATCCTGAAGCTCCACCACCTCGTGGACGACAAGATCCACGCCCGCTCGACCGGCCCCTACTCGATGATCACCCAGCAGCCGCTGGGCGGGAAGGCGCAGTTCGGTGGGCAGCGGTTCGGCGAGATGGAGGTCTGGGCGCTGGAGGCGTACGGCGCGGCCTACGCCCTCCAGGAGCTGCTCACGATCAAGTCCGACGACACCCTCGGCCGTGTGAAGGTCTACGAGGCGATCGTCAAGGGCGACAACATCCCCGAACCTGGGATCCCCGAGTCCTTCAAGGTGCTGGTCAAGGAGATGCAGGCGCTCAGCCTCAACGTCGAGGTCCTGGGTGCCGGCGGAGAGCAGATCGAACTCCGAGAGTCCGAGGACGACGCTTTCCGTGCCGCCGAGGCGCTGGGGATCGACCTGTCCCGGCCCGAGCGTCCCACCGCTGACGGGTAGTGGTTGGACCGCTGGTGGCTGCAGGTTCCCGCCGGGCTCCGAAGAGATAGTCGCTCCGGACGGCAACCTCCAGCCACCAGCTCCGCTCCCGCCGAGCCCGTCGGGCCGGGGGAGTGGGATCTGAACCTTGTAGCGCGGCTCACGGGTCGCACCCCCGCACAGACGGCGAGGAGCCGGGCGGGACGATGAAGTAGGGAGGACGTCGGCACATGCTGGACGTGAACCACTTCGATCAGCTGAAGATCACGCTCGCGGAGGCGTACCAGATCCGCATGTGGTCCAACGGCGAGGTCAAGAAGCCCGAGACCATCAACTACCGCACGCTCAAGCCCGAGAAGGATGGGCTGTTCTGCGAGAAGATCTTCGGTCCCACCCGGGACTGGGAGTGCTACTGCGGCAAGTACAAGCGGGTGCGCTTCAAGGGGATCATCTGCGAGCGCTGCGGCGTCGAGGTGACCCGGGCCAAGGTGCGTCGTGAGCGCATGGGCCACATCGAGCTCGCCGCTCCTGTGACCCACATCTGGTACCTCAAGGGCGTGCCGTCGCGGCTCGGCTACCTGCTCGACATGAGCCCGAAGGACCTCGAGAAGGTCATCTACTTCGCGGCCTACGTCGTCACCTCGGTGGACCAGGATGCGCGTCACAACGCGCTGCCGGAGCTCGAGGAGGAGATCACCGCCGAGAAGCAGGAGATCGAAGCCCAGCTCGAGGTGGACCGCCAGGAGCTGCTGCAGCAGCTCGAGGCGACGCTGGCGGAGCTCGAGGCCGAGGGCGCCAAGCCCGAGGTGGTCAAGAAGGAACGCAAGGAGATCGAGAAGCAGCTCAAGACGGTCTCCGTGCGGGCGAGCAACGAGCTCGAGCACCTCGACAAGGTGCTCGCCACCTTCAAGAAGCTGCAACCCAAGCAGTTGATCCAGGAGGAGCTGGTCTACCGCGACATGCGCGACCGGTTCGGGGCGCACTTCACCGGCGGGATGGGTGCCGAGGCCGTCCGCGACCTGCTCGACGGGCTCGACCTGGAGGCGGAGTCCGCGGAGCTGCGCGCCGCCATCACCGACGCCAAGGGGCAGAAGAAGCAGCGCGCCACCAAGCGGCTCAAGGTCGTCGAGGCGCTGCGGACCACCAACAACCGTCCCGGCGCCATGGTGCTCGAGGCCATCCCGGTGATCCCGCCGGACCTGCGCCCGATGGTGCAGCTCGACGGTGGCCGCTTCGCGACCTCCGACCTCAACGACCTGTACCGGCGGGTGATCAACCGCAACAACCGGTTGAAGCGGCTGCTGGACCTCGGCGCGCCCGAGATCATCGTCAACAACGAGAAGCGGATGCTCCAGGAGGCCGTCGACGCGCTGTTCGACAACGGTCGTCGTGGTCGTCCGGTCACCGGTCCCGGCAACCGGCCGCTGAAGTCGCTGTCGGACATGCTCAAGGGCAAGCAGGGACGGTTCCGCCAGAACCTGCTCGGCAAGCGTGTCGACTACTCGGGCCGCTCGGTCATCGTGGTCGGTCCCCAGCTGCGCATGCACCAGTGCGGCCTACCGAAGCAGATGGCGCTGGAGTTGTTCAAGCCCTTCGTCATGAAGCGGCTGGTCGACATGAACTACGCCCAGAACATCAAGTCCGCGAAGCGGATGGTGGAGCGGCAACGTGCCCAGGTCTGGGACGTCCTCGAGGAGGTCATCCAGGACCACCCGGTGATGCTCAACCGGGCGCCGACCCTGCACCGCCTCGGCATCCAGGCCTTCATGCCGACCCTGGTCGAGGGCAAGGCGATCCAGCTGCACCCGCTGGTGTGCACCGCCTTCAACGCCGACTTCGACGGCGACCAGATGGCGGTGCACCTCCCGCTGTCCGCCGAGGCCCAGGCCGAGGCGCGTCTACTGATGCTGGCGCCCCACAACATCCTCTCGCCGGCCACGGGACGTCCGATCGCCTCGCCCACCCAGGACATGGTGCTTGGGATCTACTGGCTGACCTACAGCGGCGAGGACACCTCCCAGGACCGCGACCTCACCGGGCTGGGCATCTACGCCTCCGTGGGCGAGCTCGAGCGGGCGATCGACGCGGACCGGATCCACATCCAGGACCCGGTGTTGCTCCGGCTACCTGCGGGCAAGCAGCTCGATCCGGCCGAGCGGCCGGCCGAGTGGCGTGATCAGGACGAGGAGGCCTGGGAGGAGTACCGGGCCAGCGGCGCCCGTCACCGCGTGGTGACCACCGTCGGCCGCGCCATCTTCAACGAGGCGCTGCCCCTGGACTACCCCTACGTCAACGACGTGGTGACCAAGAAGGCGGCCGGTGACATCGTCAACCGGTGCGCTGACCTGTTCCCCCGGTGGCAGGTCATCGAGGTCCTCGACGCCGTCAAGGACCTCGGCTACGCCAACGCCACCCGGGCCGGCATCACCGTGGCGATCTCGGACGTGGAGACGCCGGATCTCAAGGCCGAGGTGCTGGCCAGCTCGGAGCAGCGCGCGGAGAAGATCGAGAAGCAGTTCACCCGCGGGGTCATCACCGACTCCGAGCGGCGGCAGGAGCTGATCGAGATCTGGACCGAAGCCACCTCCAAGGTCGCGGAGGCGATGGAGGAGAACTTCTCCACCACCAACCCCTTCTTCGTGATGGCCAACTCCGGGGCCCGGGGCAACATGACCCAGCTGCGGCAGATCGCCGCGATGCGGGGTCTGGTGGCCAACCCGAAGGGTGAGATCATCCCCCGGCCCATCAAGTCGAACTTCCGCGAGGGTCTGTCGGTTCTCGAGTACTTCATCTCCACCCACGGTGCCCGCAAGGGGCTGGCTGACACCGCCCTGCGCACGGCGGACTCGGGCTACCTCACCCGACGTCTGGTGGACGTCAGCCAGGACCTGATCATCCGCGAGGACGATTGCGGCACCACCCGTGGGGTGGAGGCCACCGTCGGCGAGCACGACTCACAGACCCTGTACGGCCGGGTGCTGGCGCAGGACGTCCGGCTCCCCGGCTCCGACGAGCTCCTGGTCGCGGGGGGCACCCTGATCGTGGACACCGAGATCCGCCGGCTCCGCGCCGGGCTCGTCCACGGCACCCACCCGGAGACCGGCGAGGTGCTCGACACCAAGCCCACCGACGTGGACCGCGTCGTGCGGGTCCGGTCGGTGCTGGCATGCGAGACCGAGATCGGCGTGTGCCGGGCGTGCTACGGCGAACTGCTCGCCAACGGCGCCATGGTCGACATGGGTGAGGCCGTCGGCATCGTGGCCGCGCAGTCGATCGGTGAGCCCGGCACCCAGCTGACCATGCGGACCTTCCACACCGGTGGTGTGGCCTCGGCCGACGACATCACCCAGGGTCTGCCCCGGGTGGTGGAGCTGTTCGAGGCCCGCAGCCCGCGGGGGAAGGCGGAGATCGCCCAGATCGCCGGCCGGGTCGAGGTCGAGGAGCACGACGGCGGCGGCCGGACGTTGAGGATCCACGGCGCCCGCGACCAGGTCGATGAGCACGAACTGCCCCGTGGCGCGCGCCTGTTCCGCGCCGACGACGGCTCGGTGGACATCGCCGACGGGGTGCAGGTCGAGGTCGGCCAGCAGCTCACCGTCGGGGCCATCGACCCCCACGAGCTCCTCGAGGTGCTCGGCGTACGCACCGCACAGCTGCACCTGGTACAGGAGGTCCAGGACGTCTACCGGTCCCAGGGTGTCCCGATCCACGACAAGCACGTTGAACTGATCGTCCGGCAGATGTTCCGACGCGTGAACGTCGTGGACGCCGGCGATACCACCTTCCTGCCCGGCGACACGATCGACCGGGTGCGGTTCAACCGGGAGAACGACCGGGTCCTGGCCGAGGGTGGCCAGCCCGCGGCGGCCCGCCCGTTGCTGATGGGCATCACCAAGGCGTCGCTGGCCACGGACTCCTGGCTGTCGGCGGCCTCCTTCCAGGAGACCACCCGGGTGCTGACCGAGGCGGCGCTGGAGTCCGCCTCGGACCCGCTGGTGGGTCTGAAGGAGAACGTGATCATCGGCAAGCTGATCCCCGCCGGGACCGGGATCGACCGCTACCGCGCGGTGGAGGTCGGTCACACGGAGATCCCGGAGCAGGCACTGCCCGCGGACATCGCGGAGTTCCTCGCCTCGACCGAGTCCTACGAGGGCGACGGATCGTGGGGCTTCGACGGTGGTTGGGGCTACGACGACTTCCCGGGCGACGCCGGGGGCAGGTGAGCCACGTCGCCGACGCACCTACGACGAAGGCCCTGCCGGGTTCGGCAGGGCCTTCGTCGTAGGTGGTGCCCGGCGCCTCAGTCGTCGCCGGAGCGGACGATCACAGGTCCTCTTCCTCGAGGAGGTCGTCCTCCTGGAAGTCGTCCTGGATCGGCTCGTCGACCCCGTTCTCGACCTCGCAGGCCGCCGCGCCGAGCGCGAGGGCGGCAGCGCCGCTGAGCAGGGTCATCTTGGCGGTCAGGGTGCGCTTCATCGTCGACTCCGTTCTCGGTCGTGATCGATATCGATATCGATTGATCGACATTCCACGTACTGTGCCGTGTCTGGTCGCGTGGAGGCCTCGTCCGAACGGACAGTCGAGGGACCGAGCGGCCAGGGGCCGGCGGTCGGTGCCACAGCACGGGTACCGGTGATCGCGTGGTGGCGGACGGTCGCGCAGCGCACGCCGTCGGGGGACCGGGCCGCTCGGTTGACACCTCGCGCGCCAGGTCGGTACCGTTCGTCCTCACGCCGCGGCCCGGTGGGTCGCGGTGTGCGACGTCCGGGCGCCTAGTCACGAGCCCAGTCCCGTAGGGGAACAGGCGGCTCGCCCGGATCCCGTCACCAGGACTGGAACGCCCGACCCCGTGGGTCGGACCGTCCGCCTGGTCGAGCCCATCCAGTCCGACCGACACCCCGCCGTCGCGTCCCAGAAGACGCGCCGCCGCGATGGTCGACACGGATGGGGACCGATCCCGATCCCACGACCGACCGCGAGCTCGCGCTCGCGCACGGTCGCCGCCGACCACGCGGTGACCCTGCCAACCGACGGAGAACGCCAGGCATGCCGACCATCCAGCAGCTGGTGCGCAAGGGTCGCCAGGACAAGGCGAAGAAGAACAAGACCCTCGCGCTCAAGGGCTCCCCGCAGCGGCGAGGGGTCTGCACCCGCGTCTACACCACCACTCCGAAGAAGCCGAACTCGGCCCTGCGGAAGGTCTGCCGGGTGCGTCTGACCTCGGGGATCGAGGTCACCGCCTACATCCCCGGCGAGGGCCACAACCTGCAGGAGCACTCGATCGTGCTCGTGCGCGGTGGCCGTGTGAAGGACCTCCCCGGGGTCCGTTACAAGGTCATCCGTGGAGCGTTGGACGCCGCTCCCGTGCGCGACCGCAAGCAGTCGCGGTCCCGCTACGGCGTCAAGAAGGAGGGCTGACATGCCGCGCAAGGGTTCCCCAGGACGTCGCCGTACCCCGGCGGACGCCAAGTACGGATCGACGCTCGTCACCCAGCTGACGAACCGGATCATGGTCGACGGCAAGCGTTCGACCGCCGAGGCGATCGTCTACGACGCGCTGGCCAACATCGGCTCTCGCACCCAGGGTGGCGACCCGATCAGCGTGCTCAAGCGCGCCATCGACAACGTCAAGCCGCAGCTCGAGGTCAAGTCCCGGCGGGTCGGTGGCGCGACCTACCAGGTCCCGATCGAGGTCCGTCCTTCGCGTTCCACCACCCTGGCGCTGCGCTGGATCGTCGCCTACGCCCGGATCCGCCGCGAACACACGATGGGCGAGCGGCTGGCCGGGGAGTTGCTCGACGCCTCCAACGGGGTCGGCGCCGCGGTCAAGCGCCGCGAGGACACCCACAAGATGGCCGAGGCCAACCGTGCCTTCGCCCACTACCGCTGGTGAGCTCGCCCTCGGGACGGCGCGGTCACCGCGACCGACACCACTCCCGTAGGACGAGCAGCACCTCCGCAGCTGGCAGCCACGTCAGCCCGCACCACCGCTCCCACCCGGCAGCCACCGCGCCTCGTGGGTGACACGATCGCCACGCGCCCCCGCCGGGGCGCCGCACCCGAGACCAGGAAGCGACGACGATGGCCCTCAAGCGGACCGCGGAGCTGACCAAGCTCCGCAACATCGGGATCATGGCCCACATCGACGCGGGCAAGACCACGACGACCGAGCGGATCCTCTACTACACCGGGCGCACCTACAAGATCGGCGAGGTGCATGACGGTGCCGCCACCATGGACTGGATGGAGCAGGAGCAGGAGCGGGGGATCACCATCACCTCGGCTGCCACGACCACCCAGTGGGGTGGCCACACCATCAACATCATCGACACCCCCGGCCACGTCGACTTCACCATCGAGGTGGAGCGGTCGCTGCGGGTGCTCGATGGTGCCGTCACGGTGTTCGACGGCGTCGCCGGGGTGGAACCGCAGTCGGAGACGGTGTGGCGCCAGGCCGACAAGTACGGCGTGCCGCGGATCTGCTTCGTGAACAAGCTCGACCGCACCGGGGCCTCATTCGACTACTCCTTCGACTCGATCCGCGAGCGCCTGACCCCCAACGCGGTCCGGGCCCAGCTGCCGATCGGTCTGGAGTCCTCGCTGGAGGGCGTCGTCGACCTGGTCGAGATGAAGGCCGTGGTCTGGAAGGGTGACGACCTCGGTGCGACCTTCGAGGTGGTCGAGGTCCCGGAGTCGCTGCGCGGCGATGCCGAGCTCTACCGCGCCGAGCTGATGGAGAAGGTCGCGGAGACCGACGAGGACCTGCTCGAGCTGTTCTTCGAGGAGGGTGAGCTGCCGGTCGACCGACTCAAGGCCGGGCTGCGTCAGGCCACCATCACCAACCAGCTCGTGCCGGTGTTCTGCGGGTCGGCGTTCAAGAACAAGGGCGTGCAGACGCTCCTTGACGCCGTGGTCGCCTACCTGCCCTCGCCTCTGGACGTCCCCCCGATGAACGGCCAGGACCCCAAGACCGGCGAGACGGCGACCCGCAAGCCCACCGACGACGAGCCGTTCTCCGCGCTGGCCTTCAAGGTCATGACCGACCCCTACGTCGGCACGCTCACCTTCACCCGGGTCTACTCGGGCACGCTCGAGGCTGGCTCCCACGTCATCAACGTCACCAAGGGTGCCAAGCAGCGGGTCGGGCGGATCCTGCAGATGCACGCCAACTCGCGCGAGGAGATGGCCGGCTGCATGACCGGCGACATCGTCGCGCTGGTCGGGCTCAAGGACACCTCCACCGGTGACACGATCACCACGGCCGAAGCGCCGATCCTGCTGGAGTCGATGGAGTTCCCGGCCCCGGTGATCCAGATCGCCATCGAGCCCAAGACCAAGACCGACCAGGAGAAGCTCTCCACCGCCCTGCAGAAGCTGGCGGAGGAGGACCCTTCCTTCCGGGTCCACACCGATGAGGAGACCGGCCAGACCCTGATCGGCGGACAGGGCGAGCTCCACCTCGAGATCATCGTCGACCGACTCCTGCGGGAGTTCAAGGTCGACGCCAACGTCGGGCGTCCCCAGGTCGCCTACCGCGAGATGGTCAAGCGCAAGATCGAGAAGTTCGACAAGAAGTTCGCCCGGCAGACCGGTGGGCGCGGGCAGTACGGCCACGTCGTGATCAACGTCGAGCCCCTGACCGATGCCCTGAAGGCCGAGCTCGAGCTCGAGGCGGACGACCACTACTACTTCGACAACAAGATCGTCGGTGGGTCCATCCCGAAGGAGTACATCCCCTCGGTGGACCTCGGCATCCGGGAGGCCATGGAGTCCGGCGTGCTCGCCGGTTACCCGATGGTCGACATCAAGGTGACCTTGACCGACGGCAGCTACCACGAGGTCGACTCCTCGGAGATGGCCTTCAAGATCGCCGGGTCGATGGCGATCAAGGAAGCCGCAGCCAAGGCGGGTATCCAGCTTCTGGAGCCGGTCATGGACGTCGAGGTGGTGACCCCCGATGACTACATGGGGGACGTCATGGGCGACCTCTCCGGTCGTCGCGGCCTGATCCAGGGGTCCGAGCCCCGGGGCACCGCCACCGTGATCAAGGCGCGGGTCCCGCTGTCGGAGATGTTCGGCTACTCCACCGACCTGCGCTCCGCCACCCAGGGACGCGCCAGCTACACCATGCAGTTCGGTTCCTACGAGCCGGCTCCCGCCTCCATCCAGGAGGAGATCGTCGCCAAGTCGCGCGGCGAGTGACGACGACCAGCACCTGACAGCATCCGTCGCCATCGCGCGACCAACCAGCGAGGAGGGCCACCATGGCCAAGGAGAAGTTCGAGCGGACGAAGCCGCACATGAACATCGGGACGATCGGTCACGTTGATCATGGGAAGACGACGTTGACGGCGGCGATCACGAG
>SL_8KL_010_SEDDRAFT_10001834_pt1 | contig 18320 bp, 11 predicted proteins | sample SodLakKL_010_SED_4_FD_11160 | JGI IMG/M metagenome (IMG submission 11160)
ATTGTAGAGAGCTTGTCATCGGATAAAGTTCGACTTACGGAACTTGCCTGGTTGAAGGAAAAAATACTAGGGAATAATGGAATACCGGACCGGTATACAAATTATTTTATCATACCTGACGGATTTTTATACCATGTTCCTTTTGAAATTTTTCCCATCGGTAACGTAACCTCCGACTACAGTTATGGTGAAGCAACTTACCTCATTGAACACGCGGCCATATCTTATTCCAATTCCCTGAAAGACCTCAACGCCAGCCTCAACCATAAACCACAGCGCAAGTATGCACTGGATTTCGTTGGATTCGGCATTACCCATTTCAATAACCCCGAAAGTCAATTGCTGCCAGGTAGATACCTGCCTGCACTTCCCCTTGCCGAACGAGAGGTTGAGGATATTTCTGCCAATCTGAACAGTTTCAGCAATAATATTTTCTTCGACTCGAATACTGCAACAGAAACCAGTTTTCGTCAAAACTCAGGCAATGGCAGAATCCTTCATTTTGCTACGCATAGCGAAGTATTTGAAAATGATCCTTTATATTCGGTTATCTATTTAAATCAGGAAAATGGAGAAAATCGTATAGTTGATTCTTCCAACGATGGTTTTGTCTATGCGTACGAGTTGTTTCAAATGGATCTCTCAAGTGAAATGGTTATGCTGAACTCTTGTGAGTCTGGTTCTGGCAACTACATTCAGGGAAGTGGGGTAGTTGGATTTAGCAGGGCATTCAATTATGCCGGTATTCCAAGCCTTGTGATGAATCTTTGGTCAGTACGGGACCGTTCCGCTTATCACCTTTCCGTCTCGTTTTACGACTACCTGAACCAGGGATACAGTAAAAACGAAGCAATGCGCAAAGCAAAAATATACTATCTCAACAAGTTTAACAGCAATCCAACTAACTGGGGATCTTTTGTTGTATACGGTAATATTGATCCCATCACACCCAAACGTAATCCCTGGACGCTGGCCGCAGTTTTCCTGATAATTGGGGGCATCTCTCTCATCGTTGTCTGGCTAAGGCTTCCTGCCAAAGTGAGACAGCGGTTGCAATAATTTTACTGAATTCGTTTTCAGGCAGTACCTTTTCACTCAGCCATGCAAGTCAGCTGAAATAGATATCGTTTTGGTTCTGCCTGTCGGATATTTTGTCAGTTTAGATCAAGATATCTTTCCGCAAGCCTTCGGTATGCACCATTGAGATCATAAGTTCTTTGTATGTGTTCTCTGGCAAGCTCTTCCTGACCGAGCTGCAGATGCACATTACCCAAAAACCATTGAACCCGCTCTTCTGTCAGCATATGCAGATCATCATAGTTTTCAAGTATTTCCTGGAACAGATCCCTGGCAGCATAGTAGTCACCGCGATTGTATAGTATGGAACCCTTGTTCAGCATCAGTGAAACCTGCTGATCATCTGTCAGATGGGCAAGTTCAATTTCCTGAAGCATTTCAATGGCTTCATCATACTTCTCCAGTGACGCCATGTTGATTGCCCGTTGCACCTGGTAATCAAATACGGCGGTCGGCAAGGTTGAGGAGCGGTATGTGTCCAGTTCAATCTCAGACATTGGTTCGCGCTCAAACAGATACTCCGATCCGAACAAATAGACGGTCGAGAGCAAACCTAACGTAATGATGAACATGGCAGCAATCCGGCTCCAGGTACCTTGAAATCCATACAGAACAAAAACATTGGATTTCTTGTCTGCTTTCTCCGACGAAACAGAACTCTTCTTTTGCTGAGCTGCAATAGCCTCCAGATTTACAGAATTGATCAGATAATCGATGTGCTCCGGGCTCTCAATCATTTTTTCCCATAGCAAATCAATTTCCCGATCCGACAACTCTCCGGCCCGGTATGCATCCAGCTTTTGTTGGATATTATTGATTTCTTCTTTATTCACACGTTTTCTCCTTGTGTTAACCCCGTTTGAACTACCTGTTACACATGAGCTGATCAATAGCATTGATCAGATCATTTTTCATGAATGGCTTCAGCAGAAACGCATCCATGCCCGCATCCATGCATTCATTGCGCACTTCAGAGTCAGCGTTTGCGGTTGCAGCGATTATTGGTACATCAGCGTAGTTTTTCATGTCGCGAATGATACGTGCCGTCTCGATCCCATTGAGACCATTCCCCAGGTTGATATCCGTGATAATGAGGTCGTATACCGTGTTGGATGTGCAGTTCAACGCCTCGATGCCATTTGCAGCCGGCTGAATATCAACGTATTGCTTTAGAAACTTCTGAACAAGAAAACGAACCTGCTCGTCATCTTCGATATGGAGAACCTTATATTTGTGCTGCGATGAGCCGACGGATTTCAGTGTGCTTCCGTTTGTCTGATAATCGGTTTTCACACCATTACCATTCACAAGGTTGACCAGTCTCAGATTGGAACTGCTCTTGCCTGAATTATCTCTATACTCTTCTCTCCTGATGTTGTGTCCTAACAGTGAGGACGGTATTGAGAGCTGAGTGCTTCTGGGAAAAAATTCGATCCGGGAAGCTATTGTTGTTGGGGAATACATATCCATTGGTTTCTAACTCTTTTGTTAAAAGCATCTATATCATTTGCTTATCTATAGGAGGCAGTCCAACCGGATTTGTTACAAAAAAAATGTTTTTTTTTACTGCAATCCCAAACCAGGGAGATCCCTCAACCGAATATGCCCCTGAGGCATAATTTCAAGCCCTTCCATCGGATTCTCTTTCAGCAATAAATGTCCGTCAACATCAGCGTAGTCGGCCCATAATGCGACAAGTGCCGAAGCAGTATCAGCTATCACGGATTCAATCATGCATCCAACCATAACCTGCAGACCTGCTTTTCGAGCCTGGTGTATGATTTTAAGCGAAGTACTAATTGCTCCTGTTTTCATCAGTTTTATATTGATGCCATGAAACTGGCTGGACAGTTCCTCAAGCGACTCCTTGCCTGTAATGCTCTCATCGGCCATCAACGGGATCGTTGACTTTAGCCGAACCTCTTTCATCTCCCTGGTACATTCGGCCGGCATCGGCTGTTCAATGACAAACACATTTCTCCTGTCCAGGAATCGGATCATATCAAGTGCCTGGTCTACCGTCTTCCACCCTTCATTTGCATCCACAAGGATGGGCTTGTCCGTCAGTTCTCGTATGGTCTCAATAATATCCTTGTCGTAATCCGTCCCCAATTTGATCTTAAGAAGTGGATATGGTTCTGCCTCCTCAACTTTTTCTTTCATGACTTCCGGTTTGTCAATGCCAAAGGTATATGTTGTCCTTGGGCCCGTTCGATCCGGTGCCTGAAGCAACTTGTAGAGCGGAATATTGAGTTTTTTTCCAATCCAGTCGTATAGCGCCATTTCGAGACCTGCTTTGGCGGCGAATTCGCCACCTCTATGTTTTTTCATTTTTTCAACTAGCAGGGAAACATCGAAGGGATATTCTGTTTCGTAGGAACCGAAACTGTCCATGAAATTCATGGCTGATTCCTGGGTTTCATTGTACCGGTGGTTTGGTGCCGCTTCCCCGATACCTGTGATGCCCTGACTATGAATTTTGACAAGTACGTTGTTGACCTCATCCCTTGATCCCCTGGATATGGTAAATCGTCTTTTCAGAGGCAGGTCAAGCGGCAGGAATTCGATTTGAAATCTGTTCATGGGCGTTTTGGATGGGATTACATATTACAGTAGTTCGATCAAACATAGACAGCAGTATTTCTAAATACAAGAATTTTGCTTCATGCAATTTTATTCTTCCGTTATGTTGTAAATTATCTGCGGTTTATGTATATTTAGCCTAAGCTAAGAAAATATTATTTCATCCAGCTAATTTTATTAACCCCAATCATTTAAATGACAAGGAGATACGTTATGAATAGTGTATCCACTAACCGGACCCGACTCTATGAGCAATTTCATTCGTTCGACAAGTATCATAGCGGATGGTATCATCGCATGCATGAGCTGATCCGGACTTTCATACGCAGGGTTGTGCCCTCCAAGAGAAAAACTGCTTACTGATTTTTTTACAGAACCTGTTAAAAAGCCGTACCTGCCATTTGGCGGATACGGCTTTTTTTCTTTCTGGAATAACGGTTGCGCTTGCCTGTCAGGAACATCCTGTTGTTGATCCGCAGGTAGTGCATTTAAGGCATGTTCCGTTGCGGACCATGGTCATGCTGCCGCAATCCGGACAGATATCACCTGTAAAGCCCATCTCCCTGGCCCTGTTCATCTGTTCCGAGCGGTGTTGACCAACGGTTCTTTTGGATGATCCTCCACTTTCAGCTGAGACTTTTTCTGTTTTGGGGGATGCATCCGCAGCACCGGAGCTCTCGTCAGTGGAGGTGCTGTCAGAAATATTTGCCTGACCTGCTGCGAGAGTGGTCATGTCCGGGCCTTTCTTTTTATCGCTTGTCGTTTTGGCGCCCGGTATGTTGCCTTCCGGATTTTCCAAATCCTCCGGGCGCAGCGACCGCTTGTAGATGTCGTCCGGACCCACATGGGCCAAGTCCTCACGTTCCAGATACGTTACCGCCAGTTCACGGAAGATATAATCTATGACGGATGTGGTCATCTTTATATGCGGATTGCCGATCACGGTCCCGCTTGGTTCAAATTTTGTGAATACAAACGCATCCACATACTCCTCAAGCGGCACGCCGTGCTGCAGACCCAGTGAGATGGCAATGGCAAAACAGTTCATGAGGCTGCGAAAAGCCGCGCCTTCACGGTGCATATCGATGAAAATTTCGCCAATCTGACCGTTCTGGTACTCACCGGTTCGCAAATAGACCGATTGTCCGCCAATTTTGCACTTCTGGGTATATCCAGCCCTGCGGTGCGGCAGGCGTTTACGGCCGGTAACATACTTGTGGATAATCCTTTCGGCTGTTTTCACAACTTCATCCTGGACCTGCATCATCTCCGGATGCGAATCGGCTTCTTCGGCCTCTTCCTCAAGCTCGTCCATGATATCTGCCATGGAATTGAGGGGCTGGCTCAGCTTGGATCCATCCCGGTACAAAGCATTGGCCTTGAGCATTTTTTCCCAGGAAAGCTGATAGGCTTTCTGTATGTCCTCAACCGTTGCCTCATTCGGGAGGTTGATGGTTTTGGAAATGGCGCCGGAGATAAACGGTTGTGCGGCGGCCATCATGTTGATATGCCCTTCAGCGCTGATATAGCGCGTGCCTGTGCGTCCGCACCTGTTCGCACAGTCAAATACCGGCAGGTGTTCTTCTTTAAGATGAGGCGCTCCTTCTATCGTCATGGTGCCGCAGACATAGTCATTGGCCTGCTCGATCTGCTTGCGGGTAAAGCCGAGAAAGCGCAGCATATCGAAGCCGGGGTCCGATAGCTGTTCATCGGAGATTCCAAGGACTTCCTTGCAGAAATCCTCACCGAGCGTCCAGTGGTTAAATGCGAATTTGATGTCGAAGCTCCCGGGAAGGGCCTGTTCCAAAGCCCGTAACTTTTCATCGGTGAAACCGGCATCACGGAGACTTTTGTGCGTAATGGTGGGACATCCGTCCAGTGTTCCGCTGCCTTTGGCGTACAGTACGATATCCTGGATTTCCTGTTTACTGTAGCCCAGTTTTCTGAGTGCCTGCGGCACACTTTGATTGATGATCTTGAAGTAACCGCCTCCGGCGAGTTTCTTGAATTTCACAAGGGCAAAATCAGGCTCTATTCCGGTGGTGTCGCAGTCCATAACCAGTCCAATCGTACCGGTGGGTGCAATAACCGTTACCTGAGCATTCCGATAACCATGCTTTTCGCCAAATTCAAGTGCCCGGTCGGCATCCTGCTGTGCTGCCTTGAGCAGATAATCGGGGCAGTAGCGGCCGTCGATTCCAACCGGTTTGATCGTAAGAGCTTCGTATTCGGAATCGTCAACGTTGTAGGCGGCACGTCTGTGGTTGCGCATGACGCGAAGCATGTGCTCCCGGTTTTTTTCATACCCGGGGAAGGGCCCGATCTCAGAAGCCATTTCAGCACTGGTGGCATAGGATGTCATGTGCATGATGGACGTGAGCGCGCCGCAGATGGCCATTGCTTCCTTGCTGTCGTAGGGAATGCCGTTGACCATGAGCATTGAGCCGATGTTTGCATATCCAAGACCAAGTGTGCGGAATTTGTAAGAGAGTTCGGCGATCCGTTTCGAGGGAAACTGGGCCATGAGTACCGATATTTCAAGCACAATGGTCCAAAGCCGGGTGGCGTAGCGGTAATCTTCCACCTGAAACTGCTGCAGCTCCTCATCGTAGAATTTCATGAGGTTCATAGATGCAAGATTGCATGCGGTGTCATCAAGAAACATGTACTCTGAGCAGGGATTGCTTGCCTTGATGGGCCCATCCTCCGGACAGGTATGCCATTCGTTGATGGTGTCGTGATATTGGGTGCCGGGATCCGCGCAGGCCCATGCGGCATAGGAAATCTGATCCCACAGTTCGCGGGACCGGAGGACCTTGAGCGGCTCGGGTTCTCGTCCCTCCTTTTCAGCCTCGCGCAATTCGATACGGCCGTAAAGTTTCCAATCCCCGCCGGTTTCCAGGGACTGCATGAAGGCATTCGGGATGCGGATGGAGTTATTGGAATTCTGTCCGCTTACCGTACTGTAGGCCTCGGAGTTCCAGTCCGTATTATAGGTTTCGAAAGCGATGTCCTTGAACCCCTGTGCGGCAAGCTGGATCACACGCTCGATGTAATTTGCCGGCACCTGATCGCGACGTGCCTCCTTGATCGCAGTGCGAAGCTTTTTGTTCTTTTTGGGATCCCGGCTGATTTTTCCGTTGTACTGGCGTCCCTCTATTTCGACAGGTTCATGGCAAAACCGGATAATGGTGCGCAGGTGCTTTTCACAGATCCTGGAACCGGTCACAATGGCGGCCACTTTCTGCTCTTCCTTGACTTTCCAGTTGATGTACTCTTCGATGTCAGGGTGGTCCAGATCCAGCGTGACCATCTTTGCGGCGCGACGCGTGGTGCCTCCCGACTTGATGGCTCCGGCGGCCCGGTCGCCGATTTTGAGGAAGCTCATAAGTCCGGAAGATTTACCACCGCCACTAAGCTCTTCGTTGTCGCCGCGTATATCAGAGAAATTGGTACCGGTGCCAGATCCGTATTTAAACAGGCGCGCCTCCCTGGTCCAGAGGTCCATGATACCGCCATCATTGACAAGGTCGTCGTTTACACTCTGAATAAAGCAGGCATGCGGCTGCGGACGGGTGTAAGCATCTTTTGACTTGTGGATTTTTCCGTTTGCGGGATCCACATAATAGTGTCCCTGGGCCGGCCCGTTAATGCCATATGCCCAGTGAAGCCCAGTGTTGAACCACTGTGGGCTGTTTGGCGCAGCCATCTGGAGTGCAAGCATGCGGCACATTTCACCATAAAACGTTTTGGCATCTTTTTCGGCGTTGAAGTAGTTATGCTTCCAGCCCCAATACGTCCATGCCCCGGCCATGCGGTCAAAAACCTGCCGGCTGTCCGTCTCCGGACCGTAACGGTCTTCCTGGTCCATTTTCTGCAACGCTGCGGTATCCGCCTCCGATCGCTGAAGCCACTCCGGAACACCCTTCTCACGTATTTTCTTCAGCAGGGCCGGCACCCCTGCCTTGCGGAAATATTTCTGTGCAATAATGTCCGTAGCGACCTGCGACCAGCCTGATGGCACCATCACATTTTCCAGAAGAAATACCAACGACCCGTCGGGATTCCTGATTTCTGATTTTCTGGATTCAAATTGGATTCCCTCGTAAGGCTTGTCGGGATTCGCTTTGGTAAAGTGCGGTGTAATTTTCATAGTGCCTGGACGGATGTAGTTTGGTTCGGATGTTCTGATTTTTCAGGTAATTGTACTACGCTCGAAAACCCGTTTTGATGTTGCTGAATTACCTCTTCATGCTTCTTTTTTGCATGTGGATAAACCACTGTTCAGGTCTCCGAGATAGCAAAGATAATGCATGACCCATTACAAAAAAGGTCAACTTTCCCACATCTTTTCAACAGAAAACAACAGCTTATAATTACACCAGCCCGCACGGTCACTATTCAATGGTATGTTGAAAACTTGTGGATAACAACCGCCGCATATTGACGCCTTTACTGCCCGGTAAATCGGTATGTGCAGGCTGAAGATCACCGGAGTGACATGGTCAGGGAAGCCCGGTAGTGCCGGGGTGCCACCGGGTAGCCTGAAATAGGTTCGTAACTTTGATCTGTCAGATTCCGGACTCCGATGGATCCCCGAAGGGTTGCCGATCGCAGATGCAGCTCCCAACCGCTGTCAATGTCAATTCTCGTGTATGCAGGCAAGGGGTCGAGCGGCGATGAATGGTCCATGGTGGTAAACCGTTCTCCGATGTTCCGGACGGTCAGTCTGCTCCATAGCAGAGACCTGAAATCGACCTGAAGGATTCCCTTGTGGATCAACCCGGGAACATACACCATCTGACGGCCGACACTGCCGTCGCCGGGAAAGCGTTCCTGCCGGACGGATGCATCCGTTCGTGTCAGCATATAGTGCGCATCCAGCCGGAACAGCCCCAGCGGCCGGGTAGCGCGAATGGAAAACTCGATACCCTGAGAGCGGAGTTTTTCCACATTTTCCGGAGCGAACATGCCGTCCTCCCCTGCTATCCACCGGATTCCGTTTTCAAAGTCATGGCGGAAAAGCGTGACACCGGCGGTGAGCGCACTTTCCGACCTGCCTGAATGCATATGTTCCTGGGCGCCAGACCCGCCGTTGCCGGAAATATTCCGGATGCTGCTTCGGTCCCCGCCCCCGCCGCCGATTAACAGCGTTGCTCCCGCTTCGTAGGTGTAAACTGTTTCGGGCATCAGATCGGGATTCCCGAAAGGCTGCCAGTATAAGTCATTATATGCGGGATTGTTCGTGTTTCGTCCGGCCATGGCCCGAAGCATCACATGTTTTGTCACCGGATGGAAAGTCAGGCCGAGGGCGGGATTAAGGGCATCATCGAAACGGGAGTGCCATTCCCATTCCACGGAGGGATACAAAACCAGGGTGTGCACGGCATGCCAGGCATGATTCCACCGCACGGACAGGCTCTTTTGCTGTTTTACCTCCGCATATGTGCTGGCATCAACGGACTGGGCGGATAATTGCGCGGCAATATGGCTTTCGTGCTGCCGGGACCAGACATGGCGTATGGCGGGTTGCATCATGAACACTCGCACCGTACTGGCATCGGAGGGATCGGTAAACGCGTCCTTGTAGGTCATTTCATAAGAATACCAGCCTGCCGTGGCAGTGAGCCAGGTGCGGTCCCACCCGTCGTAGCCGCTTTGCAAAAGGATGCGCGCCGAGCGATCGTTCTGGCGGGCCGGAGAGGGAAAGAAAACCGATCCCGGCAGGTCGTTGGCCGTATCATCCAGCCAGAGCAGGGATCTGAAATGCCAATCGTTCCGGCGGTATGAGCCGTGCGCCAGCACATGGGTGGATTCCTTGCGGTTGTTATCCCTTACAAGAGTTTCCTGCCGGACTGGATCCGGATCACTGTACGGAAAATCAAAATTTCCGCCTTGGCGGAATGCCCTGATCCCGCCGTCAAATGAGCCCTTTCGCAGCGAAGCCCCCAGCCCCGTTTGCATGTAACCGTAACTTCCGACAGACTGGGTCAGGAAAAGCCGTTCCGGATGCGTTCGGGTCCGCAGCGAAAGCATGCCGCCGATTCCGCCGGACCCGCTCATGGCCGCCGGGTTCCCGGAGGAGGATGAGATGCCGTCCAGCAGGCCGGCCGGAACCAGTGAGAGGTCGAACATGCCCAGCATGGGATGGTTCAGCGGCATTTCCTCCCATAGAATGCGGGTATGGACGGGTGAGAATCCTCGCTGTGAAACCAGCGACATATTACCCTCTCCATAATCCCGGACCATGGAGAAGGTGTTGCCGGACAAGTGGTAGGCTGCCGATTCGTACGGAAGTTTCCGCAGCAGCCGTGAATCAATGTTCTGGATCCATACCGGCTGGAGATGATCCGGCACCTGGATGCGTGTGCCAATGACACGCACCTCCTCAAGATAGAGTGTGTCGACCGGCTCGGACAGGTCAGGGTCAGAGGCGTGCGCAAGCGGTGAGGACAGTATGCACACGGCAAATAGCGATATGGCGGCCAGGCGCCTCCCGTAAAACCGGGACTTGTTGGGATGATTCATGCCTTGGGTGTCTGCCGTTGCTTTTATTCCCGAAAGCGATGGCGTTCGACAGTCGGCAGGTCTCCTGGCTTCATCCCGTGACCGAACGGCCTTCCCATCCCGTTATGCCGGGACAGTGGCTCAGGCAGGTTTCGGTCACATCGGGCATGTTACAGTTGCGGGTACAGCTCCCGATTTACACGGGATTCCCTTTTCATTTCCTTTCTGGAAGAACCGATTGCGATTGGTTTCATAATAGCCAGTTACCAGAATCGATGCAATCGATCCTGCAGGAAAGACCCAAAAAGTTTTCCACACTGCCTCCGATATGGGTAAGGATGCGGCAGATGGTCCAATCTGAATCCGGAACCGGCCTGGGGCCAGGCGGACAATATCTGCATTTCAGAAGTAGAAACGGTACGAGAGCCGGACGTTTCTCCCCATCATGGGGATGTCGCGCTGCTCGATCCGCGAAAGGTGGTCACGCCAGGTTACGTTGAAAAGGTTGTCTACTGAAAGTGTCGCTGTATGAACGTGGTTGCTACCCAGTCTCAGACCGGCGGCAAGGTTGGTCAGCGTATAGGCATCGGTTGCCGCCTCGTCCGGTGCGGTTCGTTCCTGGGACAGGGTGTGCCGCACCTGTGCGCGGGACCACCAACGGCCGGCATCGTATTCCATTCCTATTGCCATTCTCAATGGCGGCATGAAGGGCAAGGGCCGATTTTCACCGGCGGAAAGCTCCGAAGCGTGAATATAATCGGCATTGAAATACAACTGCAGTTCCCTGCCGGCCTGTTGCCGGAACTGGAATTCACCGCCGGCAAGCAGAGCGTCCGATCCGATATATTCCATTACCGGGAGTCCGCGGACAGGGTCCGTCAGCCCAAGAGGCTGAAGCCGGATATAATTGGAGATCCGATTTGCAAAAAGCGCTAAATGGATCCGGTTATTGCTGCCAGTGTAGTCCGCGAAAAAATCAATGCCGTAGCCGATTTCATTTCCCAGGGAAGGATTGCCTGTTTCATATCTGCCGGCTGCCAGATGAGCGGCATCTGCAAACAGCTCTTCCATGGAGGGAGTTCTGTGCGACCTGGCAATTTGCATCCCAAGTTGCATGGATGACCCCAGGGTCCGGTTTAAGCCCAGGGCTGCTGCCCACACGCCCCGGCTTCGTTGATCCACCGCGTCGGGAAATCCTTCATTTGCCCTTGCAGAAACCCTGTTCCACTCCATACGAAGCCCAGCCTGCATCATCAGATCGGGTGCAAGCTCCAGCTCTTCCAGCAGAAATCCTGCCAGGGTAAGCGCCCTTGCGTCCGGGGTCAGGGCTTCATCCCCACCGACACGGCTGTCCCTGTACTCCAGTGTTACACCAGCGGTTCCGTCCCGGAGCACCGAACCGCGTCCATGCTGCAGGAGAAGATCGCCCTGCACATGATTCTGTGTCACTTTGAGTTCGAGGTCTTCGTCGTCCAGAGTCCCATCCAGAAGATATTCGTACTCCCGCTCTTCGTGGTGATAGTAGTTGTACGTGAGCCGGAACTCGGCTCTTTCCCAGAAGGAATGATCCAGCCCGTGGTTGCTTAATCCCTGAACGGCAAGCCGCTGCATGGACAGTCTGATCTCTTCCTGCGGGTCATCGGGGTCTTCCGGAATGCCATAGCGCTGGTCTGCCCAGGAGACGGATGCCCCGGAGAAACCTCCGGACCGTTTCCACGAGAGGCCGGTTCCGAGGTGGACGGAGCGCAGATCGGTATCCGGAATGGCGCCGATCGGCGTTCGCATGTCACCGGTTTGCCTCGCGCTTCCGCGGAGTGTGAGATTCATGGCATCCGTGCCATAGTTCCAGCGCGTTGCCCCGGCAATACCCCGTGTGGCCGATTGGGCTTCCAGACCGGTGTAGCCGCCAACGCCGCCGGACCAGGTCTGGACGATGTCGTCCGTATGAACGTTTACCAGACCGCCAAGGGCACTGGAGCCGTAAAGGAGGCTGGCGGGACCGCGAACGATATCCACACGGGCGGCGGTCATCGGGTCCAGGATAACGGCATGGTCATGGGCCGTAGATGAGATGTCGCCCATTTTCATTCCGTTCTGCAATACCTGGATACGCTCTCCGTCCATGCCGCGTACTACCGGGCGGGCCGGTGCCGGTCCCATGGATCGCATGGCCACGCCGGGCTCACCGTCCAGCAAAGTCCCGATGGATGTGGTATTTCGTTGCTGGACCTCGTCGGTGTGGTAGGAGCGCACGGGCTGATACCTTGTGATCCTCTGCAGCAGCGATGCCGTGATCAGTATTTGTTCGGATTGCAACACCTCCTCTGCCAGGGTGATTTCGATAACGGATCCTGCCATATCAGGCAAGGTGATCCGGCGGTATTCGGTGCGCAATCCGACATGCCGGACTACAAGGGTATGCCGTCCTTCACTAAGTTCGAGACGGAAAGTGCCGTCCGTTGCTGTCGCAACACCCGTCGTTGTGCCTTCAACCGTGACGGCCGCTCCGACAACCGGGTTATCATCCTTGTCTGTTACTCTTCCTGTTACCGTATGCTGTGCGGTGGCCGCGCCTGCCCCCGCGAATAATATCGGAAGTATTACGAGAAGAATTCCCCTTAGAATATGTGTTCTTACTGCCAGGATCATGGTTTGAAATACATAGTTGTGGTCTTATAAAAGCATTATTATTTAGTCATGACTAATATAATTATGCTTTTTTATTTTGTCAAAGCATAATTTTAGACACTTAGCCCATATTGAAGACCGTGTGCAAGCACGGTTTTATTGCATTCCGCTTTAGTTTTAGCTAAATTTAGTTATCCCTTTGACAAACCGACAAACCATGAAAAAGCCCCGACTCAGCGAATCGCAGGAGGATTATCTCAAGGAGATTTTCAAACTCCGGGAGCTAAACGAAACCGTCAGCATGCAGGATCTGGCACGGAAGCTGGATGTGCGTCCGCCATCGGTGACCGGCATGATCAAGAAGCTTTGCGCCATGAACCTGGTGGAACACGAGCCCTACAAGGGGGTCCAGCTGACGGAAACGGGTGAAAAGATTGCGCTTGAAGTACTGCGCCACCATCGGTTGCTGGAGCTGTACCTGGCCCGGCACCTGAATTACTCCTGGGACGAAATCCACGAGGAGGCGGAACGGCTCGAGCATGTGATCAGTGAAAAATTCGAAGCAGCCATTGCCGACCTGATGGATCATCCCACACATGACCCGCACGGCGATCCCATACCCACAGCGGAACTGGAGATACCGGACTCACCCAGTCTGGTACCCCTGCCCTCGCTGAAGGCTGCCAAGTCAATAGTGATCGGCCGTGTCATGACACAGGACAAGGACATTCTCAGCCTGCTTTTTCGATTGGACCTGACTCCCGGACAAGAGATCGAACTGATCAAAAATGAGGCAGCCGGCATCAGGGTGAGGGTCAACGGCAGCCAGTATCTGGTACCGCAAACCATAGCCCGGCTTATCTGGTGTGAGAACACGGAAACCTGAAACTCCCTAAACAAGCATCCCAACTCTTTGTCAGACTTTTCCCATTTATATGCATGCAAAACACACCATATTGCAGGTTTTCCGTTATCCCATCACCTTGGCTTCAAGTCCTCTTTTCTTCGTCTTTTGCCTGGCTTTTCTACTGCACGGATGCGGTGGTGAAGAGCCTTCCGGCAATGATGAACGTCCATTCGTTGTAACAACCACCAATCTTATCCGCGACGTAGTAGAAAATGTAGGGGCTGATGACGTTCGGGTGATCAGTCTAATGGGTCCGGGCGTGGATCCACATGTATATCGGGCAACACCGCGTGATTTTCACCGGATGGAACAGTCTGACATCGTTCTATACAACGGACTCTATCTTGAGGGCCGGCTGTCCGAGATCCTTGACCGGCTTGGTGATCAGTCCCGGGCTGTCACCGGCTCCGTTCCCCGCGAAAAACTGATAGATGCCACAGATTTTGGCGGAGCTTATGACCCGCACATTTGGTTTGATGCCGAATTGTGGACGTATGTAGTGGAGGACGTGCGGGGTGCGCTCACGAAGCTTCTCCCGGAACGCGAGGAGGACTTTGCCCGCAGGGCATCGGAATACAAGAAAGAGTTGCTGGAGCTCCACGAATATGCGGAGCAGAGAATCCGGGATATACCTGAAGAACAAAGAATCCTGATCACGGCGCATGATGCGTTTCAGTATTTCGGACGGGCATATGGAATTGAGGTGCGTGGTCTTCAGGGCCTTAGCACGGCAACCGAGTTTGGCATCCAGGACGTCACACGGATGGTCTCACTGATCATTGAACGGAATATCCCTGCCATTTTTATTGAAACAGGGGTAAGCACCCGTGCCATTGAATCTGTGATCACCGGGGTCCGTGGCCGCGGATACGAAGTCCAGCTTGGCGGTTCCCTATTTTCGGATTCCATGGGACCCCGGGGCACTCCCGAAGGCACCTATGCCGGCATGTTCCGCCACAATGTGGAAACCATAGTGCAGGCGCTCAGTGAGGAGTTTCAGCCGCCCTGATAAAACGGTCGGAAAACGGCCGGGGCCGGGATTCCGGCACCGGCATGCAGATGTGGCACCGGTTCAAACACGGCACGGTTTGCCCACGATCAGATACACCAAATCCAAAAAGGCAGTGATGAATGAGAAACAGGCAGGCACGTACACATCTGAAAACCCTTCGAATCCACCGCTTGAGGTGCATGACCTCACCGTAGCCTATGACCAGAAACCCGTGCTGTGGGACATCGATTTTGAACTGCCGGAGGGAAGTCTCACAGCTATTGTCGGTCCGAACGGCGCCGGCAAATCCACCCTGGTCAAGGCCGCCATGGGGCTTATACCGGCATCCTCCGGCTACACCCTGATCTATGGCAAGCCTCTGGACAAACAGCGCCAGCTGGTCGCTTATGTGCCGCAGCGGGAGTCCGTTGACTGGAATTTTCCGATCAGTGTGATGGATGTTGTGCTGATGGGCCGCTATCCGCATTTACGGCTGTTTCAGCGACCGCGACGCGAAGACCGGGAAATAGCCATGAGCGTGCTGGCCGAAATGGGGATGGATGCGTATCACAAGCGCCAGATCTCGCAACTCTCCGGCGGTCAGCAGCAGCGTGTGTTCCTGGCGCGTGCGCTGGCCCAGGACGCCAAAATCTACTTGCTGGACGAGCCGCTGGCCGGTGTGGATGCGGCCACCGAAGAGGTTATTTTTCAAAAACTGAACGAGTTGCGCGAAAGGGGCATAACGGTCGTGGTTGTCCACCATGACCTTCAAAGCGTGCCGGGCAATTTTGACCGGGCCATGCTTCTCAATCTCAGGATGGTTGCCTGCGGACCTGTTGCAGAGACATTTACTGATGAAAACCTCCAGAAGACGTACGGGGGACGGCTTAACATTCTGAGCCAGATGATCGAAGAAAGCCGGCAGCAACGATTTGTAAGGGAGCAGGAAAGTTGACTCCCGGACCGGTCCAGGGAAAACCCCGACGACCGGTCACATCCGGACATGATCTGAACAACTGATACATGGAAACACTGATTGAGTTTTTCTCCCTGCAAGACCCGAACATCCGGTACGTGCTGGCCGGAACCATACTGCTCGGTGTTTCCGCAGGAGCTCTTGGATGCTTTGCCATTTTACGCAGAAGGGCGCTTGTCGGTGATGCCGTGGCACACGCCATTTTACCGGGAGTCTGTCTCGCATTCATTTTTGCGGGTGGCAAGGATCCGTTCATGCTGATCCTGGGTGCCTTCATTTTCGGATTGCTGAGCATGGCCACCATGGATTTCATCAGCCGCAACAGCCGTATTGCCCCTGATGCTTCCATTGGGATGGTGCTCTCCGTGTTTTTTGGGTTCGGAGTGGTATTGCTCACCTTCATACAGACAACCGGTTTTGTGGATCAAAGCGGTCTGGATGATTTTCTTTTCGGTCAGGCGGCGGCCATGGTCGGCGATGATGTGCTTGTTTTCGGCGGGTTGAGCGCCCTGATACTCGTTATCACCATCATCGTTTTCAAAGAGCTGAAGCTGGTCAGTTTTGATCCATCCTTTGCACAAAGCATCGGTTATCCGGTCAAGCGTATTGAGTTTCTGCTGGCTTTGCTCATGGTGCTTGTCATTACGGCTGGCATTCAGGCTGTGGGCGTGGTGCTGATGGCTTCCATGCTGATCATTCCGGCTGCAGCGGCACGATACTGGACCGACTCGCTCCGGGTCATGCTGCTCATAGCTGCCGGTGTCGGGGCGCTTTCCGGTGTAACGGGTTCCTTTATCAGCTATACGGCTCCGGCCATGCCAACCGGGCCATGGATGGTCGTGAGTGCTGCATTTGTCTTTTTTCTCTCTTTTCTGCTTGCTCCCGGAAGAGGTGAAATTGCCCGCTATTTCCAGAAGAGAAAACTTTCCCGCAGAGTTGCCTGTGAAAACATTCTCAAGACATTGTATTCCATGGAGGAAGAAGACGGAAGAATTGACCGGGTACGGCCGGCCAGGGAGCTTCGCAAGCGCAGGCATCTCACCAGAAGAACGATGAAACAGGTTCTCTCATCCCTCCTTCGCAGGAAACTGGTCACGTATTATGGCGGGACCCCTGACGGCTACCTGCTGACGCCGGACGGACGCAAGGAGGCGAAACGGCTGGTGCGCGTGCATCGTCTCTGGGAGCAATACCTCAGCCAACACCTGCAGATTGCCGAAGATCACGTCCACGAAGATGCCGAGTCCATGGAGCACCTCATCACTTCGGAAATCGAAGCTCAGCTGCGCGCCTCGCTCGGCTCCCCGGAGCGGGATCCACACAAGAGCAGGATCCCTTATGACACCGAAGATAATGAACCATCCACCAGTAATTCAGCTGAAAAAGCCAGGAAGGATAAAGGAGGGATCTCCGGTTACAAGCCAGGCGGGAAATCCGACATGATTCAAGGTGGCAAATCAGGAAACCGGCCCGATAATGAAGGAAAAGGAGGCGCATCATGATCACTTCAACCGGATGGATCATCATCACAGCCATTTTGGCGGCTACCTCCTGTGCCCTCGTGGGTACGTTCCTTGTATTGCGTAAAATGTCGCTTATGGGGGATGCCATATCACATGCCGTACTTCCGGGAATTGTGCTCGCCTTCCTCCTGACGGCGAGCCGGAACACCTTCCCGATGCTGATCGGCGCGGGAATTTTCGGGCTGTTCACGGTCTGGCTCACCGAGGAACTCAGCAAAAAAGGACGCATTTTCCATGACGCGTCCATGGGTATTGTTTTCACCACGCTGTTTGCCATAGGTGTCATCATCATTTCCCTGTTTGCTGCAAATGTGGATATCGACCAGGAATGTGTGCTCTACGGGGAAATTGCCTATGTTCCCTGGGACCTGTGGATATGGCGGGGAACCAATATGGGTCCCCGTCCGGTCTGGATCCTCAGCATGGTGCTGGTGATCAACATCAGTTTTATTACCCTTATGTACAAGGAGCTCAAGACCTACAGTTTCAGTCCGCAACTGGCGGCAACCCTCGGTCTGCCGGTCGGTTTGATCCATTATGGCCTGATGGGCACCGTCTCGTTCACGACGATCGCTTCCTTTGAAAGCGTGGGTGCCATCCTGGTCGTTGCGCTGCTGATTGTTCCACCGGCAACCGCTTATCTTCTGACGGACCGGCTCCACAGGCTGTTATTGCTTGCGGTACTTTTTGGCATCACGTCCGCCGTGGGCGGTTACTACATGGCTCTATGGATCAACAGTTCCATTGCGGGAGCCATTGCCGTTGTGAACGGCATCCAGTTTGCCCTTGTCTTCGTACTTGCACCCAGATACGGTTTGCTGGGCAAGAAGCTTCGCGGGCGCCGCGCCACAAGAACGGAACCCGAGCTTATCACTCAACCCGAACCGAAAAATGTTCGGGAAATATTATCATAAGCGGCTTTTCAATCCATCATCCTGTCAATCCATTCAGAATGTCCAGGATCTGTCCGGACATGTCAATCCATGTCCAGATTATTCAGGATCTGTCCGGACATGTCAATCCATGTCCAGATTATTCAGGATCTGTCCGGACATGTCAATCCATGTCCAGATTATTCCGGATCTGCCCGGATATGTCAATCCATGTCCAGATTATTCCGGATCTGCC
>SL_8KL_010_SEDDRAFT_10001835_pt1 | contig 18309 bp, 15 predicted proteins | sample SodLakKL_010_SED_4_FD_11160 | JGI IMG/M metagenome (IMG submission 11160)
TGATTCAGAAGTTCATCTTGTGGGGAAACAAATATTTATCCTCTCTCTTAGACATAGACCACACTCCTCGAAATCTCATCACTGACTTCGGGTATCCTGATCCCTTCAAGTCCGGCGGGTGTCAATATATCTACATATCTACCTAATATATTTTCAAGGTAAAAAGTTAGTTCCATAAAATCATCAAAGTTTGGATCTTTGAACTCCACTATCAGATCCACGTCACTTTCTTCTGTTTCTTCAGATCTCGCACAAGAACCGAACAGGCCGATACTTTTCACTCCAAACCTTTCTTTGATCTCGTCTTTGTGCTCCTCTAAAATTTCTTTTACTGCTTCAGTCATATACCCCGCAAATTGATATGGATTGAATCACAAATAAATTTTTCCATATACCTGGGAGGTTTTTGTAGCGAAGTACACCCGAAAGAGACAACCACGACGACGATATTTCCTCTACACATCGTCCGAAAATGAAGCTTATATATTGAATCAATAAAAGCAGAAGGTCTTCTCGTGTTTGGCGTAGAAGAGATCAAAGCCTTATCAGGCTGGGAAAAAAATCGCATCTACAATACGCTTTCAAGCATGAACAGAAAGGACCATATGGTAAGAATAAAAGATATCCTTAAAGAAGATCCCCTGCCTGGAGGCAAAGGCGATATTAAGAAAATTATAGATTCAGATACGCCCGCTTGACCTATTTTAAAGACGAGATGAAATTCCTTTGATGTTACCTATCTTAAATATCCTCACGGATCTTTTCCCCCGCAAAACAATAATAAAGGAGAACTCAATCACACTAACGTGGTCGCATGGTAGTCGCGGAAGTAAAGATAGAACTCAAAAAAGGTGTTGCGGATCCAGAAGGTATGAACACGGAAAAAACGTTGAAACTTCTTGGATGGGACGTTGATAAGGTTGAAACGGGAAAACTGTTCGAGATCGACCTTGGTGACAACATCTCTAAAGAAGAAGCTAAAAAAGAAGTGGAGGAGATGTGTAAGAAGCTACTGGCCAATCCTGTTATCCAGACCTACGATATAAGTATAATAGATTAGAGGGATATGATGAAGCATTACATTGAGCGGGATGTCCCCTTCGAACTGCACGAGGTCAATATTCTAGGAGCTGAAGATGAGGACCTGGAAGAGATAAGCAGGGAGAGCGGAGTCGGTCTGAGCTTGGACGAGATGAAGATGGTGAAAGAACATTTTGAAGAGCTTGATCGAAATCCCACAGACCTCGAACTCGAAGCCATAGGCCAGGCCTGGTCTGAACACTGCTGTTATAAATCTTCTAAACCCATTTTGAAAGATACCGTTTTCGATATAGAGGCGCCTCAAAACATATACGTTATAGAGGAAGATGCAGGCGTTGTAGAATTCGACGATGAGCATGCTTATGTTGTCGCGTTGGAAAGTCACAATCACCCCTCAGCAATAGAGCCCTATGGAGGAGCAGCTACGGGGATAGGCGGAATAGTGAGAGACGTTACCTGCATGGGTGCTCAACCACTGGCATTTGTTGATCCACTTTTTTTTGGGCCACTGGATATGGATTACGAAGAACTCCCTCCAGGGACCAAACATCCTAGATATCTATTCAACGGAGTGGTCCACGGTATAAGCGACTACGGTAACAGGTTAGGTATTCCTACTTTAGCCGGGATGGTTTATTTCGACGAGAGCTATACGTCCAACTGTCTGGTGAACGTGGGCTGTATAGGCATAGCGAAGAAAGAAGAGCTCATACGCAGCAGAGTAAAGGAGCCCGGCGACGTTTTCATAGTGGCGGGTGGCAGGACAGGAAGAGACGGGATACACGGCGTCACCTTCGCATCCGACGAGTTGAGAGAAGATTCCGAGGAAGAAGATATAGGTGCGGTGCAGCTAGGCGATCCCATAACCAAAGAGCCTTTGATACATGCTAGTTTGGAGCTGAATAGGAAAAACTTACTGCAGGGGATGAAAGACTTCGGTGGTGGAGGTCTTTCCTGTGTGGCTGGAGAGATGGCATTAGCAGGAGGGTACGGAGCGGAGGTACAGTTACATAAAGTACCTTTGAAAGAAGATGATATGGCCCCTTGGGAGATATGGGTCTCCGAAAGTCAGGAAAGGATGATGTACGCCGTCAAAGAGGAAGATGTTGATAGAGTGCTTGAAATATGCAAAAAGTGGGATGTAGAGGCCACGAAGATAGGTAGAGTTATCGATGAAAAACGAGTAAAAGTTTACTACAAAGATGAAAAGATAATGGATTTAGACCTAGAATTTCAGACCGGTGGCCCTACCTACTGCAGGCCCACGGAGATAGTGGAGTATACGGAAGAAGTTGAGGAAGAAGAGCCAGAGCTCCCTGAAGACCATGAAAAAGTGCTTCTTGAACTACTGTCTAGAGACAACATCAACAGCAAGGAGTGGGTGATCAGGCAGTACGATCACGAAGTGAGAGAGAACACGATTTTGAAACCCCTTCAAGGGGTGCTAGGGAATCAAGGCCCTGGAGACGCTTCCGTGATAAAGCCTCTAGAAGGTTCGTTCAAAGGCATAACGATAACCACCGACGTACTACCCTCATTGACTTCACTGGATCCGAAAGCCGGGGCCATGAACACACTGGACGAGGCGATACGCAATCTAGTATCAGTTGGGTCGAGACCGCACTCTTTTGCGGATTGTTTGAACTTCGGCAATCCTGAGATACCGGAACGCTTGGGAGATTTTAAAAGGGTAGCTGAAGGTTTAGGAGAGGCGGCGAGGTCTTTGAACATACCTTTCGTGTCCGGTAACGTCAGCTTCTACAATCAGACGGAGTACGGGGCAGTCAAGCCGACACCTTCTATACTAGCTTGTGGTTTGATAGAGGACGTACGTGAATCGATCACCATGGATCTCAAGGAAGAAAGTAACCCGGTATACCTGGTCGGTGAAACCAAGGGTGCCATGGGCGGTTCTGAGTATTACCGCATGGTAGGCGGGAATACTGGAAAAGTACCAAAAGTAGATATAGAAAGGTTGGAAACCAGCATGGAAGAGATGCTAAAAGCTCATTCAGAAGGTCTGATCAGGAGCTGCCACGACATCTCTTTAGGCGGTCTAGGTGTTGCTCTTTCAGAGATGTGTCTAGCCGGGAACATGGGCGTTAAGATCGAGATAGCTACCGAACTGAGGTCCGATGATTTTCTGTTCTCAGAAAGTCCTACCAGGTGGTTAGTGGAAGTGGATGAAGAAGATGTGGACGAGTTCGAAAAAACGTTTTCAGTACCGATCAATAGGCTGGGAGTTACAGGTGGAAAAGATCTCCATATCGATATAAACTCCGAAGTTATAGATGTTGAGCTGGAAAAGATAAGAGAGACATGGAAGACGAGCTTGGCGGAAAAGATGGGCGAGTGAAAGTTCTGCTTTTTGGATCAGGGGATCCGACCCTATCTTTATATAGAACTTCAAAGTAAATAAGATACTGATGAACCGACTTCAGCTCATCGAAGAAGTCCGGGATGTCCTATCGAAAGGAGGGTTCTACTTATCCCAAAGGCAGTATCGGCCCGGAACTATATTCGATATAATCGCGAGAAAAGATGACTCCCTGTTCGTGATAAGAGTAACCATAAGTGCAGATAGTTCTAGGGCTGAAGATGCTAGAGAGATGAAGGTGCTCTGTGATGCTATAGACGCAACCCCTCTCTATATTTCATTGATCGGAGGTCAGAGAAAATTAAAGCAAGGGGTCGTATACTCAAGGAACGGTATACCTTTGATGGTTCCAGAAACTCTAAGAGATATGGTGATAGAAGGCGTACCTCCCTACGTGTTTTCCGCTCCTGGCGGCTTCTACGTTAAGATGGATTCCGAGATACTTAGAGAAGTCAGGAACGAAAGGAAGATATCACTCAGTAAGCTAGCGGACGTGGCGGGGGTCTCCCGCAAGTCCATTCAGAAGTATGAGAAAGGTATGGGCGCGGACCTTGAGGTGGCTTTAAGGCTCGAGGACTTTTTAGGGGAGGATTTGATTCTTCCAATCAATCCTTTTGAGAGAGCTGAAGGAGATCCTGGAGAGGAGGAATACATGGAATCGTCGGAATTAGAACAGTATTCCGGTCTGGAGAAAAGTATCTTTGAGTCTTTAACCTCCATAGGATACAAGATAGTTCCTACCTGCAAGTGTCCCTTCGAAGCTATAACAGAAGATAACGAAACGGTTCTACTCAGCGGTATCAGTTCTAAGGAAAATGAAAATTTGAAGGAAAAGGCGAAGATAGTTTCTAATCTTTCAGCTATCACTGAAAAGGACTCGGTGATCTTCTTACAAAAAAGCTACAGACATAGAAACATCGAAGGCATCCCTTTGATCGAAAAAAAGGAACTTGCTGATATAAGAGATAGGAAAAAAGTGATAGAACTTTTGGCGGATAGAAGATGAGCAGCTATAAACTCACTATAAACGGTTCCAAAGTATATCTTTTTGGTATAGTTAAAGGTTTAATTTCAGAGGGAGACAGGATCAAAAAAGAGCTCAATGGACTAAGATCAGATTTCGACGTAGGATGTCTTCCTATATCTAAAGAAGAACTTGCAGGTTTAAGAGATTTTGTCGAAAAAGGAGATGCAGACGAAGAGATCGACATAGAACCCTCCTCTCCCGAAAAGACATACGCTGAAAAATTGAGTAGATTTGGAGAAGTGAGTCTTCCTCCCCCCTCTTACACCTTTTTTCTAAATTATTGTGAAGAACGAGATATAGACATCGAAGCGGTTGATATGGATGAAGAACATTACACCATGGCTTACTGTGAGCACGTGACAGGCCCGCAGTGGATCAGGCAGGCCATGAGAGAAAAAACTCTAAGGAGAAGGAAGGTAAAGGCAGAAACACCTGAAGAATTCGTTTTGAAATGGGATGATACGATAAACAAGCTGACAGGATTTCAGGAATTAGAACATCATAGGGAAAGGACCATGGCGAAGAACATAAAAAGGATCTCAAATAGAGGTGTGCTAGTTTCTCTGATAGAAGAAGAGAGGATAAAGGGCGTGGTCGAAAATCTGAACAAAGACTTGTAGAAAAAACCATCAAAGCTCTTTTTTTAGCTAAAACAAATTTTAAATAATGTAAGACTACCTCTTATAAACATCAACAGATCGGTCGGAAGTGCATCTCATGGACGATAAAAAAGACTATATCCGTAAGAAACTCAAAAAATATCGTGGTCAAATACGTCAGTTGAGAGATGAAAAGGAAGAACTCGAGATGGATATAGGGAAGTTAGAGGAGAAAAATAGGGAGATATTGGACAAAAAAGAAAAGCTGCTGGAGGAAAAGGAAAAACGTATCGAAGAGATGAGTCAGGAACTGTCGGAAGGGGATATAGAGGAAAGAGATAACATAATCAGAGAATTGGAAAATGAGAACCAAGAGCTAGAACAAGAGATGAGACAGTTGAACCGGGAGAACGAAAAGCTCCTGAGCAAGTTAAAAAAAGAGAAAAAGAAGTTGGGCCGCAGCACATTAAAGTCTGACACGGATATAGTATTACTTCCCGATACAGTGGTTGCAGGGGGTATAGAATCTAACGGTAAAGTTGAAGGGAGCGAAAACATCAAAGTAAGAGGCTCAGTGGAGGCCAACGGAGATATAATCTTCGGAAATAACAGTGAAGTCGAAGGAGATATAATCTCTGACTCTGGCGAAGTCAAGATCGGAGATGATAGCAAGATCAAAGGTATGATACGAGGAGAAAGGGTCTGTCTGGGTGACAAGGTCAGTGCAGAAGACATAGAATGTGGATCGGAATTGGATATAGGTAAAGATTCAAAGACCATGGATATATCTGCAGGAGGAAATGTCAATTTGGCACAGGGGGTCCAAGTAAAAGGTAGTGTCGAGTACGTAGGTTCGTTGATCACAGGTGATGATACCGTAATCGAGAAGTCAGTCATATCACGTTCAGGAGAGGAGATCCGGGAAGAAGAGATGGAAGCCGAGAGAGAATTGGAAGAAGAAAAGAGCGTCGTGGATGCAGATATCGAAGATAAAAAAACTTCTGAGAATGAATTAGATGTAGAAAAAGAAGATATAGAATGTCCCATCTGTCATCATTTGAACCATGGCGATGCTTTATCTTGTGACGTGTGTAAAGCCGACCTAACGGTATAATTTTATATATCTTGTCATATCTGTGCCCTGTAAGCAAATCACCAAAAACGAAGTGATCTACGATGGACTTTAAAAGATCAGTTGGAAAAATAATCAAAGATCAAGAAAAACTTTCCTTCGATTACATCCCTGAAAAACTTCCTAATCGAGAAGAGCAGATCCAAAATCTTTTTGCATTGTTTAGAGGAGTTACCTCTTCGAACATATCGCAAAATGTATTCATCCAGGGCTCAGTAGGAACCGGTAAAACGGCAACTGCCAAAAGATTTTGTATAGATTTTTCAGAGTGGGCTAAAGACGAAGGCAAAAAAATAGATTACGTCTTTGTTAACTGTAGAAGAAGAAAAAAAAATAGTTCAGTCATGTGGAAAGTAGTCAATCATTTCGACAAAGGCTTTCCCGACAGGGGCTTCTCTACAGAGGAGATGCTGGAGGTTGCAAAAGGAAAAGTAGAGGAACAGAACCTCCATCTGATCTTGGTATTGGACGAAGTCGATTTCCTGATACGAAAAGACGGATCGGACCTTATTTACTATCTCTCAAGATTTGATGAAGAACGATTAAAACCCAAGGGTAATATCTCTCTTTTACTGATCTCTCAAAAGAACGCTTTTCAGCTGTTGGAAGAAAGCGCTAGAAGCTCGTTTAAAAGGAGCAATCGGGTACGATTCCCTAGGTATACCTGCGAAGATCTTTTTCCGATAATCAACGACAGAGTGGATATAGCACTTCATCCTGGTAGCATGGACGACGAAAAGGTACAACTGATATGTGATATAGCCGGTAAAAAGGGCGACGGCGGAGGAGATGCTAGATACGGTATAGAACTACTGGAGAAGTCAAGCTTGATGGCGGAGATGAAAGGTAGAAACGAGGTGATAACGGAAGATATAAGGGCAGCTAAGGCCGAGGTGAGCCCTCACATAACCGAGAGCAAATTAAAAGCCCTCAATACACAGGAAAAGATGATCCTACTAGCGGCCACAAGGGCTCTAAAGAAAAGCACTTACACCACCACAGGAGATATAAAAGAATTGTATAAGATCGTTTGTGAGGAACACGGCATTACAAAACTGGCACACACCCAATTTTGGAGTTACTTACAAAACCTTTCCGACCAAGGCATATTGAACACGAAAACCTTTGCGGACGGCTCGGGAAGAACCACCAAGGTATCTTTATCGGACATAACCGCTGAAAAGCTAGAAAATAAGCTCGATACTTTGATTTAAAGGGAGTGAATTATGTGCTGAACAAGGATCAACTTTTAACCATAGCCGTGATCGTTTCTGTTATCGGAATATCTTTTCTTTATCTGTTTTCAGCTCAGCAGTCCACGGTCAGATTAAATGTATCTGAAATAGATGAAGGTATGATAGGCTCGCGTGTGATGACCCAGGGAACCATATCTCGACTAAATTGGTTTGACTATATCGTCCTGCTGGATTTAAAAGAAGAGGATCATCATGGGACTTTAACCGTGGCCATAGAAAAACAGATCATAGAAGATGTTGTAGAAGATGAAAAGGAATTGAAAGCTGGAGCAAAGGTCGAGGTCGAGGGTCTACTGGAAGATTACCAAGGAGATCTAAGTCTAAATGTCGATGAACTCGGAGGCATATCGATCCTAGAAAAGGCCCACTCCCGCTTTACCGAGTTTTCTTCCCTTTTGGAGAACCCCGAATGGTATGAAGGCATGGAGGTAAAAGTTAGAGGCGATGTGGTTGAAAAGAGGAACACACCTCAAGAGACGACGCTGATCTTATCAAGCCACCAGGATTCCAATTATAGATATGAACTGACCTGCATAATAGACGGATGGGAAGAAGAAAAAGAGATACATGGAAAACCAGTGGTGGTGGAAGGCGAATGGATATACGATAACACTAGTGGTAGATGGATATTAGAAGCCTCTAACCCCGATATAAGATATGTTGAGTGATCCACATCAGACCGATAGTAATAACTAAATCAGACCGCCACCATTAACAGTCTGTCAGGAGACCGTGGCCGACCGACGGGCCTTTGGCCTGAGGAAAGTCCCCTCTCCATAGGAAAGGTGGACCAGTGCAAGCTGGTGTGGTGAGAGCCATGGTTCAGGGCGCAGAAACGACACGTCCTCTAGGGAGCTGTGAAGTGTGCGAAACCTTCCGCAAGGGAGGTGAGTTAACCCACAGAGCGAAGAACTGGAGGGATCGATGAAACGGCCACTTATCCCACTGGAGCAAGTCCAAACAGCCGGGATGACTCATCCGGGACCGGCAGGTAGGACGCGCAGGTGAATGTCGGCTGATACAAAACAGAAAGGGGCTTACATCGGTCACCTGACATTTCCTCTTAGATATAAGCAAAATTTTAATACCTCTCTCCTCATATGCACTTGAAGTGAAATTATGACCAAAGCATATTGTGTTAAGTGTGGCGAGAAAGTAGATATAAAAAACGCAGAAAAGACAAAAATGAAGAACGGAAGACCCGCAATGAAAGGCGAATGCCCTGACTGCGGTACAGGAGTTTACAGGATACTTCCTTCGGACTGAACCAAACACTTTTTAAACCCTACCCTTACCTTTTACTTTTATGTTTACTCTAGGTTTTGAAGGAACTGCACATACTGTGGGAGTTAGCGTAGTTCACGAGGACGGAGAAGTTCTTTCAAATCTTTTTAAAACCTATAAAGGGACCGAAGGAATTCATCCGAGAAAAGCTGCGAACCATCACGCTTCCGAAGTCGTTCCTCTCATAGAACGATCTATCGAAGAAGCCGATATCGAAAAGGAAGATATAGCACTCATAGCTTTTTCCCAAGGTCCAGGATTGGGTCCCTGTCTTCGAACCGTTGCAACTGCCGCTCGAAGTCTGTCATTATCTTTAGACGTACCTTTAGTTGGAGTCAACCATTGTATAGCTCATCTCGAGATAGGCAGGTTAAGAACGGATGCCGAGAATCCAGTTTTATTGTACGCCTCAGGTGGAAATACACAGGTGATAGCTTTCAAAAAAGGCAGGTACAGGGTCTTCGGTGAAACCCTGGATATAGGTATAGGAAACATGTTAGACAAATTTGGTCGTGAGAATGATATGTCGTTCCCTGCTGGTCCTCTCATCGAAGAGGAGGCAAAAAAAGGCGCAAGACTAGTCGACCTTCCTTATAGTGTGAAGGGTATGGATGTAGAATTTTCGGGCATAATGACCGCCGCATTGAACAAAGATGATCCACTGGAAGATATATGTTATTCGCTTCAAGAGACAACTTTTGCTATGTTGACCGAGGTCACTGAACGTGCCTTAGCCCATACAAGAAAAGATGAAGTTCTTTTGGGCGGCGGTGTGGTTCAGAACAGGAGACTTCAGGATATGATACAAAAGATGACGGAGGAAAGAGGCGCTACTTTCCACGTGCCAGAACCAGAATTCTGTGTAGACAACGCGGCTATGATCGCATGGACTGGAACTCTCATGCATGCATCGGGCATATCGATCTCTGTTGAAGATAGTAACATCAGACAAAAATTTAGAACTGACGAAGTGGAAGTCACCTGGCGTTGAAATATCCTGAATTTTTCATTCCGACTATCTCCATTATCTATTTATACCTTATTTCATTCCTTAAGTGATGATAACATGGGAGAAAAAGAAAAAGTTACAGAAGAAGAATTATTGAAGAAAGCTGAAGAACCCGCGAAGAAGGCGATGGAATGGCATCCTTTTTATAGGGGAAAAATAGAAGTCTCACCAAAAGTACAGATAAAGAGTTTCGATGATTTCGGAGTTTGGTACACCCCTGGCGTGGCAAAACCATGCGAAGATATACATAAAAATCCTGAGATGGCATACGAGCACACCAACAAATGGAATAATGTGGCAGTAGTCAGTGATGGAAGCAGAGTGTTAGGGCTGGGCGATATAGGGCCGGAAGCGGGCATGCCGGTGATGGAAGGTAAAGGCCTATTGTTCAAGTATTTAGGAGGTGTTGACGCCTTCCCTATATGTTTGAACGCCCATGATCCAGATGACATCGTTCAGGCGGTAAAGTGGATAGCTCCTTCCTTTGGTGGGATCAATCTTGAAGATATCTCCAAACCTAAATGTTTCTACGTTTTGGATAAGTTAAGGGATGAACTCGAGATACCTGTTTGGCACGATGATCAACAGGGGACCGCAGCCATAACATTGGCAGGGATAATCAACGGACTCAAAATAGTAGGAAAGGAGTTAGATCAGGTAGAAATAGGTTTGATAGGCTCCGGAGCAGCGAACTTGTGCCTTGCTAGAACGCTTGTAAAAGCGGGCGTACCCGAAAAAAATTTGATGCTCTGTGATTCCACAGGCCTTTTGCATCCAGGTCGACAGGATCTTGATGAAAAGACCACGCCTGAAAAGTGGAAATTCGCTCAAAAAACTAACAAACAGCAAAAAGAAGGTGGAATACCCGAGCTCATAGAAGGAAAGGATGTCGTTGTAGCTGCTTCAAAACCAGGACCGGATACGATCAAACAAGGATGGCTGAAAAAAATGAACTCTGATGGCATACTTTTCGCAGAGGCCAATCCCATACCGGAAATATGGCCTTGGAAAGCGAAAGAGGCAGGAGTGAGGATAGTTGGAACTGGTAGATCGGATTTCCCAAATCAAGTGAATAACTCTATCGGTTTCCCTGGTATATTTAGGGGTACTTTAGACGTTAGAGCTACGACCATCAGTGACGAGATGCATATCGAAGCTGCTTATGCCATAGCGGAAGTTGCAGAGGAGAGAGGCCTTGACGAAGAAAGCCTTGTTCCCACCATGGAGAATACTGAGGTGTTCATCAGGCAAGCAGTCAGAGTCGGATTAAAAGCGATAGAACAGGGATTAGCGAGAAATGAAATTTCCGAAGAGGAACTACGCGAGCAGGCCGAAAAAGTAATCAAATCTAGCAGAGATAAAACTCAACGTATGATGAAATCTGGAGATATAAAAGAAGCACCAGACGTGGATCTCAGTTAAAACACCCTTTTTCTTTTTTATTATATTCTAGTGTTCTTCTGATTCAAAAAGTCTATATCTTTAAAATGTATTATCCATCGATGTGAAGATACTTGCAATAGCTACGGACAATTTCGAATTCTACTACGAGGCGGTCAGGGAGTTAAAACAGAGAAATATCCCCTTCATAAGTCTTTCACTTTCTGATCCTATACCTCCAAATGTAGATGTGGTGCTGACCACTAAACAGGAAGCCGAAGGCATAGAATTTCGAAATGTTGTAGCAGTTGGCGATGACATAAGAAAGGGAGTTAGAAAAGCTCTTTCCATGATAAGTGGAAAATCATCTTATCAAAAGATGATAGTGGGTGTAGATCCAGGTGTTGAGCCGGGTGTAGTCTTGGTGGGAGATGGTAAAGTTATAGAGACTCATCATGCTAGCTCCCCTGAGGATGTTAGGAATAAGGTCGATAGTTTTATCGAGGGTTACGAATTTCAAAGGATGACCATAAGGATAGGTCACGGAGATAGAACTAACAGAAATAGAACCATCAAATCTTTGGAAGGACTAGCGGTCAGGATAGAGATCGTGAACGAAGAAGGAACTACAAAGCTTACGGAATCTCCAGACATCGAAGCTGCCAAAAAAATAGCTCTCACCGAAGGCGAATTGGCTTTTGGAGATTATGGCGTCAACGCAACTGAGGGTGAGATGAAGGAGATGCAGAGAAGGAGCCGCATAAGGAGTGGAGATCTAACCATCTCCAAGGATCTGGCCAAAAAGGTGGTCGAAGGGGACCTAAGGATGAAAGAAGCTATCACCAAACAGAAAAAAAAAGAAAAAAACAAAGATTTGGATGATGAATAACACTCGGCCTAGATCACCTTTAGGTTACCCAGCACGGGCTCGTACAGACTTCCGTCAGACCTAAGATTGTTCACGACCTCTTCAAATTTATCTGATGTTATGTCTTTTTCATCCATGATTTTTGTCCTAACTCTGTCATATTCCACACCGTTTTCTAGGCCCTCCTCATCTTCGATCTTCGAAATGATTTCGATGATAAATTCTTCCAGTTCCTCGTCTCTTTCGTCTTCTCCACTCTGTTCCTCGTCTATTTCTCCGATTGATTCACTCTCATATTCTGGTAGTATGTATCGAAGCGAATCCTCTAACATACCTTCGTATTTGTTGAAAGATAGTGGATCGTAGTGCTCCGAAGCTTTTTTGAAACCGTCTGCTAGTTTTTCATCAAATCCAAGGTCCACTAGTTCCTCAACGGAGATCTCATCCATCTTAGAAGCCTCTATCGCGATTTCGAGTCTGTTTTTTAAAGACTTTGTAGCTTCCAATATCCAGATATTACGTTGTTCCTCGGTCACTTCTTTTACCATCTCTGCACGTATAGAGGTCAGAAAAGTATCATCGTCTGGTTGGTACGTATTGGCCTTTCCTACAACGGCCACGAAAAGAGGTGGTTCCATATTTGCTAATGAAGTAGCTACGCCTGGTTGATACTTTCCGGCTGACACAAAGAAAGTTCCCGTAGGATCGGTCACTCTAGCGCGCCACATAGGCTCTTCATCAGTTCCTATATTTTCACACTCGGTCAGAACCCCTACTAGGTAAACGCGGTTGACCTTTGCCCCCAGTGGTGTTATCAGATAGCTTGGTGATCTTTCTTCCTCACCTTCTATCATCAGATCGGAATCGTTGAATTCTCTAGCGAACACTCTCCAAGCCATCTCTCTACTTATCATACTCATATCAAATCCTCCTTTTTTATAAAAAAGGTGGGAGGGTTTTTATTACCCATCATCATACACGCACCTCGTCTAGCATCTTTCTAGCTTCTTCTTCCACGTCTATGCTTTTGTATTCAAAATCGTTGGCGATCAACATCAGTCCGTAGTCATCACTAGTTATGTTTCCTTTAACTCTCAATGGTTGAGCGATCAATTTTTCTTCCAAATCATCTTTGATGATTTCTTGGTTCATCGCATCTTTTGCCGTTTCCATGGCTTTTTCCATGTCGTAATCAAGTATATCTTCGGTCAATTCTCTATTGACTATGACCGTTAGTGCACCCGTGCCATCATCCAAGATACCTTTAACTCTCAAGTCAGGTTCGCCTTCGACTTTTCCATGAACTCTGCAAGCTCCTTTTTGGATAACTCTTCCACACTCAGGACATCTGAATATGAGCCCGCTGCCGCTTTTTATATCGATCATCACTGCATCTATCACGGCGTCGATAGCTCCGCCTCTTTTGGCTAGATCTGATATGGTGTAAACAGATAAGTCGTCAAGCTCTTCCGAAGGAGATAATTCATCATCATCTAAAAACTCGACTTCTGCATTTTCATCGAAGCTGTACTGAGGTATCCCTCGCCAGGATCCTACATATCCGCCTTTTATCCTTACAACGTCATCTTCGCTGAGATCGAAATCGTGCCAGGCACTGAACTGTGCTTTTCCTGTTTCATCCGCGATTATACCTGAAAATAATTCTTTCTCTTCATCGTCTCTACCGTTCACGATCTTTTTTTCTATGGATGTTATCCTTGCGGTTATGTCAAGATTTCGCATGTTCTCTCTGATGTCTTTCAGATCTAATTTTTGTGCTTCACTTTCAAAATCTGGGACTTCGTCGCTATCTATCTCCTTTATGGATGCTCTAGAACCGATGTTGATCTGTGGCTTTTCGTTCCATGTGTTTGCATACGCGTTTTCTACCTTGACGGTGTCTCCTTTGTTTAGCTCTATACTTGGTTCTTCCCAAAGTGTGAACGGGATCGTACCTGTGTCGTCTCCCAGTATGCCGTACCATATCTGTTTGGGTTTATCGTCTACTTCGATCTCTTTTTCATTTATAGAGACTATTCTACATTTTAGATCAAGACCTTGTTCGTCACCGATTATATCCTCTATAGATTTTTCCGTGTTGGTATAAAGGTCTTGAGGATTTCCCTCGTACTTTTTAACTATAGATCTTTTTGCGCTTCCCAAGGGAACTCCATATCTTTCCGTATAGGTACGGAGTTCCTCTTCGATCTGTTCTTCGCTTAACTTTCCGTTTAACGCCCGGTTTATATCTTCAACGTGGGGCGCGAATTTTTCTTTTTCTTGCATTTTATCACTTCGTGGTCCGTTTTGTTTTTCTTGGACCGTCTCTAGTAAAGTGATACCCTTATTTAAGATTTAGTAGGGGGGAGGGGGGTAAGTGAAAGTTGCTTTCAATAACAAAATGAGATCGATCTTGTTTTCATTCGGAAAGATCTTCTACTTTCTCATATTCCTTTTTAACGTGATCAAATATTATATCTTGGTTGCCTGTCAAAAGTGATTCATACCATTTCTTAACAACATTTTTTAGTTCAGAATGATATCGATCTATCTTGCTTTCATCCAAGGGGAGTTTCTCACAAAACAAGGAGTATCTTGTTGTGGATTTTTTCCATCCGCTAGATCTAGCATATCTCTTTTCGTCACAGTACTCGAAAAACAGTTCGATCCCGAGTTCGTCACCATCAGAAACATATTCAAAAATCAAACTATTTTTCAACTCACCTTCGCCAGGAGTTTTATCAGTGAGTTTGATAGTTTTTAATTTAGAGAAATCGAATCCTTCTTTAAATTTCCAATTGTTAGGGAAATCAGTAAATTGGGCGAATGCGAAGGGTTCTGGGTGCATCCCCATGTGGGCGTCAACTTTTTGTAATCTGATCCATACCCTGAAGAAGTCTTCGACTAATTGTTTGTTTAACTCCTCAAGTCCCATCTCTTTTACTTCACCCTTTCTGAACAGATCCGCAATTTTTTTAGCTTTTTCTTTAGACACGTCTTTAAACCAGTAAAATTCTTCTTTTTCTTTTTCTAATTCTTTTTCTTTCTCGTCTAGGCTTTTTTCCTTTTCTTCCAAACGCACTTTCTTTTTCTCTAAAGTATCCATCTCTGATTCGATTTTATCTTTTTTCTTTGATATGTCGGTTTTTTCTTTTTCTAATTCTTTTTCTATTTTGTTCAACTCTTTGGTTTTTTCTTCTAAGTCTATTTGTAAATTTTTCAAGTCATCCTCCTGATCTGTCAATTCTTTCTCCTTCTCGTCGAGGCCCCTTTCCTTCTTTTCTAAAGTAGTTGATCTTTCCTCCAACTTTTTCATTTTTTCTTCTAATTCCTCTTCTAGGGATACGATATTTTCCTCCCGTAGGTCCAAATCTTCATCCTTTCTTTCTATCTCTAACTCCTTCTTTTCCAATTTGTTTTCATATCTTTTTAACTCCCTATCTTCGTTTTGAAGGTCTTCTTGGAGGTTCTCTAATGTGTTTTGTCTTTCTATAATTTTTTCTTCGAGAGAGACAAGTTTCTCCTTTCTTTTATCTAGCTCGTTTTTTGTTTCTACTAGTAATTCCTCTCTCTCTTGAAGGTTTTTTGATTTTTCGGATAGCATCTCGACTTTCTGCTCTACTTCTCGTTCCCATCCTTCTACCTTTGTTTCTCGCAGATCGATTTTGTTATCTCTGTTTTCTAATCTATTTTTTCTTTTTTCCAGTTTCTCTTTGAGATCATGTAGTTCGGACTTTTCTTCTTCGAGTTCTTTTTCTGTTTCCTGCAGCTCGTTTTCCCACGATCCCATTTCTTCTTTTTTTCCACCCAATTCTTTTTCTTTTTCATCTAATTCACTCCGCAACCCATCTAATTTTTCTTTTCGACTATCCAGTTCGGTTCTTTCTTTTTCGATCACCCTTTCTTTTTCCTTCAATTCACTTTGTTTTTCGTTCAACTCTGCTTTCTTATCTTCTAAGTCGGTTTCCCATGATTCCAGTTCGCTCTCTTTTTCAGATAGCTCTTTCTTTTCTTTTTCAAGGTCTTTCTTCATCTTTTCGAGTCTGGATTCTCTTTCTTTTATATCCGACTCCTTTGATTCCATAGAGATTTGTGTTTCGCGTAGCTCTTTTCCCCGTTCGTCTAGGTCTTTTTCTAGATTTTTTAATCTGTTCTTTTTCTCTCTCAATTTTTCTTCGTTACTTATCAGGTATTTTTCTCTTTCCTTAAGTTCTTTTTTAGCTCCTATGAGGTCGTCTTTTCTTTCCTTTAGGTCCGATGATATCTCCTCTAAGAAACTCTCTTTTTCGTCTAAAGTGGATTCCCAACCTTCTAATTGTGCCTCTTGCATATCCAGGTTTTTCTGCTCTTCTATCAATCTGTTCTCCCATTCTTCCGCTTCAGTCTCAAATTCTTCTTGTTTTTCTTCTCTATTTTCCAGGACGTTTTTCCACTGTTCTAATTCATTTTCTCTCTCATCTAGTTCTTCTTCGAACAGTTCAAGCTCTTCTTCTTTTGACTGCATCTCCTCTTGGAACTTGGTCAGTTTTTCTTCTTCTTCCTGAAATGTTTGCTCTTTCTTTTCCAACTCGTTTTCCCTTAGTTCTAAGGCTTTTTTCGTATCCTCTAAACTCTCATTTTTCTTTTTTAATTCAGTTTTCCAGTCTTCCAATTCATTCTGTTCTTCATCGATTTTTTCCTTCCTTTCATCTAATTTTTCTTCCCGATCTTCCAGTTTTATATGTTTATCATCTATCTTTTCCTTTTTATCCTGAAGATCTTTTTCATGTGTCTCAATTTTTCTTTCTTTTTCTTTCAATTCCTTCTCTAAATCTATCAACGATTTTTCTTTATCGGATAATTCTTTTTCTAAATCGTCGAGTCTATCCTCTTTTTGGTTTAGTTTCTCTCTGGTTTTTTCGAGGTGTTTTTTTTCCTTTTCCAGAGTGTTAGCTTTATCTGAGAGGTTTTTATTTGTCTCCGTTAACTGTCCTTCCCATCCCTCCAACTCAACTTCTCTCAGGTCTAGCTCTTTATTTCTCTCATCAAGAGAATTTTTCTCTTCTTCCAGATATTCTTTCTTTTCGTCCAACTCTATTTTTCTTTCTTCTAATCTATTTTCAAGTTCAGCTAGAGCATTTTCTTTGTTTTCTACTTCTTCTTTTTTTTCTTGTAGTTCTTCTTCTTGTTTTTCTAATTTATTTTTATGTTCAGTTAAGATTTTATTTTTCCCTTCAATCTTTTCTTCTTTTTCTTTTATTTCTTTTTGGTCCTTTTCTAGTTGTTGTTCCCACCCTTCTAACTGCACCTCCCAGATATCTAGGTTATTATCTTTTTCAGTTAGTTTTTCATTTTCTTCGACAAGAGTTCTTTCCTTTTCGTTTAAATTCTTTTTTTGGTTTTGAAGTTCATCTTCCCAAGAATTCAACTCACTTTCTTTTTCTTTTAGCTCATCTTCTTTTTTATCTACATACTCCTTTTTTTCTTCCAATTCGCCCCTTTCTTTTTGAAGAAGGGATTTATCCTTTTCTAATTTTTCAGTCTGTATATGGATTTGGTTCTTTCTATCGTCTAGTGTCTTTTTGAATTCTTCTAAATCTTTTTCTTTTTGTTTTAATTTTTCTTTTTGTTTTTCCAGCTCTTCCAACTCGTTTTCTAAACTTTCCTTTTTTTCCTTCTTTTCGTCTATCTTGTTTTTGATTTCTTGAAGATTTTTTTCAAGATCATCCAACTCATCTTTTTCGTCTTGTAATTCGTTGATGTCCTCTTGTAAACCTTCTCTTTTTTCTTTCAGATGGAATATGTGGTTAGAAAATTGATTTAATTTATCTTCTAGTTTATTTTTATTTTCTTTCAACTGTTCGACTTTCTTTTTTTCTTCTTCTAGCTCGTTATTTTTATCTTTTAGCTCCTTTTCTTTTTCCTTGATCTCATCCTTTTTGTCTTTCAGTTCTTTTTTGTGTTCTTCTAATTCTTTTTCTTTTTGTTTCAACTCTTTTTTTTGTTCTTCCAACTCATCGAGTTCGCTTTCCAGACTTTCTTTTTCTTTCTCTCTTTCGTCGACTTTTTTTTCTATTTTCTGCAATTTTTCTCCAATTTTGCTTAGCTGATTCTTTTTCTCTTCAAGTTTGTCGATTTCTTCTTTTAGTTCGTCTTTTTTTTCTTCCAACTGTGAGATGTTCTGTGCGATCTGGCTTTTTTCATCGTCGACTTTGTTTTTTTCTTCTTCTAGCTTTTTTATTTCATCCTTTTTGTCTTTTAGTTCTTTTTTGTGTTCTTCTAATTCTTTTTCTTTTTGTTTCAACTCTTTCTTTTGTTCTTTCAGCTCATCGAGTTCACTTTTTAGACTTTCTTTTT
>SL_8KL_010_SEDDRAFT_10001837_pt1 | contig 18300 bp, 17 predicted proteins | sample SodLakKL_010_SED_4_FD_11160 | JGI IMG/M metagenome (IMG submission 11160)
TGAAGCTAATACTACACCTCCTTGAAAACCTCCACCCGGTGAAACAGGACCGAAGAGCAGCAGATATATCCCGTACATCAATATGAAAGGTGCGAGAGCTCGCCCGAATGTCTTCACGATTATGGATTTTATGTTTTTTCACCTCTTTCATCTTTCTCTTTAGGTTTTATGATCTCTTTACCGAGGATAATTACTCCTGCGATAGCTATATAGAGAACAAGAAGTTCTCCAAAGGTGTCGTAACCTCTATAGTCAAATAAGATAGCTTCTACTAGGTTAACTGCCCCTGTCTCTTCATAATTCTCAACATAAAAATTAGTCAATGGTGATTCTGATTTATCCTCATGGCCCAGGTCCATACCCTGGATTAATAGTATGCAAATAGAGACTACCAACAGTGCGGTAAATACTCGCTTAAGCACGTTTTCTTTCATATCCAAACCTCTCTAATTTTTTGATTATTGCGAGGAACAAGACAGTTGTAGCTCCTGTGCTTACTATCGAAAAAGCTAAAGCAACATCTGGTGCTCTATAAAGATAAAGAAGTAAGATAAGGAATACTGATGCTAAACCTAAGAATATGAGGGCTCTTATCAAATCCTTTTCTAGAACAACTAACAAACTTGAAACAAAGAAAAGCACAAGGAATATGTCAATTATGATCCTTTTCACCTCCATCATCTTCAGTTTCTTTTTCAATATCATGGAAGGGAACATTATCCGTAGCTCCAGAATGAACGTGTGCCGCTCTTCCGATGGCATGAGCGGCGATAGGCCCCGTAAACAATATGAAGACCATTACCAAGATGATCTTACCCGATATCTGATTTAAGCCTATCCGAATCAAAATTCCAGCTAGTATAGCTATAGTTCCTCCCGTCCCCGCTTTTCCGCTTGCATGTAGCCTCATATAGATATCCGAAAACCTGAGGATCCCTAAAGCCGCGGTAAACATCATCACGCATCCTAGGGAGATCAGAAACAAAGAGATGATTTCAACGATCAGACAAAATCACCTCCTTCTAGATATTTGACCAAGGCTACAGTACCTACAAAATCTAGCATGATAAAGGAAAGAGCTATGTCCAGATAAAGACCTAGATCTGTGTCAACACTTATCAGTATTAGGATAATGGTGATTATAACACCAACTACGTTCAAAGAGACCAGTCTGTCATACACAGAAGGTCCAACAAAAAGTCTATAGGATGCCAGAAGTGCTATAAATACCAAAATAATCGAGACCGCAGTGTATAGACTCAAGTAAAGACCCCCTTTATCATACTATCCCAATTGTGGATAGATTCCTTGATACTCTCACTGAGATTTTCAGCTTTCAGATAAGAATAATGCACGTAGAGAAAATAGGTATCTCCTTCCTCCTCTACATCGATAACAAGAGTCCCAGGTGTCAAAGTTATCAAGAGCGAGATAAGCGTGACTTCGCTCTCCGAGGTCAGAGTGACTTTGGTTCTCACCACCTTTGGTTCTATATTCATCGTCAAAGATTGATAGATAAGTATACCGTTCGCTATAATAAGTTTGAAAGTCACATCCACGAAAAGAGCTAGGACGTTTTTCAACGAGTTTAAATATTCAGAAAGACGGGTCTTCTTTCTTTCTTCTCCCCGTATGACAAATCTGTGTACTGTAAATGTTACGATGCTAGCTCCTATCAATCCTGAACCTAATGTGTAGAGAGATATCTCACCTCCTCTAAAAATCTTTATTAGTTCTCCTGTTAGGAGAAGCCAGAATACTATTAAAAGCACATCCAACAGTGCATAATGCCTATTGAGTGCATCCTCTTCCGAGACCCCATCATCCATCGTCTGACCTCTGTCTGACAAATCCTATGATTTCACTATCTATGATGGAAGCTATAAATCTGTCGATTGAAATACATGCTCTTAGGATAAAAAGATTTAAATTACTTAATTCAATACTCCTCATGATTACCATGCTAGAGGAGTCATCTGAATTGATAGGATTACAGGTCTACACGAAAGAAGGTATTTTTCTAGGGACTGTAGATAATGTGGTCATGGATATAGAAGAAGGGGAAGTAGATGGTATCTTTGTAGGAGAAACGAATCCTCTCTTGGTTGAAGAGTCAAAGAGCACCTTATTACCCTTCAGATGGATATCAGCGATAGGCGATATCATCATCTTGAAGCATTTCCCCGAGAGGATCTCTATTTCAGGAGAATCAGAATAGTAACCCTAGGGAGGTTCAATATTGTCTCCTGAAGTGGATGATTCGTGTTACGTTGCCCAAGGTTCAACCATCATCGGAAACGTGGAATTGAAGAAAGGTGTCAGCGTCTGGCCACAGGCGGTTTTGAGAGGGGATCAAAATTCCATAGTCGTTGGTAAGGGGTCCAATATCCAAGATCTTGTAATGGTCCACGTGGATTACGAAAACGAAACCGTTATAGGAAAGAATGTGACCATAGGCCATGGAGCTGTCATACATGGATGTGAGATCGGTGATGAGACGATAATAGGGATGAATGCGTCTGTTTTGAGCGGGGCTAAAGTAGGTAAAGGATGCATAATAGGAGCGAACGCTCTGGTTCCACCTGGAAAGGAGATCCCTGATTACAGCATGGCAGTTGGAGTCCCAGCTGATATAGTTAAAGAGGGGGACAAAAGCTTGAGAGAAAAGGCGAAAGAAAATGCACAACACTATCACCAACTCAGAGACGAACATAAATCCGGAAAATATGAGAGATATTGAGTAGTAAGTCCCATATGGTAAGTACTTCTTCTTTTCTTATTATTTTTCTTGTACATTTTTGAAACGATTAGGCGAAAAGATTATAGGAAATCAGTGATGCTCATCATGATGATGTTTGAAAAAGCTACGAGATTTACAGTTAAAACTGGAAAAGCTACTAGTTCAGTCTCTACTTTGAACGCAGTTGACAAAGCTATGCATAACGCTTCGATAGGCGATCTAAACTTGGTCAAAGTATCCTCTATACTTCCAAAAAATATCGAAAAAGTTGAAGATATCTCTGCAAAAAAAGGTGATTTCCGGCCAGTTGTCCTAAGTAAAGCTACTGGTTCAGGTAATAGATTAGTTGCAGGATTAGCGTGGTGTTTCGGAGAGGATGGCCAAGGAGGATACGTGATGGAACATTTTTCTGAGAGAGAGGATATAGATATTGATGTCTTCAAAAGGGAATTGCAGGAAAAATTGAGAGAGATGGGGAAAGTTAGAGGCGTGAAACTAAAAAAGATTGAGTTTGTCTATGATGAACTAGAAGTTAGTGAAGAGGAATTCGGTTGTGTTCTCGCTGGACTGGTGTATTTACCATGAATGAAGATGAAGGAAAATACGCCGTAGTTGTTTGTTCGCGCTGCAGAAGGCCGAAGACTGCTTTACTCACCAATAAAACCACTGAATGTCATCAGTGTGGGAAAAAACTGGATTTGAAAAAGATGAAGATCCATTACCAGACCGGCTCTAAAGAAGAGGCGAGATGGGCTATAGGGAGATTGAACGCTAAAATGAACGGAGGAGAGCTTCCCGAAAAAGAGCATGATGAAGAGAAAGGACCTCATGTAAAAGCCTCGAAAGAAGCAGAGATAGCAGATAATGAAAGAGAAAGATTGAATATCATAAGTAGGGTGCTCAGCGAAGAGCAAGGCTCTTTTACAATAAAAGACGTCAAGAGAGTATATGAACTGCTTGGCAGGAAAGTTGTTGATGATCTTGAAGAAAAATTGAAGAGATCGGAAGAAATATATGAACCGGAGGAAGGGGTTTTTAGGTCGGTTTAATATTTCTGTCCAACTAGATTTATCCGAATTGGAATAGTGGGGCTAAGAATCCGAACCAGGCCACTAAAATCAGCAAAAGGCCGAAAGTTAAGGTTCCAATCCTCATCCATTTTGGCCAATCATCTCTGTAGATAGATGCAATCAACATGAAACCTGCGACCAAGAAAACACCGATATCCTGCAGAATATTTCCTACATTTGTTACATTTTGGACTGTATCTCCTTCACCGAAGGGAGCTGCGCTTATCAATATGGCACCTACCATAAGGATTACTAGTCCTAAAATCACCACAGTAGTCAGCGTGCTATTTCTTGAAAGTCCTTTAAAGGTATCTTGCTTTGGAGGTGCTTGATGTTGCGGTGGAGCCGATGGTCCTTGTTGATATCCTTTAGGTCCTTCCTGTTGTTGTGGTTGTTGCGACCAATCTCCTTGACCGGTATCTTCTCCAGGTGATCCTTCACCTATCTGTCCTTCTTCATTCATATTAACACCAACATATAAATTGAACAACAGTATTTAAAATTTTTTCTTGTATATTTACTTTAAAATCTTTTTACCATATATGGTCTTTCCAACTGATATCCGAATTTTCTGTAATAATTTCTCGCACCAACGCCGCTTATCACTCTTACTTTATCTCCTCTTTCTTGGGCGAGGGATTCGCACCGCTCTAAGAGTTGAGAACCATATCCAGAGTGTTGGAAGTCCTTACCTTTTTCGTGCACAGGAGTCATCTCTCCGATCACTTTTAATTCCCTTATCATAGGCGAAATGTCTTCATCAAAACGAAGTCTAGCGTATCCGAGAAGGATGTTTTTATTATCACTCAACTCTAGAAAATATTCCTCCCCACCAGAAGCGTCATAGGTAAATGTTCTCAAATCGAGGGAATCCATATCTACATCTTCATCCGAATGACCTGCTTCCCTACAACGGATACAGTCACAGGTTTCTCCCATCTTTTCTAATTCTTTCCTAGCATATTGTCGTAAATTGCTCTTTTTCACACCTCCTTCGACTAAAGGCGAAGGGATATCTCTTTGTACCCGCTGTATCCTTACATATTTAGGTACCTCGGATTTCATCTCTGCGACGAGTTCAGAAGCCTCATCTGTAGATAGAGGTTCGTATTCTCCTTTTTTCCATTCCTCATATATTTCCGTGCCTTTGATCACAAGAGCAGGGTAAATCTTCAACATGTCTGGTCGAAATCTCTCATCTTCAAAGAGTTCTTTAAAATCGTTAAGGTCCTTCATTTGGTTCATACCAGGAAGTCCGGGCATGATATGGTAACACACCTTGAATCCTCTTTTCCTAGCCAGTCTTGTTGCTTCTACGGAGTCTTCAACCGTGTGACCTCGTTTTATGTATTCGAGAACATTGTTTCTAATGGATTGAACACCGATCTCTACCTTTGTCGCTCCGAGTTGGAGCATCCTATCGAGTTCTTTTTCCCCGCAGTTATCCGGTCTAGTCTCTATGGTTATACCGATACATCTTCTATCCGAGTCTTCGTTAATATCTTGAGCCTCCGTCAAAGAATCTGAATGCATATCGTTTAGTGCATCCAGACAGTCCTTCACGAAACTCTTCTGGTAGGACCATTCTCTAGCAGGAAATGTACCACCCATTATTATAAGGTCTATTTTGTCCGTCTCGTGGCCGATAGCCCTATATTGTTCTAGCCGATCTTTGACTTGCTCATAAGGATCAAATTCGTTCCTCTCACCCCTTAAAGCTGCAGGTTCCTCTCCTGTATAAGACTGAGGACTAGGGTCCTCGCTATCGGGACCTCCAGGACACATACGGCATTTTCCATGAGGACATTCTTCAGGGGAGGTCATCACCGCGATAACTGATACTCCAGATTTTTTTCTAGATGGTTTTCTCTGAAGTACGTGGATCACGTCTTCCCTATCCACTTTTTCCATCTCATCCACCTTTTCCAATATAGTAGCATTCTTTGGAAGTTCGTCCCTATCGTATTTTTTACAGATCCTGATTTTAGCTTTTTGCAGATCATCTGGGGTGGTTATCTTCCCTTTGACTATCTCTTCTATTATCTCTTCGAAGTAACCCATCAGTAAACAGTTCTTTGAATGACTATAACAATCTTTTGCCTAAAAATGCCATCAAGGCAAAAGAGATATATAACGGAATGAGGTAATCAATGAGTGCTAAAAAACGGGCTCATAGTCTAGCTGGTCATGACGTCGCCTTGACACGCGTTGGATTCCAAAGGAATCCACTGGCTTTAAGCTGACGCTCAAAATGGCGGAGGTCGCCGGTTCGAACCCGGCTGAGCCCACTTTTCCTTTTCTCAATGGTTCTTATCTTTGATAGCCTTTAGGAGTTGTAAGGCTAAAATCCTGTTCAACGGTTCGTTGTCATTACCACAATCAGGAGAAAATGTACACTCGGGACAACCTTTTACACTATCACAAGAACATCCTTCTAATCTCTTAACAGATTTAGCTCCCAACTCTTCGAATCGAGTGTATGCATCGTGAGAGAAGCCTACCCCGCCTTCCACTGCATCGTGGATAAATATCGCTGATCGTCCGATTTCATTATGAAAAGCCGTTGATATACCTCCCACATCTTTCTCATCGATAAGCATCAATAGAGGAAGCATGCGGATCAATGAATGTTCAGCAGCATGTAAACCACCAGCATAACACCTCTCAGGATTCCCTGTCCATTCTCCAAGATCGATTTTTTTACCAGCAGTTTTTAACAGATTTTTCTCAATATTATCTGGGATCTCGATCCAACTTACATGCGTATTTATTGTAACTGGTTCTAGGTCTAGTTTTTCTGTAGACATTATATCATCATTTTCCAATCTCTTCTTTCTGTATGCGAAGTAATGGATGCTAACATCACCGCTTCCTTTACGCGCTGTATATTCCCCTACTTTTCTACTCTTCTCTTCCTCTATGTTAGAAATACTTGTGTCTCTAAGTGTTTCCGTATAATAGTCTGTATCGACCGGCTCCAGGATGATTCTAGCTTGAGGACCTTCTTGGAATTCTACGACCTCGTAATATTCTCCTTGATGCAGATATACAGCGTTAAGATGGAATTCTCTATAAGCCCTGTTCTTCTCTACATCAGGCAGGCTTTCTAAAGAACCGTCTCTTCTTATCTGGACTTCAAAGGTATCTTCACCGATAGAATAAAGATCTATATTTTGCTGTGGAAAATCGTTTCTAGTGTATCGGCATCCAGAGTTTAGATCTCCTACTAAACTACCCTCGCTATTCCACATATCTGTCGCCCTTTTTAATCTTGAGGTGAACAGTTCTTCATCCTCTTTCTTCAGTGGCAATTCCTGTGCCGCAGATAGTAAATGACTGGAATAAACGTGATTGTTCGATAAGTCGATAACGGCATCTTCGATAGATTTGTCCATTAAATGATCCGGATCATCCACGATGTACTGGTCTAATGCACTATTGAACGGCACCATTATAGACATGACTTCTTCAGAACCTCTTCCCGCTCTTCCTATCTGCTGCCAAAATGCTATCCTCGAACCTGGATATCCAGAGAGGAGAGTAACATCTATGCCGCCTATATTTATCCCGAGTTGAAGAGCAGTAGTCGATACGACACCATCAGTTTCTCCTTCTCTTATCTTTCTCTCTGTTTTTCTCCTTTCCATTTTAGAGTGTCCTGCGTGGTAAGAGCTGACTACTGCTGTCTTATTGTTAAATTCATCCTCAAGTATCTCTCTCGTCCAGAGAGCGTCCAATTCTGTCATCTTTCTTGAAGGTGCGAACATCAAAGTTTGAAGTCCCTGGTCTACGAGGAATGCCATCAGTTCACTGCTCTCTCTATGAGTGCTTTTTCTTTCTCCTACTTCTTCATGAAATTCAGGTGGATTCCAAAAGAGTAAATCTCTCTTTCCTCTTTCACTACCGTCCTGGTCTATCACCTTAAATTCTTTTCCAACGAGTTTTTCCGAATGTTGCTGTGGGTTCCCTAGGGTCGCGCTTGTCAAAATAAATTTTGGATCGCTGGAATAGTACCTAGAGATCCTTCTCAGCCTCCTTATTATCCATGCCACGTGGATGCCTAGTAAACCTCTGTAGTGATGGGCTTCGTCTATTACAACAGTACTGAGATTTTCAAAAAAGTTCGACCATTTATCGTGATGACTCAAATATAGGTTCAAACCACTGAAATTAGTCAATACAATATCGGCTTCATTCCTAACTATTTTTTTCCTATCTGAAGACACATCTCCATCATATATTCCTATTTTGAGATCCTGATCCAATAAGGTAAAAATATCCTTTAGTTCTTCTCTTTGGTCCCTAGTAAGCGCTTTAGTGGGAAAGATAAGAAGAGCTTTAGGATCTTGTTTTCGATTCATTACATCTGCAACAGATAAAGCATAGGCGAGGGTCTTCCCGCTCGCGGTACTAGTGGTCAAACAGACGTCATGATCTTTGAGGAACAAGTCTATAGTCTTCGCCTGGTGAGAGTAGAGTCTTATCCCTTCTTCACGTAATTTATCTTTTATAGAAGAACTCAATAAATCACTCTCTTGGAAGTCAGGTTCTTTCTCTGGGATCGTGGTTGAAAACTCGATCTGTCCTTGGTAATCGGGATAAATCGATCGAATATAAGATTCTTCCATAAGAACAAAAAGTCTCCTATAGTGATAAGGCTTTTATGGTGTAACCTACTCTTTTGAAATGATGAAGATACTGCATCTACCCGGCAGAGCGATATGGGGTTATTCAGAAGACGAGATCAAAGATATTTTAACTTACTTTAAACCCGATATAATTCTTACATCTAAAATCAGGAAAAAAGAGAAAAAAGTGGTCGAGAAAAATTTTTCCTTCGAATCGATAACCATGGAGGATGTTCAAAAATTCAAGAAAAGGCGGTTAGGAAATGAAGTGGTTTTGATTTTGAGGAATGAGGGCTCTTTATCAGATATTGATTTGGCAGAATTGAAAAACAAAAAAGTTGTACTTATAACAGACCTTATAAAAGAGCACATCGATCCAAAAAGCTTCAACTACGACCTGGTAAATACTTCAATTTTAGACGAGTTCCAATCCGAGTTGGGAGATTTTCATGCTTTATCGACCGAGATCAAGACAGGGAAAAAACCGATGTATGGTAAAAAGAGGATCTATGGTCTAGGATTATCCAATGGTATGGAGGATATCAAGATACCGAGTGTTATTACAAGAGAAAATTTAAAAATCGAAACTCTCAATGCCACAAAAGTAGGCATCTCCGCCGTACCTGGGTTAGGAAAAAGATTCTCTACAGAACTTGAACAAATGGATATAAAATCAAGGAAAGATCTATGTTCTATAGAACCAGAGAATATATTGAGATGTGAAGGCATAGGACCCTACAGGAGTACTAAATGGATAAGTTCTGCTAAAGCCATTGAGGAAGAAGAAGTATATCGGATCGATGAAAATGATCTCGAAGGAAAACACAGGATCTTTATAGATATAGAGACAGATTCATTGAATCCCTCTATAATCTGGCATATCGGTTTATATGATGACAGTTCTGGTGAGTACCGGAGTTTTTTGGAAAAGGATCCTTCTGAAAAAGGTCGTGTGGTCAAACAGTTTCTAGACTATCTGCAGCAAAATGCTGAAGATGATAGTGTACTTTTGGCCTGGTATGGAAAGAAGTTTGACTTCGAACACCTCGGGAGATTTGCGAAGAAATACGTCCCAGGAAAAGAACACATCTTTGAAGAAATCGAAAAAATAGATTTTATGTATTGGGTAGATAAACATGCTGCACTTCCTTGTAGATGTTCAAAGCTGGAAAGTGTCGCGTCTAGATTAGGTTATGACCCTGAGCTGATCGGATTAGATGGAAAAGAGGTTGGCAGGATTTACTCCGAGTATATGAAAGATGGTAAAAAAGAACCTGATTGGCAGGCACTTAAGACTTATGCTAAGGATGATGTCATCGCTATGAAACATATCTATGATAAAATAGAGAGAGCTCCTCTTCTTTATCATATAGAGGAAGTAAAAAAGAAATACGTGAGGTAAATTGTTACTTTGAAAGAGTCCTTTTATTTTTGGACTATTTTAGACCCTCATTCGACATTGATCTCATCAGTGGAGTGTTATATTTAGAATCTTTCACATATAGATATATCTTCTGGCATACTTTCTCCACCATCATTCTTTTCTAATACCCAAAGACATAATAATATCTATTCCAATAAGTATTAAAGGGTTGAAACAAAACTTTCATCGGAGGTAACGTGATTGGTAAAGGATGATGAAAAGAAACAAGGGGACGGAGAAGACAATCCTGATTTGGGGGAAAGTCCTTCTTTAAATCGAGCAGTCGAAGATGTGTTGAAAAATGTAGAAGGTGAAAAAGAAGTCTATCAAGATGAGACTTTCAAAAAGATAAGCTCCTTGTGTGTGAAATATATTCAAGATGAGAAAGAAGTTCATAAAAGAGACCTCAAGATGTCTATCTATCTAAAATTTTTAGATGATCCAGATGGAAATATTATACGAGAAATTTTGAAAGAAAATGAACACCTTACAGAAAGAGACATGTGGGAGATGAGCAAATCCGTTTTAGATCTTATCGAAGAAAACACCGATGTCGTTGAGATCACTAAAGAAAAAGATAGACATATTTACAGATGGAAGGACTAAAAGTTGGGTAATGAAATGTCGGAGCTATCAGAGAAGTATAAAAGACTGAGCAAACATCTTTCTTATCTACTTCGACATCATCCAGAAGAAGAAAATCTGACTATAGATGACAAAGGATTCGTCTCACTAAAGGCAGTTCTAAAGTCGTTAGAAACTACCAAGCATTCATGGGCCTCTAAAGATGATATAGAATACTTGATAGAGAACAGTAGCAAGAAAAGATTTGAGATCAAGGGTGGAAAGATCCGCGCTTTATACGGTCACTCTATAGATGTAAAAATCAAGGAGAAACAAGAACCTCCTACTAAATTGTATCACGGGACCTCCCCTAAATCAGTAGATTCGATATTGGATGAAGGTTTAAAGCCGATGGGAAGACAGTATGTTCATCTTTCAATTTCGGAACAGGAAGCATTAAGGGTAGGAAAAAGACATCATCCAGAACCTATCATACTCGTGATAGATTCGCTGCAAGCATGGAAAGATGGAATTGAATTCTATAAAAGAGGAGACCTATATTTATCAGAACAAATTCCACCAGAGTATTTGAATGTTAATAGTTGATTGTAAAAATGTTTTAAGACGAAAGTTAGTTTTAAGATGATTTTCAGTAACCGAGGTAAACGTTTTTATATCCTAAAAATCTTCCTTTTTTTGGATAATAATTTAAAGGAGTTACGGTGAAATATGCAGATTAAAACCCTTTTGGTAGATGATGAAAAAGCTTTGTTGGACCAGGCTGAGATATTTTTAGAAAGGATAGGAGAAAGGATAGAAGTTTTCTCGACATCCTCTGCTGATAATGCTCTTGAGATGATGGATGAAAAGGATTTCGATGTGATTGTTTCAGATTACCAGATGCCTGGTATGGATGGCTTAGAATTTTTAGAAGAGGTGAGGAAAGAAAGAGATAACGATATTCCTTTCATAATATTCACGGGGAAAGGTAGGGAAGAAGTTGCGATGAAAGCTTTGAATTTAGGCGCTGATCGTTATATCCAAAAGGGTGGAAATCCTAAATCTCAGTATGGGGTTCTGGTTCAAGCTATAGAACAGGAAATACAACATTATAAGACCGAAAAGGCCTTGAAAAGAAGTGAAGAGAGGTACGAATCTATAACTGAAGATGTATTGGAGCACGCTGATTTTGGTATAATAATATTAGATAAAAATTTCGATATAGTTTGGATAAACAAACCAATAGAAGAATATTTTGGTATCGATAAAGAAAAAGTTCTTGGAAAAGATAAAGAGACTTTAGTCGAAGAAAAAGTCAGTCCTATATTTGAAGATGCTGAGAAGTTCAAAAACAAAGTGCTAGCAACATATCAGGACAATACCTACATAGAGGATTTCGAATGCCATGTCCTTCCAGACGAAGAAAAAGATTTGAAGGAAAGGTGGCTCCGACATTGGAGTAAACCGATCAAGAGAGGACTATATAACGGAGGGAGGATAGAACATTACACAGATATAACTGAGAGGAAAGAGATAAAAAAGAGAGAAAAACTGTTCAGTTCTTCCCTTGAAGAGGCTTCACTAGAGGTATTTTGGATAACCCCTGATGGTGAATTTGTCTTCACGAACGATACAGCAAGAGAGAGACTTGGTTATTCTAAAGAAGAACTTAACGGTATGCACGTATGGGATATAGATCCGAACTATCCAAAAGAAAAGAGATCGGAATTCTGGAAAGACCTCAAAGAAAGAGGAAGACAAGAATTCATATCTACTCACGTTAAAAACGATGGTAAAGAATATCCGGTTGAAATAACAAGCCAATATATAGAACATGATGGTGAGGAATATGAATTCGCGTTCGCAAAAGATATAACCGAACGAATAGAGAAGAAGGATATGCTCCACGAGAGAGTCAAAGAACTCGACTGTCTCTATAACGTTTTGACTCTAACCCAAAGTGAAGATATAACTGTACAGAACCTGATGCGAGAGGTCGTAGACCTCATACCTAAAGGATTTCATCATCCTAAGGATACTTATGCAAGAATCACCATTGATGATCAAATTTACGAGTCTGAAGAGTTTGTAGAAACTACTAAAAGTATCAGTGAAAGCATCTCTACAGAAGATATTTCTGGAAGATTGGAAGTTTATGTTGATAAGAATGATGATGAAGATGTATTTTTGGAAAAAGAAGAAGATATGCTAAATTTGATCTCTATACATCTAGAGAATTTCATCGAAAGGAAAATGAAAGTAGAAGAACTAGAAGAACTAAATCGATTCAGGGAGGCGGTTATAGAAGACTACAATGTATGGTTTAATGTTACAGATGAAAAGGGAAACATATTGCTATGGAACAAAGGTGCAGAAAAAATTAGCGGTTATAATGCAGAAGAGGTCGAAGGTGACGATAAGGCCTGGGAATTACTCTATCCTGATGAAGAATACAGGAATTTTGTTATGAAAAAATTCTCCCAGATTATTGACGACAAAGAAATTGAAAATATTGAAACCAAAATTGAGAGGAAAGATGGAGAAAAAAGGATCATCTCATGGAGTTCTCGCGTTTGGAGAGACGAGGAAGGAAATATCACCGGAACTATAGCCATAGGTAGAGACGTCACAGAACAAAAAGAGTTTCAGCAGGAACTTAGGAATGAGAAGAACAGATTTGAGACCCTTTTTGAAGGAAATCCCGAGGCCATAGTTGAACTCGACGAAGATTTTAGTGTCGTTAAAGTGAATATGAGGTTCGAAAGATTGTTCGGTTTTGAAGAAAGAGAGATAAAAGGGAAAAATATAAACGAATTGTTAGCTCCAGAAGACAGACTAAGTGAAGCGAAAAATTTAGATGAAAAAACCGTGGAAAATGGATATTTTGATCACGAAACGGTCAGATTAACTAAGAGTGGTGAAGAAATCGACGTGGCCATAATGGGTAGACCGATAAAACTTGCGGAAGAAACACATTACCTAGGCGTTTACAGAGATATCACTGAAAGAAAAGAGGTAGAACAACATATAAAGAAAAGCAAGGAAAAAATCGAAAAGTTACACGAAATAAGCGCAGAATTGGAAACTTGTAAATCAATGAATGATGTGTACGAACATACAGTGAAAGTGGCGGAGAGAATACTAGAGTTCGAGATATGTGCAATAAATGCTCCGGAAGGTGATCTGATGAAGGCAATGGCGATATCCTCAGAATTCCCAGATGGAGCCTCTTCCGTAGACAAGCCATTACCTATAGATGATAGTTTAGCTGGAAGGACATACCGGGAAAAAAAGTCGTTTCTGGTCAAAGACAAAAGTGAAAACGAAGACGTCAATCCGACTTTTGATGAGTTCCGTTCGGGAATCAGTGTACCGATAGGAGACTATGCAGTATTTCAGGCCGTTTCTACTTCATCAGGAGATTTCGATGAGGAAGATTTGAGGATGACTGAGTTGCTGATGGATCATGTTTCAGAAGCTGTTAAGAGAGTTGAAGTAAAAGAGAGAGAAGATTTTCTTCATTCCCTTCTAAGACACGATGTCGGAAATAAAAATCAGCTAATCAAGGGATATCTAGAACTTGCTAGAGAACAAGATCCTTCGGACGAAGTAAAAAATTTCATAGATAAGGCTGAACATGTTGCAGGGGATAGTATAGAAATAATCGAAAAAGTTAGAAAATTGAGAAAGATTGAGAGAGATGAAGAGATCGAACAGATGAATTTGAGCTCAGTAATAGACAAGGCGATATCAGAAAAATCCAACCAGCTACAGGAAAAGGATATTGACATAAAGAGAGAAGGATGTGATTGTAAAATAAAGGGAGGACAACTTTTGGAAGAATTGTTTTCAAATCTAATTGAAAACTCCATTCAACACGCCGATTGCGACAAGATTAAGGTTTCCTCTAGAACTGAAGGAGACAAATGTGTTGTGACAGTAGAAGATGATGGTGTGGGTATATCTGAGGAACTGAAGAAAAAGATATTTGAAAAAGGGTTCAAGGAGGGAGAAAATGCAGGAACTGGATTGGGATTGTATATGGTTAAAGAGATAGCTGAGAGTTACGGCGGTAGTGTAGATGTTAATGAGTCCGAAATCGGCGGAGTGAGATTTATAGTGAGGTTAGAAAAAAATGGGTGAAATATCAAGAGAAGAACTTGAAGAGGAATTAGAGGTCTACAAGTACAGATTAGAAGACGCTATGGAGGCAGGCAATCTCGCTTGGTGGGAGATGGAGTTACCTTCAGGAGAAGTCAGATTCAATGATAGGAAAGCCAAAATGCTAGGTTACTCGCCAGATAAATTCGATCATTATGAAGATTTCACTGATCTACTACATCCCGATGATCACGATAAGGCAATGCAAGCTATGAGGGATCACTTAGAAGGAGATGCGGAGAGATACGAAGTCGAATACAGGATCAAGAAAAAAGATGGAGATTATAAGTGGTATAGGGATGTTGGAAGTATAACGGAGGAAGATGAAAATGGTGAATATAAAAAAGTGACTGGAATTGTTATAGATATAGACGAGCGGAAGAAGACAGAGAAGAGAGAGGACTTTCTACATTCTCTTTTAAGGCACGATGTAGGGAATAAGATCCAGATAGTTCAGGGTTATCTACAACTCGCTGAAGACTTTGAATTACCGGCTGAGTTAGAGGAATATCTTTCTGAAGGTAAAAAGGCGATCGAGACAGCCCAAGAAATTATCGAGAAAATCGAAATGCTGAGAAAAGTGGTTTCAGAGGAAGAAACACATACGGTAGAGATTTGTTCTACGTTGGAATCGGTGATTTCAGAATATCGTGATATATTCAAGAAACATGACATAGGTCTAAAGTGTCAAGATGAAAAGATAAAAGTTCTAGGCGGACCTCTTTTAAAAGAGATGTTTTCTAATATTTTGGAAAACAATATCAAACATGCAAACTGTGATAAAGTTCAGATATCTACTGAAGAGAGAGATGAAGATGTGTTGATTAAGGTAGAAGACGACGGCAAAGGCATTCCAGATGATATTAAGGAAGATTTGTTTAAAAGAGGTTTCAAAAAAGGTGAATCTGGAGGTTCTGGTTTAGGTTTGTATCTAGTGAAAGAAATCGCCGAGATTTACGGTGGTAACATAGAGGTAAAAGATTCGACTATGGGAGGAGCAAAGTTCATAATATATCTCAAAAAAGCTTGACCCGGGAAAGTTTGTTATTTAGAATTAACTGTAAGAACATTTAATTATGAGTTGATATAGGTCCTATTCTAACGGATTTAAGTCAGATTTGATAGCATCTATCGTTTCGTCTCCAGATTCATCTTCGATCGAGGATAAAAGTTTCTCCTCAAGATTTTGTTCCTCAGATTTTCCTCTCTTAGTTTTTGCTTCAATTAAATTAGCTCGCCATTCGACTGCTCCTATCTCTATATGATTTAATGTATCTCCCTCTCCTTTTCCCAATCCTTCAACTATAATCTCGACATCAGTGCCATACAGATCGATCAAGGTCCCAGCATTCCACTTAAGAGACACGACCTCTCCGTGGACATCTTTGATTTCTCTTCTACCGGTCTCGGTAATAATTTCACCATCTTCACAGACCATGACGTTAATCTCTGGATAAAAGGATCCTCCCTCATCAGTTCTTCTAACTCTAACTAGAAATTCCTGCTTATTTTCTCCAGTCTGTAACTTATCTGGAGGATTGGGGAATTCTGCTTTTAAGGCTGAAACTTCACCTTCACTTATCGTAGTGAGCCACCCATCTGTTGGTTTGGTAGGATCGTTCCGAATATCTTCTACCGAGCCTTGTAAGTTCTCCATCTCGATTATTGACGATGGTTCCAACCTTTCCAAGGAACTCTGGTCTTTGACTTTTTCTCCAGGGCTTTCTTCTTCCAGGCTTTCATTTTCTTCTTCTAGAGATTCTATCAGTCCCTTTTCTTCTATTTTCTCGGAGTAAATTTCATCTTCAATTGCTTCTAAAGGGCTTTTTTCTTCTATTTTAGGACTTACCTCGGTAGTTTCCCGTGTTGGTCTTTCTTCTGCCTTTTCTTTCGGTTTCTTTTTCGACTTTTCTTTTTGCTTTTCTCTTTCTGGGACTATACTAGAATCTGGTTCATTGCCTTTAGACATCTCTTCCATCCTTTTCTTTCGTTCCTGCAGGGCTCTATCATGCTTGGTTTCATTGTATAGGCGTTTAGCGTCAATACAGGTTTTACATATGTCTAGTGTGATCTCCTGACCGGCGAAATTGCAATCCCAATTCTCAACGAAAATACACATCATGTATCACCTCCATTGATAGAATCAACTGTACAAATTTTTTCGATTGGTTTTTCTATTTCGGCAATTTTCGTTGATTTGTTATTTTGAATATCCTCTGATCTTTGTAAAGCGGAAGTTCCACTATCATCGTTTTCTACTGTAAATTCTGTGATACTGGTTGTAGTTGTTGTGTCAACGTATTCATATGCTGTCTCGTAGATGGTTACTTCAGACTCAGCCCATCCTTGGCTTTCAGTATAGTATTGGAATTGAATATCTACTTCATCCATACCTTCCACGTTTGCCGTACCTTCCCAATATATATCGTCCTCCTCAGAATTGGCAAAGTCCTCCATAATGGGGTTTTCTTCGTCCCCGTTCATGAGAATCCTTACCCCTGCTTCTGCACCACCACCAGGCTCCATAGTACCAGCGAGTTCATAATGGTACACTAAATCCATCTCATCCAAACCCCCTACATAGATATTGGTTTCTTCCCAGTGGGTTTCCCATTCCGCCGGATCTCCTGTGTAAGTTTGTGTGTCATCATTGACCTCCATAGCAGTTCCATATACACTAATCGTCACTACTTCTTCGTCATCCTCGCTAGCCACAGTTACATCATATTCTCCAGAATCCCCATCATCTGTCGTCCATGTGAAGGTTTCCTCATAGGTGGCTCCTGGACCGAGAGTGACGTCATTGTCAGTAACACTACGGACGATATTTCCATCTTGGTCTTCAACGGTGAACTCTATATCTTGGGTGTCTTCCATCTCACCAGTGTTCGTAACCGTGTAATCCACTTCGAGTGTTTGTCCTTCTACGACAGGATCATCGTAATCAACTATTTCTACTTCAAAGAATGGGTCCTGTAGGAACTCACCAGTGATAGCGTAGTTGTCTAACATCTCGATCGTGGTCTGATTAGATGTAGGATCTTCAATTGTTGCGGTATCTCCCGTCCATTCTATGAAAGTATAGCCCTCATCGGCGACCGCTTTTAAATCAACGATAGTTCCCTCTGAGTATTCGAAGGTCCCTTCGCCTGGCTCTGTCACGCTGCCGCCTTCAGTGGAATCGGTAATTAATTCATAAGTTATCGGTTCAAATTCTGCAGTGATTGAATAATCGTCTAACATCTCTATCGTTGTTTGATTTTCTGTCGTATCATCTATCGTTTCGTTGTCGCCGGTCCATTCTACGAATTGATAACCTTCTTCTGGAATAGCCTCAAGATCAACGATCTCTTCAGCGTCGTAAGTAAAGGTACTTTCTCCTGGCTCTACAACGAAACCTCCTTCGGTCGATTCTATCGTCAGATCATAAGTTTCAACATCGAATACAGCCGTGATACTATAGTTATCTAACATCTCGATCGTGGTCTGATTTGCCGTAGTATCTTCGATTGTTTCGTTATCGCCGGACCATCTGATGAAAGGCGTGTCCTCATCTGCTACCGCTTCTAGGTCAACGATACTTCCATGTTCATATTCGAAGGTACCTTCTCCGGGTTCTATTACAGAGCCGCCTTCAGTTGAATCTATGGTAAGTTCATAGGTGATTAGTTCAAATTCTGCCGTGATGACGTAGTCGTCTAGCATCTCTATCGT
>SL_8KL_010_SEDDRAFT_10001838_pt1 | contig 18294 bp, 23 predicted proteins | sample SodLakKL_010_SED_4_FD_11160 | JGI IMG/M metagenome (IMG submission 11160)
CCACTCCCAGTAACGCACTGCAGTCCCTGTAAACCAATCAATAAAACCGCCAAGAGATTCATAATACCAATCCCAAAATCCTTGTAGAGTATTTAATACCCATTGTTGGAGCCCTTCTTCGACCGAATTTATCCATTCACTAAACCCTTCTTCGGTTTCTTCAAGCCAACCCCATAGATTTGAAAGGGCTTCTTTGAAGAAATCAAACTCTCCACGAATATCAAAAAGGTCCTTAAAGAAACTTTGGATCTCTTGGAAGAGTGCTTGCCAATCAATTTTTTCAATTGAACCAATTAGGTCTTCTACTCCAATATCGAACTCAGTCGGGATATCAGGCATCGGTAAGTCTAAATCAGGGAATTGGTCAAGCATATCATCTGCGGCAGTTCCGGTAGGATCAGGTACCTCATACACTTCATCGAATGCAGCGAGGAACTTGTCAAATCCGTCACCACCTTTTTCAGCACTTTCTCCTGCATCCTCGGCAGCATCCCCAATCTCTGTGATACCGTCAGCGACGTCTCCAGGATCTTGTTCCCACTTGGGATCAAATCTCTCGAAGGGAGCAAAGGCCTCAGAAATCTGTGCTTGTGTGCGGTTCAACATTGCACCTAAACGATCACCAAACATAAACAACGCCGCTAGTGCTGCAATAACTAACCAAATATTCTTTGCTAAGAACCTAAATGCCATACCCAGGTATTTAACCGCGTTTGCAATTGCCCCTGCAAAAACTAGTCTGTAGATCCAAGTTACTAGTACCCTAACTGCTGATGCGGCTGAGTAGGCAATTAGTAAACTCATTATGGATGCAACTAGTGCTCTAACGGCGGGTGTAGCTTCAGAAGCTCTCCTAACTAGATCAGCAATACCTTGTGCTAAACGTGCAACAGGAGGCAATACCCGTGATAGTGCTGAAATTAAGAATAGTAGTGCATCGCGAAATACCGATACAAGAGCTTGTCCAACAGTTTTAATCGCGTCCCAAATAGCATGCATGGAAGCTAAGAACGTTTTAAATTCTTCCCTTAATCCAGGAGGAAACAGCAATGCAATAAACCTGGGACCGAACCCAAGTAACCCTTCTCTAAGAGCAACTAACCAATTCAACATATTTTCCAGAGTATCTGCCCACCGCTCGAATAATGGACCCGCAAGCAATCCAATTGAGTCCGCAAGGGTTTCCATGAAGTCTGACCATCGGGCTCTAACCGTTTGTGCTCCATCTACCGCTGCCTCAGCGTAATCTTCTAAACCGAGCATGATAGCCCTAAAAGCGGTTTCACCAGGTATAGCCATTCGGTTGATTTCCAATAACTCTTCTTTGGTAAGTCCGAGGTGTTCTTGCAGCATAGGTCCTACATCGATACCAGCACGAGTTAAGGCCCTCAACTCTGACGTGGACAAAGCGGTTGCTGTTGCAATCCGGCGCATCGTACTCACGATCTCGTTAAGCGGCCTCCCTGTCGCAGTTGCTGTACCAGCAAGAATTTGCATTGCGGACTCTGTTTCTTGTATGTTCATTACACCAGTGAAATACAGGTCGCGAAATGCGTCCGTCATTTGTCTAATGGAATACTGGGTATCCAGAGCCCAGTATCTCATTGAGTGGGCGTAATGCCTTGCTTGCCTTTCTGTAGCATTCAACAAGTACTCAAAGGATATCGCAGCTTCCTGGAAAAGTAAGTTCAATTCGTAAGCTGCGCCTATCAATTGTTCGATACGCTTCAAGAGCATGTAGAAAGTACGAGCGATCAAGATACCAGTAATAACTCTTGCAGTATCCTTGATGTAACCCCGTACTGCCCAAGTAACACGTTGTGCTTTCTTGCGACTCGCTTCCATACCTTCTTGAGTTCTACGGGTAGTTCGTGCGGCCTCTTCTCTTGTGGTACGACCAGTCTCTTCCGCTTGATCGCCTAAGTCCCGCATCGCCCGGCGACCTTCCTCACCAACGCCTTCTTGGATAGTATGTCCAAGCTCACGAGCGTCGTCTCTTGCCTGTCCTAAGGGTTGTGAGACATTGACTTGTGATAGCTGTTGTAATCTGCTCACAGTCTCAGAGGTTTGATTAGATAGTCGACTTAACTCCCCACTTAATTGTTGTACGGTTTGAATAAACTCTCTAAAACGTCCAATCAAGGGGAACGACGCGTACAGTTGAGCTAAAACACCAACGGTAGCTATTGCTCGGGTCTGTAGAATCATCATTTGGACGGCAGCTGTTCTTATAGCAGCGTGAAAGGCAGTAAGTCTAGCAGTTATGGATACTACATATCTACGAAATGACCCAAAAGAAGTCCTTAAAGCAGTTATCCTCTCATGTGTTGAGGTCATCCTTTTGTTAATACTGGAAAGACCTCTCCAAAATACCGCAATACGATTGTTAGTTGCTGTGAATCCTTTATACAATGGAACTAAACGATCACGCATGTGTCCGAATGCTTTCCACAATACTCGTAACCGGTTAGTAGTATTTACAATTCCCTTCCAAAACTCGCGTAAAGTACCTGTAACAACGATATTCCATAAATCAAAGTTTTTAAGTGCGGCTGTAACTTCGTGGTAAGAAGTTGCTAGCTGACTTAAAGAGGCATGTAAACTCGTTATTTTTGTAGTTTTTTCACCTGCACGCATTCCCGAACCATCGAATGCAGTTTCAAGTCTCTCTGCTACTGCTGAAATATTGGCTAAAGTGTCTTCGTCAGCCCCCTCACCCATGCCAGCAACGGAGGTCCACATTGTAGAAAATGCAGAACCTGTTCGCTGTGCGTGGGTAGAGAGACTTTCGAAAGCTGAAGTCAACGTAGGTATTTCGCCTGCCAATAAGTTAACTAAAGTACGACTAACCCCAAACTTCTCACTGAGATTGGACATGGCAGCGGAGGCAGGTTTAGCAGACTCTGCAATACGATCGACACCCTGGCTCATGGCTTGTGAGATAGCTGTACCCGTGGTGTGTGCAGTGTTACCTAATTGTTTGAGGGCCTGATCGGGTCTACCTGAGATAGCCTGTTCCATCTCTACTGCCATATTTTCTGTTTTGCGTACTGCTTGTCTTACGCCTTTACCGAACCGACCAGTTCTCAGTGACAGTTCGGCAAATAGACCACCGACTCTTTGCAATTAGTAGGCCCCCTTTCTAAAATAGGTTAACCTGGTCGATGTATGCCAATGGGTCTGATTTTCTTCTTGCTTTGCCTTTGCCTTTTCCATCATCTGAGTCATTAACCTCCCCGTGCACAGTTATCAGTGCTGACAACTTTCGAGGGGTTGTTGTCCAAAAAACCTCTTCAGACATATTAAGGGTGACTGTGCCCGCGTAGTATAACACGGGCCAGTCCCACCCATCATCTACTTTTTCGGACTTTTCTCCTCGAAAGGGCCTGCACCGTCCTGTGCGGCTTCCTCAGTAGGCAGCGCCGACTCCAAGGCTTGGCCGAGAGTACCAGAAAGAGAAGGAAGATCCTTAATCTCAATCCAGCTGCCGACTTCTTGTGGTGTAATATCGGGATTAGTATGCAGGAGGCCGCTCCACAGGATAGCCCGAAGTGCTTTAATACTGCCTTTTTCGAGACCTTGCATAGCTTCCTCGATATTCCCATACATATCTTCAAGTTCGGCGAAGGCATTCAAATCGAATTTCAAATACCTGGTCTCACCTCCGAGCTCGATTGCAATGCCTTTTGTCTTAACATCTTTTACATTCGCCATGTTTCCACCCCGTCAAATAATAGTTTAAAACCCCACCGGAGATAAACCGGTGATTAGTCTTCCAAAGTACTAGTTGTAAACCAGTTAGTTGGAGAGAAGTTCTCGTAATCTTCATCTCCGGAAATGTAGTACTTGTTGTCGTAGTCTCTACGGGTAAAAGCACCGGTAATGGTGGGTGTTTGATACTCGATGGAGTCTCCACGAGTTTCATAAGTTTCTTCTGGTACGATCAGCTTACCTTTGAGTAACCAGATGTAACGGTAGTTACCATTTGACTTCAGTGCCTTAAACCCAATAGCCAACCAGGGAGGTGTGTCCTCAGATTTACGCTCCAGAATACCACTGTCCTCGTTGAACGTGTGTCCCAACAAGTCAGCTTGGACATCCGGGGGCAAGTCTGCCATCTCCAACTCAAGTTCGATATCACCTAACGTAGACGCAACTTCCATCGGTCCATCGTCGGCGAACAACGTCTCGGTCGAAGCATTCGGGTTGATACTACCGGTCACAGCTCCAACCAACTGTTTCGGGGATTGGTAATCCAGACCGTCGTCGATGTCATCTTGATCTAAGATGGCATAATGCACATCTCTCAAACCAATTCTTACGCCTCTAGCCATTGATGTTGTTCCTCCTTTCAGTCTCTTTCGGTTATTATAACCATATTAAAACCATACAAAATCCTTGCATTGTCATCCACACGCAGTTTGAAGGGTGTTTGTATTGCATTCATAACACCCCATAACTGCAAACCGACTCCTCTTGCGTCAATTATACCCTCTGGAACATCTAATACATTATAGATACTCCATGCCTTACGTCGCGCCCAATCCGGATCTTCTCTACTAGCCCTTACAGCAACTTGGAATCGTCTCTGTGCACCTTGTGCCTGGGGAAGTGATCCATCGCCTGCATACTCTTGTAGTGCTACGACTTGATCAGGACTGTCAGGGATATAATCCCTAAAGATGTCCTCCCCGTCGGCCTGTACAATACCTTGGTAAATAAGGTAGTTGGCGATGTTTAGTAACATATCAGTCACTAAAACCAACTCCTTCTAACGCAGCAGCTACACCGTAAACAAGTGCGTCGATAAATTCACCACGGGATGCATTTAAAGGATCTTCCAAGAACTTAGTCTTGCCAGACTGAAGTGTAAGACCAATTCCTTCATGGATATCAACAATATACTCTGATACCATGTCACCACTCTCAGGGTTCCGTAGATCAGTTTCAGGTCCTGCATACCCAAACGCCGACTTCAACTCTTCTCCACCTGACTGCTCTGTAGCAGGAGTTACATAAACAGTGGATGCTGCCGTACCTGTATTCCTTGGAATCTCTCCCAAGCTTCTATCCAATACTGCCTCAGAGAAAGCGAACATGGCCTCAGAAGCACCTTCTAAAGCACGAGTTCTGACAACCTCTAAGTTTTGTGCGAGTTGTCGGATCGACCTACGATCGAATTCCAAATTACCTCCTGCCATTACAGATACACCTCCACGTAATCCAACTCACCCCTACTGTCGTAGTGATCTTGGACGTTTATGATACCTGGCTGTCTGCCATCAGGTAGAGTTACACGATAGTTGTGTGGCTTATTCGTTATCGTCAAACCACAATCGCGCGCGTTAGTACCAGAAAGAAAGATAGTGAGGCTGGAGACAACTTCCTCGCCTTCCAAGTTACGGACCATCCTAACTTCACCGGAGACATAACAAGGGACTACAACGGGATCGTGATACAAAACTCCACCTCTACCGTCTTGCCTCCAATAGGCTTCGACGGATACCTGGTTCAGTAATGATCTAGCGACCTGTTTGTCCATAGTCTCCAGCCCCCTTATTATCCATCAGCCCGCGTCCAAACGCGGGTGGACGGAGGTGCCTTTCTGTTTCGTGGGATATCCCACCTAACGCAGCGGCTCTCCTGCGAAGCTCTGCCGCTAGTTCTTTGTAGGCCTGGGATCGCTGACTCGCATTTAGCCACTGAGGACCTAAGCGGTAATCAGCTTCCCTGGCGAACTTACGTGCAATAGCTTCACAACACCTGGCGGCTGCTCCAATCCAGTTGGCTTCCATAGATACAGCATACTGAATTTCTTCGTCTTGTAGGAGTTGCCAATTCTCATCGGTATCCCCTATTTCAAAACGAATTGCATCTATTTCACTACCTTGTGGATTGCCGTGGTAACTCCAGGTCATTTAAATCACCCCTGTCTTTGGGTAGCAGCCGTCTTAGGCGGTGTTTTAGTTTGAGTCTGTTTTGGTTGTTGTTGCTTTTGCAGCTCCTGTTTCTTCCGATCCGCGATAGGCTTGCGGAAACTTTCCACTATGTGGCGGGCCAAGTCTCCGCGAGACTCAACCCGCCTTTCCGCGACCATTTGTCGGATACTCTTAAAACTCCTTGGGTTCACATCCATTTGGAACCCTCCTTACTTACAGAGATGCATCGTCTACAGCGTTTTGGAAGAAGACACCGAGATCGTCAGCGACTACCCTCAGGTCGAAGGCCATTTCGCCTTCAATTCTTTCGGTACCTTCACCGAGCCAAGGCATCGGGATACGCATAATCCTGTTGCCGTAGGCGGCGGCGCCCATGAGACCTTGCCATGCGAAGATGTAGCCAGCACTGGGGGTCTTGAGTCCAGGGCTGTTTGGTACGTAAGCCAATAGAGCGTGGTTGCCAAGCAGGAAGTCAGTGTCTTCACTAGCTCCCCTACCTGCACTATTCTTGATGGCCCAGCCAACTACCATACGCTCGATGTCAAACAGACCAGACAGGATATCCGTAGTAACGATACCCCTCTGAGTAAACACGATACGAGACAGGATATCATCGTGGTTCCTGAGCTGCTCGTATACGTTAGCACCCAGAACCATAACGTTGGGTTTGAATCCGGTTTCGCTCGCTATTTTAACCTTAGCGGCAGTCACATCCTCAATAGGTGTAGAACCGGACTTATCCCACTTCAGGAATTCCCCTGAGCTGGGGCTGGAATCGACACCAGTCCAATCACTACCCCACACACCAGTAGGAAGTACTTGCTCGCCCACTCGTTCTCACGCTTCAACAGAAGTTTATGTGTAATAAACTCAGTAGAATCGATATCCACATTCAGTGGCTGATCCTGGTTTACACGATCCTCCTGCGTTACGTTCTTGTGGTAAGCGTACTTGTGACAGAAGTACTCTTGAGTCTCGATTTCGTACATTCCGCCAGCACTTTCAGTAGCAGGGGCTCTCTTCATTGCTTCATCCCTTAACCAGTCTTCCTTCTTATACTTGAAGTACAAGTCGGACTGCTTCTGGACTGGTACTACAGGGAACACCTTGTCCGCGACAAACATTTCAGTATCTTGCATATACGCAACACTGATGTTTGTAAGCGGCTTGTCAATATGCACCATTTGTCTTGTGGGTTGCGGCATTCTACAAATTCACTCCTTTCTAAAAGTTAGGGATTATCCTTTATCCCCAGTTGAAGTTAACAACAATGCGAACAATTCGTCGTCGCCACCACATGCAGTTAAAGCAATACCGACTACATGGTTTGCGCTGTCCGTAAATTTACCATCAGAGGCAACTGCGACAGTTTCGCCGGCGTTGAATGAAGAATCACCCACTGCAAATGAGACACCGGTCTGCATGATCCTGATAGGCTCGTTCAGATCAGAGTCAGCAGGCATTTGGGCTACACCGGCGATAGGATTCTCGTTTGCGCTGGCTTCTTCCGCTTTACCGTCGCTGCGGACTTTCACAGCAGTGAACTGTGTGATGTCGCCGTGGCTTTCCAACGTATAAGCAAAGCCTGGGATTTCGTATGCCATAATCTAAAAACCTCCTTTGACTAATTTGTCGCTACAGGATTATGCTCCCTGAGCTTCTTTTTGGTACTCCTGGTATAACTCCGGACGCATCTTCATGACTCTCTTGACGGCTTGTGCTTCTGACATCGAGGAATCATGCTTCATGAGTTCCTTAGCTTCTCTGTCAATCTTAGCCCAAGCATCGCCTCCGTCATACTCTCCGGAGCCGCCCAGTTCCTTAAGGATTTGGCTATTCTTGCTAACCATTTCCTCAGCGGCCTTCAGTACAGCTTCAATAACTTCGTAGTCCTGCTTGCTGGTGTCAGCAATTCTCTTCAGGACAGGTCCAACTTCGTCCGCTTTAGTAATAACAGTCGGGAAATTCTGCTTAGCTTTGGTGATGTAAGCATTTTCCAACTGTTGCTGCTCCAGCCTCTTAGCCAATTCATTTGCTTCTTTGGCCTCACGCTGGCTCTCCTCAACTACTTTGCGAACGCTTTCGGGCATGTTCTTCCATACTTCATCCGGGATGCGATTTTGGAACTCCTCATCCTCATCCTCGTCGTCGTCGTCCTCGTCGTCGTCGTCATCACCGTTTGCCTGCTTGAGAGCTTCAATAGCGGCTTCCCGCTCTTGCTTTTCAACCTCGTAAGACAGAATCAACGGTGTGTGACTGTTTTCGTCCAAGGACTCCATAGCCTTAGCTATGGCTTCGATTTGCTCACCAGTAAGTTCGCCAACACGCTTTTGTAACTGCTCGTCCGCATGCTGCTCAGCGAACTTCTTTACGTCAAATTGCGGCATATTGTCGTTCACTCCTTCCTTTGAGAATAACTTTCTAAACATGTCAAACAACTTCTCTAAACCACCATTATCTGCAGTAAGGGTTACATTGTCTCCGTAATCCGAGTTATCCCCCCTTTCACCATCATCCCCGTCGCGCTTAAATAGTGCAACTGAAGCGCCGGGGTTATCCCCTTTGTCCACTAGATCGACTCTGTCGATCAATAGGTCCTTCAACTTCCTAGGCACGTACTCACCTCCTTACTCATCTGCTGAGGTATCCACTGTTATTGTCAATTCACTAGTATCACTTGAGCTCACACCGTCGTCGCTATCGGAGATCGCGGCAGTGATTGTGGACTCCTTGTCAACATCGTCGGAGAAAGTTACTGTAATCGATGCTCTACCTTTTGAGGTAGTCTCGACTTCGATACCAGCACCAACGAAGTCTGATACATCACCTTTGTTTACAGCATCGATATCGTCCGCCTCGAACGCAGTTGTAAATGTTACCGGGATACCTGCTAACTCTTGATCCAAGGTTGCTGTGTAAATCGCCTTCTTAGGCTCATTATCACTCTCAACAGTTTCAGGTCCCGTTAAGGTGACCTCTGCTGCTTCTTCCCGTACAGTGACGTCTATCTTCTTGTCGTAACGGATACCGTCCAACTCAAGAGTTAACGTTTGTTTACCTGTCTCTTCCAAAGTTATCGCCTGAGTTGCAGCTCCGTCACTAAACGTGACGTCATTATCAAATACGACACCAGAAGTACCTTCATCCTCGTTATCGCTAACGATTTTTACAGTCACAGCTCCATCGAGCAGTGCACCGTCGTCACCGACAGCATCAGAGAACTCCATATCGAACTCCACGTTGGCAATTATCTGCTCTGGCACAGTAACGTCGACTCGTTTTGCACCGAGCTGGAACATCTCGAATACTTTATACCACTTCTTCCATAAAGTTTCGCGTCCCATGAACCGCCACCATTTGTAATACACTTGCTCTTTCAAGGGATAACCGGCCATTTAATCCCTCCTCTCTATAAAACTAGCCCGGGATTGGCGCGCCTGTACCAAAAGAAAGTAGCGAAGCCCGCACTTCTTCGCGGTTATACGTTTTCTTTAACCGCACGTCCCTGAATACTGAACATCGAGTATTCCCCTCTTTTTACCTTTTCGAAGATTCCATCATCTTCGATGTAAAACCCTAACCACCAACCTTGGTGTAAGGCATCTTTCTGTAGACCCATAGCTTCCAGTTTGGATGGTGTGACTGCAAGGGATTCCACTAGTTTACCCACCGACTCACCTTCATGCATGACTCCTGACTCCCGAAACTGAAGGTTAAATACGTATGCTGCAGTTTCTAAATCGTCAGGATCGATGATATCACCGCTGTGGTCAACTACTTGTTCTCCGCTCTTGTCAATACTTACATATGCCCATCCAAAAACTAAGTTCTGGTCAGCATCTACCTTAACAACCTTACCTTCGACCTCGTTGGCTGTCATCCAAACATCACCATCTTTCTTCCAACCTTCTGCAGTAAGAGCTGCCCACGCGATTTGAGAAGCAAATTCTTTTTCTTGGTACTGCTCGTAAGCCGTGTTATACGCTCTACGCCATAACGACTGTGCTTCGCGTGGTAAATCTCTTCTAACTTGTGCAGGTAGGTCATTGTTCCTGGTGTACATGACACTACAACCTTTCTAACGCTTCGTTCATCATTCTACCGTCGTCAAGTGCAGAGTCCGTACCAGTGGGGTGTCCTTGCCCATTGTTACTGTTAAGCTGCTGCTCCAGAATTTGTAATTGGTAAGCCCTGTCTTCTTCTGACTGATTTTCGACGCTCGGCATACCGGCAATGCTTCGGAAGTACTCCTCTAAATCCGTATCTGGGAAGAGCGGCATCTTCGCTCCTGCCAATGCCTGGATATACCGTGCTAAATCACTCAGGTCAGGTGCAACCACTTCGCCCGGCTCTAGCCTGGGGTAATCCCGGATACCTGGGAAGATATTCAGCTTGAAGAGTCTTGGGATCGCATATCGATTAAATACTTCTGCAATCGCGTATGTTATAGACTCCAATGCTGCACCCAGCAACCCTCTCTTGACGTTAGCTAACGCAAAGCTACCTACCTTATCTGCGCCTAACATGATGATATCCGCTAATAGGGTGATAGCGATTCGTTGATCGTACCTATTGATGATCGCGTTGGTATCAAACTGGCGCCTGCTACCCGAGGATAAAAGTTGCAAGCTCCACTCATGCGGAAGAACGACACCCTCGTTTTGATCTCGGCGAATATTTCTTACGAGATTCTCAGCGCGATTCCTGATACTCGTTGCGATCTCATCCTTAGGATTCCAAATGTCAACACCTTCGGGTGTTTGTAGAACTGGTAGACCAGCTAAGTCACGTTCTATACCGATACCCTCGATCTCCTCAATATGCTTCTTGAAGTACCAAGGCCGGTACGCGTTACGTAGCATGGATCTACCTTCAGGGTTATTGTACCTATACTTAGTTCTAAAGAGTAAGGACTTTTCCATAGGTAGCACACGAACTTGGTAATCGGGTGGCGGGTATTGCACTGCCGCCAGGATACCGTGGTCTTCCTCATCGAAGACCCAGCTCTCAATAGTAGATTGCGCCCTTCCAGGCAACCTCCGCCACCCGATTCGGTTATCGTCGTACTTACTTCTAGTCCGTGGATCTCGAGTGTCGCCTCCGCGAATCTTGTAAACTTCTTCATGCCAGGCAAATCCGTAAGGTAGCATAGTGAGGATCTCAGCTACAGTGTCGTTCCAGGATGTGGACATGTCGTCCATGCAACTTTTGAGGAACTGTGCTGCCTCTTGGTCAACAGTTTCTGAACTTGCAGGTGCAACGCGCCAATTGACTCTACGGATAAGTTGCTCACACACGTAAAGTACAGCACCAATAACGGGGTCGTTAGACTCCATTTCTTGGTAAATCTTTGAAGCGCGAGGCCACTGAAGTTGAGGTAAGAACTCTTCTTGCACATACCCTACGTATCGCGTTAAACCTGGGGATCCATACTCCGCAAAGTTTGGAGCGACACGTTCAGAGTCTGCAATCTGGAGCCCTAAATCCTTTTGCAGTTCCTCGTTGTTTTGGTTTCGATCTTGGTTTTGTTCATTTGCCATGGCAATTCACTCCTACCTATAGAAGCCCATTACTTCTACGTCATCGTAATCCCCGCTGCTGACGGTTAGTGTAACATTTCCGTCGGTGTCATTGTAAAAGCGGGTTGAGAAAGGTCCAATGAGGATCGTATCCTCACCAGGTACACTTACTTCTCTGTCGTCTAAGTCAAGGTCCGAATCAAATGTTGCAGGTGTTTCGATGGTTACTGTGATTGATTCTGCGGTAGTGTTCTTCATGAGTAACAGGACATTCCCGTTATTCTCGAACTCCAAACCGCCATCTCCGATCGCTTCTTTGTGTTCGCTGAATTTTTTCTCGTCGTAAGATTTGGTTGTAACAATGCTAAGTGACAATGGGTTTACCTCCCTTCTTTGTTTTATTTGTTTTGTTGGTTATCTACACCTGAATTTGTGTAATTCATCAGGTGAACTCCCTTATTTCTCTCGGTGCAGCGATGTGTAAAACTCCTCTAAGTACCACTCGTACTTCACCTGTACCTGAGTTTCTTTTGAGTCTGATAACGTAATCCGTGTTGGCTTCGAGACGTATAGCCCAACTTGTTAACGCGGATACACCAACAGTTCTAGCACCTACTCCATCTTCACCAGGTTCCCAAACGAAATATCTAAGGGTTCCCGTGTCTGTTATCGAGGAATCTGTGTAGATTACTGCTGGTACTGGTGCTGATGCGTTAATAGCCTCTTTGCTGTTAAAGAACGTTTCAAGTTCGGTGGGGTCTCCTGACTTAGTTATTGTATGACCCTTACGTAATTGAACTTCTACATCGTTATCTTTACAGGCTAACGTGATTCCGTTAAGAAAGATATCTTCATCTTTGACTTCGAGGTGGTAATCCAACTCTTCTGCATTATCGAATGTAGTATCGATGAAGAAGTCAAACACCTCACCCCTATTTACACGGGCAAGCATCTCTTGAGCTACCACTAGGAAACCGGACGCCGGGTCAATCAGGAAGTGCGTGAAAGCGTTGTTTACAATCTTAGTCCTCGACATTATTTCTTCTCCTCCCTCTTTCTTATGGGGTGAAAATCGACGATGTAGACTTTGTCTGCGTTCTTGTCGTAGAATGCGTTCTTGCGTCCTACGTCACCTAGTTCGTATCCATGTTCTCTTATTTGTATGAGAATCTCATCTCGTTTCCCTTTGATGTATTCCCATTGATCCTCACCGTAATCCTTGCCTTTCTTACCTGGTGCCTTTGGCATTATAAGGTAGTTTCCAATGTGGTAACAGGGTAGTATTCCATCTATGTACTGGGAGAGATAAGTCTGCATTTCCGCGATCTCCGCCAATCGTTTTTGGCTGCGTACCTTTTTATGCTTGGGTACTTTTACGACAAACTCGTCGAAGATATAGACTCGAAAGTACATACCTGAGTTGTCTACCGCGTTTCTGAGACTCATCCCAACCACACCGCCATCATGTCCGCTATGTGTAGTGCAGTGACAAGCTTATGCTTGTTCATCGCACCTGCGAGTGCTTGTTCTTCTTGGAACCCGTTTGCACCCCATCCTCCCATGTGCCACCTGATGGCGAGCGCTTCCTCGTCCGACAGGCGTACGCCGTGTTGTACCAAAAGAAAGACGCTTCTCTCGCCATGCCCGAACGGGAACCCGTCGTCCACCTCGTACGTCTCTATACGCTGCCAACGGCCATCTTCCATTCTCTTGTTCCTGTGAGTTTTCCGGTAGAAATTCACTTTGCACAGGTCATGGAACAAGGCGGTTTTTGCTATAGTCTCATCCTCTAGGTTCAGGAAGTGATGATAGTTTAATAGGCTCAACTTTGCGTACACCTTCAAGCTATGCTCAACTAGACCACCTTCGTATGCTTCATGGTATCTCGTGCTAGCAGGTGCTTCCCAGAAGTCGCTTTGGTTCTTATCGTTCAGGAATTCTAGGAGCTTTGGTGCTTCTTCCTTGATGGTCGTAGTACTCGTCAGGATATCCATGAAGTCCTCTTTATGCTGTTTACGTTGTTGTGGTGATAACGCCATTATTGCATCACTCCTGCATTTGGGTCTAGTGCTCTCCAATAACTACCTTCGTTCAGGATCTCATCCGGGATCGCATCCAGGTTAGCACTGGTCTTCAGCATTCTGAACGCGCCAGATAGTGCGTCTACTTGGTCGTCGTGGTAATCCTTGGTTGGGAACATGACAAGTTCGTCTAGTAAGCTAGAGTTCCAAGGAGCTTCTACAAGTTTGATGTACCCACGCTCAGCGGCACTGCTGACTGGGTTAGCACGTAGTACTTTTGATCCTGTTTCTCTATTTCCTCGCACTGCGTATCCCTTTAGGACATTACGTGCGTAGTAATCAATGAGGTGCTTACCTGCACTGCCGGGTTCCTCTTCAATGTAGACTGGGACACCGTAGCCGTCCTCTTCTTCAGCGGTTCTCTGGATGATCGCTTCCGTGGCTTCAGGTGTCTTACGGAAGTGTTTGACATCCAGAACATAATACATACCTCGCCATTCTCCCAGCAGGACTCCTGCGGTGTAATCAGGGTCCGTTTTCTGTTTTGTGTTTCCTTGTTTTGGTTCATCGCTGGCAGCGAGGTCCCAGTATCTAATCTTGCGCATGTATTGGGGTAGCTCGTAAGGTTGGATCGTCTTGAACCAGTCTTTGTTGAAGAGCTTACCCGTCTCTTTGACTTCCCAGTTCCCGTGACGTAGCCGTTCTCTGGTCACGGGATCGAGTTCCATCAAGGATTCCTCGTAGGACTCTCGATCCAGATACGGGTTGTCATCCAGGAAACTCGGGATAAATATACGCCCCTTGTCTCTCCCTTCGACTACGAACCTCTGCTTCACCCATTCTAGCCCTGGGCCGTCGGGGTTCCCGGCTCCTCTCATGCGGAGTGGGATCTCTTGCCGAGAAGCCAGCTTACGTAGTCGGCTGAATAAGTACTGGTACTGCGTCTCCATGAACTGGCACAGCTCGTCGAATCCGATGAACTGGAACTCGGCACTTTGGTATCTGTACTTATCGTTCTCACTTTCTAGGTACCCAAACGTTATAGTGGCTCCGCTTGGGAACATGAAGGACTTGTCCTTTTCAGACCAGTATACTTCTTTTTTCCAAACCCAGGGACTCAGCCACTCCTTCGCCCGGTCCATGATAGCGCCTGGTAGGCTCAAGTCCTGGAAAGTACGTCTTAGGAGGAGCGCACGGTAACTTGGGACATCTACGTATTGTAGGGCAGCCATCAGGAGTGCGTCACTCTTGCCGCCCCCAGCCGCTCCTCCGAAGAAGACCTCTTTGTTATCTACCAGTAGGAATGCAGCCTGCTTGGGTGTCGGGTAGTGAGGGACGTATTTGGTCATCTTTGGAGTTGTGATGTCGTCGAGCTTGTTCAGGGTTGCCCGATCCATGGTCATGGCTGTCTTTCCTCCTTTGTTCTTATTTGTCTAGTCGATGTACTCGTCTTCTTCTTCTTCTTCTCTTGGTTCTGGTTCGATGTCGACTACGTTGTTTGTTGTCGGTGTTGTCGGTGTTGTCGGTGTTTCGTCGATTGCACCGGAATCGTGCAGCGTTCGTAGGATTGCACTGATACGCTGCTCGCGCGTGCTTGTACCAGAAGAAAAATCATCTGACGCGTTAGCGCCGGCTCCGTTCGCGGTGCCTGTGTGGTTTGTGGCGTTGCTGCTAGGGCTAGGTGTGTTGTATTGTTGGTTGATTTGGACCCAAGGTCTGCGGTCGGTGTGTTCGCTGTAGCCTTGATCTTGGTTCTCTGGTTTGTCTTTAGGGAGACCCAAGCTTAGGCGTTCCAGTTCGACGGCGGTGTTCAGTAAGTTCAGGGCCGTCTTAGCGTCTAGGTGTTCAGCGTTCTCTTCGAAGTACGTTACGGCTTTGTCGAAGAGTTTTCTTGCTGCCTGTTGGTGTGTATTGTGCATGAGCTGGCGGTCTGCTTCTCGTTGTGCTTCCAGCTCACGTTGGCGTTGTTTGTCGTACTGCTCGGCACGTTGTTTCCAGTGGTACATCTTTGCAATGGTTTTGATGACGCGTCGGTCAGTACCTGTGTGTTGTGCTACCTTTGTGATTGTCCGTAGTGAGGATTGTTCTCCGTTGCTGGTAGTGTTGTTGTTGTAGTTATTGAGTTTCTGGTATTGTAGATCCCGGTAGTGTTTGAACAGATTGAAGTACTCTACGCACTCACCTTCGAGTCTGTCCCAGAACGGGTGTCCGCTGTGGGTCAGTGCGTATCCTTCAAAGTATGTCAAAGGCACGATCGCCTCTGGGATATCACTGGGGACTAGATCTTCCGTTGCAATGTCATTACGGGGGTGGGTTGCTAGCATCATCTGGACGGGGGTGGGGTCTACGTATGCTAGTGGATCGCCCTCGGGGGTATGCATCACTTTCTTCTGCAGGGCGACGATAGCATCTGCAGTGTGTTGTAGTGCGGATATTTTGTTGTTAGTCCACACCGTCAGTGCTGTAGATTCCATAGTATCACCTTTGTCTTTTGTAGATTTCTGATTTTATTATAACATATTTAACAGGTGGTTTTCAACCCGGTTTCGTATACTTTTTTTTTGCAACGTCGGAGAAAGTGGTTTGTCCGGCGGGTTCGGCTGAGGAGGAAAGTAATCTTTCGCCACAGGGTGGCTTGATGCTTTTTTAAATCGATTGTCGCTTAACTCTTTTTATTACTCACTACCCTTATACTCCATCTTATTCTTATTGCTGCGTTTCGTTTACGGTCCTGGTAACACCCTTATACGCTAGCTTATTATAGTCTCTGCTGTTCGTTTATAGATGGTTTTAAAAAATTTTTCAAATATTTAAAAAATTTTCTTTCTAAATTTTTTAAATATTTTAAAAATTAAATAAATATTTCAAATATTTAAAAAATTTTCTTTCCCAAATTTTTTAAATATTTTAAATATTTATTCTTAAAATAAATCCACTTACCACGGTTTTACTTCAATTAAAAAAATTATAAAAAAATAATATTTTTTTATAATTTTATCCATTCCTTATAATCAAAAAAAAATTTAATTTATTAAATTTTTTTACCTTTTAAAAAATAAAAAAAAAAAAAATTCTTTTTATTTTTTTATTTTTTTATTTTTATTTACTCTAACTTACGCTTGCTCCTAACTACTTCTTCTTCGCCTTATTCCTGGCTTTCCTTACCACACTATTAATAAAATTCGAATTAACGTACCCGTGCCCCAACTTATATAACTGTTCTCCAATTTCCGATATGCTCAAACCTTCATTATATAAGCGCCTTATCTCCGAACTCTTGCTTGTCTCATCATCCTTCTTCTGCCTCAATTCCCGCTTGCTGCTTACCACATTATAAACAAAATTATACGTACATCTAACATCTCCCTCATTCAGCAAGTCTCTCACATCACCGATCCCAAATCCATAATCATACAACGCCACCATACCTCTGCTCTTACTCAAATTCCCCTTACTGCACTCCTCCACAATATTTTCCACATCCACCACATTCACGCTTGTCTCCAACCCTAACGCCTGCACCTTACCTTCAACAAACTCTCTCATTTCTGCCTTCCTCCTTTAAAATATAATTAACTACACCACCAAATTAAAATAACAACAAAATTAAAAAATCAATTAAATATATTATAAATTTAAAAAATAATTTAAAATCTATAATCAAAAAAAAAATCTTTAAATATTTTAAAAATTTTCTTTTCAAATTTTTTAAATATTTAAAATTTTTTTTTTATCCTTAATCATTTTAAATTATTTTTTAAATAATAAAATTTTCAATTTTATTATCCTTAATATTTAATTTATTTTTTAATTTAATTTTTCAAATATTTAAAAAATTTCGTCCTAACATAACTCCTTACTTAAATTAATTCTAACCCGACTAACTATTTCTCTGAGCTGATTTACATTTAAATTTTTTAAATATTTTAAAAATTTTTTATTTTATACTCCAACCATTTTTATTAAATAATTAAAAAACAATATAAAAAATTTTATTAAATTATAAAATTCTTTTCATTTTATAATTTAATAAAATTTAATTTATACATATTTTAATTATTTAATAAAAATCCCTAATCCCCCTAATTTTTTAAATTATTAAAAAATTATCTCTTTTATAATTTTTTAATAATTTAAAAAATTTTTAATTTTTAAAATATTTAATAAAAATTTTCTTTTTAAATTTTTTTAAATATTTTAAAAATTAAAACTATTCCAATGAAACAAATTGCGAAGCAATTTGATCCGAGGTTTGTAAATACATACGCGATCGTGAAGCGATCGCAACCATGACTTCAGCTGTGTACCAAAAAAAAATAGAGGGCAGCTCCACTAAGTAATAGTTAACAATTATAATTATATATAATTAAATAATAATTACGAATTACAATTATTATTTAATTATATATAATTATAATTATTAACTATTAACGATACGATCTCGGGGACTCCGTTTGTGTTAGCAGTACAGCCGCGCAGCGAACTCCCCCCTCGCCGCCCATAAAACCCCGGCCCATATAAACCTCCTCCGCCCATAAAACCCCCGCCCATATAAACCTGGTACTACCTAGCTACGACGCTAACCCCCGCGTCGGCCCATAAAACCCCCGCCGGGATAAACCTCCTCCCACGGATAAAAAAGTTTTTAAAAGCCCTTGCTGGGCTTTGTGGGTTCCATATATAATTAAAATATAAAATAAAAAATGGTACCCCATAGGGTACCGGTAAGGAGGTAACACCATGTTTGGTAAGGAACTAACCCCGGAGCAGCATAGGTTATTGGAGGAAGCGGATGACCACGCGGACAAGGTTTAC
>SL_8KL_010_SEDDRAFT_10001840_pt1 | contig 18283 bp, 15 predicted proteins | sample SodLakKL_010_SED_4_FD_11160 | JGI IMG/M metagenome (IMG submission 11160)
ACCTGAAAGGAGGTGGAAGATTAATGTCAGTAGTTAACATGAAACAGCTGCTGGAGTCCGGTGTTCATTTTGGTCATCAGACCAGACGCTGGAATCCCAAAATGGAAAGTTATATTTTTACTGAAAGAAACGGGATTTACATCATAGATCTTCAGCAGACCGTGAAATTAATGGACAAAGCCTATGACTTTGTCCGGGAAGAGGCCAGCAAGGACAAGACGGTCCTTTTTGTCGGCACCAAGCGCCAGGCTCAGGAAACTGTTCGCAGTGAGGCGGAAAGGTGCGGCATGCCCTATGTTAATCAGCGCTGGCTGGGCGGAATGCTGACAAATTATCAGACCATCAGTAAGAGGATTGACCGTCTCAATGAGATTGAAGAGATGGAAGACGAGGGCCTCTTTGAGGTGCTGCCTAACAAGGAAGTAATTGAGCTGGAGCGGGAACATGAAAAGCTGCAGCGCAACCTGGGCGGTATCCGGTACATGGATGGTCTGCCCGATATTGTCTTCATTACCGATGCCCGCAAGGAATCCATCGCAGTTAGTGAAGCCCGCAAACTTGACATTCCCATAGTTTCGATTGTGGACAGCAACTGTGATCCGGATCTGATTGATTACGTAATTCCCGGCAATGATGATGCTATTAGAGCCGTCAAGCTCATTACCAGCAAAATAGCCGACGCTGTGCTGGAAGGCCGTCGTCAGGGCAATCTGATCGATGAAGTTGACAGCGAGCAGGCCGGTCCGGCTGAAGCAGCAGAAGCAGAGGAGCCTGAAAAGACCAAAAAGGCCGAGGATCAAGGCGCAAAAACCACTAAGGATCAAGGTGTAGAAACCACTGAGGATGAAGGTGCAGAAATTACTGAATCCCCGGCAAAATCAGAAACTGAAGAGGCAGATTCCTCCGAGGAACAATCGGAAGAATCCCGGAAGGCTGCCAATGAATAAAAAGTAAATGGACTTAGTAAGGCGCCGAGGGATGAACTTTTTCAGCGGCGCCTTTTTTACGCCCTATTCTTTTACCCGGATTGTCAGGGAATTCCTTAAGATTAATTAAGATTAATTATGGAAAGATTAATTGCAAAAAGAATAATAATAAAGAATAATAATAAAGAATAATAATAATGAAGAAGAATAATAATAAAGTTCTTTAATTATGAAGTTCTTTAATAATGAAGTTTTTTAATAATGAAGTTCTTTTTGATATATTTATTTACTTTGAAATTACGCCTGAATATTTCAATTGATATTTTGTCAAAGAATATATATTTGGCTTAAAGATATACCGGGAATTTCGTTATACCAGGAATCCTGACATGTCAGACATATGAACATATAGGATATTATGATTTATCGAAAAGGAGGAAAGCAAGATGGCTTTTGGAATGAAAGAAATAAAAGAATTGAGAGAACGTACCGGAGCAGGAGTTCTGGACTGCAAAAAAGCTCTGCAGGAGCAGGATGGAGATGTTGATGCTGCCATAGATTATCTTCGGGAAAAAGGAATGGCGGCCGCTGCCAAACGGGCAGGTCGGGTAGCTGCTGAAGGACTGGTTAAGGTTGATATTAGCGAGGATAAAAATCAGGGCCTGATTCTGGAGGTTAACTGCGAAACCGATTTTGTGGCCAAGAATGATAGTTTTATAGAACTGGTTGACGACATCAGCCGTCATATTCAGGCTGGTTCTGCTGAAACTGTAGAAGAAGCCCTGAATGAAACTTTTGTTGATAACGAAAATAAAACTTTGGAAACTGTTATCAAGGAAGCTGTAGCCAACATCGGAGAAAACATTAGGCTCAGAAGGTTCACCCGCTGTGAAACCGAAGGTTTTTTACACTCCTATACCCACATGGGTGGGAAAATTGGCGTTCTGGCCGAATTTTCCGGAGAAGAAAATCTGACCGCCGCCAATAATATAGCCATGCACATTGCCGCCTCTTCTCCCGAGTATCTTTCCCGGGAAGATGTCAGCGAAGAGGACGTTGCCAGAGAGAAAAAGGTTTACCGCGAGCAGATGCTAAATGAAGGCAAGCCCGAAAACATTATTGATAACATTGTCGAGGGCAAAATGGGCAAGTACTATACCCAGGTCTGCCTGCTGGAGCAGGAATATGTTCGTGACCCTGATATTTCTGTCGGTGAGTATCTCGAGCAGGAAGACCTTGAAGTTGAAAGCTTTGTCCGCTATGAAGTTGGCGAAGGAATTGAAACTGAAGAAGAGGATTTTGCTGAAGAGGTCAAAGCTCAAATGGAAAATAACTAGTCTTAAAAAGAGAACACATTTTGTGTTCTCTTTTTTCTAGTAAAAATCAATTCTAACTGGAGGTAATGTGATGGGAGAAACTTCAACCTACTCCCGGGTTCTTTTAAAAATCAGCGGCGAGGCTCTGGCATCAGGTGGAGGCTTTGGTATTGATCCCAAAACCATTCAGGAGCTGGCCAAAGAGATCAAGGAGGTTGTCACTGAAACCGGGGTGGAACTGGCCATCGTGGTAGGTGGCGGCAATATCTTCCGCGGTATTGCTGGAAGTGCCCGGGGCATGGATCGCGGTACTGCTGATTACATGGGGATGCTGGCCACAGTTATAAATGCTCTAGCCCTGCAGGATGCCATCGAAAAGCACAGTCTGGAAACCCGGGTTCAGTCCGCCATTGAAATGCGGCAGGTGGCCGAGCCCTATATCAGAAGGCGGGCAATCCGTCATCTGGAGAAGGGCCGGGTGGTTATCTTTGCGGCTGGAACCGGCAATCCCTATTTTTCCACCGACACCACTGCAGCCCTCAGGGCAGCAGAGATTTCCGCCGAAGCTATCTTGATGGCCAAAAATGTTGATGGGGTTTACGACTGCGACCCTGTTGCCAATCCGGGAGCAATCAAGTATGAAGAACTTGCCTATATCGATGTTTTAAACAGATCCCTGGAAGTTATGGATTCTACCGCAATTTCTCTCTGCATGGATAATGAAATTCCACTGGTAGTCTTCGGGGTTGATGACAGTGGCAATATCAAGCGGGCCATCCGGGGAGAAAAAATTGGCACCTATGTAGGTTAAAGTTGGAGATTTCAACAGGCTAAAAATTAAAAGGGGGAATATTAAATGATTGGTCAGGTGGAAAGTCAGGCTGAAAAGAAGATGGTAGCTGTCATAAAGAAGACCCGGGAAGAATTTAAAACAGTGCGGACTGGCCGGGCCCATCCCGGACTGGTAGAGAATATCACAGTTGATTATTATGGTACCCAGACCCCGTTGAATCAAATGGCCAATATATCAGCCCCGGAGCCCCGGAGCCTGGTAATTGAGCCCTATGACAAATCTGTCCTGGAGAATGTGGAGAAGGCTATCATGAAGGCTAACCTTGGACTGACTCCCAACAATGACGGAAGTTTGATCCGGATTAATGTTCCCCAGCTTACCGAGGAAAGAAGGAAAGAACTGGTTAAGGTAGTCAACGAAAAGGCTGAAGAAAGCCGGATTTCTATCCGTAATATCCGTCGGGAAGCCAATGAAGAGCTGGAAATGCTGGAAGAGGAAGGCGAGATTTCCGAGGATAACATGCACCGCGGATTGGATAACATCCAGACCTTGACTGATAAATATATCGATAAAATTAATGAAATGCTTAAGAAAAAAGAAGAAGCCATTATGGAAGTTTAATTCAGTTTGTTATTTACTAATTTAGCTGCAAAAAAATCGATAAAAATCGATATTGATAAAATCGATATTAACAAAATTTTAGAACAGACAATTTGCCAGACCAACATTTTGTAATTGTAAAATTTTCAAGGTTAATAATATATACTTGAAATTTTTGATATACCTGGAATATATGATTAAATCTGGAGGCCTGATAATGAAAAAGGAGCTTGACAAACTCCGGGGGGCTGATCTGGCTGAAGTAATAGATTTTTTAAAGCAGGAGGGAACCACCTACCAGCTGGTTGAAGTTCATCCTCCAGAAAACCGACAGGGTCAGCGCCGCCCCGGACAGGGCAGCAGAAGATTTATCAATGCCGTCCCGCAAGACTTGCAAGCCCAGCAAAACCAGCAAGCCCGGCAAAACCAGCAAGTCCGGCAGGAAGACCAGGAAGATAAGGCAGAGTTTATTATTTATTATTGTTACGAAAGGTATGATTATGAGTAATATCTTCCCCTCTCCTGGAGGGGTTGATTATTTTCTTGAAACTGAGGAATAAAAGCAAAATCACCATAGAATTATGGCTATTGAATCTATTCAGCATTCTATAAAATTTAACATCTACAGAGCACCTGAATTATTGTTATAATTATTGTTATAACCGAATCATGGATTCTTGTTTTAATAAGTCTTCTGATTTGATTTCATAAAATCAGCTTTACAATTTTATCATACCAAGTTTATCATACAAAATATCTGTTTTCTGATCTGACTTAATAGCCATGATAATAAATAACGATTGGCAGATATTGTTAAATGAGCAATAGATATTGAATAATGAGTGACAAATATTGAATAGTGATTGATAGATATTGATATATGAGTAACAGATATTTAATGATGAGTAATCGATAATGAATAGTGAATATGAGGATTAGCAGGAGGAATATCCATGGAGCAGGCCAGGCATGTAGCAATAATCATGGATGGCAACGGCCGCTGGGCCCGCAAGCAGGGAAAAAGTCGCCGTCAGGGTCACCGGGAAGGGGTTAAAGCTCTGGAGAGGATAGCCCGCGCTGCCGCTAACTCTGAACAAATTCAGTATCTTACTGTTTTCGCTTTTTCAACTGAAAACTGGAAACGCCCCGGATGGGAGGTAAAATTCCTTTTTGATCTCCTTCGTTCAACCATTCGTAATGAACTCGATAAACTGCAGGAAGAAGAGCAGATCATGATTAAGGTAATTGGGCGACTGCAGGAACTGGATCCTGACATCCAGGAGGATATCAAGCGCATCGAAAAAATTTCCCGGAATAACCGGGAGCTGGTTCTGACAGTTGCTGTAAACTATGGCGCTCGGGCCGAAATCCTCGATGCAGTAAATAGTATTATCAGAACAAATCTTCAACAGAACCAGAATAGTCAACAGTACAAGAATCTTCCCCAGAGCCAGAATAGCCAACAGAACCAGAATAATCAAATGTACAAGAATAACCAGCAGAATAAGAATAAACCACAAAACAAGAATCTTCACCAGAACAAAAATAACTACCAGAACAAGGATAATCAGCAGATAATTTCTCAGGAAAGAGAAAACAAATTAATCTCAGAAACCGAACTAAANAATCATTTATATAACCCGGGTTTGCCTGAAGTGGATCTTCTAATTCGCACCGGGGGAGAGAAACGGATATCCAATTTTCTGCTCTGGCAGATTTCCTATGCTGAACTTTTTTTTACTCCAATTCTCTGGCCTGACTTTACCGCTGAGAATCTCGAAGAGGCTTTAGATGATTTTGCCAGAAGACAGCGGAAATATGGAGGACTTCCAGGAGAGGAGAGATAGGCCGTGATAAAACAGCGACTGCTCAGTGCAGTGGGAGGATTACTGATACTGATTGCTGCCTCCTGGGCCGGTTCCTTGCCTTTTTTTGTTTTTATGACTGTTGTGCTGGTGCTGGCCGTCAGAGAATTCAGGCCTTTTTTGCTGCGGCCAATGAGCCTGGATTTCCTGCTGCTCCCGCTTTTAAGCGTCCTGTTTTTCTTCAGCATTTATCTTCAATCATGGATAAGAGTTGAAGCAAATCAGCTGCAAACAAATCAGCTGATTTCCAGCCTGAGTCTGGATTTAAGCTGGCTTCAACCTTATCTAAACTTTAAAACTGGCTTTTTACAATCCGGCCTGACTGCCGAACTAATTTCTGTAATTAACCTGCCGGTACTGGTCTTGCTGGCTGCAGTTCTAATTCTGGTTCTGGCTCATATTAAAGAGCACAGCTATAATTATATTCTAATCAGGATATCCAGCCGCATTTTCATGATTCTTTATCTGGCAGGAGGTTTATCATTTTTGTTCTTACTTCGGGATTTTGGTCAGGAAGGTTTTCATAACACCCGGGCCCTCTGGCTGGTACTGGCAGCCACCTGGCTTACCGACACCGGAGCTTATTTTTCCGGAAACTGGTTTGGCTCAAGACCTATGGCGCCGGTAATTTCTCCCAAAAAAACTATTGCCGGGGGTATAGGCGGGGTGCTTTTTTCTGTTTTTGCCGTTAGTGTTTATCTGCTGCTGCTGGGAAACTTTTCACCCCGCTGGCTTTTGCTGGCACCGTTGATTTCCCTGGCAGCGGTGGTTGGGGACCTTTTTGAATCATGCCTGAAGAGGGATGCAGATATAAAAGATTCCGGTGAAATTCTACCCGGCCATGGTGGAATACTGGATCGCTTTGACAGCCTGCTATTTTCAGCCCCCCTGACCTATTATATCCTGGTATTTTTAATATAATCTAGGCTGTGATCACACTGGTAATAAGAATATTTATCAATTTTACTGCCTTACCTGCTGGAAATGTATGGCCAATCTGTTTAAAAATTTAATGTCTGATTGTGCTGCATAAAGTCGATATCGTCAAATTTCGAAACTGTAATCCTTAGCATGTCAAGGAGCCTGTTAAACAAATTCTAAGAAAACTGCTTTTCGCAGTGAAATCATGCCTAACACTTAATTCTGAAATTACTTGAAAAGATGAATCAAAAATTAATTAAAAATCAACCAGAAAAGTTTCTGGAGCTTTTTGTTCTGGAGTTGTTTATTATGAATAAAACAATCAAACAGATGCTTATATTTGCCGCCATTATTTTTATTTCATTTTTTGTGCTGGATTATGTTTTTGCTGTTTTTGCTCCCTTTATTATTTCCCTGGTGCTTGCCAGTCTGATTGAGCCCCTGGTTACTCGGATTTCCCTTTCAGAGAAGATTCCTCTGGGCAGAACTGCAGCTGTTATCCTGGCCCTGATAGTGGTGCTGGCCGTCTTTACCGGCTTCTTAATTCTGGGATCTTCCCGGATTTATTTTGAGCTGAACCGAATCATTCAACATCTGCCGGATTACGAAACCCTGGGTCAGCAGCTCAGAATTCCGGAAGCCAGCTGGCAGGAAATTCTGCAGGAAAATTTCAATGTTTCTCCAGCCATTGTTTCAGCCATAGAAGATAATTTGCAGTCCATTTTTGATGCTGCACGAGGCCTTTTGATGCAGGGGGCTCAGATAGTCTTAAACACCCTGGGCAGTCTGCCCCTGGCTCTGATGATTTTGCTCTTGAGCATTGTTGCTACTTTTTTTATGAGCCGAGACAAGGAAAAAATCAACGCCGCCATTATCAAACTCTTTCCCGAAGAGTGGGAAACTCGCGTCAGAAGCATTCAGTCCGAGCTGGCCAATTCCGCCATCGGTTATATTCGAGCTCTCCTGATTCTGATAACAATTTCAGGTCTTATTGCCTTTTTAGGGCTATTAATCCTGGGCAGCGAATATGCCCTGACTCTGGGACTTATGGCAGCCATCCTGGATTTAATCCCCATCATAGGCCCGGCCCTGATTTTCTATCCCTGGATGGTGGTAAGCCTGCTGCTGGGCAATTTTGCCTTTGCCATCGGCCTTTTAATTACCCATCTGGTGCTGGTAGCTGTCCGCTCCTCAATTGAGCCCAAAATTATGGGAGACAATATCGGAATTCATCCGCTCTCAATCATGATAGCCCTGTTTGCCGGCTACCGCATTCTTGGCATGATGGGATTTATTGTCGGTCCAACCATTTTAATTTTGATTAAAACTGCAGCACGGGCCAATCTAATACCATTCTGGGAGGCCAGACTATGACTATAAAAAAAGCCACAATACTGGGAGCTACCGGTTCAATCGGTATCCAGGCCCTGGAAGTTATAGAGAAACTTGAAAACTGGGAAATCGCCGGTATGAGCTGTTTTCAGAACGTTGAATCTCTGGCAGATCAAGCTGCCAGATTCCGTCCCCCAAGGCTGGCGGTGGCCGATTCAGCAGCAGCCAGCAGCCTGAAGAAAAACCTGCCCGCCGGCTATCAGCCAGATATTCTGACCGGCAGCGCCGGTTATGAAGAGCTGGCAGCCCTGCCGGATGTTGACGTGGTATTAAACGCCATTGTGGGAGCAGCCGGTCTCAAGCCCTCTCTTGCAGCGGCCCGTCTTGGTAAAAGGCTGGCTCTGGCCAATAAGGAAAGCCTGGTGATTGGCGGCCGGATCCTGATGCCGCTGCTGAGGGATACCGGGGGAGAAATTATCCCGGTGGACAGCGAGCACAATGCCATCTTCCAGCTGCTGGAAGGTCGCCAGCAGGAAGAGATCGAGAATTTAATTCTGACCGCCTCCGGTGGACCCTTTCGGGGATATTCAACTGCCAGCCTGGAAAAAGTAACCCTGGAGGATGCCCTGGATCATCCCAATTGGGATATGGGCAGCAAAATAACTATTGATTCCGCAACCCTTATGAATAAGGGACTGGAGGTAATTGAAGCTCACTGGTTATTTGGCTTTTCCTATGATAAAATAAAGGTAGTTGTTCATCCTCAGAGCATTATTCATTCTCTGATTGAATTGATCGACGGCTCACTGCTGGCTGAACTTGGTCAGCCCGACATGAAAATTCCAATTCAGCATGCTTTCACCCATCCGAACCGCCAGAATGCAGTGAGCGACAAACTGGCTCTTACAGAAATCACAGAACTGACATTCCAGGAGCCCGACACGGAAAGTTTTCCCGCCCTGAAGCTGGCCTTTCAGGCCGGAAGGCAGGGCCAGGGTTATCCGGTAGTTTTAAATGCCTCCAACGAGGTAGCAGTTTCTGCATTTCTACAAAAAAGAATTGCATTTCTGGAAATTTCTTATATAATAGAAGAAATGCTGGAAAAGCACCAGCCCGTTGACTTGAAGGAATCCGATGAAATTTTAGAGCTGGACCGGCAGACCCGCCGCAAAACTAAAGAGTTTATTGATAAAATAAGTGATAAGTGATAAATAAATGATAAGTGATAATAATAAGTTATAAATCTTGTTTTGACAGTAATGTTTATCTAAAAACACTTTTTACAGTGCAATTACTATATTATTTATTTCAAGTAACAGAGCTATTTCTCTAAATGTGTTATACTAATATTATAACAAAATAGCAGTATGAGAAAATAGCAGTACGAGAAGATAACAGTACGAGAAAATTTGCCAGCCGATTTTAGTTTGAACACTATTTATTTTGCAGCTATGTTAATTATTTCAAGGAGGTTTATTAAGTGCTTACAACAATTATTGCCTTTATAATATTTCTGGGCATTTTGATTTTTGTCCACGAGCTGGGGCATTTTATCACAGCCCGCCGCAACGATGTCAGGGTTGAGGAGTTTGCTCTGGGTTTTGGACCAAAATTAATTTCCCGCAAAAAGGGCGAAACTGTTTTTTCCATTCGGGCAATTCCTCTGGGCGGCTTCTGCAACATGGTAGGAGAGATGCCCTATGATGATGAGGAGCTCGATCAGGATGAATTGAAAAAAATTCGCGAAACTGAGGAGGAGGGCCGGGCTTTTTATCAGAAGACTCCCTGGCAGCGCCTCAAGATTCTCTTTATGGGATCCGGCATGAATTTCCTGCTGGCAGTGGTGGCCTTTGTGCTGATGTTTGGTATTTACGGAGTCCCCACCGCAGTCCAGGATCAAGCTGTTCTGGGGGAGATGTGGCCCAATCAGCCTGCTGCTCAATCCGGCCTGCTGCCCGGTGATGAGGTCGTAGCCATTGATGATCAGGAAGTAGAAACCTGGGAGGATATGACAGCGATCATCAGGGATAATCCTGGAGAGACACTGACCTTTACCATCTTAAGAAATGATACCACTCGGGAGTTTGAAGTAACACCGGAAATGAGTGAGGAAGCAGGTTATGCCGTTATCGGTGTGATGCCGGGTGTGGACCGAGAAAGGGTTAATCCAATTCGAGCAGTAATCCGGGGGATAACCTACACCTTTGAAGCCGTGGCAATTACTGTGGTTGGTTTTGCCCAGCTGATTGCCCAGCGCACCACCGAAGGCCTGGGTGGTCCCGTTATGATTGCTTCATTTGTGGGCCAGGCAGCCCGTTCGGGAATGGAGCACATGTTAAATCTGCTGGCGATAATCAGTATCAACCTGGCAATTATCAATTTGCTGCCCATACCAGCCCTGGATGGCGGCCGGATAGTTTTTGTGTTGATTGAAGTTATCCGCGGCAAGCCCATCCCTCAGGAAAAAGAGGGCCTGGTCCATTTAATCGGTTTTATCCTGCTGATGCTTTTGATGGTCTTCATAATTTACCAGGATATCATTGTCAGCTTTTTCTAATTCAAGCTTTTAAGTTTAATTTGCAGATTCAAACTAATGAGCAACCAATCGCAGTGAAACAATTCATTGCTCCTCAAATTTTATATCCAGGGAAATCAATTTATTTAAAAATAGAATTTAAAATAGAGTCATTGATAGGGCTTGATTTCTGATTGAAGAAAGGAAGGATGGTATGAAACTCCCACGTATTACTCTGGTCAGTCTCCTGACAGATAGTGTGGCTTTAAAACATCTCAGGGTGGCTGGATTCCGCCATGCAGTTGCTGCTACTGAATATGCTTATGATATGGCCAGAGAACGCGATATCTGTCCGGACCTGGCAACCAAAGCTGCCCTGCTTCATGATATCGGCCATACCAGCTGGGAAAAACAGGGAGAATGGGATTTCGAATCCTATGATTACTTTGATATTCACCCCATTAAAGGCTCAGAAAGGGCTCATGAGCTTTTAATTCTCAAAGGAGAAGACCTGGGCAAAGCCCGGGAAATTGCCCTGGCCATCCTATTTCACAGCGGCTCCAGCCCCATTAACAAGAATCTTAAACCCACACCCTTTCAGAAACTGATTATGGAAGCCGATGATGTTGATGAAAAGGTGGATGGAGAACATCATAATGTTGAAATTCCGCTGACAGCAGCTTTAAAGAGGCTGGAATTGCTGGATGAAAAAATAGCCAGGTTTATCGACGACTGCAATGAGGACTGCCAGGATTGCCCGAAGATTTAACTATTTTTGCCGGTAAACAATAAAATTTTTAATTTAACTAAGTTTTGACACAGAAGACTATAAACTTTTTCCGGGTAAACTGGCTTAAGGAGCCAGAACCTTTGTAGGATGTGGAAAGCTTTTTATGAAAGTTCAAAAATATTTTTTGAAATAAAGGAAAGGAAGGAAGAATGTATTTATGAAGCGTCGCGCTACTCGAATGGTAAAGATAGGAGATGTTCCGGTAGGCGCCGGACACCCTATCAGTGTTCAGTCGATGACCAATACTCAAACCTCAGATGCAAAAGCCACCCTGGAGCAGATTTCCGAGCTTAAGGCCGCTGGTTGTGAGATTATTCGGGTAGCAGTCCCGGACAGAGCTGCAGTCCAGGCTTTACCGGAAATCATTGCTGAAGCCGGTATTCCGGTGGTGGCTGACATTCATTTTAATCATCGGCTGGCAATTGCTTCTGCCCGGGCCGGGGTGCAGGCTTTAAGAATTAACCCCGGGAACATTGGTGGCAGAGAGAAGGTTCGTCAGGTAGTAAAGGCCTGCCAGGAACAGGGGATACCTATTCGAATAGGAGTAAACAGTGGTTCCCTGGAAAAGGATCTTATACCTGAAAGTAGTTCTGAATCCGAAAGGATTTCGAATGAATATTCTGAAAGTGGGCCGACAGCTCATACAGAAACACTGAGATCGGAATCACCCAAAGAGAATCAAACAGCATCTCTGGCAGAAACACATGATAAGCCTCAAACAGCTTCTCATATAGACAGACAGAAAAAGCATCAAACAGCACCAGAAACAGAATCAACGTCTCAAATGAAATCGCAAAAAGATCCTCAAACAAATCAAATGGCTAAAGCCCTGGTTACCAGTGCTGCTCGTCATATTGAATATCTGGATTTGGAAAATTTTCATAATATAATAGTTTCGCTCAAGTCCAGCAGTGTGCCTGAAACCCTGGAGGCCAACCGCCTCTTTGCCAAACGCTTTGACTATCCTTTACATATTGGAATTACCGAAGCCGGGGCCGGGCGGAGCGGAGAGATCAAATCAGCCTCAGGAATTGCCGCTCTCCTGAGTCAGGGCCTGGGTGACACTGTTCGGGTTTCCCTGACCGACCACCCGGTTCAGGAAGTCCAGGTCGCCTACAAAATTCTGGCCAGTCTGGGACTGCGCCGCCGTCCCGGCAACCTGGAGATTATCTCCTGTCCAACCTGCGGCCGGACTGAAATAGATCTGGAGCGAATTGCCCGGGAGGTTCGCCAGGCTCTTCGGGAAAGAGCCAGCGACTCTGAAGCCCCTCCCCTGACAGTAGCAGTGATGGGCTGCGCTGTTAACGGACCGGGAGAAGCAGCCCGGGCCGATATCGGACTGGCTGGAGGTAAAAAATCCGGCGTGATTTTTCGTCAGGGTAAAGTCGTCAAAAAAGTCCCGGAAGAGGAGCTGGTCAGCGCTCTTCTGGAAGAAATAAACAAAATGGAGTGTGAGTAAATAATGAAACTATCCAAATATTACATGCCCACTTTACGAGAAGTGCCTGCAGATGCCGAAATTCCCAGCCATCAGCTGATGCTGAGGGCCGGAATGATCCGCAGTCTCTCTGCCGGTATATATTCCTACCTGCCGCTGGGTTACCGGGTAATTCGCAAGGTCGAACAGATAGTTCGGGAGGAGATGGATCGCAGCGGTGCCCTGGAGGTTTTGATGCCGGCCATGCAGGTGGCTGATATCTGGAAAGAGTCCGGCCGCTGGGAGGAATTCGGTCCGCTGATGGTGCGCTTTAAGGACCGCAACGAGCGGGAATACTGCCTGGGCCCGACCCACGAGGAGGTTATTGCTGATATTGTCCGCGACGAGGTTCGTTCCTATAAAGATCTGCCTTTTAATCTCTATCAGATCCAGACCAAGGTCCGGGATGAAATTCGCCCCCGCTTCGGCCTGATGAGAGCCAAGGAATTTATCATGAAGGATGCTTACACCCTGGATTGCGATGAAGAGGGCCTGGATAAAGCCTATCAGAATATGTACGATGCCTATGTCCGGGTCTTTGAGCGCTGCGGTTTGGACACTAGAGTGGTGGAAGCCGACAGCGGCGCTATGGGAGGTTCAGGTTCTCACGAGTTCATGGTGCTGGCCGACAGTGGTGAGGATGACCTGGCTTTTTGCTCGGAATGTGACTATGCCGCCAATGTCGAGCGGGCTGAAGCGGCCCTGGAAATTTCCAGCGTCAGCCCAGCCGCTGATAACCCGGCTGACTCCAGTTTAGCAGCTAATGTTTCCGCTGAAGCAAGTACAGTCGCTGATGGCCCGGCTGAAGTTTCAGCTGGCAATTCAGATTATTCTCCAGCCGAGGCTACCACTTCTGAAGCTGAAATAGAAAAAGTACATACTCCAGATGCCACCACCATTGAAGATCTGGTTGACATGATAGAAGTCAGCCCTGGAAAAATGATCAAAACCATGGCCTACATTGCCGATGACCAGCCGGTAGTCGCCCTGGTTCGCGGCGATGACCAGTTAAATGAAGTCAAGTTCCGCAACTATCTGGGAGCTATCGAACTTCGTCCCGCTCATCCCGATGAGTTTTCCGAAAAATTTGGCAGTGTAGCCGGTTTTATTGGGCCGGTAGATCTGCCTGAAAATATCAGGATTGTTGCCGACCGCCGCATCCAGGAACTTGATAAGGCTGTCACCGGTGCCAATGAAAAAGATTATCATCTGGTCAATGTTAATCCCCACCGTGATATAGCAAAAATAGAAGCTTTTACCGAACTTCGGACCGTTCAGGCCGGCGATCCCTGTCCAAGATGTGGAGGTTCCCTGGAAATCAAATCCGGTATTGAAGTCGGCCATATTTTCAAACTGGGAACTAAATATAGCTCCAATATGGGAGCAACCTATCTCGATGAAAATGGTAAAGCCCAACCAATTGTTATGGGCAGCTACGGCATCGGCATTACCCGGGTTGCAGCCGCTGCTGTCGAGCAGCACCACGATGACAGGGGAATTGTCTGGCCCCTGCCGCTGGCCCCCTTCCAGATTATCATTCTGCCGCTGGGTAATTCCGACGAAGTTGATTGGGCAGCAGAAGAACTTTATAAGGAGCTACAGGAGGCCGGGCTGGAGGTACTGCTGGATGACAGAGATGAGAGAGCCGGAGTTAAATTTAATGATGCTGAATTAATCGGCATTCCCCTCCGAATTACTATCGGTTCCCGCTCTCTGGAAAATGATGAATTTGAAGTTCAAATTCGCCGCACCGGGAAGGAGTTCAATATCGACCGCAGCAGCGCCTGCAGTAAAATTGAAAAATTACTGGAAGAGATCGAGTAAAATTTTGGTATTATTCGAGCATAATTTATGATATTATTGACTATATTTTAGATTTTTTGAAGATGATTGTAAGGAGTTCCTGGTTCAGGAAATCATGGTTTTGAAGTATATCGAAAATAATATTAAGGAATAAAGCTATTACAGCTATCTTAAAAATTTTCCCAAAAACCACACCAATAACTTAAACTAAAACATATAACTTGAACTAAAACATATTGATGAACTGAAAATAGCGGAGCGGGGGGTTAAATTTTAATCATGAATATTTGCGCTCTAATCCCGGCCTATAATGAAGAGAATACAGTTGGACATGTTATTTCTGTCCTGCATAACATAAAAGAGGTAAACAGTATTATTGTTATCAATGATGGGTCCGAGGATAGTACCTCAGAGAGAGCCCGTCAGGTCGGGGCCAGAGTGATAGATTTACCCGAAAATCTGGGCAAAGGTGCTGCCCTAAAACAAGGTCTGGAATCCTGCAGCGCCGATATAATTTTAATGCTGGATGCCGACCTGATTGGTCTTAAAACTGAGCACGTTTACAGTTTGATAGATCCTGTTATTCAGGATGAATATGACATGACAGTTGGAATTTTTGATGAAGGCCGCAGTATGACAGACATGGCCCAGAAAATTAACCCGCATCTTTCCGGTCAGCGGGCCATCAAAGCAGATATTCTGGGCAAAATCAAAAACATTGATAAAGCCGGTTACGGCGTTGAAGTCACTATAAATCGCTATTTTAAGAAGAACGGCCGCATGAAACGAGTAGAACTTCCCAGTTTAACTCATGCCACCAAGGAAGAGAAGCGCGGTCTTCTAAAAGGGCTGGTGGCCCGCTTTAAAATGTATGGCGAAGTTTTAAAGACAATTTTTTTGTTTATTTTTGATTGAATTTATTTGAGCTGGAGTTTGATTGATACGGTCCTTTAATTGATCCGGCCCTTTAATTGATCCGGTATAGTAAATCCAGTATAGTAGACTCGGTATTTAATTGAGCCAGTATTTAATTGATTTGACACTGCAAGCATATTCTGGCACTGAAAATTATCATTTAGCTGCGTGTTTTGAGGAGAACTTTTTGGGAGGATTTTTTATGATCGGGGCAAATACTATAGTACTGCGACTGCTGCTCTCACTTTTTCTGACAGGAATTGTGGGGTGGGAGAGAGAAAAGTATGATAAGCCAGCAGGTTTTAGAACCCACATTCTGGTTGGCGTGGGTTCTACTGTTATTATGATTGTTTCCTTTACTATGGGAGTCCTCTATGAACATATTGAGCCTGACCCCGGACGGATAGCTGCCCAGGTTGTCAGCGGCATTGGTTTTCTGGGCGCCGGTACTATAATCCGGGAGGGTTTTTCGGTAAAGGGGCTGACTACCGCAGCCAGTCTCTGGGCAGCCGCCGCAATTGGCCTCACTGTCGGCCTTGGTATGTATTTTATGGCCATCCTGGCTACAATGATAGTATTTTTCACTCTTTTTGTTTTGAACCGGATTGAAATGATCGGGGTGGGGGCAAAATATAAGATGCTGGACTGCCGGGTTGATGACAGCCCCGGAATCCTTGGACAGTTAGCCGAGGTTCTCGGCAATGAACAGGCTAATATTAAGGATGTTCAGGTTGATCGGGATAAGCTCAGCCAGGAAACGGTTGTGCGATTTGATTTGAAATTTAGTGAGGAAACTGATATAAACAATATAAATCGCGACCTCCTGGAACTGGATGGCCTGCTGGAATTTAAATGGTATTAGGTAAAGCCCCGTGCTCTTTAGCTTAGAGACACAAAAATAGGTGGAAGTATAACGGCGTATTTTCAAGATAAACAGCCATGCCCCTCTGGGGCACAACAATAGATGAAAAATATACCTGCTATTTTTCAAGATAATACTTCAGATTTTAAGCATAAAATACAACTGAAGGTAAATGAAAACTGAATAAAAACCCAGAAAAAAAGGATTATCTGAATTTAAAGGTCCAGGACAATAAATTTGCCCATTAAATCAGATTTACCTGCAGAAAAGTTATGGGTAATGTGTCAAACAATTTTAAAATCAGGAGGGCAATCTTTTTATGACCCAAGCATTATTTAGCGCCAAAAATCTGCCTGGATTCAAATATATCATATGTAATGATTCTAAAAAAACCTGCTGGCTTATTGGCAGCAGATCCAGCCAGCCCTTAGAAAATGAAAAAAATGAAAAAAATGAAAATGAAAATATAAGTAAAACAGCCCCCCAAGCAGGGCAAAAACCACCTCATAAGCAAGACCAAAAGCCAGCTCCAAAGAAAGACCAAAAGCCAGCTCAAAAAACACAAAAAACTCAAAAATCATTTCAAAAAACAGACCATTCTTCCGACATTTCCGGATCAAAGCTCTCTTCCGGTTTGAATAAAAAATTTTCCGATTTACCCCGTCCCTTTCAGGAACAGCTTTTCCAGAATTTTCAGCAGCATCTTAGCCAGAAAAATCCCGGTGAAAAATCAGCTGAAAACGAAGAGGAAGCAACTAAAATCAGAGAGGATGCCGTTACCGTTAATAACCCTGAAAATACCTCAGAAAACAGCATAGATACTGTAAAAAATAATAGCATCCGGGATTACAGCTTTAACATAATTCCCTCCCTGGATCCTGTCTCGGAAGTTCGGTTGATCTGGCCCGAAATAATCAGCAGACTGCCGGAAAAATATAATTATGCCGAAAAATGGCTAAAGAGAGCCTGCTTTCAGCTGGAGGGCAATCAACTTTCTATTCAGCTTGAGAGCAAACTGGCCTGCAAGAGGCTGGATTGTGAAAGGGTCATCAATTTAATAACCAATTTGATAAATAAGTTTCTCAATAAAGAAATAGAAATAAAACTGGTTAATGGCGGCCGCGGCAGCGGAAATGATGGCGAAAATGACCTCAGCTACGCAGAAAATGGAGGAATAGAAGAGAACCAGCCAGGATTAGAGGATAATAAAGATGAAAATCTGGAAATAGAAAAAGAAAATATAGCTGAAGAAGATGCAGAAAACACTCTAATAAAAAATAACAACAATGCCGCCAGAGAAAATAAAAATAAAAAAACATATAAATATCACCAACGAAAAAAACAAAAGAGACAAAAGCGCCTGGTTTTCGGCCGGGTAATAGCTGACAGTAAAAAGCCCTATGCTCTAAATAACTTGCCTGAGGATGGTTCTGCCGTGGTGGAGGGTGAGGTCTTTAAAGTGGATCAGCGCCGGATCCGCAACGGCCGGCTGCTGAAGCTCATTGCCATCACTGACAATACCGACTCCCTGCTGCTAAAGATTTTTTGCCAGTCTGAGGCTGACCTGAGCTGCAGCATTAAACCCTGTGATTATCTTAAAGCCCGGGGTCAGCTCAAATATGATCGCTACAGCCGGGAGACTGTCATGCTGGTTGATGATCTGATGCGTCTCCCTGCCAGAGTCCGCCAGGACACCGCCAGCGAAAAGCGGGTCGAACTTCATCTTCACACCAGGATGAGCAACATGGATGCTGTGATTGCCGTAGAGGAAGCCATCCAGCGGGCAGCCCGGTGGGGCCATCGGAGCATTGCTATTACCGATCACGGTGGAGTTCAGGCTTTTCCCGATGCCTATCAGGCCGGTCAGCAGCATGATATCAAAGTTATTTTCGGTCTGGAGGCCTATCTCGTCGATGATGGCGATGCCATTGTGGTGAGTCCCGGTGAACGCAGTCTGGAAGAATCCAAATATGTCGTCTTTGACTTCGAAACCACCGGCCTGGAAGCCAGCCAGGAACGCATCATTGAGATCGGCGCGGTAAAAGTTTCCGACGGTCAGATTCAGGAAAGTTTCTCCAGTCTGGTGAATCCCGGCCGGCAGATTTCCCGAAAAATCACCAGACTTACCGGCATCAAAAACAGCGACACTAAGAATGCTCCCGCAATCT
>SL_8KL_010_SEDDRAFT_10001841_pt1 | contig 18277 bp, 17 predicted proteins | sample SodLakKL_010_SED_4_FD_11160 | JGI IMG/M metagenome (IMG submission 11160)
CCTGGCTTATGCTGCTCCTCATCGGAGGTTTGATAACAGCTATTTTTACCCCTTTTAATATTGCTGAGTCGATGTCAGGAATGTTTTCGGCAGTTAACAACATAGGACCCTCTTATATTACCGTGGCTGAAATGATGGAAATCCATCCGGTAGTAAAGGTTACTTATATTATTGGCATGCTGGCCGGCAGGCTGGAAATAATTCCGGTAATAGCCCTTTTCCGGCTGGATGTCTGGCAGCGTTAATGCAGCGTTAATAAGGAAACAGGAGGAATATCATGTATATCTTAATAGCAGGTGGAGGAATAGTCGGCAGCAATCTCACCAGAAATCTGGTGGAAAATCATGATGTGGTGGTGATCGATATTGACCGTCAGGTCTGCGAGGATATCTACAGCCGTTTTGGGGCGGTTTCTGTGCACGGCAGTGCCACCAGGGTCAGCATATTAAGGGATGCCGGCATTGAAAAATGCGATGTAGCCGTAGCAGTCATGCGGAATGATGCCGACAACCTGGCCTTTACCGTTCTGGCCAAGGATTTTGGTGTTGATAAAATTCTGGTTAGAATGCGGGATCCTGAGTATAAGAGTGCTTATCGCAAGGCAGGAGCTACTGCGGTTGGCAGCATTATGGAGCTGATGGTGGAGAAGTTTGTCATTGATATTGAGGAGCCCAGGGTTCGCAGGGTGGCTTCTCTAGGTAACGGCCGGGCGGAAATTTCTATTATAACTGTGCCGGAGCACTCACCCTGCACCGGTAAAACTGTAGCAGATATAGTTAACAGCTCCGGCTTTCCTGAAGATATTGTAATTGCCGGAATTTATGATAAAGACAATGATAAGCTTATCATTCCCCGGGGTAACCGGGAAATTAATGCCGGCAACCAGGTTTTTCTGGTGGCCACCGAGGAAAATATGCACCGAGCCGCCGATTATTTGATGAGAAAAAAATAAATTTTCCGCCGTTTCCGTACCGGGTTCAGTCTCATTTTCCGACAATTTTCCGATTTTCCATACCGTCCGATTTTTCGTACGGGTTCAACCTTTTCCTTGCTTTCTCTATAGCTTTTCTCTACCTGGTTGATATTCTAAAAAGGTTTTATTGTTTATTTTCTGGAAGGGATTAATGTTTTAAGATTAAATTATATAATAAGTTTATCCCAAACAACTGTAAAAAAGATCAAAAAACTGATATAAATTGAGATTAAAAATATAAATTGAGATTGAAAATTGAAAAATTTAAACTGATAGGCTCATTTAAATTTCTTTGTTGCTAAGGTAGTGCCGGACAATTTTCTGTGCTGACTTGATTTTATTATCAGGACTGGGGGGAATAATAATATTTTGACAATAACATTTTGTTTGCCTATAGCTGCCGGAACAACATGGTATTTGATAAGAGCTAACTGATAAAAGGATAAAAAAGCCCTCCCTGCGGAGGGCTTTCAGTTTGTTGAATTGATATTCAGCTAACATAAATTTCAGATTTGCCTGTTTCCCTCTTTGTCCCACTTTCCCACTATTTAGCTTCGACAAATTGTTCTCCTTATACCTGCCCCTTATTTCAACTTATTCAAAGCCTCAACCCTTTCTTCAATCGGGGGGTGGGTGCTGAATAGCTTGGCCATGCCTTCCCGGGAGAGGGGGTTGACAATAAACATGTGCGAGGTTGCTTCATTAACCTGCATTGGTGAGTTTTTGGCGTGACTTTCCATCTTGCGCAGGGCGCTGGCCAGTCCATCAGGATTGCCGGTAATGCCTGCTGCGGTAGCATCGGCCTTGTATTCCCGGGAACGGGATATTGCCATTTTGATGATCATAGCAGCCAGCGGGGCAAAGATGATAGCCAGCAGCTGAATCAGAGCCGCACCACCACCGCTCCGGCCTCTCCGGCCTCCAAAGAGCATCCGGAATCTTCCGATCCGGGAGAGGAAGGCCAGGGCCCCGGCCATGACGGCCGCCAGGGTGCTGATCAGGGTGTCGCGGTTTTTAATATGGGAAAGCTCATGGGCGATAACTCCCTCCAGCTCATCCTTATCCAGCAGCTTGATGATTCCCTCGGTCAGGGCTATTGCTGCATTTTTGGGATTTCTCCCGGTGGCAAAGGCGTTGGGCTGATCTCCCGGAGTTACATAGACTTTAGGTTTGGGCAGACCGGCTTCTTTGCTGAGATTGGCAATAATTTTGTGGAGATTGGGAGCTTCCTCTTCAGTGAGGGGACGGGATTTTGTCATCTTCATTGCGATGATGTCGCTTTTCCAGTAGGCAATGAAATTTATCGCCATGGCAAAGACAAAGGCCATGATCAGTCCGGATTCACCTGCTATGATGCCGCCAAATACAATGAAAATTACCGTTAGCAGCGCCATAAGAAAAACAGTTTTCAAACTGTGCATTACAATCACTCCTTTTCAGTTAGAGCCTCTGATGAAGCCTCAGACAGAAAATATAATATAAACAGGATTAGTTCCACTAAACAGGATTAGTTCCACTAAACATATTTTAACTTATCTCAGACTAAACTGCAAGCAAAGCAGTCAGGATCTCCTTTTCTAAAGGGAACTAAAGAAGAGAACTAAAGAGAACTGACAGGATAAAGGGGTTCAAGGAATTGTCCGTCCCGTTGAGTTTCCAGACATTGATATTAATTACTCTGATTAATTATAACAAATAATTAGAAAATTATCATATTTTTGCCCTTCTCGGGCAGGAATTTGCTGTTAGATAGCTAATTATATAAATATCAGCCCCTTTTCCAGACTATTTACCAAGAGATATAGAAATTATTTATAATTTGAGGAGGTTTTATTTCTGCATGGAAGTATTAAAAGTGGCAGCAAAATCTAGTCCAAATTCGGTAGCTGGCGCTCTGGCAGGTGTCCTCAGGGAAGAGGGTGGCGCTGAGCTTCAAGCAATTGGTGCAGGTGCTATTAATCAGGCAGTTAAGGCAGTAGCTATAGCTCGTGGTTTTGTCGCTCCTTCTGGCATGGATCTAATCTGCATCCCGGCCTTTACTGATATTGAAATTGATGGAGAGGAAAGAACAGCAATTAAATTTATCGTTGAACCCCGTTGAAAAATCAGGCATCTTCAGATACTAACTGGTGCTCCGGGGCTGATATTACCAGGAACCCTTCTTTGGCCGGAAGGGTATTTTTTTTGCCTTAAAAATACGTCGTAATGTTTTCCTGTCGTGTTCAGCTTCAAAGGGACAAGTTGATTTGTTTTGGAAGTAGTTTTGATAATAGATGAATTTATAATGAGCTCTGAAAACATAATGAACTTTAATCTACCATTTATTTGATTGCTAATTATCTGATTCCCTGATAACTCTATTATTAATATAAAAATTAATTATCTTGTTTATAAGTAAAACTTTTGATATAATCTACTTGATAAAATCTCCAGAATAGAGTTTAGAGTTTTTAGCAGCAGCACAGCAGCAGAAAGAACAGCAGTCCTACAATTATGGACAGCCTTTGGATTAGGAAAAATAATTAAAAAATTTTAAACAGCCATAGATTTTTCAGGGGAGTGGTAATTAATGAAAACTATAGATTGCCAGGGTCTTAACTGTCCCGAGCCGGTTATCAGAACAAAGGAAGCTTTAAAAAAACATGATAGCCTGCTGGTGATTGTTGATAATAAATCTGCCGCGGAAAATGTTGCCCGGATGGCCAAAAATTATGGCTGCCGGGTGGAGATGCTGCAGGAACAGGGTAATTTCAAACTCAAACTGGAAACTTCCGGTACAGGGAGCCAGGAGGATAAAGCCGGCACAGAGCAGTCCAGGTCCTACCTGATTACCTCCGAATCCCTGGGAGAGGGTCCCCGGGACCTGGGTGAGCTGCTGATGACAGGTTTTTTAAAGACTTTGAAGGAGGTTGAACCCCTGCCGGAAACACTTCTGTTTATGAATGAAGGGGTAAAGCTTGTCACTGTCAATGATTCAGCCGCAGAAATTATCAGGGGATTACCCCGGGAGATTGATATTCTGGTCTGCGGCACCTGTCTTGATTATTTTGAGCTGACAGAGAGCTTAAAGGCCGGGCGGGTCAGCAATATGTATGAAATTCTGGACACCATAACCCGAACCAGTTGTGTGAAAATATAGCAAACTTCATATCCTGAAATTTGAAAGAGAGGTGGTAATCATGTCAGCAGCAGAGCAAATAAAAATGACTTCCTACAGCAGGAGTTCAGGCTGAGCTTCTAAAATGGGGCCGGCGGAGCTGGCCGAGATTTTAAACAGCCTGGATTTTACCAGCGATGATAAAAATTTACTGGTCGATCTGGCAAGCGGGGATGATGCCATTGTTTATCGTTTGAATTCCGAACAGGCTTTGATCCAGACCGTAGACTTTTTCACTCCGATTGTCGACGACCCCTATCTCTTTGGCCAGATTTCAGCGGCTAATTCTCTCAGCGATGTTTATGCCATGGGGGGTAAACCTTTTCTGGCCATGAATATTGTCTGTTTTCCCGATTCCCTGGATAAAAAAATTCTCCGGGATATTCTTCAGGGCGGTCTGGACAAAGCCCGGGAGGCCGGAACAACCATTTCCGGTGGTCATACCGTGGATGATGAGGAACCCAAGTATGGTCTTTCCGTCAGCGGACTGGTTCATCCCGACAGGGTGGTGCCCAACTCCGGAGCACGGGTCGGGGATAAATTGGTCCTTACCAAGCCCCTGGGTACCGGAATAATAACCACTGCCTTTAAAGCCGGCCTGCTGGAGCAGAGCCCCGAACATCCTGCAATTGAAAGCATGCTGCAGCTAAACAGCAGGGCAGCTGAACTTTTTGACCGCTACTCCATTTCTGCCTGCACTGATATTACCGGTTTTGGGCTGGCCGGACACCTGCTGGAAATGCTGAAGGCCAGCGGCAGGGGCTGTCGGATTCAGGCCGATAACCTCCCCTATTTTGCCGAGGTTCCTGAGCTTTCTGCTGAAGGGATGGTGCCGGGAGGCCTTCACCGCAATCGCGAGACCTTCAGTGATCAGGTTAAGCTCACTGGAATTTCTCAGGAATTTATCAAAGATCTGCTCTTTGACCCCCAGACTTCGGGAGGCCTGTTGATTTCTTTACCCGAAGAGAAGGCGCAGGATTTTCTGAGGGAATTTAATGATGACCGGCACCGGGGCTATCCTGTTGGTGAAGTAGTGGAAGGAGACAGCATTGTTCTGGAATGATTTCCTGTGAAAGATGAAAAATTTGGCCTGATTGCCTTTCCCGGGACTACTGAATCTTTGCAAGCGGAGAAACTGCTTAAGCAGGAGGGCTATCCTGTCTCCTTCCGCCCTCTTCCCCCGGTAATTACAGCAGACTGTGGTTTCGGATTGGAAATACCCCTGGAAAAAACTCAGGAAATTCGAGAATTTATTGAGCGGAGCCCTGTACAAACTGCCGGATTTTATCATATAATTATAGAAGATGGTGAAAAAATTATCACCAGCCTGGAATAAACTTGGAAAAAATCTTTCAGGAGGTAGATAAATGGGAGTATTACTTATAGGAATAGGGGGTGGATCTGCTTCAGGAAAATCAACCCTGGCCAGGATGCTAAAGAAATCCTTTAGCGATGAGGTTTCAATCCTGCGCCTAGATTACTACTATCATGATAAAGATTATTTTGATGTCCCCGAAGATAAAATTAACTTCGATCATCCTGATGCCTTTGAAATTGACCTCTTATGCCGCCATCTGGAAAAACTTAAAGAAGGTCAGCCGGTGGAAAGGCCGGTTTACAGCTTTACCACCAACAGCAGACTGGAGGAGACCTGCCGGGTAAAACCCTCCCGGATAATTATTGTCGAGGGGATTCTCACCCTCTATTACCAGAAACTCCGCAAATTTTTTGATCTTAAAATCTATGTTGACACCGATAATGATATCCGGCTCTTACGGCGGATTACCAGGGATATTAAGGAAAGGGGACGCACCCTGGAATCAGTAAAAGAGCAGTATCTGGCAACGGTTAAGCCCATGCATGAACAGTTTGTTGAGCCCAGCAAATCCAAAGCCGACATAATCATTCCTCATGGCGGGCTTAATGAGATAGCTAATGATCTTCTGATCGAGAAAATCAAGGGACATCTGCTGGTTAACAGAAAAATTTAATTCAGCTGTTATAAATCCGGCACTGCTGTCTTCCGGGAAAAATTTGCTGCAGTGCTGTTATTTTTTTGGGAAACAGGCAGGAAAAAAGCAAAATCTGGAGAAATATACCCCATAAATTCCAAATAATGGGGTGATGGTATGAACTGGTGTCAGAAAAATCGCTGGAGCCTGATGATTATGTTAACACTGACAGCTTTCTGGCTGGGCTGGTGGTTGATTCCGCGGATTCAGCAGCCGGTAATTATCTCGGAGATTGAAATTGCTGGCGGGAAAAAGGCGGCAAGTCCGGCTGGAACTTCTCCAGGGGAAGAGGGGGATAAACTGCAGGTAGAAGGAAATAATCTTTCTGCGGAAATAATCCCCCTGCCGGAGATGATGGTGGTTCATGTGGGAGGTGCGGTGCTAAGACCGGGCGTCTATCAGCTGGCCACCGGATCCCGGGCAGTGGATGGTATTCTGGCTGCCGGGGGCAGCACTGAAGCTGCTGCCCTGGATTTTGTTAATCTGGCCCGTCCCTTAAGGGACGGCGAGCAGCTTATTATCCCGGAAAGAGGTGACAGTCCTGAGGTGGCTGGTAAAATCTCTAGTTCCACCTCATCACCAGTTTTTTCTGATCTGGAATTTCCAGAGAACGGTCTGATAAACTTAAATCGAGCTGGAGTGGCAGAGCTTACCACTCTGCCGGGTATTGGTGAAGTCCGAGCCCGGGCAATCATAGCTTACCGGGAGGAAAGCGGGCCTTTTAAGAGCCCTGAGGACCTGATAGCGGTTCCGGGAATTGGCCCGGTAATCCTGGCCGGGCTGATCGCTGATGTAGAGGCTCCTTGATGACAGCCGGTTCCGGATACTATCCCTTTTTCAGGCTCTTTATCTGCCTTGTTTTTCTGATAGATTTTACCGGCCTACTCACCGGCTTGCTGCCGGCAGATAATAATCTATCTTCAGTATCGCCTTCTCCTGAAACTCTGGAGCGGCAGCTGAACCTTTCGAGTTCTTCGGCAGTTTTTCTGCCAGCACTCTTAATCCTGGTGATCTTTTTACTTTATAATAACCTCTATTGTCCCTGCCGGCCTAGTCTCTTTAGCTTATCTCTACCGAAACTGACCTTGCTCTTTTTTCTGGCAGCTGTAACTGCCGGTCGGGTGGCCCTGCTTCCTGCTTTCAGTCTGGAAACTCTTGATTTTTTTCTTCTGTCCGGGACCCGGGACCGCTGGCTTGAGATTATCAATGCCGGCTACAGCCCCGGGAGGTCAACTTTGATTGCTGCTTTGATTCTGGGACAGCGCCAGGATATTTTTCCTTATACGGTTCTTTTCCGCCGGGCCGGAGTCAGCCACCTGCTGGCTCTCTCCGGTCTTCATGCCGGTTTTGTGGCGGCAATTATAAACTTCAGCCTGGCTAAACTTCCGGCAGTTAGGGCCCATGCCTGGTGGTTGAGTTCTCTCTTTCTTGCCGGCTATGTGCTGCTGGCCGGAGCCAGTCCTTCCCTGCAGCGGGCGGGAATTATGTTGATCAGCTGGTTTATTCTGAAGCGCCAGGGGTGCAGCACCTCGCCTCTAAATATTGTGGGCCTGGCGGGAATCCTGATTTTGCTGTTAAATCCAGAATATCTCTACCAGTTGAACTTTCAGCTTTCCTTTCTGGTGGTCCTGGCCCTGATTTTTTATCTGCCCTTTCTGCAGCAGAAATTCTCAGGGCCCCTGGCAGTCAGTCTGGCAGCAACCCTGGGCTCGGCACCCCTGCTGGCCTTCCATTTTGGAGAGATGAATCTTAATGCTCTGATCAGCAATCTGATTCTGGTTCCCCAGGTGGCTGTCATTATCTGTCTCAATCTCCTGATGATTCTGGCAGGTTATTTCAGCCCCGTTCTGACCGGAGCGCTGGCTGAACTGGGTAATCTGCTGTTAACCCCTTTTTTATTCTCGACAGCTTTGCTGGCCGGTCTGCCCTTCAGATTTTCCTGGACCTGGCATCCTGAGCCGGAAAAATTATTATTCTACCAAATTGGATTTCTGCCTCTGCCGCTGCTGCTTTTTTATCTGTTGCTCTTTATTCTCCCGGAAGGCCCGGTAAAGCCCGGGATCCCCGACTGGATAGCCAGCAGGCATCGCATCTCCCGGCGGCAGCTGATATTTCTTCTGGTGCTGATGCTGTTTTTTGTTGTGAGTCTGTTTTTTAGCTAATAAGGCCTGCCGTACTGGATTTTCCCAATTTAAGAGATTTATCCTGAACAGGCCTTGAAAAGTCCTGAAAAAGGCCTTGAACAGGTTGTTTTTCATTTTTTTTCATTCCGTAAAATCGGCTGATGAACTCAGGAGGGTAAGCTGCCATGGCGGAAAAAATCATCTTTCCCGAAAAAGAACAAAAACTTAAAAGTTTTTATCTGCTGAGCAGCCCGGAAAGTTATCTCATTGAAGAACAGCTTGCCGGGCTTAAAGAAAACTTTTCTTCTCAAGCCGGTAATTTCAACTGGATTAACCTATCAGATAGCTCTCAGGATTTCTGGCAGGAGCTCAACCGGGCTGTATTTGCTGTCAGCATGATGGCGGGCCGCAAGTTTGTCCTGGTTGACTGTGACCGGCTTTTTCAGGAAAAGACCCGCTATGATGACAGGCTGGCCGGGCTGCTGGAGCAGGAACCTCAGGAGGTGACGGTTATCTTTCTGGTGGAGGGCAGTGTCGACGGCAGATTTAAACTGGTGAAAAAAGTTAAAAGCCAGGGCGGGCATTTTCAACTCAAGCCTCCCAAGTATCAGCAGCTGGATAAGTGGATCAGGGAAAAGTTTCAGAACCAGGGAAAGAAGGTAGATCCCAAGCTGGTTCAGTATCTCGAGTATCTCTTTGATAATAAGCTTCAGGCCTTAAATCAGGAGATTGAAAAGCTAATCACCCTGAATATGGAAGAAGATTACATCGATTTTAAAAAATCCCGGTATATTTTGTCCCGGGGAGGTTTTCTCACCAATCAGATGATTTTTGATCTGCTGGATAACTGGTCCGGCAGTAAAACCACCCGGGCTATCCGCCTCTACCGCCGCCTTGTCACCAGGGGAGAAGAGCCGCTGATGATTCTGGCCATGATTCACCGCCAACTCCGGCTTTTATTGGTGGTTAAGGAGCTCAAAGAAGAGGAAAGTTTGAATCCCGGGGCGATAGCCAGGAAGATAGAAGAGCACTCATATCCTGTTAAGAAATGTTATCGACAGGTTCCTCATTTTTACTTCTCCCAGCTGGAATCAGCTCTAGAAAATCTGCTGGAGGTTAACCGTAATATTGTTACCGGAAGGGTGGATTCTCCTGAACAGGCCCTGGAGAATTACCTTTTGAGGAACCTGACGGATTAAAAAATGGATTAGAAATTATTTGTTTTGGATGTATTTATCGTTATGTATTTATCGTTATTACATTATTGTTATCCAGTTATTATTTCATTTTATGTTATTTCATTTAATAAGCAGACAAATAAAAAATAATNAGCAAACAAATAAAAAAGCTAACAAATAAAAAAACAGGCTATCCTCAAGCAGGATCAGCCTGTTTCCAGATATTTATATTATTATTTTATCTGCTGTTATTCCTGGTCTGCAAACTTCTGGTTGAACTTCCGATGCAGCCGGGATTTTTTTCTGGCAGCATTATTTTCATGGATAATGTTGTGGCGGGTAGCTTTATCTATCATTTTAAAGGCCTGGTCCAGAGCCTGCTGGGCTTCTTCCTGCTCCGGCTCTTCAGCCATAACTGTTTTAAACTCTTTGATGGCAGACTTCATATTATTTTTCCAGTGCCGATTTTCCTCGGTCTGCCTGGCAGTAACACGCACCCTTTTCTTGGCTGACTCAATAATAGGCATATCATGACACCTCCTGTTTTTTTTGTTTCTATTAAGATTAATCTTTATGGTTCTGCATGGTTCTGTTGCGAAAAGTTATTTTACTGGCAATTTGATTGACAGGATGACTGATACGATGGGGATTATAATTTCGAAATTTAATGATATCGACTTTATGCAGTACAATCATCTTGATTTATAAAATAAAAAAATGAAAAAACCTCATTCAAATTTTTCACATCTATCATTTTACCAGACCCTCAGGAAAAAAGCAAGCCCGAAGGTTCTTCTTTTTGCAACTGCTTCTTAGAATTATCCTCAGGTTAATTTAAACCTGGGATATTATAATCAGCCGGTTTCCTGTGTGTTGAAGTTTCTTCTATTAATGATATAATAAACTCTGATGTTAGTTTGCTGGGATTTCCTGTGATACTAGTAGTGAGGACCATGATTCCGGCAGTGAGGAGGAAATATTTTGTCAACAGGTAAAATCCGTAATTTCTGTATAATTGCTCATATTGATCACGGCAAATCCACCCTGGCCGACAGAATCCTGGAAATTACCCACACCATTGAGGACCGGAAAATGCAGGAACAGGTGCTGGATAATATGGATCTGGAAAGGGAGCGGGGGATTACCATTAAGGCTCAGGCCGTTTCCATCGATTATAAGGGTTACCGCCTGAACTTAATTGATACTCCCGGTCATGTGGACTTTTCCTATGAGGTATCTCGCAGCCTGGCAGCCTGCGAGGGAGCCCTGCTGGTAATCGATGCCGCCCAGGGAATAGAAGCCCAGACGGTGGCCAATATTTACCTGGCCCTGGAACATGATCTGGAGATAATCCCGGTGATCAATAAAATAGATTTACCGGCTGCCGATATCCCCAGGGTTAAGGAGCAGCTGCTGGAGAGGGGCATCGACCCCGATGAAGCTCTGCTGGCCAGTGCCAAGGAGGGCACCGGGGTAGAGGAGGTGCTGGATGCTGTCATTGACAGAATTCCGGCCCCAAAGGCTCAAAGAGATGGACCTCTGAAGGCTCTGGTCTTTGATTCCCTTTATAATTCCTATCAGGGAGTTATAGCCCATATTAGAGTAATGACCGGCAGCCTGAGCCGGGGAGAGGAGATCCTGCTCATGGCCAGCGGAAAAAAGTATGAAGTTGATGAGGTGGGGATTTTCACCCCGGATATGCAGCCGGTATCCTGCCTGGAAGCAGGCGAGGTCGGCTATTTAATGGCCGGCATTAAAAATGTTCGTAATTGTAAGGTCGGTGATACCATCACTAAAATTAGCAGTAGAGCAGCCGAGCCTCTGCCGGGTTATCAGGATGTTAAACCAATGGTCTTCAGCGGTCTTTATCCCACCGACAACAGCGATTATGAAATCCTGCAGGAAGCTCTGGAGAAGCTCCAGCTCAATGATGCTGCCTTTACCTTTGAGAATGAGACTTCGGCTGCCCTGGGCTTTGGATTTCGCTGCGGTTTTTTGGGTCTGCTGCATATGGAAATTGTTCAGGAAAGACTGGAGAGGGAGTTCGACCTGGAGCTGATAATCACCGCCCCCAGTGTTGTTTACCGGGTGACCACAACCGAGGGGGATACCCGGGAAATTGATAATCCAGCAGCTTTTCCTGAAGTTAATGAAATTGAGACCATCACCGAGCCTTATGTCGAGGCTACCTTAGATCTCCCCGAGGATTACATCGGTTCGGTGATGGAGCTCTGTGAGAAGAGCCGGGGCAACTTTCAGGATATGACCTATCTTGACCAGGATCGGGTCCGGCTTAAATATGAAATGCCGATGAGTGAGATTATTACCGATTTTTTCAACCAGCTCAAATCCAAAAGCCGGGGCTATGCCACCCTGGATTATGAACCCCTGGGCTACCGGAAATCTGATCTGGTTAAGCTGGATATCCTGGTCAATAAAGAAAGAGTAGATGCTCTTTCGGTAATCGTTCACCGTGACAGGGCCGAAGAGATCGGCCGGGATTTAATTAATCGGCTCAAGGATATCATTCCCCGGAAAATGTTTACAGTTCCGCTGCAGGCTGCCATCGGCAGCAATGTTGTGGCCCGGGAGAACATCAAGGCCCGGAAGAAGGATGTTCTCCAGAAATGCTACGGTGGTGATGTCAGCCGGAAGAGAAAGCTGCTGGAGAAGCAGAAGGAAGGCAAGAAACGCTTGAAGCAGGTCGGCGATGTCGAAATTCCCCAGGAAGCTTTTATGGCCGTGCTGGAGCGCGGTGGCAGTGATTGATCGCAATCAGCTGGCCCTTTATCTCCATGTTCCCTTCTGTTGGCAGAAATGCTCCTACTGCGACTTTTATTCCCGGCCTGCTGAACCAAAAATTGTCAGGCTTTATCTTAACCGCCTGGCTGAGGAACTAAAATTTCGAGGCCCGGACTGGCAGAAGCCGGTTACCAGCATATATTTTGGGGGAGGGACTCCTTCGCTGCTCTCGCCAGCAGCACTGGATAAAATCCTCCAGGTTATCAGAGATAATTATCGGCTGGCTCCGAATCCTGAGATTACCCTGGAGGTCAATCCTGGAGATCTGCAGTCTCAGACTGTGCTGGATAACTGGCAGGAGCTCGGTATCAACCGGATCTCTCTGGGTGTCCAGTCCCTGCAGCAGGTTGAACTGAAACTGCTGGGCCGCAGTCACAGTGTCAGTCAAGCCCGCCGCTCGCTGGCTTTTCTGGCTAAATCTGAATATAATTATAATGTAGATTTAATTTCCGCTCTGCCAGGACAGCAGGCAGAGGATCACCTGCAAAACCTGGTTGAAATTTTACAGTACCGGCCCCGGCATATTTCCTGTTATAATCTTCAGCTGGAACCTGGCACTCCGCTGGCAGAGAGGATGAAACAGGGTCTGCTACCGGAGATCAGTGAGGAAGAGGATGCCCGGGGTTATCAGCAGACCCGGCAGCAGCTTAAGAAGCAGAACTATCAACATTATGAGATTTCCAATTTTGCTCTACCGGGCTTTAAGTGCCGGCACAATCTGGCCTACTGGGAATTTCGGCCCTATGCCGGTTTTGGCCCGGCAGCCTGCAGTTTTAACCTCCGGGAGCGCCGGAAAAACCAGGCCAGCCTCAGGGACTATCTGGCTGACAGCCCCCGCAATCCCGAAGTTCCCCATGAAATATCCCGGCTGGATCAGCAGGATCTTAAAGCCGAATATCTTTTTATGGGATTCCGTCTGCTTCAGGGGATTGACAGGCGGGATTTTCGTTCATTTTTTCAGCAGAGCCTGGCTGACTGCTATTCCCGGGAAATTGCCGGATTGAAAGAAGAGGGCCTTCTGGCTGAGTCAGGGGATAAAATTTATCTTACCGGGCGGGGACTTCTGCTTGCCAATCACGTTTTTCAGGCCTTCCTGTAAAAACCGGGAAAGTTTCCCCATCCATCTTGACAAAAAAAAACTGATATGGTATTTTAATTATAGCTGTTAGCACTCTACCTCTTTGAGTGCTAAAAAAGGGGTGGTTAGCTTGGTTGAAGAAATTTCCACCAGAAAAGAGAAAGTTCTCAAGGCTATAATTCAGGAGCACATTCTGACCGCGGAGCCGGTAGGTTCCCGAACTTTGGCCCGCAAGTATGACTTTGACTTCAGTCCGGCCACTATCAGAAACGAAATGGCAGACCTGGAAGAAATGGGATTTTTGGAACAACCACATACCTCAGCCGGCCGTATCCCGTCTGACCTGGGATACCGTTTCTATGTTGACAGGTTAGTGGAAGAGGAGCTGGAAAAACCGGTTTCCCTGAAGCATTATCTCAAGGAACTTTCCCGGCAGAAATCCGGGGTTGAGGATATAATGTCAGGTATGGCCCGGATGCTCTCCCGGATGGTGCAGTATACCGCCATAGTGAGTGAACCCGGTTTTTCTGAAAGTAAAATCTCCCGGCTGGAACTTTTACCTGTTTCCTCCAGAAAGCTGCTTCTGATTGTGATAACCAGCAGTGGCCTGGTTAACGATAAAATTATTCAGCTGGAAAAGAAACTGACTGAAGAAGAGCTGGAGAATCTCAACCGGATTCTTTCCCGGCGGCTTGCCGGTAGAAAGGTCAGCACTATTACCGGTGCCTTTCTCCAGGATCTGGAGGAAGAATTAAAGCGTCGGCTAAATTATGCTGCCGAGATCATTAAAAGGCTGGAGCAGGAAATTACCGACATTCTCGATAAACAGGAGATGAAAATTTATCTCGATGGTACTTCCTATATCCTGGAACAGCCGGAATTTAATGATATTCAGAGTTTAAAAAAGATTCTTAAGGTCCTGGACCGGCAGGAAGAACTTAGAAGGCTGGTTGCCGGCCTGGAAGATGAGCTTGAAGTTAAGATTGGTGCTGAAAATAAATTACAGGAAATGCAGAACTGCAGCCTGGTGGTAGCTACCTATCGTTTGGAAGGGGGAGGAACCGGGAGGGTAGGAGTAATAGGCCCTACCAGGATGGAATACCCCCGGGTTATATCCTCTGTTGATTTAACAGCAGAACTTATCAGTAAATTTATATCCAGTTCAGGCAGGTGATGATTAATGAGTAAGGAAAGGGAAGAGAGAGTTGAGAGGGATAATCCTCGAAATTCTCAGGAAAAACAGCAGGAAGAAAAGGATTCGACGGTAAAACTGGAAGAAGAGAAAAATGACAGGAACGAGCAGGACAGGCAGCAGGCAGCAGAGACAGCTGCCGAAGATCAGACTGAAGCAGAGAAACAACAGGACCGGGAAGAGATTGAAATTGAGGAAGAGGATCCTGAGAAACTTCAGCAGCGTATTGCCGAGCTGGAGTCCGAAATTGAAGCTCTCAAACAGGAGAATGAACAGTATCTCAATAAGCTTCAGAGGTCAAAAGCTGATTTTGCCAATTACCGTCAGCGAGTAAATAAGGAAAAATTTGGCCTCTGCCGCAAATATAAAAAAGAAGTGATACAGGAGATACTTCCGGTGCTTGATAACCTGGAAAGGGCTCTGGAAAGCTGTGACAGGGAGGATGATTTTTTCCAGGGAGTTAAGATGATCCACAAGCAGATTTGCAGCGTTTTGCAGCAGGAAGGTGTGGAAGAAATCAGGACTGAAGATCAGGAGTTTGACCCGGAATTTCATGAAGCGGTAGAACAGGTAGATACCGATGAATATGATTCTGGCATGATTATTGAAGAAATGCAGAAGGGTTACACCTATCAGGATGAAGTACTGCGGCCGTCTCTGGTAGTTGTGGCCAGATAATAAAACAAAATAAGGAGGTTGTTAATATGGGTAAAATACTTGGTATTGATTTAGGCACGACCAATTCCTGTATGGCAATTATTGAAGGAGGCGAGCCCACCGTTATTACCAATAAGGAGGGTAACCGCACAACTCCTTCAGTTGTGGCATATAACAAAAAAGGCGAAAGAATTGTAGGTGAGCATGCTAAAAGACAGGCTATTACCAATCCTGACCAGACTGTTACTTCCATTAAACGGGAAATGGGTACCGACCATAAAGTTACTTTGAAAGACAAGGAATATACTCCTCAGGAAATTTCGGCTATGATCCTGCAGAAAATGAAGCAGGATGCCGAAGATTATCTGGGTCAGGAGATAGAAGAAGCAGTTATCACAGTTCCGGCCTACTTCAGTGACAGTCAGCGCCAGGCCACCAAGGATGCCGGTAAGATTGCCGGTCTGGAGGTCAAGCGGATCATCAACGAACCAACCGCTGCTTCTCTGGCCTACGGTCTCGATGATGAAAAGGATCAGACAATTCTGGTCTATGATCTGGGAGGGGGAACCTTCGACGTCTCCATTCTAGAAATTGGTGACGGCGTCTTTGAGGTCATTGCCACCAGTGGAAACAACAAACTGGGTGGTGATGATTTTGATGAAAGAATAATTGACTATCTGGCAAAGAATTTCAAAAATGAATATGGTATAGATCTGAGAAAGGATAGAATGGCGTTACAGCGTCTTAAGGATGCAGCCGAAAAAGCCAAGATTGAACTTTCCAGTGTTAAAGAGACTAATGTAAATCTGCCCTTTATCACTCAGACTGAAGATGGACCGAAGCATCTGGATATTGATATTACCAGAGCCAAGTTTAACGAACTGACCGAGGATCTGGTAGAAAAAACCATGGGCCCTGCCCGGCAGGCTATGGAAGATGCCGATATCAGCACCGGTGAGATTGATGAGGTTATTCTGGTCGGCGGTTCAACCAGAATCCCGGCAGTTCAGGAAGCGGTAGAAAACCTGGCCGGCAAATCTCCCAATAAGGGTATTAATCCCGATGAAGTTGTGGCCATTGGTGCCGCAATTCAGGCTGGAGTGCTGGCCGGCGATGTAGATGATCTGGTACTGCTCGATGTTACCCCGCTCTCTCTGGGAATTGAAACTCTTGGTGGAGTATTTACCAAACTTATTGAAAGAAACACCACCATTCCCACTTCTAAAAGCAAAATATTTTCTACCGCCGAGGATAATCAGACCACGGTAGATATTCATGTTCTGCAGGGTGAGCGTAAAATGGCCAAGCACAATAAGACCCTGGGCCGTTTCCAGCTTACTGATATTCCTCCAGCACCCCGGGGAGTGCCGCAGATTGAAGTAACCTTTGATATTGATGAAAATGGTATTGTTCATGTCTCGGCCAAGGATAAAGGAACCGGCAATGAGCAGGATATCACCATAAAATCGGACAGCGGACTAACTGAAGAGGAAATTGAAGAAATGGTAAAAGAAGCTGAAAGACATGCCGAAGAAGATGAGAAAAAGGTCGAAAGAATAAATACTAAAAACGAAGCAGAGGCCCTGGTCCATTCGGTAGAAAAAACTTTGAAGGATGCCGGGGATAAGGTTGATGCTTCGGTTAAGGAGCAGGTTGAATCCGCCAAAGAAGATCTCAAGCAGGAACTTGATAAAGAAGAGATAGATGTCGAGGCTATTAAAGATAAGATGGAGGCGCTCAATGATGTTCTCACCGAGCTCAGCCAGCAGCTTTATCAACAGCAGCAGCAGGCTCAGCAGCAGGCAGGCGGACAGGCTGGAGCAGGAGCCGGGCCGCAGGGCGCTGCTGGAGGACCGGGAGGAGCCTCTGCTTCGGCAGATGATGATACCATTGATGTGGATTTTGAAGAAGTAGATGACGAAGACGAAGAAAAATAACCGGAAAAGTCAGCAGCAAATAAGAAGGGAGCCTGGCTCCCTTCTTTTCTCTGTTTCATTTACAGGATGGTGATTTTATGTCGGCCAAAAAAGATTATTATGAGGTTTTGGGGATAAGTCGGGATGCGGATCAGGATGAGATTAAAAAGGCCTACCGGAAACTGGCTAAAAAATATCATCCTGACCGCAGTGATGATCCCAATGCCGCAGAAAAATTTAAGGAAATTTCGGAAGCCTATGATATTCTGAGTGATCCGGATAAGCGCAAGCGCTATGACCAGTACGGTCACTCTGGAATTGATCAGGAAGATTTCAGCTTTGATTTTGATGAATTTGCCCGGGGCGGTTTTGGCGGCCTGGATGACATCTTTGAGATGTTTTTTGGCGGCGGCATGGGCCGCAGCAGCAGCCGCACCCGCGCCCAAAGAAGGCCCCGCAGCGGCCAGGATCTTAAATATAAACTGGAAATAACTTTTGAGGATGCCGCCTTCGGCACCAAAAAGGAAATAACTATACCCCGACAGGAAGATTGTCCCACCTGCGGTGGCAGTGGAGCTAAACCGGGAACCAGCAGAAAAACCTGTCCTAAATGTCAGGGAACCGGCCAGGTTCGGGTCAGCCAGCGTACCCCCTTTGGCCAGTTTACCCAGGCCAGAGTATGTGACCGCTGTCAGGGTGAGGGAGAAATAGTGGAAGAACCCTGTCCGGAATGCAGTGGTGAAGGCCGGATTGTCCGCCGCCGTAAGATAACGGTTAATGTACCCGCCGGGGTTGCCGATGGCAACCAGCTGCGCCTGACCGGCGAAGGCGGTGCCGGAGAATATGGAGCCCGGGCCGGTGATCTTTATATAGTTATCAAGGTTAAACCCCATGAAATCTTTGAGAGGAAAGGAAATGACATTCATTGTGAGGTTCCCATCAATTTTGTCCAGGCTGCTCTTGGTGATGAAATTAAGGTCCCTACCCTGGATGGCAGAGTCAAGATGAAGATACCCCAGGGCAGTCAGCCAGGAGATGTCCTGAGACTGAAAAACAAGGGAATCAAGGATGTTAACGGAACAGGCCGGGGGAATCAGTATGTTAAACTAAAGGTTGTTATTCCCCGTTCTCTNAATTCCGAGCAGAAAGAGCTTCTCCGAAAATTTGCTGAAATCAGCGGAGAGGAGAT
>SL_8KL_010_SEDDRAFT_10001842_pt1 | contig 18277 bp, 14 predicted proteins | sample SodLakKL_010_SED_4_FD_11160 | JGI IMG/M metagenome (IMG submission 11160)
AACGAATAGAGCGAGTCAAAAAGCCATATCATACCATCCATTCTCTTTCGACTTCAGAGGTTTTATCGAAATCAGTATCTTCCGACACTATCGTATAGATACCGTGGTTAACTGCAGTGCTAAGGTGTATAGCATCTCTGGGATCGAAATCCTCCCGTTTGATCAATTGATGAGCTTTCCAGATAACTTCGCTGTCCACTTCAAAAAATCTCAAATTAGGCATGGTCAAGATGGTCTCGACGACTTCCAAGGCGTCTTCTTTAGATGTTGCTTTATCTATTTTCCAAAGGACTTCATCGTAGGTCAGATAGGATGTTCCCGCCTTCTCATCACCATCTTCTATCTTCTTTAAAAGGGATCGGCACCATTCTCCCTTTTTATTGTCATCTAATGTAGCGTAGATTAACATATTAGAATCTATATATTTCATCCCAACCTCTCCTTCATCCTTTCCTCGTAATCCTTGTCTGAATCGACTTCAACATCACTTGTCCGCTTGGCAATCTTCTTCAATTTTTCGACAGACCCTTTCTCCGCCCGCTTGATTATCAATCTGTCTCCGTCTGACTCAAATATAACCTTATCTCCTGGCTTTATATTGAAGTTCTTTCTGAAGACTGAGGGGATCACCACTTGACCTTTAGAACCAACATTCATCTCTACTTCTATCATTATGTAATACTTAAGTATAACAACTATTTATACATTTTCATGATAGGTGGTATACATTAGTTTTCAAACTGTCCTCCTAATATTTTTATCGAAGAAATTATTTAACAGTAAACTCATAGTGAGACGATGAATAAAGGAGATGCCCATGTATATCTAGATGGTAAGCATTATGATGCGATGCATCAGGACCTAGAGGATGATATCCCCTTTTATATCGAATGTATAGAAAAATATGGGGAACCTGTTTTAGAACTGGCCTGTGGAACCGGAAGGGTCTCTTTAGCTTTAGCTGAAGAGGGCATAGATGTTACAGGTCTAGACATCTCCGAAGAGATGCTTCAGAGAGCCAGAAATAAGGTAGAAGAGAAAGATGTCGATTTGGATCTTGTTAAAGCTGATATGACCGATTTTTCTTTTGAAAAAACCTTCAATACTATCCTACTGCCTGTAAACACGATGCAAGTTTTACTCGACATAGAAGATTATGAAGCCCTCTTTTCTAATGTTCATGATCATCTATCTGAAGATGGGAGGTTCATATTCCAGATATTCAATCCGGATCTGAGCGTGATGATGAGAGATCCCGATGAGATGTTTGAAGTGACTGAATATGACGATCCCTACGGCCGAGGTAAGGTTGAACTCAAAGAGAAAACTAGATACGATTCCTCAACACAGATACTGCACCTCACTTGGTACTATTACCTAGAAGAAGAACTGCAAAAAGAGATATATTGGAATCTCAGGATACTGTTCCCGAAAGAGATCGACGCACTTCTCAAGTACAACGGGTTCGAGGTGGAAAACAAATATGGTAATCACGAAAGGGATGATTTTACTGATGACTCTAGCATCCAGTTGATAGTGGCGAAGAAAAAAGATTGAAAGTTAGGTACTGATCTCATCTAGGCTCGAATAGTTGGGTATCTCAATGCCTTCAAGTTCAATGTAGAGATTTCCCATAAATTATTATACGGAGATATTCTTCCTTACATCATAATTTGGAGTCCTGGTCTATGACTAAACTACTAGTTCAAACCGACGGTGCTTATCGAGGTGAAGATGGAGGCGTAGCTTCATACGGCTACGTATTGAGTCGAAATTCTAGAAAGATACAGGAGGACTATGGGCTACTTCTCGAAGAAAGAGCCACCAACAATTATGCCGAATACATGGCACTAATAAAAGCATTGAGATGGATCAAGAAAAATGATCTAGAATTCGATGAGATGTTGATCCAGACCGATTCAAAGTTGGTAGTTAAACAGGTAAAAGGGGAATGGTCGGTGAAATCAGAAAACATGAGAGATCTTTGGAAGGAGGTTAAGGAACTTATCGCCTTTTTTGATGAGCGATCTAAAGAGGTCAAGATAAAGCATGTGTATCGAGAAAACAATGTAAAAGCTGATGAATTATCTCAGCAAGCATTGGAAGATCATTTCCTTGCCCAGGAATTGAAGAGCGACTATAAGAAAACTTGTCCAGAATGTGGAGATGATCTAGTAGTGAGAGACGGTAAACATGGAAAATTCTGGGGATGTACCGATTTCCCCGACTGCGAGTATACGGAGAATTACGAAGAAGACTAAACCTCTCTCTTTCTACTTTCTATCCATTAAGATTTTATGCCCATATCAGCATTATCGTCGGTAGTTTGCTGCCATGTTTTTCGATCTCTTTTTTTAATACCCCTGGTTCCTCTCTCAACTACTATTCTGCCTAAAGATAAATAAGGCTCTGGTCATATACAATGATGTGAAAGTGACTGAAGTCGGGCTAGAACATTCAGAGACTTTATACTCTATTTGGAAAAATACTAAAGGAAAATATTCCCCTAAAATGAGCGAAAGGGAGTTCATTCACTATTATTTTGGAGGTTCTAGGGGCGTCAGTAAACCTTTTTTGGTAGACAAAGGTGAGGAGATATCAGGGGCTGTGATGCTTCTCTCCTATAAAGACTTCTGTCTTCTGTATGATTGGATTGAAGAAAGAGAACCTGAAGTTTTCGAGAAAGTGGTGAACACTCTTCAGTCATCGAGCCAAATAGAAGGCGTGATATCGTTGTCTCCATCCTTTGGAAGACAAGAGTATTTTGAAGATTGGAAAAATGTAGGATTCTCCATTGATGAGAGAGCTCCTTACCACATCCTGATGAGAAAAGAAATACTGGAGGAAAAAGAGGTAGAGAAAAGAAGAATAGGGGTAGAAAAACTCTCTAGCCCCGAAAACGAAAAGATGGAGGAGTTAGCAGACATCATAGCTGAGATCTCACCTCGCTTTAGCAAAGCAGATATGATAGAAGGATTAAAGAGGGAGCTGGAGAAGGATATGAGTTACTATCTAGCTATGAAAGACGGAAAAACAGTGGGATATTCTGGTATAGAGGTGAGAGAACTTTTCACCGGGAAAACGATGTATTGGATCAAAGAATTTGGTGTCCATCCCGAGGAAAGGAGAAAGGGCATAGCGACTGAGTTGTTAAAAAGTACGATCAGTATCGTGAAAGAGCAGGGAGGAAAAGAAGTCTATATTGACACTCATTCTGAAAATCCTGCCAAAAAACTGTACGAAAAGCTGGGTTTTCAAGTGATCGAAAAAATGCCGAATCTGAAATACGAACTGTAGTCACTTGCGGGCTACAGCTATCAGCCTTTCTGCATCCTCTCCATACTCTGATTTGTCCAAGTCGCCGTATAGGTCGATCTCGGCGAATCCAGCCTCTCTCAACATCTCTCTCAAACCTTCAGCAGAATATATCTTGATGTAAAAGGTGCCCTTTTTCACATCATCTTCAGTGATCAAAGTCCATCTGTTCTCCAACAGCTCCCAATCACCCTTGATCTCCCGCTCTTCGATGAAGTAACCGTCGTCCAATCTTCCTTCTCTTTCCTGGGTAAACTCCCTAGTCATGACCTTTCTTCCCATCACATCTATCAAGAACTTTCCGCCAATTTTCAAGGAGCTGTGAACGTTCTGAATAACCTTGAAATTGTCTTCGTCTTCCTTGAAGTAACCGAATGAAGAGAAAAAATTTATCGCCGCATCATAGGTATTTTCCCTCCTGAAATCTCTCATGTCGCTATTTATGAACTCAACGTTCAAGCCCTCTTTTCTCGCTCTCCTATCACCCTTTTCAATATACTTCTCCGTTAGATCTACACCTGTGACTTCATACCCTCTTCTAGCGATTTCTAAAGAATGTCTTCCTACTCCACAGCAGAGATCGAGTATCTTGTCTCCTATTTCTAAATCAAGTAAATCTAAGATCTTGTCGACTTGCTGAGAAGTGCTCCTCATCCTATCCTTGTGGAATAGGACGGAACGAAAGTCCTCCCAAAACTTTTGATCTTCAAACCAGCCTTCTTCCATTTTGTATCAACTCTTAGCTATAATCAAACAGTTTATACCGATGACCGACTCATTCCTCAGCCCTGTAAAAACTCTCTCTAGAAAGTGACAGTTCCATCTTTTCATCATGTTCCATATCCCTTATTTTGAATTATCAGATTTATATGTTTTCTTCACCCTAATCTAATTTTCTTCCTTTTTATTTTACCATCTAATTGATCGCACTACCTATTCAAGAAAATCTATCATCTTCAAATAACTACCTATTTTACTTTAAGTATTTTGAAAAGAAGAAAAAGAAAGGTTTTTAGATTAATTTTTTCGTCTCTAGTTTCTTCTAATCGATATGGTCATAGGCTTGCTGATCAATCAGGAGTCTTTTTCTTTCTTCATAATGGGTATGCTTGTAGTCTTGTGGTTCTTCTATTTTGTCCTCAACGACGAATGCAGTACTTTCTCCAATCTCCACCGTAAAATCATGTGTTTCTCCATAATCCTGATCTTCGCATGGTTCTGTATGGTAATCACCATATTCCTGCATTATCCTCATCCTTGTTTCTCCTAGTTCCGCGTCCTCTGGAACTTCGAGATAAGCTGAAAGAGTTAAAGGATCATCGTCTCCACTGCCCAGTCCGTAGATATCTTCATTAGTCAGGTCATAATCCTGTCCCCAGTCTATAACTACCGATACATAATTCTCGAATCCACCTGTACTCAATGTAACTGACAATAGATATTGTTCTCCAGGTATTATAGGATCAGACACATGCTCAGTATAATCCGCATATCCTCCTTCATCTCCTGAATCTACATCTATACCGTTGAACTGAACATTGGTGATGTATTCTCCGTGACTCGTATCTCCGCCTTCTACTTCGCAGTACTCGTCATCGTCATCATCGTCATCATCTACTAATTCATAGTATTCTCCCGGCTCTATCTCTCTGAGCGTAGTTACGTCGCCGCTTCCACCAAGATAGTCACCTGAACCGACTGCATAATACTCTGGATTCCACCATCCTTCACTGTAAGCTCGCCCCGTATCTTCGTGTTCACTGTTTGAAGCTGTGTATTCTTCATATTCATCATCGTCATCATCTTCCGCTTCTATTTGATCTGTAGTTGTATCTGAGAGATCGTTTTCGTCTGTCACTGTTAATTCTACAGTATAAGTTCCTTCTTCATCATATACATGTGTCGGATTCTCGTCACCGCTAGTTGCTCCATCGCCGAAATCCCACGACCAGCTCACAATGCTTTCATCTCCTTCCGTTGATTGATCAGTGAAGTCCACGGTTTCTTCAACTTCTGGCTCTTCTGGCGTAAAGGTGAACTCTGCATCAGGTCCTTCAGGATCCTCGTCTTCGACCAGTTCATAGTATTCACCAGGTTCTATCTCTCTGAGCGTAGTTACGTCGCCGCTGCCTCCAAGATAGTCACCTGAACCGTGAGCGTAATATACGTAGCCCCATTCTCCCCAGTCAAATTCACTGTAAGCTCGTCCCGCATCCTCGTGTTCGCTGTTAGTAGCTGTGAACTCATCATATTCGTCGTCGTCTTCTTCGACTTCTATCTGATCTGTGGTTGTATCTGAGAGATCGTTTTCGTCTGTCACTGTTAATTCTACAGTATAGGTTCCTTCTTCATCATATACATGTGTCGGATTCTCGTCACTGCTCGTTGCTCCATCGCCGAAATCCCATGACCAATCAACTATATTTGCGTCACCTTCCGTAGATTCATCGGAAAATTCTACGCTTTCGCCTTCCTCTGGTGATTCCGGGACAAATTCAAATTCAGCCGTTGGTGGATCTACTGGTTCATCTTCAACTACTACTTCCTCACTGACAGAATCTGAGATGTCGTTTTGGTCTGTCACTGTTAATTCTACAGTATAGGTTCCTTCTTCAGTGTATGAATGCGTGGGATGCTGTTCTGTACTTGTCTCTCCGTCTCCAAATTCCCAGTACCATTCAGTTATGTCATAATCTCCCGGGACAGATTCGTCAGTAAATTCTACAGTATATTCTTCTGTAGGTTCTATCTGGTCGTAGGTGAAGTCTGCTTCTGGTTCATCGGGTATGGGTTCATCTCCGATTCCTCCACTAGCCACTACAGCAAATGGTTGACTTTCTTCCGGAACATCATGTGCCGTTACGGTTACTTCATATGTTCCACTTTCGACTCCGTTCTCATCCGGTAAGAGCAGGACATTCTCTTCTACATTTAACCCATCATATTCACTATTTCTTGGCCCATCCCATGGATTACTCGTAGGGTTGGGTTCAGAATAGCCTGGATTATATCCTTCAAAAGCGTTACCTACATACCTGGTACCATCTGGAGCTTCAACCTCTAGATCGAGGTCATTAACGATCGTTGGATCTGCCCCTTGATCAGAGGGAGGATCGGTCCACGCTAGAGTGACCTCTAATTCTTCAGAAGGATCTTCAACTTCAAGCTCCATGTCCCAGCTTTCACCTGTATCAAGTTCTAAACCTTCATCCCAAGAATCGAATACTTCAACATTTCTATCATCCCCTTCAAAATACATTGCCCTGTCCAATTGGCTTCTTCCAAAGCCTTGATCATTATTCGGGAATCTGTTATCGTTGTTGTATGCACCTGAACCTGATACTTCTACTGCACTATTTATCAATGTAGCTCTAACCAAAGCATTGCTGGGATTGAAGCCGTCTTCAGGATTCTCTGTTCCAGTTGTATGAAAACCGTCTTCATAATACTGTCTGACCTGAGCTACCTGTCCAGCTATTCCTGGCGTAGACATACTAGTACCCTGCATACTGGTATAATCTTCAGGTCCACCCGTTCCTGCTGACATCAGATTCTCACCGACATGAAGAATTGTTGGCTTTATCCTCCCGTCTTCAGCATAGCCTCTGCTACTGAAACCAGACACATCATCTTGGTTGGGGGCATTATCTAGAGATCCTACACTGAATATGTTTTTACCCTCGGCCTGAACTGAGAGTGAATCTGCACCATCACCGTCGTTACCCATAGCATACAAAATGTTGAAGTCCTTGTGATCCCATATGAATTCATCCGCGGTTTGAGCGTCGTCTCCATATTCACCTGATCCTCCGCCCCAACTATTGGTATGGACACGGGACCCTTCATCATAATATCCACCGTAACCATCGCTGTACATATCTGTAGGAGGATTCATTCCTCTTCCATCTGTTGAAGTATCCTGATGCACTAAATCCGCCTCTAGAGCGTTACCGTCTTCATTGCTGTATTCCTCGTATGGAGGTGACTCGCCTAGAACCGTCCCTGAAACGTGCGTACCGTGGTCGTGACCTTCGTCCGTGTCGCCGTCCGCACCGGGAGGCACGTAATTGTCTATGAGCTTACCCTCTCTAGAGAAAGCTTCATGATCTTCATACAAGCCGCTATCCATCACTGTCACTATCTCATCTTCGCCGGTAATTCCTTCGTCCGTAACCTTCCTGTTATCTTGTTCATTAGTTTGAGCCACCCATGTAGCATCGGAGTTGAACAGTTCGTATTCTTCTACACCTTCGGTTATCGAATTTACTCCAGAGATGCTGGCTAATTCATCGATGTTTTCAGATTCTATTTCAACTGTGATCGTGTTGCGAACGACTGATTTTATTTCTGCACCGGTTTGGGAAATCTCACTAGCTATCATATCAGTATTTGTTCCATCAAATATCTGTACGTCAAGCAGTGAAGTGCCTTCTTCATCCATGAGTTCCTCATCGAAGCTGTAAGCTGGGTGATAATCGCCTACCCAGTTTACAAAATCTAGTTCCTCGACTTTTTCTCTAGTCTCTGTATCCATCTCTACAATATAGTTAAAGCGCTGTCTAGATCCGTGGAGCTCTGCACCTATTTGTTGCAATTCTTCTCTCCATTCTGGTTTTGTCGGTCCTATCAATTGTACTATGTGGTAACTTTGGGTAGATTCGCTATCTACAGTCAGGGTTTCTGATAGTTCAGGTTCGCCCTCGCTCGTATGGAAGGTATGCGATTGAAGACTGACCAAATCTTTATTGTTAAGTTCTTCTACCGCGTGATCGAACTCTTGTATAGAGTTCAAACCTTCCTCAGAGGTTTCAACTAGCGAAAAAGAGTCGTACTCTGCCAAAATATCGTATTCGGATTCCTGTTGTAGAAATTCGGTATCTATGTCTTCGTTGTCCACTAAAATCCTAGATTCCATATCGTTTTCTGTCTCTTCTGCAGAAAAAGCGATCCCTGCAGAAAGAACAGAGCCTACCAAAAAAACAGTTGCCAAAACGGCAAAAATATATCTCGCACTTTTCATCGTTGGGTCCTCCTCAACAATAGTTGTTGAGTCATGCGAGGGAGGTATTGAAATATTTATTATTTAAGATTTTTTCTATTTATATACTTTACGGGGCTTTACCAAATATATCCTAGTTGAAATATATGAAAATGGGTCCTCGTATTTCTCTTATAAAAAAATTACGATATTTTATCGAGTTTTTTAATTTGGTATTTATTTATAATAAAATAGGGAGAAGACTTTCCTCCTTTAAGGAGTAAGATGGATCTCGATAGCATATCAACTTTCATAGATCTCACCTCGTTTAGGGTTTAAACGAGATGACGATCACTACTGGATCAATTAGGAGTAAACGAAAATATCGAGCGAAGATACTAAACCACAACGAGGTCGAAGATGAATTGAATCAGTGTGGTTTCTCCACATCTAAACTCTAGGATTTCGGTAGACACTACATAGAGCAGGAGTAGGAAGATACAGGAGAAATACCGAACGGTTACACACTCAAAACGGAGTTAAAAGACCGGAAACGATATACGGATTTTTAGTCACAGATTCCGAAGATGATTACTAAAATCCGCCTGGTTAAAGGAAAAGAGGTGATAAACAACCGAAGTCAACGGTCACATGGAAACAACAGGACTTCAGGTACGATAGAAAGCTGGCATCTTTCAGCCAAAAGAACTGGTAAGTTGTAAACCTTAGAAGACCAATCGGGAAGTCCGGCACCTTCAGGTGTTTAGGAGGATGTCACTTTTCAAGTTTCCTTGGACTCCATCAACTTTCATTAACAGGATTAAAAGCTTGATTACCCTCTATTCAAATAGATGACTCCCGTCACAAGAATTAGGAGTGGTCAAAGAAGGAAAACCTTCTCTACATGTACCAAAACTCAATCCTTCCTCTTCGCACTCTTCAACTACCTTTTTAAGGATGTGCAAACGCTTTTCTTCGGGAAGATATCGACTGTTGTCTATTTTTTCTCCTTCTTTAAAATATTCTTTCTCGAGTTCTTGAGCCTTTTCCGGGAAAGCGAGTTTGAGCTTCTTCCAACTGTCACCCCTTAACTTCAAAGTGCTAGAGACAACATGCTTTGCGCCGGTCTCACTTATCTTTTTCACAATCTCTGGGATCTCCTGTTCGGTTAGCTCAGGAAATATCGGATCAAAACGCACACCGGTAGGGATATCCTCTTTGACCAGTTGACGAATGATTTCCAAACGCTTTTTTGGAGAGGGAGCGTTCGGTTCCAACTTCTTCTTGACCTCTTCATCTATTGTACATAAGCTGACAGTGACTGCACAATCAGCTCGCTTTAGGATATCTATATCTCTTTTAACGTGGACTCCTTTCGTAACCACCAGTATTTTCATACCGTTTTTCTTCAGTACCTTTAAACAGCGCCTGGTATCTTTGTACTCTTTATCCATCTTCAAGTATGGATCAGAGGAATTCGATAGGGATATAAGGGAGCTTTCTGGGATCTTCTTCAGATCCTTCTTGACCCTTTCCACTAAATCCTTTTTCCTCCGAGGTCTAAAGAAGTTGGGTATGTAGGTGGCGTAGCAGTAGATGCACCTATGATCGCATCCGGTGTAAGGGTTCAACGAGTACTTATCAGGACAGGTACAGAGTTTTCCGTCCCAGGGATCGAATTCTCTGATGACTTGCATTGTAGTCGAATACTGTAAGGTGGTATTAAAGAATTGACAAAAAATGTGAGTTCTAGTTTCACTTGACCCCCGAATTGATCTTTAAATACTATCTAAAACTCACTTGATCAATGACCAACCTGGAAAAGATCGCCCGCCTTGCAGAGGAAAGTAAATATGATGTTGTAAGGCCGGAGATGGATTCTAAAAGAGAGTTCGATCTGCAGAAAGTGAGCGCGCTGGGTGAAGGAACCAAACACGACGTCTGTGCCTCCACAGCCACGCCTAGGATGGTCGATAGTCTTGACAGAATTGGTACTGTGTCCAGCGCCGGTATCTGTCATTCTTTCACTCCTGATGGTAGATGTGTGAGCTTATTCAAGACACTCTACACGAACGGATGTTCACAAGACTGTAGATACTGTCCCAATTCTGCTTCGTGCGGTGCAGATGGGAAAACCTTTTCTTATACTCCTGAGGAACTCGCCAAGGTCACACTTTCACTCTATCAGAGCAACTACGTCGAGGGCTTGTTTTTGAGCTCAGGGATGGGAAAAGACGAAGATATGGTGATGGAAGAACTGATAGAGACTGTTCGTTTATTGAGAGAGGATTACAAGTTCGAGGGATACATCCACCTAAAAGTTCTCCCCGGTACTTCAAAAGATTATATCAAAAGGTCCATTGGACTAGTAGATAGATTGAGTTTGAATATAGAGACTTGCTCTGAGTCGAGGATGCAGGAGTTGACCACCACTAAAGATTACAGGTATGATATCTTGAAGAGGCAGCGCTACATAAGGGACCTAAAAAAGAGGATAGGCCTTCCGGCTGGGCACACCACTCAGACCATAGTTGGGGCTTCGGGCGAGAATGATAAAGAGATATTCGAAAGCATGCTCAGGGAATACAGGAGGATGGAGGTAAAGAGGATGTATTATTCCGCGTTCACGCCGGTGGAAGAAACATCGTTTGAAGAAAAAGAGAACGTGTCGACCAAAAGAGAACACCGTCTATATCAGACCGACTGGCTTTTTAGGATCTATGAGTTTGAACCTAAAGAGATAAACTTAGCTTTCGACGAGGACGGTTTCCTTCCTGAAAAGGATCCAAAGATAGAGATAGCAAGGCATGTATTGGATGAGTCCGTCGATCCGAACGAAGCTTCTAAAGAAAGACTTCTTCGAGTTCCGGGTATAGGACCTAAAAGCGCATCTAGGATAGTGAAAGCAAGGCAGGAAGAAAAGATCACTAAAAGGAGAGAACTTGCGAAGTTCGGTGTAGTACTGAAAAGAGCTAGACCTTTCTTGAAGTTGAATGGATGGAAAGATACTACTCTGGACAGGTGGTTGACATGACACTTCCTGATAGGGATATGGAGCTTTTGAAAGCGAACGAAGATGTTACGCTTGATGATATAGAACTAGCTGAAAAGATAGATAAAGACGATCTTCACACTGCAACGGAAGAAAGATTATTGAGGATTAGGAATTTGATAAGAGAAGTCAGTAGGGAGATCCACAAGATGAAAGGTTTCGTTCGGTTCAAACACGTGGGAAAGAAACTGAAGTACGGGTATATGAAACCTGAGCATGACATCGGACTTATGATCTCAGAATGGTTTGCAGAACGTTTTCCAGGGATCATCATAATTCTTGGCAATGAAGAAGAGAGTTGGGTGTCGATCCGAACTGAGAAAGGTATAGAGAGCGAAAATAGCGGGGAACTTAAAGACCCTGTAGAAGAACTCGCTGAAATATTGGGAGCTGAAACCGAAAAAGGTTTTGAAGATCTGTGGGAAAAATATTACAAGAGCCAATATGCTGAAGAAAGGAAGAACATAGAACTCTTTCAAAAGAACATGCCAGAAAAGTTCAGAAAAAGAGCAAGGAATGTTACTGAAGAGAAGTTCTATGAAGAGAGTTTAGATGGATTTGAATGAGTGCTTTTGCAGATTTTAGACAAATTTAAATATAATGAAACAATGCTCTTTGTTCGTGTGAGGATAAGATGAATATAATCGGTAAATATGAAAACATTGTGGCTAAATATCCTAAGATCTTTTTACTCGTTTTGGTAGTGATCACTCTTTTCTTAGCTCCTAACGTCGCTGAGTTCGAGTTCGATGCAGGGGACGAGGATTTCCAGCCCGATACGGAGATCGCGGAAGCAAACAGAATGATCAGAGAGGAATACGGTGAAGAGGGTGTACAGGTTAACATCATCTCCGATGCCCCGGACAATGTTCTGAGTCTGGATAATCTTCTGATGCAGGTGGATCTTGAAGAGAATCTGACGGGAAACGATATGGTAGAAGAGAGGTTAAGAAAGACTTCTGAAGCTCCTACAGGTGTTTCTTCTCCCGCCAGGTTGATAGCTCAAGCAAGGTTCATAAGAGTGGCTAATGAAACATTTGGAGGAGAAAATGAAAGGATGCCAGAAGATCCATATCTGATGCAAGAACAAGATTTTGATCCGGATGAGTTAGCCCAACAGTTTACCCTAAAAACAGATCATTTAAGGAAGATTTTGGAGGGAGGAGTTTTGGAACTAGAAGAAATCCCTGATCAGCTTCCACCTCTAGAATTTGATGAGTTCGATGCCGAAGAGGATCTTGATGACCTTTACGAAGGAGAATTCCCTCTCAAGGATATTTTACCATTTTTACTTTCAGATGATTATGATGAGGAGGAGGACTACGGGGAAGGCAACTTTGCATCCAAGTCTATCACTAGTGTCTTTATAGTTGAAGGACTGGAAGATGATGAGCTTCTTGACACTGAGAAGGAGATCCAAAGTATAGCTGAATATGTGGAAGAAGGCAGTGATACGAGAACTAGATTCAGAGTTATAGGTGACGCTCTGATCGATGAGGAAGTGAACGAAGCTTCGAGCGGCAATATCGGCATCCTGATGCCTCTAGCTTTTGTTTTTGTGATCGTAGTCTTGGGAATAATTTACCGCAACTTTACCGATACCATCCTGAACCTAATAGCACTGATCATGGCGGTGATCTGGACCTATGGTATTGGGGTTTTAGCCGGCATCAACCTCGGTAATCCGATGATGACCACGGTGCCGATTCTCATCATCGGTCTAGGTATAGATTATGGTATCCATTTCACTTCAAGATATAAAGAGGAGATTGGGAAAGGCAAAGAGGTAAGAGACGCGATGTCTAAGACTGGTGCTACGGTTGGATTTGCGATTTTGTTGACTACTGTAACCACTGTTGTGGGCTTTTTGAGCAACCTTGGCTCTAATATCTCCATAATCAGAGAATTCGGCGTGTTATGTGCAATAGGCATCGTTAGCGCTTTCATCTTGATGCTCACTTTCTTCCCCGCCACTAAAACTTTAATAGACAGCTGGAGGAAGAAGAGAGGTAAAGAACTGGTCAAGAAAAAGACTTCTAAGAGAAAGAAAAAAGATAAAAAAAGCTTTGGGCAGAAATTTTGGAACAAGATAGGTGAACCTGAAACTTTCTGCGAAGCAGACAGAGACTGTGTGAACAATGGTTTAGGTCTAGGCGCCATAGCCGCTCGAACTCCAGTAGTGGTGGTGGTCATAGTTCTTCTCATCACTTCCGTCGCTGCCTATGGAGGCCTGCAGATAGAAGCGGAATACAGTTTTACGGATTTTCTCCCAGAGGGCGAGGAGGTGACCGAGAACATCAACATGTTCGTCGACGAGTTCGATTTTAGTGAGGAAACGGTCTATATACTTGTGGAGGGCGACCTTACACAACCTGAAGTTTTAAGGAATGTTAGAGAAGCGAGAGAGGAAGCTATGCGAAGCGATTTTGCTGTCCCAGCTAGAAGCACCGAGAGCGTTTATGATATAGGAGAAGAGATGAACGCCGACGGTACTTTTAACGATACCGAGTCAGAAAGCTGGAGGAAAATAGTAGAGGATGATGATCCCACTCCTGAAGATGTAGAGATCGTTTACAATGCGATGATGAACAAGCGACGTGAAGATACAGAAAGGGTCTTGAAAGAAGATTACACAGGGATGATTTTGCGAATACCGGTAGATACACAGGAAGAAGAAAAAGTTGAACAAACTCAGGAAGATATGGAGGAAGCTGCTCAAGTCTTCGATGATGACGATCTCGACAGAGTTATAGTGACTGGCGGGCCGATAGTCAGTCAATCCGTCTTCGAATCTATAAACGAAGGTCAGATACAGACGTTAGCTATAACGTTCATACTCGCCCTGTTGATTTTAGCAGGTTTATACGTCTATCTAGGAAAAGGACCTCTTCTCGGCGCAGTGACCTTACTGCCTCTCGTTTTCGTGATCACCTGGACCTTCGGAGCCATGTATTTCTTCGGTATACCGCTCAATCCTGTAACTGTCACTATAGCAGCTATAATAGTCGGTATTGGTATCGACTTCAGCATACATCTCACCCAGAGATTCAACGAGGATACAGAAGAGATCCCCCATCCTGAATGTGCGCTCTGTGTTTCCGCCAGCCATACTGGCAGCGCTCTCTTCGGTTCAGCTGCGACCACCATAGGAGGATTCGGCATCTTGTCTTTCGCTGTCATACCACCACTAGCACAGTTCGGTCAGGTGAGCGCTTTAAGCATATTCTTCGCTTTCATCGTAGCAGTTTTCGTCTCGCCGACATTCCTTCTAGTCTGGTACAAGTTCAAGTATAAAAATAAAAAATAGAACAGTTAGGTCAATCTACCGGACAGGTGGTAGAACTCCAACCCGAAAGACCGCCCAACACAACATGAAGATCTTCCCATCCATTCCTCTTTAGTATACTTGCTGCAGTCATCGACCTCAGACCACTGCCGCAGAAGATGTAGATCGGTTTATCTTCTGGCACTTCGTCCATCCTTTCAGGTAACTTTGTGATGTGTATCTCGTGGGCGCCTTCGATATTTCCTTCTTCTTCTATCTCTTCTTCCGGTCTCACGTCAAGCAGAAAAGAAGGTCTTTCCGCGTCCAATATGCTGCATACTTTTTGAACGCTGACTGTATCTATCGACTGGCTTTCTTGCCCAGTCATATGCCACGAAAGCATGCCTCCTGATAAGCAACCCTCTACGTTGTCATATCCCAGCCTATGGAGATAAGTTACAGCCTTTGAAGGATCACCGGATTCATCAACCAAGAGTATAGGTCTATCGTAAGGTAAAAACCAACCTGCGAAGCTTGGTAGTCCTTCCTCCCATATCGATAAGGCACCGGGTATATGTGCTGCGCCGAAGCCGACCTCTTTTCTTGTGTCCAGCACTAATGCATCCTCTGCTCTTTCTTTGAATTCGAGAGGATCTAGGAACTCGATAGTGCCGATCTCAGAAGAAGGAGGATTCAGGTTCTGTTTCTCCATCTCTTCAAAGTAAGGTGGGTACTCCAACATCTCAGCCACATTATCGATGAACTCTTCTTTATCTTCTACCTGAAGTTTGGGATTGTGTCTTTTTTCTAGTCCTACTGTAGTCCATTCTCTCTCGGCTATGTTGCCCGCGCACACGGAACCAGAACCGTGGGAAGGACAAACTATTACGCCGTCTCCCAACGGGAAGATCTTTTCGAAGATCGAATCGTAAAGTTTACCAGCCATATCCTCGGCCCTATCTTCGCCGTAGAAGTCCACTCTTCCAACATCTCCCGCGAAAAGAGCGTCGCCTGTAAAGACAATCCAAGGGCTTCCATCGGGATCGTAAAGTACGTAGCTCTTGCTTCCCTCGGTGTGACCTGGAGTGTGGAGCGCCTCGATCTTTAGACGTCCTACCATCCATTCCATACCTTCCTCGACTGCATTACCATAATCATAATCGAGTTCTTTATCAGAATGGTATATTTTTGCTCCTGTTTTCTCTTTGATGACGTTCGAGCCTATTATGTAATCTTCGTTTCGATGTGTTTCAAAAACGTATTCTATATTCATCCCGTGCTTTTCTGCCAGTTTTAAATAAACTTCAGTATCTCTTCTAGGATCGATTACGGCAGCTTGATTTTTATCGCCGATTACGTAAGAGAAATGGGCTAATCCTTTCGATCTTATTCTTTCGAACAACATGTTTTGTCCTCCTCTCTATTCCTATGGATAAGTAATTTATTTAATTTATGCTCAATTGGGACTGTATGTATCAATGAAAAGAAAGGGGCAAAGTGGTCAAATCAGTGATATCACTAAAGAGTTGACAGGCTGCTTTGACCCGAATCTATTAATATTCGAAAAGATATTGATTAGTTGATATAGATAAAAAAAAGAATGGTAAAATGGGTATTTCTTCGATTTTTTATCTCCTGGGCATCATATCCGGGTCGGTACTAGCGGTGGGAGCAGCGGTAAATCTGATCTCTTCCATTCAACTTTGGCCTTTAGAACGGAAAAGTGAGGCTTGGTTGGTCTATTCCTTGCTAGGTATATTTTACGTCTCTTTCACAGTTACTCTGATGAGATCTGTCAGCCCTGTATCTGAATTTACTTTATCTAACTGGTCAGGTTTGATTTTGACTGTTTTCGGTTTGAGTTTCTTTTTATGGAGCATTTCTAGTCTACATCTCCGAGAAACCTTCGGTTTTGAAGGAGAATTCTGTTCTCAAGGACCTTACGGAATTTGCCGTAACCCTCAAACTCTAGGACTCATTATACTGAGTATCGGAGCTATCCTTTTAACAGGTTCACAAGCGGTATCTGTTCTGACTATTTTTCACCTAGCTTTTCTGTTACTAATAATTCCAGCAGAGGAAAGCTGGCTGAGAAAAAAGTATGGAGAAAAATACAAAAGATACCGTGAAAAAGTACCTAATAGATTGATCCCTCGCTTAAAAATAAGCTGAGAATTGAGGTTGTCCTGATTTTGGTCGGATCTGTAACAGCCAGCTCTAGAATGTCAATAAGATTAAATAGGAAAGACAAAATGTATCGGTCGTAGGGCGTATTTATAAAGGGAGATTGAATGTTTTAAATGTTCGAACAGTGCGATATCTGCGGAAAAAGGTATTTCTTAAAGGAACTTTGACCTGTGAAAATTGCGGAAAAAAAGTATGTCCCGGTCATGAATCCGAACAATACGAAAGTTACTCTATCGGCCAACCAAGATCTTCTGTGACCATGTATGATTATCCCTGTGGTGAATCCTTTTCAAAAGACGAGTTTCGGTGTTATAACTGCAGGATGGGTAAGACTGGTGTCAAGATCGATAAGGATTCCGTGGTCAATCTCCTCCTCCACCCTCTCATCTGCTGGGGAAACGAACATAAGTTGGTGTTCAAGGTGCAGACATTTGAATCCTCAAGAGGATCTAAACTGCGAGAATTGTGGAAACGCGTTTGCTAGTCAGAGAAAATTAGAAAATTTTCACAAAGCTCTTTCTGGATGTGCAGAGTACGGAGAGAAGGTACCGGCAGAAGTTTCTTACTGTCCAAACTGCGGTATCGAATTCAGTTCTACCAAAGTGAAGTGCAGCCAGTGTAAAGCCTGGATCGATGATAGTTTAGCAAGGTATCCCGAGAGTGGTGTTGAGTTCGGGTCGTAATCGATTTTTCCCAATCGATGAACTTTATAGAGTTGTGAAAGCCGAAAACCCACGGCTCTGCCGCGGGGATGAATGCCACTTTCACTGACCTCCCTTTCCTAAGTAGATGTCTAAATAGTGTGTACACGTTGGATACAAAGAATATGGAAGCAAAGAAAACTGTCAAGTCAGTTGTTGTCGAGCTGACAAAGATAAAATGAAAACAGCTTGAACGGATGTGGTCTAACTATCATCAGTGGCTGCATACTAAGGAAGGAGCGAATCGAGTATACAGCGCACACAAGCAGCAGGCTGGTAGGAATCTTGATCTAGACGACTTGAAGGACGAGAAAGCATATCCTATATTTCTCCGTAAAGACCTCATCGAGATCAAGGAGTCTAATTCCGACATTGCAGACTACTTCTTCAAGATACCGTCCATACAAAGACGCGGTGGAATCAAAGTTCCGATAAAGACACACATGAAGATCAAAGAGAAACACGAGATCTGTGAAACAAAGCTTTTGAAGCAAAACGGAAGGTTTCATCTCCATATCATGATAAAGAAAGATGTGTTCGTAAAGGAGCGTTATGACGGCGTTTTAGGCATCGATCTTGGCTTGAGACAGCCAGTAGCGTCAGTGGCGTTATCCGGTCGTGAGACGATGCTTGCCGGTTCCAGTATACGCGACGTGCAAACACATTTTTTCTACTTGAGAAGACAGACAAACTATGGTAGTAATCGTTCACGCTTTTACAAGCGAGAATACGATAAAGTGAAGGACTGCATACACAAGCTGACAACAGAGATAGTGCAG
>SL_8KL_010_SEDDRAFT_10001843_pt1 | contig 18274 bp, 16 predicted proteins | sample SodLakKL_010_SED_4_FD_11160 | JGI IMG/M metagenome (IMG submission 11160)
GCCGCCGCCGGTCCACTCCTGCACCCCGGTCCACACCGCGTCGGCCATGGCCTGGGCGTCGTGGTGCGGAGCGTGACGCAGCAGCGCGACCAGGCCGCCGGCGCCGAGCAGCCGGTTGTCGCGGGCGCGGCGCGCCTCGGTCACCCCGTCGGTGTAGAGCACCAGGGACTCCCCTGGGGCGAGCCGCACCGGCGACTCGGTGTAGCGCGCGGTCGGGTCGATCCCCGCGGGCAGGTCCACCGTCACCGGGACCTGCTCGATGCCCTGGTGACCGACCCGCATCGGCGGCGGGTGCCCGGCCACGGTGATGCCGCCCGCACCCGACAGCGGATCCAGCAGCAGATAGGCGATCGTGACGAACCGCTCCGGGCTGGTCTGGTCGGCGACGGCTCCGTTGAGCATGGTCATGACGGTGGAGGGGGCGCTGCCGTGCAGGGCGTAGGCGCGCAGGCTGTGCACGGCCATGGCGGTGAGGCTGGCCGCCTCGACGCCCTTGCCGGACACGTCGCCGCAGCCGATGCCCACCCGCCCGTCGTCGGTGCGCAGCACGTCGAAGAAGTCCCCGCCCACGTCGACGCCGGCGGTGGCCGAGCGGTACACCCAGCCGAGGTCGAGCCCGCCGGCCCGCTCGGGCACATCGCGGGGGCGCAGCTCCTGCTGCAGGGCGTCGACGACCCGGCGGGCCTGGGCGTGCAGGGTCGTCTGGTGCAGCGCCGCGGCGAAGCTCTGCACCAGCGTGGCCAGCACACCGTCGACGAGCGAGCCCAGCGGCTGCTCGTGGTAGACCCCCACCACGCCGCCGGCAGGATCGGGCACGTCGATCAGCCACACCCGGCGACCGGGCCAGCTGCTCGCGGCCGAGGCAGCGCCCGCGCGCGCCAGCGCCGGGGGCAGCACGCCGGCGTCGAGCTTGGCCGCCATGCTCGTGGGCGACAGCGAGCGCACCGCCTCGATGACCTGACCGGGCAGTCCCCGGCTGGAGGCCAGGGCGAGCCCCGCGTCCTGGGACTCCTGGGACTCGGAGGGCAGCCACAGCGCCGCACCAGCGAAGCCGAGCTCGTCGACCAGGGCGGTGAGGAAGCGCTCCCGCAGGCTGTCCGGATCGACCGAGCCCACCAGCGACGACGACGTCGACACCGTCGCGCGCAGCAGGCGCTCGAGGTCGACGCGCTCGCGCGCGTGCTCGACGCGGTCGAGGGCGAGCGCGGCGACGTCGGCGACCTGGTGCAGCCGCTCCTCGGCGGCGCCGTCGAACGCGTCTGGTCCCTCCTCCGCGTCGCCGACGACGAGCAGGCCGGCGCGGCGTCCTGCGACGGGCACCCCGACGACCAGCCCGCGTCGCCAGCCGAGGTCGCGCAGCAGCGGGTGTGGCGCAGCGCCGGGCTCGTCCCAGGTCAACCCGGCGCGTCCCAGCGCGGTGCGCCACAGCGGCGAGGTCAGCTGGTCCAGGACGAGGGGCTCCTCGGGTTCCCCGACCCCGGCACAGGCCTGCCAGCGGAAGGTGGCGCTGCCGTCGCTGTGCAGCAGCGCTGCCGCGGTGGCGCCGGTCGCCGAACGGGCGGTGTCCACGATCGCCGTGCCCGCCTCGACCGGCTCGGTCGCCCGAGCCACCAGCGCGAGGAGCCCGGCCACGGGCGCGTCCTCGGCGCCGGACAGGGCCGGCCTTCCCTCGGCATCCAGCGCGCTGCGGGCCTTGACCACCCTTGTGGCACCCTCCACGACGTCGGGCGGGCGGGTGACGGGAGCGCCCCGCCCGCATGCCGACGCCCATGGTAGAGCCCGCCAGCGGGGCCGCTGACGGGGCCCGCTGGCCGAGTCGCTGGCGCGGCTCGCGCCCACCGGCCGCGCGCATCCCGGCCCGTCACACACGCGACGGGGCGGCCCGAGGGGCCGCCCCGTCGCGGACAGGGAGGATGGTGGGTGGCGCGAGGCCTAGAAGCCCATGCCGCCCATGCCCTCCATGCCGTGGTCGTGGCCACCGCCGCCACCCGAGCTCTCCTCGGGCTTGTCAGCGATGAGGGTCTCGGTGGTCAGCAACATGGCGGCGATGCTGGCGGCGTTCTCCAGCGCCGAGCGCACCACCTTCGCCGGGTCGATGACGCCGAACTCGATCATGTCGCCGTAGTCGCCGGTGAGGGCGTTCAGGCCGTGCCCCGGTGAGAGGTCACGGACCTTCTCGACCACGACCGAGCCCTCGAGACCCGCGTTGTGGGCGATCCAGTACAGCGGCGAGGACAGCGCGCGCCGGACGATCTGGGCGCCGGTGGCCTGATCGCCCTCGAGGTCGAGCTTGTCGATGGCCTTGGCGGACTGCAGCAGCGAGATCCCGCCACCACCGACGATGCCCTCCTCGACCGCCGCACGGGTGGCCGACAGGGCGTCCTCGATGCGGTGCTTCTTCTCCTTGAGCTCCACCTCGGTGGCCGCGCCGACCTTGACGACCGCGACGCCGCCGGAGAGCTTGGCGAGGCGCTCCTGGAGCTTCTCGCGGTCCCAGTCGGAGTCGGTGAGCTCGATCTCGTTCTTGATCTGCTGGACGCGGCCCTTGATGTCCTCGTCGTCCCCGGCGCCCTCGACGATGGTGGTCTCGTCCTTGGTGATCGTCACCTTGCGGGCCTGACCGAGCAGGTCGATGGTCGCGTTCTCCAGCTTGAGACCGACCTCCTCGCTGATGACCTGCGCGCCGGTGAGGGTCGCGATGTCCTGCAGCATCGCCTTGCGGCGGTCACCGAAGCCCGGCGCCTTGACCGCAGCGCTCTGGAAGGTGCCGCGGATCTTGTTGACCACCAGGGTCGCCAGGGCCTCGCCCTCGACGTCCTCGGCGATGATCAGCAGCGGCTTGCCGGCCTGCATCACCTTCTCGAGGACCGGAAGCATGTCCTGGACCGCCGAGATCTTCTGGTTGGCGATCAGGATGTAGGGGTCGTTGAACTCGACCTCCATCCGGTCGCTGTCGGTGACCATGTAGGGCGACACGTAGCCCTTGTCGAACTGCATGCCCTCGACGAAGTCGAGCTCGAGGCCGAACGTCTGGCCCTCCTCGACGGTGATGACGCCGTCCTTGCCGACCTTGTCCATCGCCTCGGCGATGGTGCGGCCGACCTCCTCCTCGTTGTTGGCGGAGATGGAGGCGACGTGGGCGATCTCGCCCTCGGTCTCGATCTCGCGGGCGCTGGAGCGGATGTCCTCCACCACGCGCTCGACGGCAGCGTCGATGCCACGCTTGAGCATCATCGGGTTGGCGCCGGCCGCCACGTTGCGCAGGCCCTCCTTGACCATGGCCTGGGCCAGGACGGTGGCGGTGGTGGTGCCATCGCCCGCCACGTCGTTGGTCTTGGTGGCGACCTCCTTGGCGAGCTGGGCGCCCATGTTCTCGTAGGTGTCCTCGAGCTCGATCTCACGCGCGACGGTGACCCCGTCCTTGGTGATGGTCGGCGAGCCCCACTGCTTGGAGAGGACCACGTTGCGGCCCTTGGGGCCGAGGGTGACCTTGACGGCGTCGGCGAGCTGGTTGACGCCGCTCTCGAGCTTGCGCCGTGCGCTCTCGTGGTAGGTGAGCTGCTTTGCCATGTCGTACCTCCTGGTGCCGTGATGTGCTGCAGACGTGAGCGGTGCGCGCCCGGATCGACCCGGGCTGGCGCGATCAGCGCTCGACGACCGCGAGGATGTCGCGTGCCGAGAGGATCAGGTAGGTCTCCCCGTCGAGCTTGACCTCGGTCCCGCCGTACTTCGAGTACACCACCGTGTCGCCCTCGGACACGTCGATCGGGATCCGGTCGCCTGAGTCGGACACGCGGCCCGGACCCACCGCGAGCACCTTGCCCTGCTGCGGCTTCTCCTTGGCCGTGTCGGGGATGACCAGGCCGCTTGCGGTGGTCTCCTCCGCTTCGATGGTCTGCACCACGACGCGGTCGTCCAGGGGCTTGAGCGCCACGCTGCTAGCCGTCGCAGTCGCCATGGCTCCTCCTTCTCGTGCTCGGCGCGGGCACGTGCGTGCCGCGCGGGATCGTGCTCGGAATGCTCCTCGGTGCGGGGCCCACAGCGATGCCGCCGGGCAACCCGTTGGCACTCGGGCTCTTCCGGTGCCAGCGCGACGCTAGCAACCGGGCGGCCGACCTGCAAGATAACCGCCCTGACTGCGCTAAAACATGAGCCTTATACGCTCAAGTACCACTCTTCGCGCTGGGCCACGCCCTCTGCCCACGCCCTGCAGGCCGGGGGATCACAGAGCGTGACGTACGTGGTATCGTTCCGCTCTCGGTGGACCTGTCCCGACCCGGGACGGGGTCACAGCCAAGGGGTGCAGTCATGAACGACTACCAGCGACAGCTCGGAGCGCGCCTGCGCGCCATCCGGCGACAGCAGGGCATGACCCTGCAGGACGTCGAAGCCGCCTCGGACGGCCGGTGGAAGGCCGTGGTCGTCGGGTCCTACGAGCGCGGCGACCGGGCGCTGTCGGTGGCCAAGCTCGCCGAGCTCGGCGAGTTCTACGGGGTGCCGGTCTCGGCGCTGCTGCCCGAGAGCGAGCGGGACGTCGACACCACCGCCTCCGCGGGGCGCACGCATGCCACGCTCGACCTGCGAGCGCTCGAGCGGCAGGACCTGGACCCCGAGCTCCAGCCGCTCGCGCGCTTCGCCAACACGATCCAGCGCCAGCGCGGTGACTACAACGGCACGGTGCTGACGATCCGCGCCGAGGACCTGCGAGCCCTGTCGGTGGTCTTCTCGGTCGACATGGAGGAGTTGATGGCGCGCCTGGACGAGGAGGGCGTGCTCGTCGAGGCGTGAGCGCGCTGCGCGGGTCTCACCGCAGCGCCAGCGTCCAGCGGCCGCGGTCGACGAAGCCGGCGCGCCGGTAGGCAGCGATCGCTGCGGCGTTGTCGGCGCGCACGTGCAGCGTCACCCCCGGCAGGCCCTGCCGCAGCAGGCCGGCCGCGACCGCGCCGACCGCGCGGGTGGCGATCCCGCGACCGCGCGCCTCCTCGCTGACGTACACCCCGGCGATCTGGGCACCGCGCGTCCGGGAGCGCAGCGACACGTCGACCTTGGCCACCACCCGACCGCGATCGGCCACGACCCACGTGTCACCGCCGGCGACGCTGTCGCGCAGGCGAGCGCGCACCGAGCCGCGCGCCGACTCGGGTATCGGCGGGCCCATGGCGTCCTCGACGTGCAGCCGGCACGCGAGGTCCACCAGCACGTCGAGGTCACGCTGGTCGGCGGGGCGCAGCCCGGGTGGGGCGGGCAGGTCGATGACCTCGGTGCAGACCATGAAGCGCTGCTCGCGCGCGCGAGGCCGCCGGCGGAACAGCCCGCGGCCGACCTCGGCGAGCAACGCCTCGCCCAGCTCCGAGGGGCCGACCAGCACCCGCCAGCCGAGGTCGCCGGCGACCTCGGCCAGCGCCGGTGCCGCGCGCGGATCGCCAGCGGGCATGATCGTCCCGCTGCCCGCGGCGTACAGCACGCCGACCGGGCGCTCGACCGGCCAGACCATCAGGCGGTCCAGCTCGCCGCGGTCCAGCGCCTGCAAGGGGAACTGGTGGGCCAGCACCCCGGCCAGATCGCGGCGCCCATCCGGTCCGCGCTCCAGCAGCTCTCGCGCAGCCTCGGCGTCGACCGGACGCAGCCGGCCGGCAGTCGGCTCGGTGGCGGTCATCGCCAGGCCTCCGGGAGGTCGGGCAGCACCAGGCCGTCCAGGGCGAGCCCGGCATCGGCCGACAGCCCGAGCTCGCTGCGCTGCCCGTCGGCGAGGCGGTTCGCGCCCGCCGCGGCGATCATCGCGCCGTTGTCGGTGCACAGCGCCGGGCTGGGCAGCAGCAGCCGACGGTCGGTGGCCTCGCACGCCTGCCGCATGCGCTCGCGCAGCCGCGAGTTCGCGGCCACCCCGCCGACCACCAGCACGTCACCGACGTCGTGCGCCTCGGCTGCGGCCAGCGTCTTGGCGACCTGCACGTCCACGATCGCCTCCTGGAAGGAGGCGGCGACGTCAGCGACGGGGACCTCGCGGCCGGCGGCCTCACGGCGGCGCAGCTCGCGCACCACCGCGGTCTTGAGGCCCGACAGGGAGAAGTCGAAGCCGCCCTCGTCCAGCATCGCGCGCGGGAAGGCGATCGCCTCGGCGTCGCCCGACAGCGACAGCCGGTCGATCTCGGGGCCGCCGGGATAGCCCAGGCCGAGGAACCGGGCGATCTTGTCGTAGGCCTCCCCGGCCGCGTCGTCGATGGTCGCGCCGAGCTCGCGCATCCGCCCCTGCGCGTCCAGCAGCAGCAGCGCGGTGTGACCGCCCGAGACCACCAGCGCCACCAGCGGCCGCGGCAGGCGACCGAGCTCCAGCTGCGCGGCGCAGACATGGCCCTCGAGGTGGTTGACCCCGATCAGGTCGCGGTCGTGGGCCAGCGCGATCCCCTTTGCAGCGCTGACGCCGACCAGCAGCGCGCCGACCAGCCCCGGGCCGGAGGCGACCGCCACGGCGTCCAGGTCGTCGTAGGTGGCTCCGGCCTCCACCAGCGCCCGGTCGATGGTGGGCACGAGCAGCTCCAGGTGCGCCCGGGCGGCCACCTCGGGGACCACCCCTCCGTAGGGGCGGTGGCGCTCGATCTGCGAGCCGATGACGTTCGAGCGCACCGTCACCCCGTCGGCGACGATGGCCACCGCGGTCTCGTCGCAGCTGGTCTCGATGCCAAGCGTCAGCACGGGCGGGCCTCGCCGGGATCGTCGTGGGCGGTGGGCGCGGCCCGGGCGTCGTCGGCCGGGCGCCACATGATGATGGCATCGTCGGGCGGCTCGGTGTAGTAGCCCGGTCGTCGCCCTGCCTCGTGGAACCCGGCGCCGGCGTACAGGCGTCGCGCCGCGCTGTTGGCGCTGCGGACCTCCAGCGTCGTCGGGCCCCAGCCGCGCGCGCTGACCTGGTCCAGCAGCGCGACGAGCAGGCGCCGCCCCAGACCGCGGCCCTGCCAGGCGGGGGCCACCGCGAGGTTGGTGACGTGCGCGCTGTCGGGACGCTGCTGGACTCCGCCGAAGCCGACCACGGCGGCACGCGACCACCGGTCCCCACGCTCGGCGAGCGCCGCCAGGTAGCAGCGCTGCTGCGGGTCCTCGAGCTCGCGGGCGAGCAGCGCCACCGGCCACGGCCGCGCCGAGACCGCCTGGTCCACCGCGGCGGCCCCGCGCAGGTGTCGGGCGGTGAGCTTGACCAGGCGCACCGCGGCGACCGCCTCGTCGCCGGGCGGCGTAGCGCGCAGATCCTCCGCGTCGCCCACGCGGGCCGCGGGCCTCACGGCGCGCCCTTCTGGGCCGCGGGCCTCACGGCGCGCCCTCCTGGACCGCGGGCGCCCCGCCGTGACCGCCGTGCAGCGCGCCGCGCTCCTGCCAGCCGATCTTGGCGTCGGGACGACGCAGGTAGATGGGGGCGAGCTCCTCGGGGCGCTGGGTCTCCTGACGCGCGAAGCGCGGGCGCGCCAGCGCGAGCAGGCTCTCGGCAGAGGGGTAGGCGGCCGCCTCGTCGGCGATCGCGGCGCGCGTGGCGCTCAGCACCTCCCGGTGGGCCAGCGCCCCGTCGCCGACGCACAGGACCTCCTCGCGGTCGGCCTCGAGCTCGCCGGCCAGGCGCTCGGGCGGTCCGAGCGCCAGCTCGGTGCGCCGCTGCACCCCACCCGGTGCGGGCTGGTAGCGCGCCCACGCCACCTCACCGCGGCGCGCGTCGATGACCGCGCAGATGCTGCGACGCGTGTGGCGCGCGGCGAACGCGACCAGGTCCAGCGACGCAAGCCCCACCACGGGCAGGCCGCGCGCGTGCGCGAGGGCTTGGGCGGTGGCGATGCCCACGCGCATGCCGGTGAACAGCCCGGGGCCAAGGCTGACCGCCACGCCGGTGAGCGCGTCGAGGTCGATGCCGGCCTCGCGACGGCAGAAGTCGATGGCGGGTGCGACGAACTCGCCGTGGCGTCCGTGGCGCCCGGTGCGCGCGCTGGCCAGCAGCCCCGTGTCACCGGCGATNGCGACGCTGGCGTGACGGGTGGTCGTCTCCAGCCCCAGCAGCACGCTTCAGCGCTCCCTTGTCTCGTCGGTGGTCCCGCCCGACGGGGTCCGGGTGGTCGCGGCGCGGCCGCCGGCGGCGTCAGCGGCATCGGCGGCATCGGCGCGCCACGGCGCCAGGGCCGCAGCGACGGCCTCGAGCCGTGCGCGCCAGCCCTCGCCACGGGCGCGCAGCACGATCCGCCGGGCAGCGTCGACCTCGTCGCGACTGGTGAGCTCGACATCGAGGTGGTCGGCAGGCAGCAGCGGGCGCATCGCGTCGCCCCACTCGATGAACGTGACGCGCTGCCCGTCGGTGGCCTGCTCGAAGCCGAGGTCGAGCACCTCGCCGAGGTCGTCGAGCCGGTAGACGTCCAGGTGGAGCACCGGCACCCGGCCGTCGTAGTCGCGCCGCAGCAGGAAAGACGGGCTGGTCACGCGCGCGGTGACGCCGAGCCCGCGGGCGGCGCCCTGCACGAAGCAGGTCTTGCCGGCGCCGAGCTCGCCGCTGAGCGCGATGACGTCGCCGGGGTGCAGGTGCTCGGCGAGCCGGGCAGCCAGGCGGCGGGTCTCGGCCGGACCCTCGGTGGTCAGNGCGAGCGTGGCGCTCACGGCGCTGCGCCCGGGTCGAGCCCCGCGCGGGAGGCGGCGATGGTCGCGTGCTGGCTCACACCGGCGAGTGTAGTCGCGCGCCGCGCCGCCCCCAGGCCCGAACGACCCTCCGTGCGGGTGGTGCTCGGCCGAGCCCGGCGCGTCAGGCGACCACCAGCTCGACCCCGGCGATGGTGGCCAGCGCCGCGGCGATCGCCCACAGCGTGGTGCCCACGGTGATCCACACGATGGCGGGGCGGCGCGGCACCCCGCTGGTGACTGCCACGAGCGCGGCCAGCTGGGTGCCCAGCACCACCGGTCCGAGCGCCGCCAGACCCGACAGCCCCCACCGGCGCCAGACCCGCTGGGCGCGTCCCTGCCCGCTGGTGTCGGCTGTGGGCGCGGTGCCCGCGGGGTCAGCGGAGGCGCTCGCGGGGGTCGCCGCGTGGTGCGCCGTGCCGAGAGCAGCGGAGGCAGGCGCGGCAGACGCAGGGGCGGNGGCGGCGACGCCGAGCTCGGCGGTCGCCGACTCGGTCGTGGCCCGCCGGCGGGCGCGGCGGCGCTGCCAGGCGCCACGCAGGCGCTCGCCTGCGACCGCGGCGAGCACCACGGTCGAGAGGTTGCCGAGCAGGGCCACGAGCGTCACCGGCACGGCNGGCAGGCCGAACAGGATCGCCGGAGGGATCACCACGATCGCCTCCAGCCAGGGGATGGCACCGCCGAGGGCGACGGCCGCGTAGGCGGCCAGCTCCGTGACGCTCATCGTCCCAGGCTAGGAGCGCACGACAGCGGCGCGCACCGCGGTGGCAACCGCCCGGGCGGCCAGGTGGGCGACGAGGTCCACCGGCGCTGCGCCGGACGGTGGGCGCTGCGACGTGCCCGACCCGGTCGCCAGGCAGAACAGCGCGTCACCGTCGAGGCTGGTGTGGGCCGGGTCGACTGCGCGTGCCACGCCGGTGTGGGCGAGGTCGGCCACGCGGCAGGCCTGCGCCTTGTCCAGGGCGGCGTCGGTGACCACGCAGCCGATGACGGTGTGCTGGCCGGGGCCGGGGCCGTCCTCGGCAAGCGCCTCCAGCGGGGCCGAGGGGAACCGCGGGTGATCGGACGGCGCCTGCGAGCCGGCGAGGACGCGTCCGTGGGCATCGGTGACGTCACCGAGGGCGTTGACGGCCACCAGCGCGCCGACGGTGACCGCGCCGTCGCGCTCCACGGCGGCTCCCTGACCGGCCGGACTGCGCCAGGTCAGGCCGGCGGTCTTGCCGACGCTGCAGCCGGCGCCGACACCGACGGGGCCGCTGGTCGGCTCGGCGGTGGTCGCCGCCGCGCAGGCCGCGCGCCCGCTGGCCGCATCGGGGCGGGCACCGGGCTGCTCGAGGAGGTCGAACACGATGGCCGCACCGACGATCGGCACGGCCGCCGTCGGCGTGGGGTGACCGCGGCCGCGCTCCTCGAGCCAGCCCATCACCCCGTCAGCGGCGGCCAGGCCGAACGCGCTGCCGCCGGACAGCAGCACCGCGTCGCAGCTGGTCACCGCCCCGGCGGGGCCGAGCGCGGCTGCCTCGCGCGTGCCCGGCGCCGCCCCGCGCACGGCGATGCCCCCGACGGTGCCCGGCGGCGGGAGCACCACGGTGCACCCGGTGTGACCCTCCGGGTGGGTCCAGGTCCCCACGGCGACCTCGTCGCTGCCCAGCGCCATCGCGCACCGCCTCCCCACTCGGACCTGCCCGACGCCTAGGTGGCGCGACCGCCGCCCACGTACACGCGGGGCACGCGACGTCCGACACCGCAGACGACCTCGTAGTTGATGGTGCCGAGCCACTCGGCCCAGTCGTCGGCGGTCACCTCGGCCTGCCCCTGGCGGCCGATCAGCACGACCTCGTCGCCGGCCACGGCGTCCTCGTCGCCGAGGTCGACCATGAACTGGTCCATGCACACCGTCCCCACCATCGGCGCGCGCCGGCCGCGGCACACCACCTCGCCGGTGTTGGTCAGGGCGCGGGTGACGCCGTCGGCGTAGCCGGCCGGCACCGTCACGACCGTGGTGTCGCGCGGGGCGGTCCACCGCAGCCCATAGCTGACCGCCTCCCCGGCGGCCAGGCGCTTGACGAGCGCGGCCCGCGAGCACCACCGCAGGGCCGGGCGCAGCGGCACGTCCCCAGCCATCCCCGGCGCTGGCTCCAGCCCGTAGACCGCCAGCCCCGGGCGCACCAGGTCGTAGTGGGTCTCGGGTGCCCGGAGCGTGGCCGCGCTGTTGGCCAGGTGCACCTGCGGCGGCGCGACCCCCAGCGACCGGGCCAGCTCCAGCGCCTGCGCGAAGCGGTCGTGCTGCTCGGCCACGAACGGGTGGTCGGGCTCGTCGGCCAGGGCGAAGTGACTCCACAGCCCCGTCATGCGCACCCACGAGTCGTCGCGCACCCGTCGCAGCGCGGTGTCCCACTCCCCGTCGGGCACACCGACCCGGCGCATGCCGGTGTCGAGCTTGAGGTGAACCTCGAGGGTCGTGCTGATCGCGCGGGCGTAGCTCGAGGCCGCCGCGAAGAACTCGCTGCTGTAGACCGTCGGGGTCAGGCGCGACTCGACCATGGCGGGCAGCGCCGGCGAGGGCGGCTCGGTCAGCACCAGGATCGGTGCGGTGATGCCGGCGGCCCGCAGCGCCTCGCCCTCCTCGACCAGGGCCACCGCGAGCCAGTCGGCGCCGCCGGCCAGCGCGGCCCGCGCCGCGGGGATCATGCCGTGGCCGTATGCGTCGGCCTTGACCACCGCCATCAGGCCCGGGGCGGCTGCGTGGGCCTTCAGCGCGGCCACGTTGCCGGTGATCGCGTCGAGGTCGACCTCGGCCCAGGTGGGCCGGTGACGCGGCGGGCCGAGCTCGCTCGTCGACGCGACGGCGCGATCGCGCTCGGTGCGTGCGAGCGGGTCACCGGAGAGGATGCGCGTGGTGGCGGAGCCGGGCGGTGCGTCGGTCATCGCGTGCCTGCCAAGTCGGTGAGCGCGGTCGGGACGGCGCTCGCCACCTGACCGGCGGTCAGCGAGCGCGCGTGCGACGCCGCTGCGGCGAGCTCGCCAGCGCGTCCGTGCAGCCAGGTCACGGCCGCGGCCGTGGCGGCAGGGCCAGCGGCGGCGGGTGCGCGGTCGGCCGTCGACGCAGCGTCCAGCGGTCGGGCGGCGAGACCCGCCGCCAGCATGCCGGCCAGCACGTCGCCCGTACCACCGGTGGCGAGCTCGACCCCGCCGGTGGGCGTGACCCAGCAGCGCCGGTCCGGTCCGGCCACGACGGTGCCCGGCCCCTTGGCGACCAGCACCGCGTCCCACCGCTCGGCGCGGTCGGGCGCGAGGTCGAGGCGCTCGCCCAGCGCGTCGTCGACCCCGGTGAGGCGGGCGAGCTCCCCGGCGTGCGGGGTCAGCACCAGCGGGTCCGGGGCGGCCCGCCGCAGCCGGTCGGGATCGTCAGCGACCGCGGTGAGGCCGTCGGCGTCCAGCACGGTGGGCAGCGTGACGCGCGCCAGCAGCGCGCGCACGAGGCTGCGAGCGCCGTCGCTGTCGCCGAGGCCCGGCCCGATGACCAGCGCGTCGCTGCGCGCGCACGTCTGCGCGGCGACCTCGGCCGCCTCGGCGGCGCTGTTGGGCAGCGCCACCGTGAGGGCCTCGGGCACCAGGCCGGCCACCACGTCGCGGACGCTGGCCGAGGTGGCGATCTGCACGAGGCCGGCTCCCAGCGCCTGCGCGCCCCACCCAGCCAGCGCGGCGGCGCCGCTCATGCCCGGCGAGCCCGCGACGATGGTCACCACCCCGCGGCTGCGCTTGTGGCTGGTGGGGCTGGGCTCCGGCAGGGTCCGAGCCACGTCGGCCGGCTCGAGGATCCGCGCGGCCGGGACATCTCCGGGCTCGACGATGCCCAGGTCACCGACCTCGACCCGGCCAGCCAGCCCTCGGGCCGGCGGCAGCCACAGCCCGACCTTGTCGGCCCCCAGCGTGACGGTGCGGTCCGCGCGGACAGCGGGCTCGAGGGCCGCCCCCGTGCGAGCGTCCACCCCGCTGGGCGCGTCGCAGGCCACCACACGCGCGTCGGTGCGGGCCAGCGCGGCGATCGCGTCAGCCTCGGGGGAGCGCGGCGCGCCCTGCGCGCCGGTGCCGAGCAGGCAGTCCACGGCGACCTCGGCGCCAGCGAGCGCCCGCTGCACGTCGGTGGTCACGGTGATGCCGCGGGCGCGGGCCCGCGCGCACATCGCCGCGGGCAGCCCCGTCAGCGCGTCGGGCTCGTGGACGCTGCACACGACCGGGTGGGCGCCACGCTCGGCGAGGCGCACCGCGGCGGCGAAGCCGTCGCCGCCGTTGTTGCCCTTGCCGGCGAGCACCGCGACGCGCAGCCCGTAGGCCCGGCCGCCCTCGGCCAGCACCCCGCGGGCCAGATGGCCCGCGGCACGCTCCATCAGCGCGGCCTCGTCGATCCCGTGCGCGAAGGCGCGCCGGTCCATGGCGCGGACGTCATCGGGGCTGAACAGCAGGCGCATGGGTGTCCGGGCTCGGTCGCGGTCGGTGCGGGTGCAGGGGTCGGGTGGCGGCGCGGCGGTCAGCGCGGGTTCAGGCGCACCCGGTGGCGCCGCGCGTCCTCGGCGACGCGGCTGACCGCGTAGTCGGCGTCGACCACCTCGGTCTCGCCGGTGGCGCGCCAGGTCAGCTCCACGCGGCCGCCGGCGGCCTCGCGGCCGGCGGTGATGCGCCAGGGGAAGCCGATCAGCTCGGCGTCGGCGAACTTCACGCCCGGTCGCGCGTCGCGGTCGTCCCACACCGCATCGACGTCAGCGTCCAGCAGCTGGCCGGTGATGCGCTCGGCCAGGCCGTCCTGGTCGGGGTCGCCGGCGCGCACCGACACGACCACCGCGGTGTGCGGCGCCACGGCGGTGGGCCACACGATGCCCTTGTCGTCGTGGTGCTGCTCGACGACGGCCGCGGCCAGGCGCTCGATGCCGATCCCGTAGGAGCCCATCCACACGGGCCGCTCGACGCCGTCCGGGCCGGTGGCGCTCAGCCCCAGCGCCTCGCTGTAGCGCGTGCCGAGCAGGAACACGTGGCCCACCTCGACCGCGCGGGTCAGCGACAGCGTGCCCCCGTCGGGTGCGGGGTCGCCGTCGGCGACGCGGTCGAGGTCGGCCAGCTCGGGCAGCGCGACGTCGCGGCCCCACCACACGTCGCGATGGTGGGTGTCGGTGGCGTTGCCGCCGCACACGAAGCCCTGGACCTCGGCGATGGCGTGGTCGCCGACCACGCGCACGTCCTCGGCCAGTCCCACCGGCCCGGCATAGCCCGGGTCGGCGTGGGTGGCGCTGCGGATCATCGCGGCATCGGCCATGGCGACCTCGACGGCGCCGGTGGCCTTGGCGAGCTTGCTCTCGTCGATCGAGCGGTCCCCGCGGCACAGCGCCGCGATGACCTCTTGGCCGCCCTCGGCGGTGGTGATCCCGTAGAGCAGGGTCTTGACCATGCGCTCGGGTGGGACGTCGGGCACGAAGGGCTGGAGGGTCTCCATGGTCGTGGCGCCCGGCGTCTCGACGGTGCTCATGGGCCGCTGCTCGGGTGCGGGCGGCGCGACCAGGGCTGCCCGGGCCACCTCGGTGTTGGCGCGGTAGGAGCCGGCGTCGCTCGAGGCCAAGAAGTCCTCGCCGATGCCGGCGGGGGCGAGGAACTCGGCCGACATGGTGCCGCCCATCGCGCCGACGTCGGCGTCGGCGCGCAGCGTGTCCAGNCCCACGCGCGCGAAGATCGCCGCGTAGGCCTCGGCGAGGCGCTCGTAGGTCTGCGCGGCCGAGGCCTCGTCGGCGTCGTAGGAGTAGGCGTCCTTCATCGTGAACTCCTTGGTGCGCAGGAGTCCCGACCTCGGACGCGGCTCGTCGCGGAACTTGGTGGCGATCTGGTACAGCACCATCGGCAGCTGGCGGTGCGAGCTGACGCCGTCGGCCGCGAACAGCGCAGCCTGCTCCTCGTGGGTGGGGCCGAGGCCGAGCTCGGCACCCGAGCGCGTGCGCGTGCGCAGCATGATCGGGTCGTCCTCGGTGAGAGTCTGCCAGCGGCCGCTGGCCTCCCACGGCTCGCGCGGCTGCAGGTGGGTGAAGCGCAGCTCCTGGCAGCCGAGGGCGTCGTGCTCCTCGCGGATGATGGCCTCGAGGCGCTGCAGGGTGCGCAGCAGCAGCGGGCCGACGGTGAACAGCCCCGCGCCGGCCTGCTGGAGCATGCCCGCACGGGCGAGCAGCTGGTGGCTGACGGCGCTGGCATCGGCCGGCGGCTCGCGACGCGTGGCGATCAGCTGGTTGGACAGACGCCGCATCGGCACGTCACCTCCTGGTCGGCTGGTCCCGCCGCGCCCGGCAGCGAAAGGCTCCGGGCACCTGGCCCGGAGCGTGGCGGACGCCATGCCGGCGCCGGCGCAGCGCACCGCAACGGTAGCGAACGCGACGAGCGCGCGTCGACCCGACCCCGTGCGGGGCCGAGGTGTGGGCGGTTCGGCCGGTATCCCGGCCGAACCGCCCACACCCGCCGGTCGGTGCGAGACTGCGGTGCCCAGGCAGCCAGGCCACGACGAGAGGACGCAGCGATGGTCGAGCGACAGCGGGTGCGCTCGGGCTCGCCCTACGAGCCGGCCGTGGGCTTCAGCCGCGCGGTGCGCGTGGGCGAGCGCGTGCTGGTCGCGGGCACCGGGCCGGTGCAGCCCGACGGGTCGTGCCCGCCCGACGCCACCGCCCAGGCCGAGCGNATCATGGAGATCATCACCGCGGCCCTGGCCGAGGCGGGCGCGCGCCCCGAGGAGGTCGTGCGCTCGCGCATGCTCCTGACCCACGCCGAGGACGCCGACGCCGTCGGCGAGGTCCACCGCGCGCACCTCGGGGCCGCCGCACCGGCGGCGACGATGGCGGTGGTCGCCGGGCTCGCCGACCCGCGCTGGCGCGTGGAGATCGAGGTCGAGGCCGTGATCGGCGCGACCTAGCCCGACGCGACCTAGCCCGACGCCACCGGACCCGGCGCGCGCGAGCCCTGCGCCACCACGAAGGCCAGGCCGAGCTCCGCGGAGGTCGACAGGGACGCCTGCAGGTCGGCCACGCCGCGCGCCGCCGCCACCTCGGCGGCGCCGCGGTGGAGGACGATCTCGGGCTTGCCGCGACGGTCGGGCACCACCTCGACGTCGCAGAAGGCGAAGCCGGCGATCCCGGTGCCCAGCGCCTTGGCCACGGCCTCCTTGGCCGCGAACCGCGCCGCCAGCTCGGGCACGCGCCAGCGGCCATCGGCCGTGGTGCAGCGCCGGCGCTCCTGCGGGGTCCAGACGCGCGCGAGCAGCGCTGGGGTGCGGGTGATCGCGTGGCGCACGCGGGCGATCTCCACGGCGTCGACCCCGACGCCCACCACCGCGCCCGCCACGGCCCTACTCGACCGTGACGGTCTTGGCGAGGTTGCGCGGCTGGTCGACGTCGCGGTCCAGGGCCACGGCGACGTGGTAGGCCAGCAGCTGCAGCGGGACCACGGCGAGGATGGGCGCGAGCAGCTCGTGCACGTCGGGCAGGGCGATCACGTGGTCAGCGGCGGCTGCGATCTCCGGGTCGCCCTCGGTGGCCAGCGCCACCACGACCGCGCCGCGGGCGCGGACCTCGGCGAGGTTGGACAGCAGCTTGGACCGCACGTGGCTGCGGGTGGCGATGGCGATCACCGGCCCGCCGTCGTCGATCAGCGCGATGGGGCCGTGCTTCATCTCGCCCGCGGGGAAGCCCTCGGCGTGGAGGTAGCTGATCTCCTTGAGCTTCAGGGCGCCCTCCAGCGCGATCGGCAGCCCGGCGTGGCGAGCGATGAACATGAAGTAGTCGGCGCCGGCCAGCCGGTGGGCGAGCTCGGCGATGCGCTCGTCGTGGGCCAGCACCTGCTCCAGCAGAGGGCCGAGCGCCTCGAGGCGGGCGAACGCATCGGCGATCTCCTCGGGCAGCAGGGTGCGGCGCTCCTGGGCGAGGAACAGCGCCAGGACGTCGGCGGCCACCACCTGGGTGAGGAACGTCTTGGTGGCAGCCACCCCGATCTCGGGTCCGGCGCGGGTGTGGAGCACACCATCGGCCTGTCGTGCCAGCGTCGAGCCGACCACGTTGGTGACCGCCAGCACGGGCGCACGCTGGTCGCGCGCGTGGGCGGCGGCCGCGATCGTGTCGGTGGTCTCGCCGGACTGGCTGATGGCGATCACCAGCGTGTGCGGGTTGAGGATCGGATCGCGGTAGCGGAACTCGCTGGCGATCTCGACCTCCACGCCCAGGCGCGCCCAGTGCTCGATGGCGTAGCGGCCGACCATGCCGGCGTGGTAGCTGGTGCCGCACGCCACGACGTAGACCTTGTCGATGCGGCGCAGCTCGCCGTCAGCGAAGCGCTGCTCGTCCAGCGCCAGGGTCCCGTCCTCGCCCAGCCGGCCCAGCAGCGTGTCGGTGAGCGCCTGGGGCTGCTCGTAGATCTCTTTGAGCATGAAGTGCGGGTAGCCCTGCTTCTCCGCGGCGTCGACGTCCCAGTCGACCTTGTAGCGCACCCCCTCGCTCTCCTGACCGTCGAGGTCGCTCACCGCGATGCCGCCGGGGGTCAGCACCGCCAGCTGGCGGTCGAGCAGCACCTCGACATCACGGGTGTGGGCGATGAGCCCGGCGATGTCGGAGGCCAGCCAGCTGACCCCGTCGTCGTGGCCGAGGATGAGCGGCGCCCCGTAGCGCGCGGCCACGATCGTCTCGGGCTCGCCGACGTCCAGCACCGCCAGGGCGTACTGGCCCTCGAGCCGCCGCACGGCGCGTCGCAGGGCCTCGGCCAGCCGGCTGCCATCGGTGGTCGGCGCCGCGCCGTCGCCCGCGCTGAGGANGTCACGCTCGGCGGCCACGAGGTGGGCCACCAGCTCGGTGTCGGTCTCGCTGGCGAGCTCGACGCCGGCGGCCTGCAGCTCGGCGCGCAGCGCCTCGTGGTTCTCGATGATGCCGTTGTGCACCACCGCGAGGGAGCCGTCGCCGCTGACGTGGGGGTGGGAGTTGCGGTCGGTCGGCGCGCCGTGGGTGGCCCACCGGGTGTGCCCGATGCCGCTGCGTCCAGGCAGCGACTGGCCCTCGACCGCGTGGCGCAGGCTGGCGAGCTTGCCGGCCCGCTTGACCACGCGCAGCTCGGGGGCGGCCTGGGTGCCCGACACGATCGCCATGCCAGCCGAGTCGTAGCCGCGGTACTCGAGCGTGGCGAGCCCCTCGAGGACGACGTCGACGGCGTCGTCGCGGCCGGTGCAACCGATGATCCCGCACATGGCGGTGATCCTAACGGCAACCCGCGGGCTCTGGCGCCACGCCGCGGATGCGTCGCGGCCGGTCAGCGCCCGGCGGCGGCCTCGACGAGCCAGCCGGTCCCCGCGGCGGTGCGGACGTGTCCGGCGAGCCGGGCCTGGTGGCCCTGATCGACCAGGGCAGCGACGCACAGCCCAGCAGCGGCGGCGGCCTGCTCGCCGGGTGGTGCGGCGGCCGTCGGGTCGCCGGCGTCGTCGGCTGGGCGGCCTGCGGGCGGCGCCTGGCCGACCTCGGTCGCCGGCGGCACGAGCACCCGGGTGGGCGCGTCGTCAGCGGCCAGGTCCTCGCCGGTCAGCACGATCGGCTGCGCCCCGAGCACCTGTGCGACGCGCAGCGCCTGC
>SL_8KL_010_SEDDRAFT_10001851_pt1 | contig 18240 bp, 17 predicted proteins | sample SodLakKL_010_SED_4_FD_11160 | JGI IMG/M metagenome (IMG submission 11160)
ATTATATCTCTGATCTGACTCATCAAAGTTCTTTCACTGTGAGAGACACTAGCTGAAACCATATCTATATCCAATTCTCCTGATTCCGTCGAAGCCACTTTTTGCAAAAAGTGATTCGTTACGCTTATTGCCCTCTCAGCATCTTCAAGAGTGACTTGATCTCTCAGATGAGCCCTTGCACTAGCCTCTGAAAGTCTAACCAAAGACTCAAGCTGCCTCGCAGTGACCGGTATGGAATCTTCGCTGCCCGTATCCCTCAATTCAAGATAGAAGTCTTCGAGCTTCTCGATTGCTTTATCTGTCATTACAGGTGTTTTAGTTTTCGCATGAGCGATATATTTTCTCAAAAATTCCTTATCAAATTCGGGAATGAATTCCTTCTCTATGTCCATCCCCTCTTTTTCTATCCTTTCTCCCTCTTCATGCAAACTTAGAATATGATTAGCTATCTTTGAATCTTTTTTCTTATCGGGTTGATCGATAAGTGCAAATATCAGGTCAAACCTGGATATGAGAGGCGGGGGAAGATCGATCTGTTGGGAGATGTTTTCATGTACCTCGAACCTTCCATACTCTGGATTTGCCGCTCCTAGAACTGCACACCTAGAATTCAATGTTGCATTAATCCCTGCCTTCGCTACCGAGATACTCTGTTGTTCCATAGCTTCGTGCATCGCACTGCGGTCTTCTGAACGCATCTTATCCAACTCATCAACACAAGCTATACCTCCATCAGCTAATACCAAGGTACCGGCTTCTAGCACCCATTGACTCTCTCCCATCACGTCTTCCCTAACAGCTGCGGCGGTCAAACCTGCTCCGGTTGAACCTTTACCGGAGGCATACATACCTCTAGGGGAAAGTTCTGAGATATACCTTAAAAGCTGTGATTTTGCGGTACCTGGGTCTCCAACTAGTAGGATATGGACATCTCCTCTAGTTATAGTACCGTCAGGCATCTCCTTTCTTACTCCGCTGAAAAGTTGTAAAGCGAGTCCGATCTTTTCCGTATTAAGCCCGTGTATGCTGGGGGCTATAGAATTGACAATTCTGGCAAAGATGCGGGGATCCTCTGCAGCTTCTTCAATCTTCTTTCTATCTTCTTCCGATAATTCAAGGTCCTCGAATTCATATTCTTTTACCTCGATTCCGTTCACGTCCATGTAGATGTCGAATACTCTGCTTTGCGTGGTCCTACCTTTTCTTTTCGGTTTTCCCTCGAGAACCCCATTTATAGTGATCCTGTCTCCAGGAGATACTTGTCCTACAAGATCGTGTTTCACCCATCCTTTCAAACGCTGTGGCTGTTCACCTCCTCTCAATTCCTCAGGACTTTCCTGTATCTCTATATTTTGATAATCCCTAAATTCCGACTTATCTTTTAGGAGTATAAAATTCGTCTTGTTGGAAGATTTACCACAACCTGCACATTCCATCGGTTCATCTATGTCTCCACCATTCTGCTCCTTTCCGAATTCATAACCACAACTCATACATTGAAAGACCGCTTTAGAGATCCTAGGTCTTACTTCGGTTGTCTTCCTAACCAACCCATCGATTGCCAAATAATTAGCAAGGTCATCGGATCGTAACTCCCTTATCATCCTTTTCCTTGATTCCGACAACTCTGTAATCCTGAGATAGATGTGAACATCTTCATAAGCGCCTCCTAACACTTCTTTTATCGCTCCTTCACCTATCTGAAGACAATGTTTTGGATTTTTAACCACATATCTTGGAAAATCTACACCGAAAAAGAGTGTCAGATCGTTATACGTGATGAAAAGTGATTTTTCATCAGGATAATTATCTGCGGTTTTGATCAGCTCCGAGTGATATTCGTCTTCCTCGAAGAAATCTATAAATTTTTCTTTGATCTCATCATCCGTGTATTCAGCCATCTATATCTCCGGATTCTAGGGATTAGATTTCGGAGTAAATAAAACTATTCATTTATGGAGAAAAGCACTCACTCTAAGGACCTTTTTAGCCTAGAAAAAATCAGCCAGAAGTAAATAAAAAACCATATATAACACCGGCATATATGAGTGTTATATGTTCGAAAAAGCTAGTGAAAGTGACGTAACGCGCGCTATAGTGAAACAGTTTGGGAAAAAATTAGATGAATTTGCAGACTCGGAAGTTATCGTCATCGGGGCCGGTCCTAGCGGACTAATGGCCGCAAGAGATTTAGCAATGAAAGGAAGAAAGGTGCTCGTCGTTGAGAGAAACAATTATCTTGGCGGTGGATTTTGGCTTGGCGGATATTTGATGAATACAGTGACGGTTCGCCCACCCGGCGAAGAGATACTAGATGAATTGGATATCCCTTATGAAGAAGATGGTGACCTTTACACTGCTATGGGACCTCATGCATGTTCTAAACTCATCTCGAAAGCCTGTGATGAGGGAATACAGATACTGAACATGACGGAGTTCGAGGACGTGGTTCTTAGAGAGAATGATAGAGTAGGTGGCGTAGTTATAAATTGGACGCCAGTCTCTGAACTCCCCAGACAGATAACTTGTGTTGATCCTATTTCTTTAGAAGCTAAAATAGTTATAGACGCTACAGGACATGATGCCTGCGTAGTCAGTAAACTAGAAGAAAGAGGTATGATGGAAACAACCGGTTTCGGTGGGATGTGGGTAGACGAATCAGAAGACCTTGTTGTGGAACATACTGGAAAAGTTCATGAAGGTGTTGTAGCTACAGGTATGGCTGTATCTACAACTTATGGGCTTCCGAGGATGGGACCGACCTTCGGTTCGATGCTTCTCTCCGGTAGAAAAGGAGCTGAAGTGGTCGATGAGCTTCTCGGCTGAATTCCCCTTCTCTAAAATCTTTCTTTATATCGATAGTAGTATAGAGACTCTCAAGCAACAAAATCTTAAGAGTTTTCTTGAGGAAAAAATTGAGGTGGGAGTCCACATAAAAAAAGATTTTCTCAGAGAGAAAAACGAGGACGGTTTAGAGAAAGAAATAGCCAAAACTAAAGTTAGGAATAAAAGAAAAAGAGAGTTCAAAGAACCACTGCCGAAGGAGATCGAAATCGAAAAGAAAATTATTAAGGAAAATAAAGAACTGTTGGGAATAATCTATGACGGACATCGGCTAGTAAAACTTTTTCGAAATCTACTCGACCAGAAAGAAAAGAAAAATCATACAATAATAATAACGAAAAGGCTTGTTGGAACCTTGGAAAAGAACGAAGCACGATACCATATCAGAACAGTAATCAACTCTATTCCCTCGATAATCTCTGTCTCAGGAATAGTAGAAGGTCCTGCTAAACCGAGAAAATATTACTTTGCTGATGAGAACGAGAAAGAAGGAGTCCTTGATTTTGAACCGATGCAGCATTCCGACGAGAGGATGGAAAGTGCTGTTAAATCATATTTACTACAGACTATCTTTTGGCGCCTAGAAGGTTATCCTTTCTGTGATAGAGAATGGTGTTGCCTGAAAAATTCCCATTGGCAGAAAGACGTAATCAAAAATCAAGTCAATGGCGAACTATGTGAGGAACATGAAGAGATACTAAATAAGTTCAAAAAATCTACTTGCTAGTAATAACATCGTTATTTTTATATGTCTTGCATGAGATGTGATAATATGTCACTCTTATTGAGTGCAATGAAGGGTATAAATTAATAAACGATAAATCATAGGTAATAATGTAGAGTTATTAACCATAATTTAGATTTAGAGGATAAGTATGGACGTCGAAAAGATAAGAGAGGACTTTCCTGTCGTAGATGAATATATCTACTTCGACAGCGCCTGTTTGAGTTTGAAACCTCAATCAGTTATAGATGCCGTTCAAAAGTATTATACTGAATTCCCAGTATGTGAAGGGAAAAGGAGTGCCCATACGCTTTCAACCCAATTGACTAAAGAGATCAGGAAAGGAAGAGAAAGTGTAAGAAATCTTTTGAATGCTTCGGAAAAAGACGAGATAGCTTTCATGAAGAACACAACTGAAGCAATAAATACAGTCGCACGGGGGTTACCTCTAAAAAAGGAAGATAAAGTCCTTACGACCGATAAAGAGCACAACAGCAATCTTGTCCCGTGGATAAAGATGAAAGAAAAAAGAGGGATAATATATGAACAGGTCTCGACGGATAAAAACGGTCAATTGAATCTTGAGGATCTTAAAGAAAAGATGGACGAAGACGTAAAGATAGTATCCATGGTCCATACTTCCAATTTAGATGGAACTACAACCCCAGCTTCTGAAATTGCCGAGATAGTTCACGAATATGACGCCTACTTTATGCTTGACGGCGCTCAAAGTGTTCCTCATCGTCCTGTAGATGTTAAGAAAATAGGTGTGGATCTCCTAGCCTTTTCGATTCATAAGATGTTGGGACCAACAGCTATCGGTGTTCTTTACGGCAGAAAAGAATTGTTGGAAGAAATCGATCCGCTTACCTACGGTGGTGGAGGGGTAAAATCTACAAGATACGATGAAGCGACTCTGCAGGATTCTCCAGAGAAATTTGAAGCTGGTCTGCAAAACTTTGCTAGTCTAGCTGCAGTAAAACCCGCCGTGGATTACATCCAAGAAATAGGTTTAGAAAACATTGAAGAACATGAAACCAAGTTGAATCGGATTGCAACAGAAGAATTAAAGGATATGGTGGAAATAATCGGACCTGAAGATCCAGAAAAGAGATCTGGTATATTTAATTTTCAACTGAAAGAACTGGGATGTCATGAGATAACACTGTTGATGGATGAAGAAAACATATTGTTAAGAGGAGGGCAACAATGTGTTCATTCCTGGTATAGCTTTCATGGTCTTGAAGGAGGGAACAGAGCTTCCTTTTACTTGTACAATACTGAAGAAGAAGTCCAAAAATTTGTTGACGTGATCAAATCATTGGTGGGTTAATTACTTTTGAAATTATTTATCAATTCGGAAAACTCTTCAAAAAGTTCATCGACTATATCTTTTTTAGTGGTCTTGAATAATAATTTTCCTGAAGGATAGATGCCAATTTCGACTTCAAATTCTGGATGAAGAACTAACAATATGACTTCAGAAGAAAATTCTATTTTAAAATCTTCTTTAGAGAGATGCTTCTCAAGTTCTTCGAGATCAATCCTAGTTTCTTTTTTTGGTTCCGCTCTGTATGCACCAGAATCGGAACATGGTTCTACAACGTCGTACATCACTGCTAATTATTAAAGGCTAGGTCTTATTTATATCATTTTGACTTATTGAGATGAAGCACAAAAGGAATAGTTAAATAAGTCATTGTTATATTAGATAGATATGCGCTGCGAAGAATTCGTAAATGAATATATGCCGACGGTAAAAGCCAATATCGCCTACATATTGTATAATAAGTACGAGTTGAAACAAGTCGAAATATCTGAAATACTAGATATCACCCAGCCAGCTGTTTCTCAATACATCAGGGGAAGCAGAGGGAAGACTACAGAATTGCGCGAAGAAATAGAAAATACTATAGAAGATGTAGCTGAAGAAATTTATAGCTCTAGCCAATCTGGTGAACTCACTCAAGAAAAGGTCGATGATTTGATGTGTGAGGTCTGCAAAAAGATTTGAATTTTTCAACTCGAAAAGTTTTTTACTCTTCTATGTATTTATACAGCTGATATATATGAATAAAACAGAGCTAGAAGAGAGTCTGGTCGAAGGATTTCGAAGAGCTGTGACCAGCGTAACTGAAGAAACAGAAAAAGCGCTTCGGGAGGCGAAAGACAGAGAAGAGAAAGAAGGAGCTAATGTTCAATTGGAAGCGATCTTGGAAAACGTAGATGTTGGGAAGAACGAAAAAAGACCGATCTGTCAGGATACCGGGACCCAGACTTTTTTCGTAGAGGTTGGTGAAGATTTTAAAGAGTTAGGTCTGCTGAAACAGGCGATAAACGGATCAGTGAAAAAAGCTACTGAAAGGATTCCTTTAAGACCTAACGCTATTGATCCTATCAGCGATGAAAACAGCGGCGATAACACAGGCCGCTTTATACCATCTATCCACTGGGATATAGTTGAAGGTGATCAAGCAATAATACATATCATCCCGAAGGGAGGAGGAAGTGAGAATATGAGCAAACTGGAGATGATGACCCCTGGAAGAGGTTTGAAGGGCGTAAAAGAGATAGTATTAGATCAAATAGCGGATATGGCAGGGAAACCTTGTCCTCCCACTACAGTAGGTGTGGGTTTAGGAGGAGGTGCAGATCTTGCTATGGAACTAGCGAAAAAAGCTTTGTTGCGGCCGGTCGGAGAAAGACATTCTGAAAAAAGGATAGCAGAATTGGAAGAAGAACTGCTCGAAAAAGCAAATGAACTCGGAGTTGGTCCCATGGGCGTTGGAGGAAAAACTACAGTCCTTGATGTCAAGATAGAATATGCCCACCGTCATCCTGCTTCGTTCCCTGTAGCGGTCCTTCCGCAGTGTTGGGCAAATAGACAGGCCAAACTCAAAGTCACTCCTGAAGGCGATGTGGAGGTGTTAAGATGAATATCTTCGAAACACCTATAGATCATGAAAGGGTAAAGGAACTTCGTATAGGGGACGCATTTTACATAACCGGTACCATTTTCACCGCAAGAGATGCAGCCCATGAAAAACTTTTAGAGATTGAAGATGAAGATGTACCTTTTGACCCTTCAAAGTACGCTATGTTCCACTGTGGACCCGCAATACATAAAGAGGAAGGTGAATGGAAGGTAGTTTCTGCAGGACCCACAACTAGTATCAGGATGGAAATCTTTGAAGATGATTTCATAGAAAGATTTGGAACTAAGGTGATAATCGGAAAAGGTGGTATGGGTGAAAGAACCCTTAAAGCATTAGAGAAACACGGTGCCGTTTATTGTCAGTATACAGGTGGTGCCGGAGCACTCATGGCTAACGCCATAAAGGAAGTAGAAGACGTTTACTTTTTGGAAGAACTGGGCATACCTGAAGCTTTTTGGATGTTCAGGGTTGAAGAGGCTGGCCCTTTCCTTGTGACCATGGACTCCGCCGGAAACAGCATACATGACGACGTTGCACAAGAGGTCTCTAAGAACCTTGAGAGGGTGAAATCGCAACTATAAACCCTTTTTATTTTTAAATATGAATGAGATAATCGAGGAGATTAAANAAGCAAAAAGTATCGTAGCCTTCACTGGCGCTGGTATGTCGGTCGAAAGTGGTATAGCTCCTTTTCGAGGGGAAAAGATGGTCTTTGGGACAAATTTGATCCTCAAGAGGTTGCAAGTGCTTCAGCATTTGCTGAAAAACCTGAAAAATGTTGGAAATTATTCAAGCTCCAGATCGAAGAGAGTTTCAACAGCGAGCCTCATGGCGGACATCATTCTCTCGTAGAACTTGAAAATCATGGATTAAGTTCCATAATAACTCAGAATATCGACGGGCTTCATCAAAGAGCGGGGAGTAGTAATGTATTAGAATTACACGGTTCACTGTACCGATTAGTCTGCCCTTCCTGTAAGAACAGCTTCAAAACAGATCAACATTTGGATGAAATAAAAGATGGAAAGATACCTAGGTGTGAGTGCGGAAAAATATTGAAGCCGGACGTTGTTCTCTTCGGAGAGGCATTGCCCCAGAACATTTTACACCGATCATGGAAGGAGGCTGAAAGCTGCGATTTGATGTTTTCGCTGGGTACTTCAGCAGTAGTCCAGCCCGCGGCTTCTATCCCTACAATGGCAAAAAACTCTGGAGCGAAGATAGTAGAGATCAATCTGGAAAAGACTCCTTTAACTGATAGCGACTCAGATTACTTTTTAGAAGGGAAGGTCGGAGAAGAGTTACCGGATCTTATTGATAATCTGTGAAGATCCTACCGATGATCCAAATCTATTCCAATTCTCTATCTAGTATGTCGCCTATTTCGGTCGGCATCCTAGCAACAGAAACACCTGCATCTTCTAGAGCTTTGATTTTTGATTCTGCAGTTCCCGTTCCGCCTTCTGAGACTATCGCACCCGCGTGACCCATCCTTTTGCCTTCAGGCGCGGTCCTACCTGCGATATAAGCAACAACTGGCTTGTCGTATCCTTCTTTTATGAATTTTGCAGCGTTTTCCTCAGCACTACCGCCTATCTCTCCTATCATGATGACTGCATCAGTCTCCGGATCTTCCTCATAGAATTTCAAAGAGTCTATGAAATCTAGACCAACTATAGGATCGCCTCCTAAACCAAATGCTGTAGATTGACCGTATCCTTTTTCGGTTATTGTATTAACGATCTCATAGGTCAAGGTACCGCTTCTTGAGACTAGCCCTACATTACCCTCTTCAAATATATGATTGGGCATTATGCCAACTTTGCTCTTTCCAGGTGAAATTATTCCCGGTGTATTAGGGCCTATTATTGTGGTGTCATTCATCTCCGCTAATCGCATTATTTTCGCTGAATCTTGGACAGGTATATTTTCCGTTATTATCACCACTGGATCCATACCAGCTTCGATAGCTTCGAAAGCCGCGTCTTTAGAAAAAGGTGCTGGAACAAATATTATCGAAGCGTTTCCACCGACTTTTTCCTTAGCACTTTCAACAGTATTGAATACAGGAACTCCCTTTACCTCTTTACCACCTTTTCCTGGAGTTACACCACCGACTATATTCGTTCCGTAATCCTTCATATATTCAGTATGAAATATTCCCTGCTGGCCTGTGATGCCTTGAACGATGACTTCCGTATCTTCATCTACTATTATTCCCATATTTCCGGTGAATATGTAGATATTATTAAATGCTTTGTTTCAAGGAGAGATTTAATGGGAACAACTCATATATATTAATCCTTAATCATCAAAATGACTATAAACTCAATAAATCATAATTAAAAATAGAGCGGCTAAGAACATGTTCGACAAGATAGCTCCAATATACGATCACCTCTCGTGGTTATTCCTTCCAAATATAAAAAGAGATATTTTGAATGATCTCCAGATGAATGATAATGACAAAGTTTTAGACGTAGGAGGAGGGACCGGAAAACTGATAGAAACTATGTTAGAAGAAAATCCTAGAGTCAATGGATATGTTCTAGATAAGTCAAACAATATGTTGAAAAGAGCTCCTTCTGAAGTCAATGTGATAGTTGGAGACTCCTCTATACTTCCTTTCGAATCTGACTGTTTTGATTTCATTTTCTGTATAGATGCCTTACATCATTTTGAAAATCAGAAGAAGGGGGTAATGGAAATGATTAGGGTTTCAAAAACTGACGGTGAAATAATAATATTGGAACTTGATCCAGATAATTATATGACAAAATTTGTAGAGTACGGAGAAAAGGTCTTAGGAGAACCCTCAAATTTTTATGAGAAGAAACGTATGAAAGATATTTTCCGAAAAAAGGGTTTTAGAGTAGGTATCAAAAAAATTAATTTTTTCCAGTACATTATACGCGCTAAAAGGTAAGATAATATGTACAAGGGGTTAGCGATCATATTCGGTTTCTATTTTTTAGGAGAAGTTGCAGCGGAACCTGGTAATCTTCCTATACCAGGTAATGTACTGGGAATGAGCTTTTTGGTATTAGCTCTAGGAGGAGGTTTGATCGACTTAAAAGATGTGGAAAGGGAAGCAGAATTCTTCGTAGATAATATGAGTATAATGTTCATTCCTCCTGGGGTTGGAGTGATGCTTTACTTTGGATTGCTGAGAGATGAAATCATCCCAATCATCGGAGCACTCATATTGAGTTTTGTAATCACCATAGTATTTACAGGTAAGATAGTAGAGGTGTTGAGATGAACGTTTTAGGTATATTTTTGACGATCTTCGTATATTTTATTTTCGATAGGTTATATCAGATTAGGAAGAAGTTTTATCTAAATCCAGTGATGCTTTCAATAATCTCAATAATTATTCTGCTCTATATGTCTGATATAGAATATGGGACATATATGGAAAGTGCGAGGATACTGAGTTTTTTCCTTGGTCCAGCGGTAGTAAGTCTAGCTATACCTCTCTACAAAAAAAGAGAAGTAGTTATTGAATATTCCACACATATCTCAGGTGGAGTAGTATCTGGGGGGCTAATAGCTATATTGAGTGCCTTTATAATAGCTCAACTACTCGGAGGAAGCGAATCTTTACTTCTGAGCATATCGCCTAAGAGCGTTACTACTCCAATAGCTATCGGAGTCAGTGAACATATAGGAGGAATACCATCTTTGACCGCAATATTAGTCATAATAACGGGAATTATGGGAAACTCGATAGGAGTGCCTATTTTAGACATGTTTGGCGTTAAAGATCGTGTTGCTAGAGGTTTAGCGATGGGAGTTACTTCTCACGGTCTAGGAACAGCTAAAATAATCCAGGAAGATAAATTGAGTGGAGCAGTGAGCGGTTTAGGCATGGCTCTCAATGGTGTCTTCACGTCATTCATCCTTTATTACTTGATACAGTTACTGATGAGCATATAAGCCGTGTTTTAGAGGCGCTAAAATTCAAAGAGTTTAAACTTAGTTAAAGAATCGTTGAAGTTTATTATCTCGACGTAAAGCATTTATAATCCTCCTTGGCTCTAAAGCAAAATAGAAGAGAGGTGCTCGTGATTGGCGAAAGATTCTTTCGATAACTGTCCAGTATGTGATAATAATCTCTCCGAAGAGCAAGAAGCATGTCCTAATTGTGGCGCCCCGATGAAGCTGTTCGATATCGATGTGGATACAAGTGGGGGTGTCTCAAAAGAAGAAATCGAAAAAGTAAGAAGTCTAATCCTCGAAGAAGGAGAAGATGATGAACTACTTGAAGAAATAAGAGAGATGGATTTATCTCCAATAGTGACGGAAGATGAAGAAACAACTTCATCTGATAAGGAAGAAGTGGAAGAGATAGTGACTTTCGCCTGTCCGATCTGTGATAGTGAAGTTGGGGAAAATGACCCTCAATGTCCTAATTGTGGAGCCATATTTGAGGAGGAAAGTGATGAAGAGACCTCTGAGGAGCAAGTTGAAGATTTCACTATGGAGAAGCGAGAGGGGAGCAATATCGAGGAGGAAGAAAAAAGTGTGATGACTGGTTTTCAAGATGAAATAGATTTTTATCAAAAAAGGATAGATCGATTTGAAAAATCAGGTCTAGATATGAAATACCTGGAAAAGGATGTAACCGAATTGGAGAACGCCCAAAATAAGGGAGATGAAATCAAGTGTAAAAGGATTATCGATGAAATAGAAGATAAAATTGATCATATAGAAAATATCAGGGAAATTACTTCCAAATGTGAAAATTTTTTGATTGTTTTGTCTGAAAAAATCGATGTTTCAGAGATGGAAGAAAAAATAGAGAAAATATATGAGGGGTGTAAGATAGGTGAATATGAAGTTGCTTCTAAAAGGGCTGAAGATATAAAGATGGAAATTGCGGGGGAACTAAAAGGACTAGAAGAAAGTTGGTTGGATGATTTTATAAAAGAAAAGAGTAAAGAGACAAAAGAACTGATATCCGACATCAACTCTGAATTAGACATAGAAATAGTTGAGAAAAAAATCGAGGAGGCTTTATCATCGAAAGATGATGGGGATGTAGAAGAAGGAGTCCATAAGATTTTGGAAGCCCTAGACCTAGCTTCAGATGTTTCAGAAATGTCGGAAAAAATCGAAGAGGCTAACAAATACGTTGAAGAAATTGGTCAAAGAGGAATAGATACCTCAGGATATAAAGATGATATAGAGGAAATTATAAATAAAATAGAATCAGGAGAGATGAAGAGCGCATTCAAAATCATTGAGACATCTATAGAAGATATGCAAAATCAACTAGAAAAAGAAGAGGAGGAAAAGACAGAAAAACAGGATTCTCAAGACCTTACAGAAAAAATACAAAAAAAGATATCTAAAATGAAGCCCCTTCTAGAACAAGCCGAAAAGTTCGATATCGAAACAACCGAAGGAGAAGAGAAAATAGACGAAGCGAGAAGACACGCTGATGAAAATGAATACGATAAAGGGCTATCTAAATTAGAAGAAGTTGAAGAAATGTATCGAAGTAAGATGGAAAAAGAGATAGAAAGAATGATCGAGTTAATGGAGGAAGAGCATGAGGGTCTATTCAGAGAGGAATTTCCAAATGAAAAGGTTGAAAAACTGATGGAAAAAGGTGACTATGAAAAAATTTTAGATATCATCGAAGAGGTAGAAGAAAATATAGAAAGTCAAAAAGAAATTAAAAAGGATTTAACCGAAGAAGTCTCTAAGATGGAAAGGATAATAGGCCATAGTGAAAATTTAGATTTTGAGATGAATGACGTGAAGGCTCTTCTTAAAGAGGTAGAGGAAAATATTGAAGAGAAAAACTGGTCAGAAGCTAGAGATGAACTAGAAATTTGCGAAAATAAAGTGAAAGACAAGTTATTAGATTATTTAAAAGGAGAAATTAAAAATGCAAAAAAGAAACTTAGAGAAGTGAAGAATGATGATTTCGATATTACTGAACCAATCGACTTACTCAAAGACGCAAATCAGGCTAGAAAAGAAAAACAGTTAGAGAAGAGTTTCGAGGCTTTGAAAAATTACAAACAAAAGATGGAAAAAATCCTTGAAAATACATGACACGAGAAGATATTGAACTTATAGTATTCGACATGGACGGTGTTCTTGTTGACGTCCTTAGTTCATGGGCTTGGGTCCACCACCACTTTGGAGTGAATAACGAGGACTCATTAGAAGCCTATATGAACGGTGAAATAGACGACCTGGAATTTATAGGTAGAGATCTCCAACTTTGGAAAAGTTTTGATGGAGATATTGGAAGAGAGGATATCTTAGAAATACTGCAAGGGGCCCCCTTAATGAACGGTTTTGAAGAATGTATTCCGGTCCTAAATGAGAAATATATGACCGCGATTATAAGTGGAGGGCTAAAACCTCTTGCAGAATATATCGGTGAAAATTACTTTGATAGGATTATGGCCAATGACGTTAAGGAAGTCGATGGGAAATTAACAGGTGAAGGTATTTTAGAGGTTGAATTGAAAAACAAAGGTAAAGCTTTTGAGAGATTATTGTCTGAGATAGATGTCGATAAGAAGGAAACTGTATCTATAGGGAATAGTCACACAGATGTACCTATGTTGAAAAGAGCTAAGATAGGAATAGCTTTCAATCCGGCCGATACCAAAGTGAAAAAAGCCGCTGACATTATAATTGAAGAAAAAGACCTTTCTCTTTTGCTAGAATGGTTGTGAACTCAAACTACCAAAATATTTTATGCTACCGTGAGTATTAAACATAATATCATGGAACTTAGTGAATTAGAGGGTGCAGATTTAGAAGATATAGCCCAGAAAATAGAAACTATGGAGATAAGAGGAGCCGCTAAAATCGCTAGGGCCGGAGTGTTAGCTCTCAAAAAAGTTATTGAGGATTACGAAGGAGATAATATAGAAGAACTTGAGCTCAAACTTGAGAAAGGAGTTGATAGACTCCGTTCTACTAGGCCCACTGCGGTCTCATTAGAAAACGCCATAAACCAGGTGATGGTGGATGAGTATAAGACAGTAGAGGAATTGAGAGAAAGGATATCAAATAGAGCATCAAGTTTTATCGAGAGGTCATTTGAGGCGAAAAATAGGATCGCAGAATACGGAGGAAAAAGAATCGCAGATGAAGATGTGATTCTCACCCACTGTAACAGTTCCATGGCCTTAGGAGCTATAAAATATTCATGGGACCAGGGGAAAGAGATAGAGGTGATAGCTACAGAGTCTAGACCAAAAAAACAAGGATATCTCACCATCAAAGAACTCTCTGAATACGGGATACCTGTGACTCTTATAGTCGATTCAGCAGTGAGACATAAAATGAAAGATATCGACAAAGTATATGTTGGCGCGGATACTGTAGCTTCGAACGGTGCCGTGATAAACAAGATCGGCACTTCTCAGGTCGCTCTCTGTGCTCATGAAAGCAGGGCCCCCCTAACAGTTTGCGCTGAAACTTACAAGTTTTCTAGTAAAACCGCGCTGGGAGACCTTGTGGAAATAGAAGAGCGAAATCCCTCGGAGATAGTAGATCCTTCCGATTTTCCTGATGTCAATATAAGTAATCCCGTTTTTGACGCAACACCTTCTAAATATATAGATTCTATTATAACTGAAAAAGGAGTTATTTCCCCCGAAGGGGCATATAGGGTGATTGAGGAGATGGAAAAATGAGTATAGATTATCTTGCTTTGGATGAAGAATTAGATGAAGAAGAATATATTATATGTGAATATACAGTAAAGAGCGATTTAGATATAAAAACCGCAGGTAAAAGGATTGCAGAGGAAGAATCTACAGGTACATGGACACACCCCACTACGCTTTCTAAAGATATCTTCAAAAAATATGGGGCAAAAGTAACGGAGGCTGAAGGAAACAGAGTTAGGATAGGCTATCCTTTGATAGACTTCTCCGGAGACATAGGTGGGATTCCGCAGATATTGAGCATTATCGCCGGTAATCTTTTCGGATTGGAAGCGCTAGAAGGAGTTAAACTTGTACATTTAGAGTTACCTTCAAAAATCGTGAAACAATACCCAGGTCCGCAGTTCGGGATTACTGGTATTCGAAAGATTTTGGATAGACAAGAGAGACCTCTTATTGGAACTATTGTGAAACCAAAGATAGGTCTTCCCCCAGAAGAATTTGGCGATTACGTATATCAGGCCGGAAAGGGAGGACTGACAAACTCTAAAGATGACGAAACATTGGTTGATCAAGACTTTTGTCCGCTCGAAAAAAGGGTAAGTGAAGTAAGCGAAAAGCTCGATCTGTTGGAAGAGCAAGGACACAAAATGATACATGCTCATAATATAAGCACATCAACTCATAAAATTTTAGAGGCAGCTGATATCGCATTGGAAAACGGAGCTAGACAGCTGATGATCGACGTATTGACTGTAGGATTTTCCGGTCTTCGAGCACTAGCTGAAGATCCTTCCGTGGACGTGCCGATACACGTGCACAGAGCGATGCACGGAGCGATAACAAAAAATCCAGATCACGGCATTTCAATGTCGGTAATAGCAAAAATAGTCAGAATGGCTGGAGGAGATGCTCTTCATATCGGGACCTACGGAGCCGGAAAGATGCATGCAGATATCGATGAAGAACTCAAATCTAAAGATACTTTATTAGGAGATATGCATGGACTTCCAAAGATGATGCCTGTAGCAAGTGGAGGACTTCATCCAGGCCTAGTACCGGAGTTAATAGAGATGAGTGGTATGGAAGTTCAGATACAGGCAGGTGGAGGCGTATCTGGTCATCCGAAAGGGGTAAGAGCTGGTGCTAAAGCATTAAGGCAAGCGGTAGATGCTGTTTTTGAAGGAACCGATTTAAAAGAATATGCGGAGGAAAATGAGGAATTAAAGGAGGCGCTGAAGAAATGGATGTGATATCTTTATGAAACTTGAAGTTAAAAAAATCGATATCGAATCACGTGATCACATAGTGATGCTGAATAACAGTGATGCCGATGAGATCGGTCTTAGAAGCCAGGATAGGTTGAGTATAAATCATGATGATAGAACTTGTACAGCAACAGTCGAAATCTCAAAGAGCCTGGTAGAAAAAGGCTGTATCGGTCTTGTCGAGAAGGTTATGGAAAGTTTGCGTGTAGAAAGCGGGGCTACCGTGACTGTGAAACCTACTGGTAGACCGGAATCCGTAGAGCATATAAAAGAAAAATTGGAGGGAAAAGAACTTTCAGAACATGGGATAAGAGAGATAATCCAAGACATAGTGAACCAACGTCTTTCGGATATAGAACTCTCCGCTTATGTTTCAGGCATATACGCTCAAGGGATGAATAACCATGAGATCAAGTATCTTATCAATTCGATGATAGAGACGGGTGAAACTATCGAATATGATAGACATCCCGTCTTTGATCATCATAGTATAGGAGGTGTACCCGGTAATAAAATCACCCTCCTGATAGTCCCGATAGTAGCTTCTGCAGGATTGATGATACCTAAAACAAGTTCTAGAGCGATCTCTAGTGCCGGAGGCACCGCCGATATATTCGAAACTCTAGCCGATGTAGATCTTAGCATGGGAGAGATCAAAGAGATCGCAGAAGATGTGGGTGGAACGATTGCCTGGGGCGGCGCTGTAAATTTAGCACCCAGTGATGACATGATAATAAGAGCAGAGTATCCTCTGAGGATCGATCCATATCCCCAAGTCTTGGCTTCGGTGCTTTCAAAGAAAAAATCAGCCGGCGCAGAGTACCTTGTGATGGATATACCAGTTGGAGCTAAAACAAAAGTTGAAAATATAGAACTTGGTCGAAAGTATGCTCGAGACTTCGTTTCTCTAAGTGAAGAAATAGGCATTGAAACCTCCTGTGCCTTGAGTTATGGAGGACAACCTATAGGAAATGCAATCGGGCCCGCCATCGAGGCAAAGGAGGCGTTGATGGCCCTCGAAGGAAAAGAAGTTCCCTCTAGCTTGATAGAGAAATCAACTACATTAGCGGGTATGGTACTTGAACAAGGAGGGATCAATGAGGGGAAAAAGGAAGCGAAAAATCTCTTAGAGAGCGGAAAAGCCCTGGATAAAATGAAGGAGATAATCGATAGGCAAAGGGGGAACCCTGAAGTGAGTTCTGATGATATCGAAATAGGGGAATATTCCAAAAAAATATATTCGGATGAAGAGGGGTATGTGGACAGTATAAACAATGAAGAAATAATCAAAATTGTAAGAGCTGCAGGGGGACCGAATAGCAAAAAAGCGGGAGTATTGTTAAACAAGAAAAAAGGAGATAAAGTTGAAAAGGATGAGGAAAAATACACGATATTCTCTGAGTACGAATCGAAGTTGAAGGAAGCTGTAGATCTAGCTAATCATCTAAAACCGTTAAAAGTCGAAGGGATGATTTTAGAAACTCATCCAGATATAAAAAAGATATGACCTTTTTTTCTCAGAGGTGATGTCGAAGTCGGACCGCTTCACCTCTTTTAGCTTCCTTCATCTCCTTTCCAAACATAATTGAAGGACCTACGCCTCTCAATTCGTCATCGTGAACCACTATCGCTTCGTCTTCTGGTCTTATATCTACATCGGCATCTTTAACTCCGACTGCAAAAATGCTGCCTTTCGGAACAAAATCTTCTATTTCGACCAAATTTATGCCTACTTCTTTTAAGACCTCTGCTCCCTCTAAAGTCAGGGATATCAACCCCCTTTCAGGAACAAGCATGCCTCTTTGGTTTTCTTCCTCCATTATCCTGTACCAAGGATATTTTCCTTGGATTTTGGAGTTTTCAATTAATTTCTCCCCGCCTTCACCGAATTGGAATCTAGCAAAAGATTCTAAATTTTTCATCAAAAATTTCTGAACACTGCCTCTTTCATTCCCAACGAGTTCTTTGAGGGTTTCGGTCAATTCATTAACAGCTTGTTCAGAAGTAGGGTGGCTCTCTTTAACTGTATCTATACACTCCATTTCTTCTTTAACAAAGGACATATCGGTTGGAAGATGAGAGATTATATGCTCGTACTTACCCTTATTAACTACGTAGTGAAGCTGATCAAGAATGATTTTCTTCTCTTCTTCAAACCACTTATGTGTCACAGGTATATCATATTGTTGCGCCGGATAAAATAACTCGAGCTCTCTAGGAACTATACCTAAAGGAGAAGTCAGCGATACCTCGTGAATATCTGTCCAATTTACCTGCCGAGTAGCCTCTCTAAACCTTTTGTGAGATCTCGATTGGAAGTAAGGCTTTCGAGCAGAGCAAGGAAGTAATAGCAGAACTTCTCTCCTTGGTGGTTTATATCTCTCCTGGATCCTCTTTTTGAATCTCTCTATATCGGGGCGATCAAGACTCTCTCTGGTTGTTACAGAAAATTTATCTCCGGTTACTGGTATACCTTTAGAGAAAAATTCATAATCGTCGTCACACTTCCTCAATACTTCAACCATCCAAGGCTCAGAACGAACTCGAGTCTCAACTAATTCCCTAACTCTACCTTTCTTTATACTCTTTCTAACAAGTTCAAGTTCCTGTAAAAGATGTCTCGGATTGTTTTCAGAATTTCCAGAGAATCCAATCCAATCCGATAATTCTACTCCTTGAGTGGACATCATCTCTAAAAAAGAAGAATCGAAAAGATCCACTCCAAGATAGGCTAATAAAGCTAGGTTGTTCGGCTGAGCTATCCCTGGAGCATAAATCAACTTGTAATAATCTATCTTTTTCCTCAGATCGATCACTTTATT
>SL_8KL_010_SEDDRAFT_10001852_pt1 | contig 18239 bp, 16 predicted proteins | sample SodLakKL_010_SED_4_FD_11160 | JGI IMG/M metagenome (IMG submission 11160)
TGGTCCCCTCCATTGTCGCCGTTATTTGAACCGCAGTTTCGAGGGTCCCCGCCGTACTTCCCAGGCTATCGGCTGTTTCGGTCGCGCTTTCTGAGAGTGCTTCGACTTCGACAGCGAACGAGGTCGTATGGGGGCTGTTCGGATCGACTCCACTCGACTGAGTCACGTCGAGGGGTGTTTCGACGCTCCAGTAGACCGTTGAGTCATCGTCGTCGACCGACCGGATGAGCTGTGTTGTTTCGGTCTCGATATCGACGTCGCCTTCGGCTGCGATGTAGCTGTACTCGAGTTGCCCCTCGAGTATCGGCATCACCTCTGTATAGTACCGTGGCTCGTCGCTCACGCGCTCGCCGACTTCGTAGACCGCATTCGGCTCTCGAACCTCCGCACTGTGAGTGATGTCTGTGGTTGTCGACCAGCTCTCGACCTGTTCGTATTCTGTGGGCTCTGGAGAGGCCGCAACCGCCGTATAGACACCCCACCCACTGACGAGCAGTACGACGGCCAAGATGACCACAAACGGAACAAACCAGTCGTCCAGTTTCGACCGGACAGTGATCATGAGAGTGTCAGTGTTCATCGTCGATACCTCCTCGAGTTGCGATCTGGGCGTGTACCATTGGTTTACCAAAATCCATCATTGTCCTGCCGTGTTCGGGACCGCGACCGTGTTCGTGTTCGAACTGTGCGCATCGTCACAACCATCGCCAGCGGTGCCGAAACGATACCACCGATTGTCACTGCCACCGCCACGATAGCCACCAGTGGGTGGATCGAATGCAGTACTACAATCATGGTTGGCGGCAGCACACCGAAATACCGGTATTCGGTCAGCAAGTGGCTGTAGCGTCCGGTTTTAGCTGGTGCTGTAATCGAAACCTCGGGTTCAGCACTTGCGCCGGGCGCGAGGGATGTGGTGGTGTCTTCGACGACGAGTCGTTCGGATCCCGACTCGAGTACCGAAACAACCGGCAGTAGCCCGCCGTTGTCGACGGGTACCGACTGGCGTTCGGTTGTGTCCTTCAGGATAACATCCGGCCGGTCGGAGTCGAATTCGGCACTGATAACGGTAAGCTCGGAGCTATCTGCCATCACGATCATTGTGCCGCCGGTGATCGCACATACGAGAACGCCAACCGCGAGGACAACCTTTCGCGGGTCGACCGGGAGCGACCTCGATCTGGATCGTGAACTCGACGGCCTCCGTGTGGATTGCTGCTCGAAGAGAAACGACAACACGATGAAACCGATACCGACGACCAACAGGAGAGACGAACCGTCAGTGCTCAGCGTTGTTCCGCCACCGGGAACGCTCGTGGCTGCGGACTCCATCGTTGCTTGCAACTCCATCGAGGCGGTGCCGAGATATGGAACCGTCAGAACCTGACCGTTGGGCTGCCAGGCAACCGCAACGATCTGGTCGTCGGAAACAGGCGGTTCGCTGTCGTCCTGATCGGTAAACGGGTTGGCGTCTCCCTGTGTAATGTAGCCGTCGTCCGTTTCGTTGACGATTCGATGCGTTGTGAGTCCACCTCCTTCGAGTTCACGCGCATCAAACACGACGACATCGCCGGCCGACACATCGCCAGTGACAGCAGGCGGCAGGACGACGAACCCGTCTCCGGTTTGGATTGTCGGCTCCATACTTCCGGTCTCGACGAAACTCAACACGACCGGCGTTCCGAGTAGGTTCCCAGCAATGAGCGCGAGGAGCACACCACCGACGAGCAACCCAACGAGACGCCACAGCTGTGTGTGAATAGTAGTTGATTGTTCGGCCATGTGTGTGTGTGGTCTGTGCGGTAGTGGGTTCCTCAGTGTCCTACCGCCGAGTAATGACACTCACAACCCAACCGTACATTCACCCAAAACTGAATACCTCATTGGTATGCACCTCCTAATTGCATCCGTGGCTGTTTCTAAATCCGTAAGGTACTGCCTACCAACTCATCAGCAGACCGTAGCCAACGCATAGTTATTATCGGCCTCATTGATTGTCTTTCCAACGTATCAGCGTGACAAAATATGTCTTTACGAACGAGTGGTGGGGCCGGATCGGAAACGATCCCACGAGACCAGGTGTTTAGCATGTTGAGTAATCGACGTCGACGGTGGGTTCTGGACGCGCTTACCCAGCAGGACAGCGACGCAGCTGACTTCAGGACTGTGGTTGATGCCGTTTCGGCGCGGGAGTATGACGTCGATCCCGCAGAGCTGAGCTGGAAACAGCGAAAACGAATCTATACCGCGCTTCGACAGTCACATCTGCCGAAACTCGACGATACAGGGATCATCGATTACGATCGGGACCGCGGGACGGTCGAACTCACCGAGGAGGCAAAAGAGGTACAGCTGTACCTCGAATACGTGCCGAGCCACGACATTCCTTGGAGCTACTGTTATTTTGCCTTCGCAGCTCTCGGCTTCGTGATGAGTCTGCTCATGTGGGCATCTATCGGTCCGTTCGGTGGCCTTTCTGGGATCTTTCTCGTGTGGATTCTGGTCGGGCTGTTCGGTGTGACAGCGGTCGTCCACACCTATCACACTCGTCAGAACCGACTTGGAACGACGACGCCGCGGTGACACACGCCCGTTGAAGCTACTATTTCTGATAGCGATATATCACAGAGTAAGGCACTCATCCGTTCTTTATTCTCCGAGTACGAACGCGGCGGTATGCCCTCCAGACCCAATATCCTGCTACTGTTCACCGATCAAGAGCGCGCCGACCTCGTCGCACCCGATGGGCTCCCAGTTGAGACGCCGAATATCGACCGCCTGCGTGAGGAGGGGATGTGGTTCGACTCGGCGTACACGCCGACCAGCATCTGTACGAGCGCGCGTGCGTCGCTTCTAACAGGGTTGTATCCACACGCCCACGGACTGCTCAACAACAGCCACGAGGCCGATGCAATCCGGACGGAGTTCTCCGAGCGGCTGCCGACGTTCGGTGAACTCCTCGATTCCAGTGGCTACACCAACACCTACCTTGGGAAATGGCACGTCAGCCACGAGCGCGGCCCCAGCGAGTTCGGCTTTCGGTACTTCGGCGGCAGCGACGTCCACCACGACAACTTCGATGTCGCATTCAATTACTACCGGGAGACTCGTGGCATCTCGATCGAAGAGTCGGCGGTCGAAGACCGCATATACGCGGGTTCGGGCGAGAACAAAACCCTCATCGCTGGCACTGACCCGGTCGACGTTGAGGCCTCTCGCCCGTACTTTCTGGCAGAAGTGACAATCAACGCGCTCGAACGCTGGGCCGACGGTGATGGGCCGTTTTTCCATCGGACTGATTTCCTTGGCCCTCACCATCCCTACGTCATTCCCGAACCCTATGCGTCGATGTACGACCCAAGCGAGATCGAGCCATGGGACACCTACGCCGAAACGTTCAATGGCAAACCGCGTGTTCACGAACAGTATCTCGGCTATCGAGGCGTCAGTGAGTTCGACTGGGAGGTGTGGAGCCGCATTGTTGCGAAATATTTCGGCTTTATGACGCTGATCGACGACCAGATCGGTCGGATTCTCGACGCCGTCGACGAGTTGGGACTAACCGACGAAACCGCAGTCGTCCACACCTCGGACCATGGCGATTTCGTCGGCTCACACCGTCAGTTCAACAAGGGGCCGCTGATGTATGACGAAACCTACCGTATCCCACTGGTGATCCGCTGGCCAGACGTCGTCGAGCCAGCGACGCACACTGAGGCGTTCGTCAGACTCCATGATCTGATGGCTACCTTTTTGGAATGGGCCGACATCGAGCGTCCCTCGGGGCTTCACGCCCGGAGTATCCATCCACTACTCACTGGCCAGCGACCGGATAACTGGCCCGAGTCAGTGTACGCACAGTTCCACGGCGATGAGTTCGGACTCTACTCGCAGCGAATGGTCCGGACACACCAGTATAAGTTCGTCTACAACGGCCCAGATCGAAACGAGTTATACGATCTAACCGCCGATCCCGGAGAGCTACAGAACCTGATTGGGCATCCCGAATACGCTGCGGCCCGCGATAAAATGTCGACTCGACTCACCGACTGGATGGATCGCGTCGACGACTCGTTGGGGGGCTGGGTACCGAACACCTTCTGATCGTTATATGTAGCCTAAATCCGCGAGTCGTTGTTCGGTTGCGGCACTCATGTCGACGGCCGTCTGTGTCGTCCGATCTCGCTCGACAGTGCCGAGCCAGCCGTCGAGTTGAGTATCCAGCCGCGCCGCCAGCGTGGGGCGGTCGGTGCGTCGGTTGTGGTGTTCGTCGCCTGCGAGATACAGCCACCGGCTTCCATCCGAGCCGCGAATGTATGTCGACCCATCGGTTCGAATCGACCGTAGTGTGCGATCAAATGCCCGGACACGGTCGGGGATCTCGCCGAAGCGGGCTTCGAGTGACTCGACGGTCGGCTGAGGCTGAATATGTTCGGCGTATACAGCCTGTCGTGGTGTGGCCGTTGAGTCGGGGTGGAATGACTGGCCTTGGGCCTGCATCGCCAGTGCAGATGCCGAAATCTCCGTTGTGTCCAACAGTGTAGGCACCAGATCAAGCAGCTGAACGTACTCCCTGTATTTGCCGCCGTCGTCGAATGGTCCACCGGTGATGATCAGGGGGACGTGAACGACCGTCTCATGAAGGTTGTACTGGTGGCCGAAAAAGCCGTATTCGCCGATGTTTTCTCCATGGTCGCCGAGCACTACGAAAATCGTGTTTTCCCACTGGTCGGCCGCTTGTAGTGATTTGCGTACAACCTCAATTTGGGCGTCGACGTAGGCTAACTCTGCTTGATACAGTCCACGCAACAACTCACACTCGCGGTCTGTGAGGTCGTACTCACCGACATCGAACGCCCGTGGATCCTGTCTAAGTTGGGCTGCTTCAGTGAGTTCTTCGTCTGAGAGGAACTGCTCGGCATAGATTTGCGGCGGATCGTACTCGATATGCGGTTCAATGTAGTTACAAAACAAGAAAAACGGCCGGTGGTCGCCACGCGTTTCTCGCTGAGAGAGCCAGTCGTCGATCCACTGTGTCGTTCGCTCTGCCCCATTATCACGGCAGAGATATCGCTCGTAGGCGACATTCGCCAGCGTTACTGCCGGGTTGCCAGCAGTTAGTTGCTCTTTAAGCGCAGTTAGTCGCTCACTAACGCCGTGCGCCCGGACGATGGCCCCGGTGTCGACGTCGCTTTGGAGATACTGCCAGCCTTTCCGAAACGACTCGAAACCACGATCAAAGCCGAATTCGCCGGTGATCCAGCAGTTGTTTGAGATACCGACAGTTTCGTAACCGGCTGACTGAAACGCCTCAGGCAGTGTTTCATGGTCGGCATCGAGATACGTGTGGCCGCCGTGAGCTCCGTGAGCGGCGGTATATAAGCCGGTGAACAGCGAGACGTGTGACGGCAGCGTCCACGGGCTGGAGGTGTAGGCCTGTGTGAACTCCGTACCGCTGTCGGCCAGCGACGCGAGCGTTGGAGTGTGTTCGGACGCCGCTGGCACTGTTTCTTTGGCCCGAGCGGTGTCCATGACGACGACAACGACATTCGGCCTGTCGTCGCCGTCGCCAGTGTCATGGGTTGGATCGGTCGACTGAGAACTGCTGTCGGTACTCATAGCGTACACTGTTCGACACCTGCTCGTAAGGCAGTAGTTGCCGAACAGTCACCGGGTAGTCAGCGGCTACGTATGTATCACCGCTCGCCGAGTATTTACGTAGGCCAACCTGAGTGTTCGGCGATGCGTGCGTTTCGAGTTGCCTACGACGGTCGCGATTTTTACGGCTTTCAGCGCCAGCCCGACGTCCCGACCGTCGAGGCAACGGTGTTCGATGCGTTGCGATCGCTTTCGGTTCTGTCGGCGGATGCTGCCAAACCGTCAGGCTATGCAGCGGCTGGTCGGACTGATCGGGGCGTGTCTGCGCTCGCCCAAACCGTCGCCTTCGAGTGTCCCGACTGGCTGACGCCACGAGCACTCAACAGCGAACTGCCCGGTACGATCCGAGCGTGGGCAAGTGCCGATGTCGACGACTCGTTTCATGCAACCCACGATGCCGTCCGCCGGGAATACACCTACTATCTGTACGCCCCAAAGCACACCGAGAGTCTCGACGGTCGACCGCCGGTCGACGACGAGCGTGCCCGCGCGGCTCTCGAACGGCTGTGTGGGAGCAACGATTTTCGGAACCTCACGCCGGACGAAACCGGCACTCGACGGGGTGTGTCGGCTCGACTAACTCGTCGTGGGGCGTTTCTCGAAATCGAGTTCGCAGCCGGCGGCTTTGCTCGTGAGTTGGTCCGGCGGCTGGTGTCGGTTATCCAGCACGTAGCGACAGGCGAACAGACACTGGAGTGGATCGATGCGCTGCTGGGTCCCTCGACTGTCGACCCCCGACCACCTCCGGCCCCACCCGAGCCACTGGTGCTGTCAGAGGTGGTGTATCCGGGCGTCGGCTTCGAGCGTGACCCGGGGGCAACCAAGCGTGCACGGCGTGCGTTTGGCAACCGAGCGGTCGAGTCGCTCACAGCAGGCCGTCTGTTGCGCTCGGTCAGCGACGGCGTCGACCAGTAACAAGACTTACGGCCGCTGTCGGCCTTCAGTCGGCCATGAGTACGGTTCCCGAACGCGAGGAGATCGAGACCGAACACAAGTGGGCACTCGAAAGCATTTTTGAGTCCGACGAAGCGTGGGCCGAACACTTCGAGGAAATCTCAGGCCGAATCGAAGAGCTCACTGCGTACGAAAAACGAGTCACAGAGAGTCCCCAAACCCTTTTAGAACTCCTGGAACTCCGTGAGGAGATTATGCGTGAAGTCTCTCGACTCGCCGTGTATGCCAACCTTCGGGCCAGCGAAGATACCCGTAATCAAGAGTACCAAGCCCTTTCGGGAAAAGCACAGGCGCTTTCCTCGGAGGCTTCGAGTGCGGTCTCCTACATTGAGCCTGAACTCCAAGCGCTGACCGAATCAGATATCGAGACATTCGTCGACACCGAGCCTGCGTTGGCCGACTACGAGCAGTATTTCGACGATGTGTTACGGGCGAAACCACACACCCGGTCAGCCGAAATCGAGGAGCTTCTCGCGGAACTTGGCGAAGTCACCAGCTCACCCAGCGAACTGTACTCAATGCTCGCCAACGCGGATATGACGTTTCCAACTGTCGAGAATCCCGACGGCGAGGCAATCGAAATCAGTCAGGGCAACTTCACGAAACTCCAGAAACACGAAAACCGAGCGTTCCGAAAGCAGGTTCACGAAGCGTTTTATGACGAGTGGGCGGACGTCCGCAACACCGTCGGCACCTCACTTAAAAAACAGGTCCGTAAAGACGTGAAAATCGCTCGGGCGAGAAACTACGAGACAGCCCGTGAGGCGGCTCTTGATGGGCCAAACGTGCCGGTCGAGGTGTATGATACTCTCGTCGAGACCGTTCGGGATAACCTCGATTTGCTTCACCGCCACGCAGAACTTAAAGCCGACACACTGGGCGTCGACCAACTGGAATCGTGGGATCTGTACATGTCGCTCACGGGCGAGGAGGGCCCAACCGTCGAATACGAACAGGCCAAACAGTGGATTATCGATGCTGTCGAGCCGTTAGGCGAGGCCTACCAACAGCGGATGGCCGAGGGTCTAGAGAGTCGCTGGGTCGACGTCTACGAGAACCGAGGCAAACGCTCGGGGGCGTTTTCGTCGGGCACGTACGACACCCAGCCGTTCATTCTGATGAACTATCAGGACGATATCGCCTCACTGTTTACCCTCGCCCACGAGTTGGGCCACTCGATGCACTCGGAGCTGGCACAGGAGAGCCAGCCATGGCATGATGCAGGCTACGAGATCTTCGTCGCCGAAGTCGCCTCCACGGTTAATGAGACCCTACTGACTCACTACTTGTTGGAGACCGTCGACGATGACGAACTCCGACTCCATGTGCTGGATGAGTATCTCGAACGGTTTCGGTCGACACTGTTTCGGCAAACCATGTTCGCCGAATTCGAACAACAAATCCACAAACGGGCCGAACGCGACGAGCCGCTGACGCCTGCTGTGTTTGACGAGCTGTACGGCGAACTCAAGTCGAGTTACTACGATCTGGCCGAGGTCGACGACCACATCAAACGCGAGTGGCAGCGGATTCCACACTTCTACTACAACTTCTACGTCTACCAGTATGCGACGGGTATCTCGGCAGCAGTCGCCATTGTTGAGCGAATTCGACAGGACGGCGAGCCTGGACAACAGGCAGCCGCCGACTACCGCAACATGCTCGAAGCCGGCGGGAGCGTTTATCCAATCGAGGCGCTCGGAGTCGCCGGCATTGATATGACGACCGCCGAGCCAATCGAGTCGGCACTGTCGGTGTACGGCGAGTACCTAGAGCGCATCGACGAGCTTCGGTAGGCAGTGGCTACGGTGTGCTATCGGCGCAGAAATGCTGGTCGCGCTGATAGGTGGTGGTCTGACAGTCGACACAAGGTTTGCCAGCGACCCGAAGGCACATGTAACTCCGGCACCAACCACGGCTAACAAATGTCACGTAGCCCGTCGCTTCCTGACCGGCCACGGCTTGATCTCGATCCCGATATGTCGACAGCCGAGCGGCTGACGGCAATTCGCAAACACTTCTTTCGGCTTGTCGAAGTAAACGAGGAACTCGACGGCCGACTCACCGAGGCGACCAGCCGCCGCAGCGAGCTTCAAAACGAGGTGTCAAAACTCAAAGAGCGCAATGAGGCACTCAAAACCTCCGCTCTGTACATCGCCAGCGTCGAGGAGTTGACTGACGAGGGCAACGTCATCATCAAACAGCACGGTAACAACCAAGAGGTTCTCACGGAGGTCTCACCGCAGTTGTACGACCAGATCGAAAACGGCGACCGCGTGGCGATCAACGAGTCGTTCGGTATCCAGTTGGTGTTGGATGACGAAACCGACTCACGGGCCCAAGCGATGGAGGTCACCGAATCGCCCGACGTGAGCTATGAGGACATCGGTGGCATCGACGAACAGATCCGTGAAGTCCGAGAGGCTGTCGAGGATCCGCTTGAGAATCCCGAACAGTTCGAGCAGGTCGGCATCGAACCGCCGGCAGGTGTGTTGCTGCACGGTCCACCGGGTACCGGCAAAACGATGCTGGCGAAGGCTGTGGCTAACGAAAGCAATGCGACCTTTATCAAAATGACCGGCTCAGAGCTAGTCCAGAAGTTTATCGGCGAAGGAGCCCGCCTCGTCCGAGATCTGTTCGCGCTGGCGGCCGAAGAGGAACCCGCAGTCGTCTTCATTGACGAGATCGACGCCATCGCCTCTCGGCGGACTGACTCGAAAACTTCCGGCGATGCTGAGGTCCAGCGAACGATGATGCAGCTTCTCAGTGAGATGGATGGCTTTGATGACCGCGGCGAGATTCGTATCATGGCCGCAACCAACCGGTACGACATGCTCGATGAGGCGATTCTCCGTCCCGGCCGGTTTGACCGCCTCATCGAGGTGCCGAAGCCCGGACCCGAAGGTCGACGGAAGATTCTGGAGATCCATACCCGCGATATTAACGTCGACGACGAAATCGACTTCGAGGAGTTGGCCGAAGATCTTGATGACTACAGTGGCGCAGACATCGAGAGTCTGGTAACCGAGGCCGGGATGTTTGCAATTCGTACCGACCGAACAACCGTCACCCGCGAAGATATCGAACACGCACGCGAGAAACTCGACCGCGGCGAAACCGACAACGGTGTCGTTCGCTACCAGTACTGAGGCGGCCGATCCGTAACCGATTACCCTCCTGGGCGTCCAGTCTCGTCAATGACTACAATTCACGTCGCAGGCGGGGTGGGCGTCGCTCCAACCGAGATGGCGGCCTACGACGCCGCGCTTGCCGACGCGAACCTTCATAACTACAATCTGATTACGGTCTCGTCTGTTATCCCTGCCGAGGGAGAACTCGCGGTCGTCGACGAAGCCCCGGATCTCGGGCCTGCAGGCAATCGCCTGACCGTTGTCCAGAGCAAGGTCGTTGTTGGCCCCGACAGCGAGACAGACAAAATCGCAACGGGAATCGGCTGGGCAACCGGGCCGGGGCCGGGGCTGTTTTATGAGGCCCATGGAACGGATCCAACGCGCGTCGAAACCGACATCCGTCGTGGGCTTGATGCCGGTTGTGAGCTGCGCGAGTGGACGATCACTGACCGCGATGTGGCGCTGTCGACTGTCGAACCACGCGAGGGAAGCTACACCGCTGCCGTCATGTTGGCGGCGTACGGCGAGAGCGAGCCGATGTTCTAAGCGCCACTGAAGCGCCCAGAGAGCCTTTGTCGGCGGCGACGCCTTTTTACCGGTACCACACCAACAGAAACTACCTTTCACATGAACGGAAACTACACCGGATCCGGAGGGCAGCCAGTTGGTGGGGGCCGGACAACGAGCATCGAAGAGCTATCGGCTGGTCAAAAGGACGCCCTCCGGCATGCGGTGGCCGGCATCGTTGCCGAAACAGAGTCGTATCTTCCAGAAGGCTATCAGGTCGGCTCCGAACTCGCAACCGCTAGCGGCGCAACCGCAACCGTCGCCGTCGACCCACCGGCTGGCCATCCGGTAACTGCTGGCTACTCGCCGGATCCTGACGAACTTGACGGTGGCCTTGATGCCGAAACCCAACGTGAGGTCGCCCAAGGACTTGCTGCGAGTGCAGTACTCCAAGTAATGAACGCTGTCGGCGACGGAATTACGCCGACTGGTCGATAACAGCCCTAAGCGGTTCTCTCAGTTTCACTCCAGTAGCTCCAGCCCTCATTGTCGACTTTGGCATACGGCCTGCGACATCTGTCGTTATATACTCGCCTGATCGCGTTCGGCAGACAGACGTCGAGTCTGTGGAGCCTCTCCGAACTCACGTGGCCGCTCGGGGGCCGGCGAATCAAGCCGGACGAGTTCGCACATGCTGTAGACGACAATCACAGCGGCGGTTGCAGCCCCGACCACGAGTCCCGCAGCCTGCGAAATCGGCAACAGCACCGAACTCAACAGGCCGCTCAACAGTGCTATCGGAATCGCGGCCAACAGCAGATCAAACCGCGAGTAGTCGACCCGAACGCGCTCGTTTTGTGTGTCGGTTGCTGGCATTTCGATTCACCTACAGGAGAGACGCTGCCTGTCCCAATAGCTACTGTGACTGCTTACTCTCCCGTTCATATTCAACTACTGATCGAAACTGTCCAGACTAGTAGTGATCTTGGTCAGCAAAAGCCACAAGTGTGGCTGAAACACGTGGTTGCAGGTCACTCACTAGAGGTATGGTCTTTAGGCGCTGTGGATTGTTCGTTCGACGTCGACGGCTCGCCCATTAGCGTATAGAGACCGTAGCCGACGAGCGTTGCCGCAACAACGGCACCCGTTGCAACCCCAACGAAAAACGGGATCGCAACGACGAACGAGCTCGCAATTCCTGCGGCGAGTGCCAGCGGAATGGCTACCAACAGGAGATCGAACCGCGATAACTGGCTGTTCACAACCCGTCTTTGATGCTGTGATTTTGTCGTTGCCATATCGATTCACCCATCCGTTAGTAGGGACTCGATACACTTATACATTAATCCATGGCAAGGTTGTTTGAATATTAGAAAACAACATGCAAAATCTGTTTGAATCAGCTGCGGCTGGTTTGGCGTCGACTGTCTCCGACGAATGCAACTGCTCGCGGTTCAGTTGCGTCCCGTGAAATGGAGATGCTCGCGAGTCAGCTACTTGCCCCAGAACGGATCGCGCTTGCGGCGTTTGTTGAGATACCCCGAGAGGGCTTCAAGTTCGTCGGCCGGAATATCGTCCGATAGCTCCTGTTCGAGAATTTTGGCGTGTTTTTCAGGGAGGTCGACCCATAGCTCGTCGCCCTCTTCGATCCCTCGACCCACGGTTGGGCCGTCAATCGCAATGCTGACGCGTTCGCCAGCTCGTGCTTGCGAGACGTCTTCTCCTTGGGCCTGTATTCCTGAAAGCTGGCCGACACGGTCGGGTTCGTTGTTCTCGAATTTGGCGACGTTCGTATTGTTTTTGATCGTCCCAGACATAATTTCGACGCCAACAACAGCAGGATCCGACTGCCGGAACGTATGATCCTGAAGGATTTGGAACCGGGCGGGTCGGATAATTTTGTCCAGAATCGTCTCCTGTTGGGACCGTTTCATTTCCTCGACGTACGAATCGTACTCCTCGACGAGTTGGTAGATCACGTCGTCCTCAAACAGTGTTACTTCCGAGTGATCGAGTTCGCGTTCGGCGTTCGGCAACACCTCGACGTTGAATCCCAGAATCGTTTTGTGTTCGGCCTCTCGTGCGGTGCCCGCGACGGCCACGTCGCGTGGGGCGATATCGCCGACCTCTGCCCGAAGAATCGGGATCTCGGCCTCCTGAAGCGCATTGGCCATCGCCTCTAAACTTCCAAGGGTGTCGGCTTTGACAACAACGCCCTCCTCTTCGGTCTCGACTTCGATTTCGGCCAACTCGGCTTTGACCTCCTCGATGACTTCGTGTTTGTCTCGGTCTCGAACCACTCGAACGGGCGCACCGGCAATCGCCTTATCAAGGTCTGGAGCCGCGATTTTGACACCTGCCGCCGCGGTGACGCTGTCGACGTTTTCGAAGCGTTTTTCGACCCGAATCTCGGCGTTGGGCCGCGGCTGGAGCAACGCGCGAATCTCGGTGACGATCGGTTCGTTGCTCGCGCCCACGACGATGGTATCGCCCTCACGGATGATCCCATCGTAGACGACGACATCCAGCGTCGCGCCGAAGCCCTGTTCGTCTTTGACTTCAAGAACAGTCCCTTGGCCCGGCCCGTCGACGTCAATCTCCATTTCGGCTTTCATAAACCGCTGGGAAAGCCCCATGAGCACGGCCAGCACGTCTGGGACGCCCTCGCCAGTGAGCGCCGAACAAGGGACGACACCGATATTCTTCTGGAAGTTCTGGACGCGCCAATAGAAGTCTGCCGAGAAATCTCGGTCTGATAGTTGGCCAATTACTTTATACAGGTTTTCGTCAAGCCGACCCCGGGCGTTGTCGCTTTGGCTGTCGTAGCTGGCTTTGATCGGCGAGTCGACTTCGGGGTTCCAGCCGGGTGTGGTGTCGACTTTATTAGCGGCGACGACGAACGGCGTCCCCGTGCGCTGGAGAATGTCGATTGCCTCCTCGGTTTGGGGCTGAAAGCCGTCGTTGACGTCGACGACCAGAATGGCGATATCGGCGAGTGCGCCACCTCTCGCTCGAAGTGTCGAAAACGAGTGGTGGCCGGGCGTGTCAATAAACAGCAGGCCCGGCAGATCGAAGTCGGTGGGATCGACAAGTGAGCCGGCCATCTCGGAAATGGTTTCGAGGGGGACGGCAGTCGCGCCGATATGCTGGGTGATCGCGCCGGCTTCGCCCTCGCTGACCGCCGAGCCGCGGATCTTATCGAGGAGGCTGGTTTTGCCGTGATCAACGTGGCCGAGGACGGCGACGATGGGTGTACGCAGTGAGGTGGGTTGCTCAGACATGGGATAAAACTCCAGAAGGTCGCTTTGTCGGAAGACAGTGGGGCGTCGGTGTTAAGTGTTTCAACTTGTCGGCTGGCCGGACTCCTGTTTGAGCCGTTCAGTCCTGTGGGTGAAACCGCCGGACTGCACCGCCAACGGCGTCTTTGGACCCGAGGAACGTCACGTGGTCGCCTGCTTCGAGTCGTTCGCCCGCCGACGGGACGTGTGTCTCACCGTTCCGGCCGATGACGGCAATGATACAGCCGTCCGGAATTTCGGCGTTGACCTCGCTGACAGTCTGGCCGACCAGATCGTCGGCAGTCAACTCGATCTCTTGGACGTCATGGCCCTCACCGAGTTGGGTCATCCAGTGGGCCAACTCGGGGCGTTCGATCTCGTTGTCAATCGACCACGCGGTCGCCTGAGAGGCATCGATTGCAGTCACATCAAGCGCCTCGAACGTCTGGACGTTTTCGGGTTCGTTGACCCGTGCAAGTACGTCTTCGATGTCGAATTTGGTCCGAGCGAGTTGGGCTACAAGCAGGTTGGTATCGTCATCACCTGTTGCGGCAACCATCCGTCTGGCTCTCGCGGTTTCGACGGCTTCCAATACGCCTGTTTCGGTTCCATCGCCGTGGTGGGCAGTGTAGCCGTCGCGCTGGAGCTCATCGACGATTTCGGCGCGTTCGTCGACGAGAATGACGTTTTCGTTGCGGTTCTCCAATCGTTCGGCGAGCATGCGGCCGACGCGGCCGCCGCCGATAATAATCGTTGGCATTGGTATCACATCAAGTACGCCTGCGATCTGTCTGGCAAGGCCAGCCTGCAACAGAACGGTTGTGAAGATCACCAGAAAGACGGTTCCAGCAAGCACTTGGGCCTCCTCGAACTGCCCGGCAGCCTGGAGTTCGATGGCAAACAGCGTCGCAATACTGGCAGGAATGATTCCGCGTGGGCCCACAGCACTCAAAAACAGCTTTTCGTTTCGGGTAAACTGTCTGTCCCGAGCCGACAGCGCAACCGTGATCGGTCGGATGACGAGGGTAACGAAGACGACAACCGCGAGCCCGCCGAGACCCAGCCCGACCAGCGCATCGAAATCGATCAGTGCGGCGAGCGATATAAAGACGATCGCCAGCACGATCAGCGTGAGATCCCGGTTGAACTCGTGGATCGACTCGCGGTGTGGCAACTCCGTGTTGCCCAAAACGATGCCTGCAGTGGCAACCGCGGCAACCCCCGTTTCGGAGAACAATGCCTCCGAAAGACCGTAGGCCAAAATCACCGCAGCCAACACGACAAGGCGGGCGACCCGTGGGGCGTCGTCGGCCGGAATCTGTAGCTGTCGAAGCACGGTCCGGATGCCGAATGCAATCGCGAGGCCGACACCGACGCCGATTGCCAGCCGAGCCAGAAACCCACCCGGCAACGCGGTGGGCGTCGACTCGACGACTAGGGTCTCAAAGACGACAATCGCCAGAATTGCAGCCGTCACGTCGTTAAAGATCCCCTCGGCCTCGAAAGTGGTCTCGACGTGTTCGCGGACGGTAATCACCTCGAAAATCGGTGTAATAACTGTTGGGCCTGTCGCGATCAACAGCGCACCGACGAGAAACGAGATTCCCCAGCCGGTCCCCAAAAAGAACCGCACGGCCAAGGCGGTCCCGACAAACATGAACCCTGCACCGATAGTCATCAGACCGGTGATCGCTTTCGGCGCGAGTTCGAGTTTTTCGCGGCGGAGCTGGAAAGCTCCATCGAAGACGATAATCGCCACGCTGAGCCCGACAACGGTCGACAGTCCGCCGCCGAACGTCTCGGGAGTAACCACCCCTAGGACGGTCGGGCCCAACAGCACACCGATCAGAATCAAAAACAGTACACTCGGCACTTTGAGCCGTTTGGCGATCACTTGGGCTGTAATGCCTAGCGCGAGGATAATCGCAGTAACGGTAAGGACGGTAGTTGCCACAGACAGTTGAAAAAGGGTGTGGGTGGAGTTAACAGTTTTGTTGATCTTACACACAACTGTAGCAGCCAGCCGTCAGACACTCCCCGTGGCGTTTATATAATTCGGCCCAAGTATCGAACGTATGGTAAACATACTCGCCGAAAACCTCTCAGGGAAAGCGGTGATGGGCGATGACGGAACAGAGCTTGGTGATCTGTACAACATCACAATGGAGATGAAAACAGGTGGGCTTCGGCATCTGCTCGTCGTTCCCAACGAGGGGATTTCGGCCCACTCGGCAGGCTTCGAGGCCGACGACGCCGGTCGACTCAAAATCCCGATCAGCACGGTGCAGGCCGTCAAAGACTACATTGTCGTCACCCGTTAACGAATGGAAATTCTCGATACGTCGGCGTTTATTCACGAGTACCACACTGACGAGGATATCGCTTCTGTCCCCCAGGTCCACGAGGAACTGGAGGGCGAACACGCCTTCCGGTTCGACGCCGAGGAGGGTGCAGGAATGCACATTCACATTCCCTCGGAGGGCACTGTCGAGCGAATCACCCGCGCGGCGGGCGAGACCGGCGATGCCGACGAGCTTTCGGAGACCGACCTCCTGCTCGTCGCCGCGGCGTTCGAACTTGACGGCACGCTCGTCACTGACGATTATGCAATGCAGAACGTCGCCGAACGGCTCAACGTCGACGTCCAAGTCATTGCCCGCGATGGCATCACCGAACAGCGCGAGTGGCAGTTCCAGTGTCAGGGCTGTGGACAAATATATGACGAACATCTCGACCGGTGTCGGATCTGTGGCACTGAACTCACGCGGAAAAACCCGAACTGACGCTTAGATCAGCCCGATTTCGGAGAGATACAGCAGGCCGAACAGCGTCGCGTTGTACGCGCCGTGAATCAGCGACGGGACGAGGATGTTCTGGGTGTACTCATACAGATACCCCAGCAAGAGCCCCAAGATGCCAACCAGAAGCGCATAGGAGAGTTGGGCCCCAAACCCGCCGCTGATCGCTGGAATATGGATCAATCCAAAGAGCACAGTTGCGGTGACGATGGCGGGCCACATCCCCCACGACTGGCGCAGTCGACCTTGGACGGCTCCGCGAAACAGGAGCTCTTCGGCCGGGCCGACAAACAGCAGCGAGATGGGGACCATCACCAGAAAGTAGGTTGGATCGCCGACACCGGCGAGCACAGCCTGATTGTCCCCCGGTGCGAAATCCGCCCACTGGAGCAGTCGGTTGATCACGAGTTGACAGGCGAGTAGCAGAATCGTTCCGCCGACAATGAACGCCATTGCTCGTCCGTCTGGAATACGTATCGGCACCAACTCATCCACATCGAGAAACCAAACGTACCAGACGACGACGAGCATCAGTACCGTAAACTGGATCACGGTCTGGGCGATGAGCGTCGCGTTCGTCCACTCGACACCGGCAGCGACACCGTCGACTACTGGAGTAAGCAAGCTGATCGCAAGGCTGGCACAGATGTAGGCGACGACGATGACGACGATCGCCTCGCCGATGTGTTGGACTCGTCGGCCGAACAGTGACGGCTCCGATGACTGTTCCATCCTACAGTATCGTAGCGTCGGCTCCCTGTTAGACGCACCGATTGTCGACTGCGAGTAGGGGTCTTTCGTGGTGACCGCTACTCGATGGTGAACTCGCGTTTGTCTGCAACCGCCTCAGCCTCCGCGAACTCGCCGCCACCCAACAATCCGCGGGCAGCCTTTTTGCCCCATTCAACAGCCGGCTGAGTAAACGTTGAGACCCCGGCCAACTCGCCGTAGATCACAGTTGCGGCCTCCAACGCATACAAGAGTTCACCGATGCCGTGGGCGTCGACAGCGTCGACCTCAATCCGGATATTAGGGATGTCCTCGACCGCCAAGCTTGCCTCAGTTGCCTCGAATTCGGCATCGAGCAGTTCGCCGAGTCCCGCGCCGCCGAGATACGACAGGCCTTCGAGATCGGTTTCGGGGATGTCGACGTCCTCGCGTTCCCGGGGTCGGACGAGCGTGACAACTTTGTCTCGCGGACCAGCCCGGTACAACTGGAGTTGGGAGTGTTGGTCGGTCGCACCGAGCGCGCGGGCTGGCGTCTGGCCGAGGCCCTCCTTACCGAGGCTTTCGGCCCACAGTTGGGCGAACCACTCGGCAAAGTATTCGAGGGATTCAGCATACGGCATCATCGCGTTTGTGAGCGCGCCGCGCTCTGCAAGCGCATAACAAACCGCACCGTAGGCGTAGCCGGGCGATTCCTGTAGCGATCCCGAGAGTTTCGCCTTTTGGCTTGCCGCGCCTTCGACAACCCCCTCGATATCGATACCTTGGAGCGCACCACAGGCCAGACCAACCGTTGAGAGTGCTGAAAACCGTCCCGGCACACCATCCGGAACTTTGAGTGACGGCAGGTCGTGTTTGTCGGCGAGGTTTCGGAGATTACCCTCGTCGCCAGTGGTGACAAATGTTTGTTCGGTCCAGTCGACGCCGGCGTCGTCCATCGCTTCTCGAACGACGAGGAAGTTAGCCAGCGTTTCGGCGGTCGTCCCGGAGCGGGAGACGACGTTGACGACTGTCTCCGCAAGCGGAAGCGACGAAAGGAGTCGGGCGGTATCCTCAGGGTCGACGTTATCAAGGAAATGTGCCTCGACGTCGGTTTGGTCGGCGAGCGCAGCCGAGATTGTCGCCGCCCCGAGCGCGCTCCCGCCGATGCCGACGGTCAAAACAGCCTCGGGCGTCCCAAACGGCTC
>SL_8KL_010_SEDDRAFT_10001854_pt1 | contig 18238 bp, 24 predicted proteins | sample SodLakKL_010_SED_4_FD_11160 | JGI IMG/M metagenome (IMG submission 11160)
AATGAAATCGATTCTTACTATCAGTAAAGCAATAAAACGGAGTGCCTTCCGAGTTAGTTGAATACGCCTTACGACAGAGCATCCTAATAGTTTCTTCTTGACTCCATAAAGGTCGATACCAGATTCTACTATAGGATGTAGGCTCAATAAGTAGTTCTTCAAAATCCCCGTCAGCTACAAGTTGTTCCACAAACCCACTTATCTCACCGTCAAACGCACTGCTTTCCTTCCCTTGAAGGCTTAAAAATTGATGTACCATATTAGCGGTAACTTCTCCAGAGACAAATCCCGGAGTAGCCACGTCATCAATCGAGGAATGGCTCACTACGTAGCTATTATACGCGGGTTCCTGATTAGCTCGACCTAGCTTAATTCGATAGGGAACCCCGTTTTTAAACGCACCGTGTTCGGTGAAAATACCCGATACGTCTTGAACAGAGAAGGCGGCTGAACTGTAAAAAGAGTGGATACTATCTCTGAGAGTTATTTCAAGTTCGGAAGGATGTATGGTAAACTCCACCCCTTCCATTTCCACTTCTATCTGATATCCAATGTATTCAGCCATATCTAGTCAGAAAACCTCGTGTAGAATCTATCTAAATCGGATCGAACCGGAAGTAGAATTTCATCCCCCGGTTCAAGAAAATGAACAGAAGGCACGTTATTCAGCCAAAGCACGATATCGTCATACACGGCTAGATTATACTTTTTAAACATGAGAAGGTCAAACCGCTCAATATCCCTTCGCTCTACCTCGTGTCTCTCGGGCTGACGTGTGTACTCGAAGTTTTCAATCTCAAAAGACATTACATCCGCATAAGGATTCCCCGCCTTAGTTCTATTATCGGGATGCTTTGCCGGTTTCATAAAATCGTATCTACTTCTCATTTATTCTTCTCCATACCCGAATTGATCGATAAGCTGAGTGGTGGCGGTAAATATAGAGCTAATGTCTAATCGAATCGATGCCCAAATAGGATATCCGTTCGAATCCACTTCACTACTAAACGTAGGTTCAGCTTGCTTCACGATAACGTTAGGAAGGTTTACAAACCCTATTCTACAGCTAAGTCTTTTTCCTAAAGTATCACTTCCATTTTCTCCATCATCCAATGCTTCAAACACAGAAGGTCCAGGAGCCTGCAATCCCAAGCCATCATCATTATCGTCGGGGTCATTTGGAAGTGGTAGTTTAATAAGCGCTTTGGCTGGGCGTATAACGTCTTTCAGAGCATTTGTTTTCATGTAGAATCCAACTGTAATCGATAAAGAAAGTGGCTCAGTGCCTTCCCAAATCTGATAGCCCATTTGCTTGAATTGCCCAGTGAAACCAAATCCGCTAATTTTTTCAATTAGCTGCCCTAACATAGACACTCCTCGGTTTGCACCACCACCTACCAGTTGACTAAAATTGCTGCTTAAAGAAAGTGTTAAGTCTTCTTCAAGAATAAGGTCCACATCTTCTAAATCAGTAATGGGTCCATCTTGTCCTTGTCGAAATTGAACCCGCTTTCCTCGGGGTATTCTAATGGATTGTGACATACTATAGTGCTCCCTGTCTTACTGCTTCTTTATCGATATTAGAACCGCTTTGCATTTGCTGGATTATGTTGTTGAACGGTTTGTTGTTTATAGCATCTCGTATCTGATTAAGCACACTTATCATTTCCTCTGATTCTCTAAAGCTAACCTCTCCTTCTTGATCAACAAATCGATTGAAGTTTTCGTTTATATCTTGATCTAAAGATCGGCTTTCCATCATCGGCTCAATTGCATTATCAGCCGACATATCATGGACTTCATTCTGAGTAGCTATAAGCGTATCGTCTGGATGAGTGTGAATTATTTCTCCATCTGGACGNATAATTGCGTCATCTACATNCTGACTCGCTTCTCCACTCTCAAGAAATTTATCGAAAGCGTTACCTAATCCACCTTGAAGAAAACCATCAGGCTCATGCTCCATGATGAGGTCTTCTGTGCCTTCTCTACCATGTTCCTTTGACATTTCTACAAGAAGTCTTCGATTTTCCTCATCCCGAAGTAAATCATAAGGATATCCTGCGTCTCCAAAATCTTGAACACTGTAGCCTACATAAGTTTCATCTTGAGGTAATTCAGAATCCCCCATTCCAGTATGTTCGGGAACATCAACTTCCTCGCCCTGTAAGAATGGCACAATTAGGGAAGGGTCCGAAGCTTCAAAAATAGGTTCTGGTATTGATCTTGGTGCCGCTCTCTCATACTCTTCTTGAGCAGCTTCGTAATCCCCTTCTTGANCATATGTTTCAATTAAGGCAAGAGAATCTGGGTGTTCTANAGCTATCTGCGATAGAATTGCTGCCGGGTGAAGGGGTTGAATTTCATCTTCAGGAATCTCCACATCTTGAAANGGNTTTTCTGAATCTTCAACCGTAGGCATGTGAGAAGAATACATACCAGGGTCATAAGNCTCAAAATCAGCATCAGAAATTCTCTCTTGAGCCTGCATTCCTGTATCATGCAAAGCCCCCATGTCTNCATCGTGGGCTTCTTCTAAATCTGAAGAANCTTCCTCTCTATCTNCTATTTCTTGACGTANTTGTTCGNGATCAGTGCCAAAAAGNAACNGCNCTAATTCAGCTAAACCCCATCCTGCAAGTGCAGCTAACCCTATAGGAATTGCAATCTTAGCAGCTCCTACCAATAAGGGAGTTATGCTACTCATTATTGATGTAGCGCCCGCTCCTCCCATATAACCTAATACACTTTCAACTACACCCCCTACTCCACCATCTTCATCATCTCTTTCAACAGATGGTCCATCACCTTCTTCAAGTATATCCCCTAAGTATACACCTACCGCACCAATAGAGCCTTCCTGAAGAAGTTGTGACCTACGTGGTCGAACCCTTTCTCTTCCTATGGTAGTTTCCTCTAAGTTAAGAAGACTATCTGATTGATCTATACTTGAAGATTCATTAACAACTTGCTCATCTGTTATATTCTGAGTATTATCAACTGCTTCTTGAGTAACAGATTGATCTATAAAAGGTGAAGGCTGAGGAACAAAATCAGGGGAAACTGTAATATCCCGCACATCCATTTCAGGAGAAGGTTGTTCAATCGGTTCTGCTTCTTGGGTAACAGTTTCATTGGATGCAGCCGTAGTTCTGGGTTCAGGTTGTTCAATCGGTTCTGCTTCTTGAGCACTAGGTTGATCTGTAAGTTCTTGATTTACTATTGATGAATTATCAAAAGTTTGCCCATCTGTAATATTTTGAGTATTATCAATATATTCTTGAGCACTAGATTGATCTATAAAAGGAGAAAATTCGGGGATAAAATCTGGAGAAAATGTTATGTCTCGAATATCTAATTCAGAAGAAGGTGATTCTTCAGACTGTATTTGTTGTGTTTCATCCCCAAAAACACCATTAATAGGCGATTGAGCTATGGAGGAACTTTCTTCATCAGGCTGTAAATCATTTGCTGTACTTCCAACATCCGCTGTAGTCCTGTTAGGCCTAAGTTGTTCTTCGGTAGATTCCCCTCTACTCAGCATTCGCTTACCTAAAGAAAATGCACCAGCCCCTATATCCTTAACTCCAATTCCGGTTAGCTCTTGAAGGGGTTCTGTGATAAGCCTCATGGGCCCAAGAGCCATGTTTAAAGCTTCCTCGCCTAGATTCTTACCAGCATTGCTCACGCTTTGAGCTACGTTCTTTGAGACTGATCGAAATCCTTCACTTAGCTTAGAAGTAAGTCCTTGGTGTCGTTCTTCTTCGGTCTTTTGCTTTTGTTGCTTCTCACGAGTTTCTTGCCGTTTTTCTCTATCTTGTTTCTGAGTTTCTTTTTGATGGAGTTCTTTTGATTGATCTACATCTTTACGAGCTATCCCTTTTAGCTCACGTATAGCCTCTAATTCTTCCCGTAACAGAGAATCCATATCCTCTGTATTATCAGCCGTACTCTGAGTAAGGCTTGTGAGCCGCTTAACTTGAGATTGGAATGTTTCTTGTTCTGAATCGGGAGTAGGGGTCACTCCCTCTGGCATTCTTGGGGTATCACTCATACTTTAATACCACTACCCTGCTAAAGCAGGATTCAACGCTTCACAGAAAATGCCTTGAAAATTATCAAAAGATAGCTCTCTAGGTCTTACTTCTTCTCCACGTCTGTAATCGATGTGGTCCTCCGATTTTTTATCGTTTACAAGATAATAGTTTCTTATATTGATAGCGGCGTTAATATCTCTATCAAGACTAGCCCCACATTCACATTCATATTGCCTATCACTAAGAGATAAATCTTCTTTGATAGCCCCACATTTACTGCACATCTTAGAGCTAGGATAGAACCTATCTATCTTGTAAACGTCCGTATCATACTCAACAGACTTATTCTCAAGNTTATTTACAAAAGTTGACCACACTTGAGTGGACACGNATCGTGATAAGCTTCTTAGCTTTTGCATTCCTCGAACATTTAGGTCTTCAATTACGACAACTTGGTTTTCGTTACATAAATGATTCGCTAAATGCCATTGGAAATGACTCAGCCGGTTTGTCTTATATTCATAAAGAGAAGAAAGCTTTCGCCTACACTTCTCCCTTCGCTTACTACCTTTCTTTTTTCGAGATAAAGCTCGATTCATCTTGACTATTCTTTTATCTACATCATACAATACGTTTTTTAAGCCATAAATCACATCCCCCGTACTCGTAGTGATGAAATTCTTTAATCCAAAGTCTACGCCAGTTATGCCGTCCCCTGATCTTTCCTTCTTTACCTCAGCATCGTCTATCTTACAAAGAATAGAGACATAATACTTGCCATGTTCCTTTTTAACGGTAACAGACTGTATCTCACCCTTGAAGTTCTTAGGTAGATAAGTAAGGCGTACTCCTTTTAGCTTAGGGAGCTTCAAAGTAGTGTTATCCAAGAACCTAATCTCGTTATGTACATTAGGCATTCGAAAGGCTTGTTTTCCTTTCTTACTCTTGAACTTTGGGAATCCTGTCTTTTTTCCTTTTTTCAACCTATCAAACGCTTTCTTGTATGCTTCTTGAAGGTCTTTTCTGGTGGACTGTAAAGCATATGATGATATTTCAGATAAGAAAAGATACTGTTGCTTATAGTCTTTCTCTGTAAGATATTTATGCGCGTACAAGGATTCTCTGTTATTACCTAGACTTTCATACACAGTTTGTCTTTCATTAAGCATTTGATTCCAGATAAAACGAGTACAGCCGAAAGTTTTTTCAATAAGGTCAACTTGTTCTTGAGTTGGCTTGATTTTTACCTTGAATCGCTTGTACATAACTTAATAGTTTACTTTTTAGTACGGGTTAAAGCACACTTATTTCCTGTGAAAAGCTGAGGATTTCTCTTTTTCATATCCTTAAGCTGTGAAAACCTCTTTTTCACAAAATGGGCAGGTAGGGTAAGCAATGAAGCTTCATCCTGCCCATTCCAGAACTCAAGAAATATCAGTATGTTGTGAATTGAGCTAAGTGTCCATGGACGGTAAATAATCCAAGAGTCGAAACCGAAACCTCCTAGTGAGGAATTCCCCACTCTGTTCCTCAAAGAAAGACACATCCGGTTTAACACCAAACATGTTTTCTTTCTCTACCGCTCGAAATGCTTTCCATGCGGTAGCTGGAACATCTTCTTTAAGAGCCTTCAATCGGGTTTCGATGTTATCTTCTAGTTCTTCACCATTTACATACTGAATGTGCAGGGCTTGTTGTACTCGAAGTTCATCCTTCTGTTTCTGCCGTTCATGTTCTCTATATTCATCCTCCATCTCTGGATCAATATCCACCGCTCCCGGATTCTTTTCTTCCTTGTGAAGCTTCATTCGAAAGTCACTATAGAACCGATCAAGATTCCTGTACTTACGCCGTACAAAGTTCCTTGCGCGTATGTACATGTTCATGCGCGGGAGAATGAATCCATACTTACCCTGTTCACCAAGATCAATTTCTATAGGCTCCTCGAAGTCTGACTTAATAGGCGCAGTCTCTATATTCTCAATAGGTAACACTGCCCGNCCTACATTTGATTTATCTCTAAGTTGTTCAGGATCGGTAATAGTAACGTCTTTGAAATACGGCATACCATCTATTACATTATTCCACCACTTTGCATAAATGCTTAATAGTGCGTATTCAGCCTCTTTAGGATGAAGAAGTCCACAATCAAAATCTTCATACACTAAGTTATTAAGAATACGCACAATTACTTCGGTTTCATTCTCTCGTGTCATGTCCGCCATCTCAATGGCTTCTTCCATTGTGTAATTGCGAAAATGCAAGATAGGTGGAGCACTGAGTTTACCTAAGCTATCGAATTGAACTTTAATATAGGACGCGGGCGCTGAAGTTTGAGTTTCTTCATCCACATCCTTAGCTACCTCATCGTCGCTTTGAGGCTTGGGTTTTGAGTTATCCTCGAACAGTTGTTCCTGTTCCATATTTGAATACTGATCGTACCGATCTTTCTTTTTAGCCATTATTCCCCTCCAAGGTTATATATTTAATTCTGCTCTTCACTTGATGATATTGTATCAACTACAAAGTCAATACTCAAGGTCACAGGTTCAGCATTTGTATAATCTAAGTCCAGCGGCTGAATACCAAGAGGCTTCATATTGTGGAATACAAACGATTTTGTTTCCCGTTCTCTTAGCTTTTGCTTTCTTACTTCTGTTATCTTAGGTTTAAGCCTTCTTTCCAGTCTACCAAAATCAACCTTTTTGAAGTTTATCTCCGGTAGATGGACGGTTGAAGAATATGCTCTTGTGGTAGGCGGTGGATCAAGAGCAAGAGATCGAGTATTTATCTGTCGTGTAATTTGAGACCATGTACGACGAAAAGCACTAATGAAAAGGTTTTGAATAATTTCCTTTTGAAGAACCTTATTCGTAACCCCACGGCTTCTCTGTTTCTCTATAGCGTAGTTTTTCATAAACCCACTTACTACATCCTCTGAAGCAGATACTCCCATACCAAATCCACGGGCAAATTCTTTTACTGTGAGTTCTACAATCTTATCTTCTTCATCTTCAGATGAGAAAAAGGTAAGGGTGCCATTTCGATGGATAAAGTCATCTTCTGATCCTTTAGGAGTGTTTTCCTGCAAAGCGGAAAACTCCCTATCCTCATTGATTATAAGGTCCATCCAATCTTTGAAATACGTGTATACGGTCCAATCCACATCTTCCCTAAATTGTAGAGTGATAGTCTCTATGTGCTCTAAGCCCTGATAAACCTTTTCTCCGGTAGAGCGAGTGTAATGAGTAAACTTAGGAAAGGGCAGAGAGGAAGAAAGCACTCGAAACTTCACATCCTCATACCCGTCTATGTAGAAATCCCAAAGGTTAGCTAATTGAGCCGTTCCAGAATTCTGAAACGACTCTTCTATTAGTCCTGATTGATCAACTGCCATACTTTAATAGTTGACATTAACGGAAGGGTTTGTCAACAGCAGGGCCAATTCATCTCACGGTTAAAACCTTGGGATTCCTTGGCCGGTCGTCTTGATTTCGTGATTCTTTTTCCATAGGCTTTCGCTTTCTCGTTTTCATAGTGTTCCCTTTTAAGAAATATACAGTTTTCCATCATCCCCTATTTCGGCGTAGACTTCCCCCATACCGCTAGCAACTCGATAAAGAGTATCTTCATATCCGTTATAGTCGCGGTCACTAAACCCAACACCATGACCATTCTGAGTTAGCCACAAGTCATGCCCTATCATTTCTTCTAGATTATGCCTGTTCACTACTTGTGGAAGATCATTAAGGAAGTCGACTCCTTCTTTTTCTACAGCACGAATAAACGTTTTTATATAATTAAGAGCTACCTTCTCAGTCTCTTCAGGAAGGTCCCACATACTTAAGTCCCTAAAATCAATATTAGGATTCTCTTCTTTCCACCGCTCTTCTTCTGTCCACACTACAGCTTCAATATAGCTTAAAAGAATACTTTCCATGTCTATCCAATTAAGGGCAGACTCTTTCTTAATCCTCTTCTTATTAGACTTAGCAGGATTTACTCGAATCCGGTCCCCAGCCTCAAGAATATAATCCGTTCCTGGTATTGGGGTCTCCTGCTTAATTCGTATCGTTCGCATAATTTTTTCTCCTTTTATTTATAGTCTCGAAGAGCTTTTTTAAGCCCTCTAAAAAATTCATTTCTTAACTCATCATCATTATAATATTCCCATGTGTACAATCCTAAATCAGAACCGAACAAAAATCCTATATCAGAAGGTTCCCCTGAATAATTTTTCATTAAGTCATGGAATATAAGATAATTTTCTTTTAGCCCTCTTTCCTTTAAAGGAGCCTTTTCTCCAGATTCAATTGAAATCCGATCCCCAGCCTCAAGAACATAATCCGTTCCTGGAATTGAAGTTTCTTGCTTAATTCGTATCGTTCGCAAATCTCTTCTCCTTTTGTTTTCGTTTTTATTTCGCATCCATTATCAAATATCAAACACTATGCTCCAACGAGGTGGAACAATAGAGGAAGCTCTTAGACTACCATCTCTTTCAGTTCCGACTATTACAGAATCTTTATGATATCTACCTGTTTTCTTATGAACTTTTGGTTTAATATTCATAGCAGTCTTTACTAGCAATTTCGCACCATCATCACTAGGGATAAATCCTAATGATACAGGTATCTCTTCAAGCCCACTGCGAAGAGATTTTATAATGGCATCAGCCACTTTTTCAATATTCTCTTCATCCAATAAATCTTCTTGAATCAAAGATGAATCGGTTATTTGTTCTTCGAGAACTTCAATCCGATCTCCCTTCTCTAGTACATAGTTAGTTCCTGGTATTGGGGTCTCCTGCTTAATTCGTATCGTTCGCATATCTCTTCTCCTTTTTATTATGTATCATTTAAGTCTATTCCCCAAATCTTTTCATTATAGGTTCAGAAATGAGTTGAGTAATAAAAAAGGTCATGCTTGACCCCTCCGGTCCGGGAACTTCTACTTGAAGGGTCAATTCTCTAGGGTTATAGAGTATTCCATACTCTCTCCCAGTATCTGAATCTTTGAAATAATGCCCATATCCCTTTTCTTCACTCCCCCTTCCCTGCAATACTTTTTCTATAGCAAAATCAATAGAACCTGAAATACCCTCTTTCATTTTTCGATGCTTTCGGTTACTGGTTTTCCTCGAAACACTCTCCATTGCGATCCTATTATTCTGAGCAAAATTCTCAGCCCAATCCTCGGCATCATCTTCATCGCCAAATCCTTTATACATAAAACCGCTTTCGGTTCCAAACACACCATATTGACCAGATTCATCATCCCATTCTACGTATACAGCTCCATCGTCCTTATCCATTTCAAGAGCACTCTTCCGAGTTAAGGAAGCCTCTACCTTAATTCGATCTCCAGCTTCCAACACATAATTGGTACCGGGTATTTTTGTTTCTTGCTTAATTCGTATCGTTCGCATATCTCTTATCCCCTTGTTTTCGTTTTTACTCTACACTTACGTAGTATTTAAAATTGTTTAAGTAGTCTCATTTCAGAATCAGAAAGTCTAATCCTATAAGATTTACCTTCTATACGATCTGCGATATATAGAATAACCCCCTCTCCTCTAGGGTCTATAGAAATGCCTACATCCCTCGATAAAGCTAAAGATTCTACATTTTTCATAGAATCGATTTCTTTACCAGCAGTAAAAGAAGGCAGTTCGCGGTCTAACACTTCTACTACTTTTTCTGAAAGTTCTTTTTCTTTTGATGGATTTACTCGAATCCGATCCCCAGCCTCAAGAACATAATCCGTTCCTGGAATGGGGGTTTCTTGCTTAATTCGTATCGTTCGCATATCTCTATTACCTGTGGATATCTTGAAGTTCATTCATTAGTCCTTTCATAAAATCACTCCCTTTCCCGGTAACTATATTTTCAAACATTACACGAGCGAATACTTCACCCGCCTTATATCCACCTCCAGTTATGTCCATAAGCATTTCATTTATCTGTTTTATAATAGGGCGTGCATAATCGTAATCTTCTTCTATTACCGCTTGAATCTTGTCACCGGCTTCAAGAACATAATCCGTTCCTGGTATTGGGGTTTCTTGCTTAATTCGTATCGTTCGCATATCTCTTATCCCCTTGTTTTCATTTTTATTTTCCCAATACTTATAACATATAGCATTGGCTTGATCACTATCATATCCTTCATCCCCTACAAGTTTACTCATGCAGCGGGAATGAAATTCATCTTGGCTTTCTCCGTCTTTAGGTGTCGGCATATGCTATTCCTTGTAGAAAATTTCTACGGAATCGTCTGAATGCATCCTCGAATCGCTTTTCCAACTAGCATAGAATTGGGAAACACCCATCTCTTTTACCCATTTTTTAACGGCTTTCATCGTACTCTCACCTTTAGCGCCTACATAGGTTGATTTAGCATCTGCTTTGAATTCCTTAATTTTATTCCTATAATCTATTTTACGGCCAAAAGGGAGGGAATAGTAATCATTAGGAATTCCATCAATCTTTACAGCGTAGCTCATTCCTTCAAAAGAGCCAAAGTATTTAGCTGCCTCTCGAATAGAGATAATATCCCCTACTTCCAACACGTAGTCGGTACCAGGTATTTTCGTTTCTTCACTTATAGTAATCTTTTTCATTCATCTATCCCTTACGGTTGTGGTGTCATCTTAAGAAAGTTCATAGTAATACTCAGCGTAATCGGATCACCGTTTTCCTGACTGAAACTTGGGCCGGGAACACTAGTTGGAAATGCTTTATGAAACTTCCATCCTCGACTGGTAATCACTCCATTCGAGTCAATCGGAGTAACTGTAAGGTCAGTACGAATATCAGTACCGCCTCCAATAGCGCCTACATCTTCTGCCATAGCTCCGGTTTCGGGATCACTAATGAACGCCCACCATGCGTACAGCCCTTCATAAAGAGTGTAATACTTATCAAGCCGGATAGTGAAACTCATTTCATTGGGAGTCTCAATTTTCCCGTTCGGCTTAGTGAATCGCTGTGATTTATAATCCACTGTGTAGGTTCCTACCGATTGCTCGGGGATATCTACTTCTGTAGTGCGAATTCTTACCCTAGCGTCAAGCCCGAAAAGACTTAAAGGATCAATACCTATCTGGAAATGATTGGATAATGCATCGTCACCCGCTTTAAAAATTTCTTCAATTGCCATATTCTTTCTCCATAATTAATAGTTACTAACTTTTATAGTCCTCTGCATCGAGAGTACTTAAGATCGTCTAAATCCTTAATAAACTGCTTTGCTTTTTCATCATCACTGAATGCCAGTCCTTTGAGAAGATTTATAGCCTTCCCCGCTGAATCCTCATCGGTAGACCATTTTGTATCAATAAGGTCTTTGACTATTTCCTCGGTATCTTCCTGTTCCCTTATTGTAATCCGGTCTCCAGATTCCAATATATAATTAGTGCCAGGAATTTTTGTTTCTTGCTTAATTGTAATTGCTTTCATGATTTAATAGTTGTAGATTTCATCTATTTACCTCATACGACCGAACGTATATTCGAGCGGGCCGGTTCTTAGTTTTATCCCGTTTACTCTATTCCTACCCATGCGAACCTCTACATTGTCTATACTTCGAATAGAGATATAACCTCCAATACTTTCATCACCCTCTAAATACCAATACATCTGCCGTGTACCATCTGGGTCTAGTTCCACTGGGCTTACTGACGATATATTCAGACTTTCGTAGGTAATGTATAGCTTATTAAATCTGAATGGTATTGAACCAGGAGCCCACTCATCATTTATAGTTTTAAATCTTTCCCAAAGGAAGTCCTTAAAATCTTCACCTGAATCAAAAGTGAGTGTATCATTTTCTTCTCTAATTATTTTCATTATCTCTTCTCCTTAGTTTAATAGTTGTATGTTCACCCCGGCTTTTTCACCGGGGTGTTTTATCTACACTTCTGATGCTTCTTCAACACTTGCTCCCTGTGCAGTATTCACTACGTTGAACACAAACCACCGGCTTTGTGGCGTAACCTTAATGGCGCACGTTAGCACAAATTCTTCCCTTGCACGCACGTCATCATTGTTATTCTCATCATCACACTTAACGGCAAACTCCCTCAGTACATTTGTAGGAGGAGTAGTCATCGGTGAAAGAATAGCAGTTGTACGGTTAGTGACCGTATTCCTATGAGCAATATCATTCATCTTAAGAAGCTGATAAGGAACAACCTGATTAAGAATCTGCTTAACTGCGTAATCCTTAGCTCCACTATGACTTATATATGCATCATCATTAATCTCATTCTGAGTGGTTCGTTCACTTGTGAGAATAATCCCCAGTCCCGGCTGATCCACAATTGCGTTCACCCCTGCATTAAAGAGGCTCTGTTGCTGGGTTTGATCAGGATCATATGCCATTTCAATAATGCCTGCAGGAAGTGTACCACCATATCCGTTTCCATCATTCGTCCATGCTGGAGCAAGACCACCAAAGGCACCGTCCATAATTTCTGCATGTTTCACTGCTACTCTGCCGGTAAGCGGAGTCCATACATTCCCTCGGCTACTGTAGCGGTTTCGAACCTTACCCCAGTTCCAATAAAGACTAAGACCACGATTATCAAGCCCAAGAGTTTCTGCTGAAGTTATAGCATCTTCTACATCCTCATTGGGTAGGGGAAGGATAAACCGTTCGTATTTATGAGAATTACCTCTCATTGAATCATACTCATCCACTATAGCTGCTTCCGCAGTTGGATCGAAGAAAATATTGATCGGATAGCTACGTGCTTTGTGGAATTCTTGATAAGCGGTGGTAAGATCGCTATCTTGTGGCATATCGCCACGATGTCCACCGTCAAACTCTACTAAAGAAGTAGTGTCGGTAAAGGGAGTGGTAATTCCTTCATCTTTATAAAGAGCACTATTTACAACCGGAATTACCCAGTCATTATCATCGGGGTCAAATACATTTTCAATATAGATAGATTGATCAGCAGAATCGACTGCATCTTGATCAAGACTCACATCCCACGGGCTTCCTTCCACCGGGTTAAAGTTACCCCTGCGACCCTTTAGTTGAAGGTCTACTTCGAATGCATCATCATCCTCATCATATTCTACGTTTACCCCAAGAACATCATCCTGTGGTCCGGCGGCTACTAGTGAAAAATATACATGATCGGTGTAGTCTGCCTTATAGAATACCTCGATTGTGTCTCCTTTAGCTGGAGCAGCTTCAAAAGTAAAGTTAAAGCTACCGTCCGAATAATCAAAAGTACCACTACCTAGATCATTATCTACCGATTCAGTAGTTCCCGAATCAGAAGTGGTGATTGATTCAGCTACTTCTTCTCCGTTTATGTATACTCGAATCGATTGTTCTACATAGTAATCATATTCTGAAGTAGTAAGACTGAAGTTAGTCTCAGTTCCGTCTCCGGTAGCTACTTCTTCATAGATAGGCCATTCAGCATATCCATCCGGTACTCCACCATTATCAATTCCACCTACAAACGGCTCTACGCCGTCCTTAGTTACGTGTACTCCACCATGACGGGCATTAGCACCAGCCGGAGCCTGTACCCAAAGTGGAAAGCTTTCATTAAAAGTTATCGCTTCAATTACGTCTGGTCTTTCTGGAGTTGGTGCCCCCAGAAGATTTAGCATCCTACGGGTTTCCCCTGTGCCGAATCGAATAGGTCGGTTAAGCCCTCTATGAGATCGTACTACTGTACCACCTACTACGCCTTCACCTGGAATAGTTCTACCAGTGCGGTTCTCAAAGTTTACCTGTAATCTCCATGAATCAAAAGTTGCCATAAATTATTTCCTCTCTCTGTTTAAGTTATATATCCTCATTAACTTTCAGTTTTAATAGTTGCCTTCTCACCAAAAACTACCCTTTGTTTTAATACTGCTATCCCATAATAGGAATCAACGCTTCACAGAAAATGCCTTGAAAATTATCAAAAGATAGCTCTCTAGGTCTTACCTCTTCTCCACGTCTGTAATCGTCGCAGTCCTCCGATCATATAGTTTTGTATTATTAAGCAGTTTGGTTTTTACAGCTTAATGAACTATACGTTTTTAATAGTTGCCTTCTCACCAAAAACTACCCTTTTAAGTTTCCACCGGCTCATCATCTTCACCGGCTACGTATTCAAATATCTCTCGTAAATAGGTATTATTTGTATGCGGGTGCTTTTGCTCCAAATTGAGTATGAATTTCTTCGAAATACCAAATCCTTCAGTCTTATCCTGTATCATCCATGTTTGAAGGCTCATATCAAGCTCAAGCGCTCTAATTTTATTTCTTTCTAGCCAGTCACTTTCGTTGTACTGAGTATTGTATGAAATGTTATAGCCCAATACCCCGATGTTCTCTACATCAAATCCATCTATAGTAAGAGAAGGCTTCAGAGTAGTCTCGTTCGAGTCATCCCATAGTATGTTGGAAAATGCAAACATAGCATCGATTTCTTCCTTAACATAAAGCGTGCTATCATACTGTATCTGAATAGGGTTCATTCTCATTTTCTTACCCAATTCAGGAACATAAATTCCATCATAATTGAGAGAATGATTCCACCAACTACGATCCCCTCCGTTCTTAATTCCGTTGGGAGCTACCGAAAAGTTCATAAAAGGAAGGTTCAAGTTATTGGAACGATACCGATCTTCTCCGCTTTGCATTTCTATACGTCTACGAAACGCATAATCTGAGGTAGAGTAAATTATCCTATCCGCGTCTCCACCAAAAAGTTGATCTGCAAAATGATCTATTATAGTAAGGTTACATGCATGAATGACATTACGAAAGTTGCCAAGTTGAAAGTATCTACTGTCGAATATACCTGCAGTTGTAGTGTTTGCCATAAGTTACCAAGTTAATCCTAGTTGAAGCCCTATGTTTAATGTCCTACCTATTGAAACAAACGGACTTATTGAATACTGTTCTTTAATAGTTGCGCCTGCGCCTACTGTTCCCCTTGTGGTACCTTGAAAGGGATTATATGCAATAGAGGCTATCACGTTAGGTTGAAGAAACTCAGGAGAAAGCGCTTTTTCGTATTCATCCTCCAGCCTTGAATAAGATTCTCTAAGGTTAGACACTCTATCTCGATAAACCTGTATTTCCTCTCTCAGTTCTTCATAGGATTCCTGTACTTCCTCAAAATCATGCCGCTCTTCCAAGTAAAGCCTAGCAAAGTCCTGAACCGCTTCCTCCATAGATATGCTTTCAGGAACTGTTATTTCCTCACTACCGTAATGAGTGTCTATTTCAAAGGTAGTCTGACCCTGTACCGGCATTCCTACAAGTAGAAACATAGCGACCATTAGCCCATACTTAGAAGCTTGTTTCTTCCTATCTTCGTGCCGCTCTTTAGCGCTATCTACCTTTTTAGAAGTGGAGTCCATCGTCGATTGCAAATCTTCCTCTGCATCGTCCAGTTCTTTTTTAGACTTCTCGGTATCCTTTTTCGCCTGCTTCAATTTCTTATTCTCTTTCTTAGGTTTACTAAAGGCGGCATACACAAGTAACGCCAACCCACCTATAGCTACTATGATCGAACCGACTCTTTTGAGAAAATCCCAAATGTAACTCCATATTGCCTTAAACACTTCCTTCATCTTCTTCTACCTCCGTTTCTAACAGTAAGAGATACTTAAGTGTATCCTCACTTTCACTGAAAAGATCAATCTCATCTTCAAGAAACCCGTGGCTAATAGCAGTCTGATACAGCTCCTCATAAAGCATGTCCAACATTTCTTTTTCTTCTTTAGCCTCCGCAATATCCTCATCTTCATAGTCAGTCTCTTCAACTTCCCTTTCTTCCTCAGTGATTTTACTTATGGCATTCATAACGCCTGCCTCATCATACTCACTAGACTGAAACCATGTATGCTCTATAGGCTCTCTTTGCTCGTATTCGTCCTTCTCATGAAATTGACTTGAATCTTCAGCCTCTTCTGATTCTATCATATGCTCAAAGGTTCGAAAGTTTATTGGAGTTTCTGATACAAGCCACCTGTTCTTAAAAAGCTTAACCTGATTGATCGTCCTACCTTGAATTCCCTTGTTATGTTTGTTATCCTTAAGCTTGTATCGATAGACCATCACTATATTAAGTCCCTCTGTCGAAGTTTAGAAGATAACATACTCGCCATTTGTTGTTCAAAAAACGATATCTGACGAAATAATCCATAAAGATGTTTATCCAAAAACGCATCTTCTCCATGCAAATGAGACTGGTTCCAAAACTCAGGTGCTATACTAGTAGGATGAATAGAAGCATCAACTTGACTAAGATTCCAATTATGAGACTGCCAGTGCCATGCTGGGGAAGTATTGAATACTTGTATATATGAAGCTTCGAGTATTTCCTTTATCTCTTTTTGTGTAATAACTCCAGCATCTTCCGGCCTAGTATCTAGCCAGTCAAAGAAGTCAAGAATCTTTATTTGAAGTTCGTAAGACTTACTAGGATTACGCTGTAACCTAAAGTTATTTTCTGGGTCAATTTCCTGATACTCATAATCAGGGGGATACTTAGGAGTTACATCGGTAAGGAACTGAAAAGTAACTGATTTATCTCCTTCATCAATAACCACATCAACAAGAGTTGCTACAATATTTTCCCCGCCTACCAATCCTCTCCTTTCCCTACTAAATCTCTTTGTCATATCAGAGGAAGAGTCTGGACTTTTTAAGTCGNACAAAGTAACAAACTCCTGCAGCCTGCCGGTAACCTTCATAGAAGAGTCCATAATACGAGTAAGCTCTTTTTCATCTCCGAGATAACCAGCTAAGTCGATAGAGAAAAAGAGAGCGTTTTTATGCTCACCATTCCAATCTTCAATATCCCTTGGAGGGGTCATAGGTGGCCTTCTCTTAAAAGGATACCGGTATGCCATAGTAGGCATAGGCGCTTTTAAAATTCTTCTCGTAGTGAGAGGTATATGTGGCCTTCGAGTATCGTAAAATATAAGGTATGTGGATATTGAATAGCCTATAAGCCTAGCTATCTTTACAAAGGGGAGATTGTCAAGTCCTAACCTTTTCTTTATGTGATTTCCAGAAGTGTCCATATGTTAATAGTTAGAAAAAAGGCTGAAGGTCATAATGGAGGGGAGGGGTTAAGTGTATGAAGGGGGAGAACTCCAAAAGACCCTCAGCCAAGGTTATTCTGTACTTTTACTTACGGATGCTTTTCTTCTTTGAGCCTTTCTCAACCTCAAAGATATCAATAACATCGCCCTCTTCGATCACGTAGTTTGTACCTGGAATCTTGAAGTCATCAGATACTGTTACAGTTTCTGTGAGCTTCTCCCTAGATTCACGTACCTTACGACCACCCGGTTTCCGAGATTGAACGTTTTTTCTCTTTTCTACTCGCATATCTTACCTCCATATGCTTAAAATAGTTTCCTAAATTTCTAGGTTCTCAAATGCCGACATAACGTCCGGCATAAGTTCACCATTGTATGGAGCACATTGCTGTTTCTTCCATACCATCGTATATTTAAAGCTTCCCAGTGTCTCTGCTACTCTAAGAAGTATTGGAATTTCATCCTCATTCTCATCATACACGGAATACACTAAGAAATCTCCTTTCTCTACCTTATCTTCCCATTTCGTATATAGTTCAACGGGAAGAATATCGAACATGAATACTCTACTTTCATCATGCTCGACACTTTCACTATTTTGCCGATACCGATCTATAGGTATACCCATAGGAAAATGAAGAATTACGTGTGGCCTATCAGATAGAACAGGAGTATATCTTTGATCGTTATACATATCCCGCTCTACTCTAACTCGAACTACAGGAACTTCTCTTCCTAAAGATTGAATACGAGTATCCGATAGCCGCCGTAGTATCTTATCGCTTTTCTTGTTTATAGAATCTCGTATTGACATTACATTTTTAATAGTTACATATCGCTGGGAAAGTCAGGTATTTCTTCACGAGAAGGAAAGCCCCTTCTAACCCTGTTTTTTTCAGGATCGGTATTGGCTCTTTTCTCTATACTAAGAGATTTCAGTTCACTACGCATATTATATGAAATTGTGGTTAAAATCGTATCATACCGCTTAAGTATCTCAAAAAGCTTTCGAAGATAGCTCACACGGCTCTCAGCAACGTCTAACGCCTTCTTACGACGGTTATACTCAGCTGAATACTTTGTCTTTACCCTCATCTCGTATGCCGTCTTCTGCTTGAAAAA